>Ga0184623_10000325_pt1 | contig 20138 bp, 19 predicted proteins | sample PLM1_100_b1_FD_133138 | JGI IMG/M metagenome (GOLD analysis project Ga0184623, IMG submission 133138) | Groundwater sediment microbial communities from an aquifer in East River, Colorado, USA - PLM1_100_b1 | ecosystem: Environmental > Terrestrial > Soil > Riparian zone | place: USA: East River... | reverse complement strand
GCTTCCCAGCCCTCCAGATCGGGGTCGAGCAGGTGCACGTCGGCGGGGACGCGGAGCCGGTGCCAGCTCGGCGACTCGGCGACCGCCCGTGGCCCCGGCGCGGCGGCGCGCAGGCCGGCGACGGTGGCGTCGTCCAGCCCGGGATCTGCGTCGACCAGCCATTGCGGCACCGGCAGCCGCGCGGCGAGCCCGACCAGCCCGCCACCGGCAGCTGGTGCGGCGGCGACCAGATGGCTCCCCAGTCCCCGGAACAGCTTGCCGATGTGCAGCGCCGGGATGTCGGGCGCGTCGGCGGCGATCACCGCTGCCTCGGTGTAGCCGGCCTCGGCCGCGGCGTTCAGGGCAGCGACGGGACGGGCTACGTCGACCGTGAACACGGGCGTACCGGGCCAGATGAGCCTGGCGGCGAGTTCGAGATCGGCGGGGATCACCGCGACGGCGCCCTGGACGTTGGCCAGGCCGGCGAGCAGATCAGCGACGTCCTCGGCCAGCGCGGCGCGCCACGGTGCGGGTGCGACTCCGGGCGGCGGCGCGGCGGCGCCGGGGGCTCCGAGCAGCGTGATCGCGCACCGTACGAGCGGTGGAGCGGTCACTATCCGGCCCGGCCGGCGCCGTCGACCTCGTCACCGTCGTCCTCGGCCTGGTCGTTGTCGCCGGTCAGGCTGCCGAGATCGCCGTCCTCAGAGAAGCTGATGCCAGCGCCGGCCGCGACCCCTTCCAGATAGCCGCGGGCGCGCTCCGTGCGGGGGTACCGGTCGACGAGCGCCCAGAAGTCCGGACCGTGGCCGGGTGCCCGCAGGTGCGCCAGCTCGTGGACCAGCACGTAGTCGACTACCCAGCCGGGCATGGCGCGGAGGCGGTCGGACAGCCGGATCGTCCCGTCGCTCGGGGTGCACGACCCCCACCGGCCCCGCTGGTTACTCACCCAGCGGACGCTGACTGGCCGGATCGTGTCGTCGAGGTACTGCCTGGCGAGCTGGCGGGCGCGCTGCTCCAGCTCGGCGTCGCCGCGTCCGCGCCGCACGCGGCGCTCCCGCGAATCCAGACGTTCGATCATCTTCTGGACCCATTCGCGCTCCTCCGCCACGCTGAACCGCGCGGGGATGAGGACGACCACAATGTCGCCGTCCCGGTACGCGGCCACGGTGCGACGCCGGCGGGTGCTCCGCCGGACCTGCACCGTCGGGCGCGGGGCGAGATCGCCGGCCATGGTGGCACGCTAGCCGCTCCGGCCAGCGTACGCATAGCGTCCGCGCCTGTGGCGGCCGATTTGTTCTTTCCACAGGCGGTGGACAGCCCGTTCGCAGGTGTATGACCTCGCGGCTGCCCTGCCCCGTCCGTTCATGCACATGTTTCCGGGTGTTTCCTCCACAGTGCACACGCTCAGCGTCCCCAGGGCATCCACAGAGTTATCCACAGGATGTGGATCTGTGGTCTTCAAAGTTGACGTAGATCCGTCGCGGACCTAGCGTCGGCTGCGCCCCTGGTGACCCGTTCGACCCGCCGCAAGGGGAAGGTGGCGGGCTGCGCGCGCCGCCAGGGGCGTCTCATATGCGCTTAGCGGCCAGTGAAGTGCGGTTTCCGCCGCTCCCGGGCTGCCGCAACACCTTCCACCATGTCCTGCGTCGCCATCGTCACCGGCTGGGCGAGCGCCTCCCAGCGCAGCGCGTCCTCGAACGACGCGTGGCCACCGGACGCCAGCGCGATCTTCGTCAGCCGTGTCGCCACGGGCGCCTGGGCGGCGATGCCGCCAGCGATGGTCAGCACCTCGTCGAGCAGGTCAGCCCCGGAGAACACCTGGTTGACGAGCCCGAGCCGCAGCGCCTCCTCCGCGTCCACCGCCCGCCCGGTCAGCAGCAAGTCGCGGGCCACCGCGAGCCCGGCGACCTCGGGCAACAGCCAGGTCGTCGCCATGCCGGCGTGGATTCCGAGCCCGGTGAACGGCACCGAGAACCGCGCCTCGGCGGCCGCGTACCGCAGGTCGCAGGCGAACGCCAGGGCCGCGCCCGCGCCGACCGCCGGCCCGTTCACGGCGGCGATCGTGGGGACGTCGAGGTCTCGGATCGCCAGCCAGGTGCGGTAGAAGGGCAGCATCCGCGCGCGCAGTTCGTCGACGTTGGCGCCTGCCCCGATCTCCAGCCAAGACAGGTCGCCGCCCGCGCAGAACGCGCTGCCCGCACCGGTGAGCACCACCGCACGCAGCTCGCGATCGGCGGCGAGCTTCGCCAGCGCGGCCCGCCAGGCGTCGGTGAGTTCGACGGTCATCGAGTTCCGTCGCTGCGGCAGGTTGAGGGTGAGGACGGCGACGCCGTCGTCGCGACGGTGAACGTCGAGCGGTGTCTGGAGATCGGTCATCTGGGCAGTCTGCGGGATCAGGCGGCGGCGGGCTCACATGATCTTTCGCACATCCGAAACATTCGATTACAGAGAGCAGTCATCGGCTAGCGCCGTTCACGGCGCTTTGGGGCCGGGACCGCCACGCCAGGCCGCGCCGGTCCCGCAGGTCGGCCGTCACGTCTGAGATGATCCATCCGGATTTATCCAAATCGCATGCCGGCCCCTCCACGCCGCGCCGGAATGCCGCTGTAACGGTTCACGTGGTTACGCAGGGGTACTGTCAGGCAGGTTCTGACCCGCGACCGGCGGATCGGACGTCAGAGAGTCGAGGAGGCAACGTGGCCGAGACCTACAACGGCTACTGCGTGAAGTGCAAGGAGAAGCGCGACTTCGAGGGTGAAGTTGTCGTCAGCGACTCCGGCCGGCGCATGGCCAAGGGCACGTGCCCGGTGTGTGGCACGAAGATGAACCGGATCCTCGGGAAGGCCTGAGAAAACCCGAAGTTCCCACGGACATCAACGGAGGGGCCGGCTCGATGGCGGCCCCTCCGTCGTCTGTCCAGCCCTCGCCGGCAACCTGTGGATAAGTGGATGCGTTGTGGACAGCAATGTGGACGCGTTGCAGAAGCTGTCAACCTCTAACCGAAGCAAACTTACGGAAAGAGGTTTTGCCGGTGCACCCGCTGCTCCTGCCCGCCCTCCGCCAGCTGTGGCGTGACAAGGAGACCCTGCAGCTCGGGGTCGACCCGTCGCGCGCGGTCGTGCTGGATAACGTCGACCCGCCCACGGTCGCGCTGCTGTCGTCCCTCGACGGCCGGCGCACGGTCGGCGAGGTCACCGCCAGCGCCGAGGCCCACGGGCTGCCACGCGCCCGGGTCGGCGACCTGCTCGGGCTGCTCACGCGGTGCGGCGCCGTGGTCGACGGCGAGCCCGCCGCCGGCCTGCCTGCGCAGCTTCCGGTCACCGCACGCCGCCGGCTGGGCCCTGATCTCGCCGCTCTCTCCCTCGACGTCGGCGTCGAGGCGGGCGCGGTACTGGCCCGGCGGTCCGCGAGCGCGGTCGTCGTCCACGCCCAGGGGCGGATCGGCCCCGTGCTGGCGGCACAGCTCGCGGCGTCCGGTGTCGGCCGGGTACATGTGCAGGCGTCGGGCGTGGTGACCAGCGGCGACGCCTGCCCGGGCGGCCTCCTGCCGACCGACGAGCACCGCGCGTACGCCCTCGCCGCCGCCGACGCGATCCGGCGCGCCGCGCCTGAGGCCGACACCCGCCCGCTGAGCCCACAGCGCCGGCCCGACCTGGTGATCCTCGCCGGCAACCACCGGCCCTCCCCGGCGGGCGCGCTCGGTCGGGGCAGCCGCGGCGTACCCCAACTCCCGGTGATCCTGCGGGATGGCATCGCGGTGATCGGGCCACTCACCGAACCCGGCCGCACCGCCTGTCCGGACTGCGTCGAACTGCACCGCCTCGACCGCGACCCGATGTGGCCGGCGCTAGCCGCCCAGCTCAGCACCGCCCGTCCCGAGCACCCGGATCCCAGCCACACCGCCCTGGCCTGCGCCGCCGCCAGCATCGCCGCCGCCCAGGTGCTGTGCCAGCTCGACGGCGGCGAACCCGAGGCGCTCGGCCGCTCACTCGAACTCACCGGGCTGGGCGAGCGGCTGCGCCGTCGGAGCTGGTCACCGCACCCCCGGTGTGGCTGCACCGGCGCGCCGCTCCTGCCGATCGCATGAACGGGATGACGCCGACGCTAGTGCCCCTGAGCGAGCCCGGTCACCTTGGCCTGGTGCGGGCAAGGGAGAATGGCCGCGTGGATGACATCCCTCGCTGGGCGCTGACGCGTACCGCGAAGCTCGCGGCGCTACCGCTGGGGATGGCCGGCCGCGCCACCCTGGGTCTCGGGAAGCGCATCGGCGGCAGCTCCGCCGAAGCCGTGGCCAGGGAGATCCAGGCGCGCACCGCCGAGCAGCTGTTCTCCGTCCTGGGCCAGCTCAAGGGCGGGGCGATGAAGTTCGGCCAGGCGTTGAGCGTCTTCGAGGCGGCGCTGCCGGAAGACCTTGCCAAGCCGTACCGGGCCGCGCTGACGAAGCTGCAGGAGGCGGCTCCCCCACTGCCCGCAGCCACCGTGCACGCCGTCCTCGCCGAGCAGCTCGGGCCACGCTGGCGGCGGAAGTTCGCCGAGTTCGACGACCAACCCGCAGCCGCAGCGAGCATCGGGCAGGTTCACCAGGCCGTCTGGTCGGACGGCCGGGACGTCGCAGTGAAGGTGCAGTACCCCGGCGCGGGACCGGCGCTCATCTCCGACCTGAACCAGCTCGGGCGCCTCGCCCGCCTCTTCCCCGTCCTCCAGCCTGGGCTCGACATCAAGCCGCTGATCGCTGAGTTGAAGTCGCGCGTCACCGAGGAACTCGACTACAAGCTGGAAGCCAAGGCCACCGCAGCGTTCGCCAAGGCCTACGCCGACGACCCCGAGATCGTCGCCCCGCGCGTGCTGGCGTCGGCGCCGCGGGTGCTGGTCACGGAGTGGATCCCCGGCACCCCGCTCGCCACGGTCATCGCGGACGGCAGCCAGGACGACCGAGACCGCGCCGGCCGGCTCATGTCGACGCTGCACTTCTCCGCGCCCGCACGGGTGAAGCTCCTCCACGCCGACCCGCACCCGGGTAACTTCCGGCTCCTCGACGACGGCCGGCTCGGGGTCATCGACTTCGGCGCCGTCGCCCGCCTGCCGAGGGGGTTGCCGGAATCCGTCGGGCGGCTCACCCGGCTCGCACTCGACGGCGATGCCGAAGCTGTGCTGGATGGTCTCCGCGCGGAAGGCTTCGTCAAGCCGAACACCGTGGTCGATGCGGCGGCGATCCTCGACTACCTGCTGCCGATGCTCGCTCCGCTGGTCGACGAGGAGTTCCAGTTCACGCGGGCGTGGCTGCGTAAGGAGGCGACCCGGCTCGCCGATCCGCGCAGCCCCGCGTACCAGCTCGGACGCCAGCTCAACCTGCCCCCGTCGTATCTGCTGATCCACCGGGTGACGCTCGGGTCGATCGGGGTGCTGTGCCAGCTCGAAGCCCGCGCGTCATACCGCTCGATCGTGGAGCGGTGGCAGCCCGGGTTCGCGCCCGAGCCCGCCAACGATTGACCGGACCGCCGCTTCGGGTGGGATCGCGTAGTAAGACTCCACAATCCCACCCAGAAACGCTCTGCGGAGCGCGGATCACCGCGAGGGCCTGAGCGCGGCTGCGGCGAGGCCTGACAGCGCGCGACCCTGCACCCTGGCGCCCCGGAAATGCGGCGAGCGCCGGAGCCCGAAGGCTCCGGCGCTCGGCCGGTGGGAAATTCTGCCTCCTAGAGGCGTTCCCGGCGCTTGGCCGCGAGCATCGCGACCTCACGCGCCGGACGCTGCGCGCCCGACCTTTCCCGTCGGCTCGCCGCGAGCATTCGTACGCGGGCGAGAGCTTCGTTCATGAGTAGCAACGTCGTGCTCCTGTTCGGTTCAAAGCGGTAGTCGATGTCGTGTGCAGCACCGTGGACGTCAGTCCTGGCGTCCAGATCGGTGCTGAATCGGGCGATCGTGGTCGTCACGCGGCGACCTCCTCCTTGCGCGGGCGACCCCTCGGGCGCTTGCGGGCGATTACGACGCCGCGCTCGAAGATCTCGCCGCCCCAGACGCCCCACGGCTCACGCCGCTCAAGAGCGCCTTCGAGGCAGGCAACACGCAGGGGGCAGGTACCACAGAGCCCCTTGGCGAGCTCCAGGCTGGCCGGGGACTCCGCGAACCACAGTTCGGGGTCCTCCCGCCGGCAGGGAAGGCTCAGGTCAGGGTCGGCCGCCCTTCCGTCAAGCAGGGCGAGGCCAGTGTCGATCACGCGGGTCACCTCTTCCGTCATTGGTGGTGGTCGTCTTGTGGACGTGGATTTGGCGGACAAAGCAAGAGGCCGTGGATCCCGGTTACGGGTTCCACGGCCTCGAAGGTGAGCCGGTTGGTCTTGTTAGACCGGCCTACTTCGAGGTGGAACACCCGTCGCGACATCGACGCGCGGAGCATCGACGCCAACCGGAGTACCGAAGCCGTAACCACTGAGCTGCTGGGTGTTGCGCGTAGCCGTCCTGACCTGCTTGGCGAGGATCAGGGCAGACTTGTCCCGCATGAACCCGGCGGTGGGCGCGACGCTGCGCACGGTCACAGCGCTGCCCGTAAGCTCGACATGCTCACGAATTCCGGCACCGGTGGTGCTGGCGGCCAGCGGGCACGCCGATTCCGCGCGCACGGAAACGGAGGCAGCCGACATCGCCAACACGCTCTGCGTGAAGTTCTTCACGTCGCCCACCTCCTTCCGTAAGACGTTCATCGGGCGCTACCAGGCGGTCGCCTCGCGCAGACGAAGAGTATGTCGGGGCCCCAGCGCGGGCAAACCCTTTTTCGGCTCGAATCTTGCGGGTGTCGCCTAGCCGACAGTTTCGTGCGCGACACGCCGTGCGACACGCCGTTTTCGGTGTCCGAGGCTGCGCAATTCAGCAAGAAGAAAAGCTGAAACGTGCGGATCAGCGCAACGCGCGACGGTCACTCCTCAGATTCTTCAGGCTCCTCGGTGACGCCCGCGACGGTGGTCGGATCGCCGCCGGCGACCAGCGCCAGCACCGACTCGCCGTAGAGGGTCAGCTTGCGTGGACCGACGCCGGCTATCCCGGCCAGCTCTTCCTCGCTACCGGGGCGCTGCTCGGCGACGGCCGTGAGCGTGGCATCGGTGAAGATCACGTATGCCGGCAGCTTCTGCTCCTTCGCCAGCAGCCCGCGCCAGGCCCGCAGCCGCTCGAACAGCTCCTCGTCGTAGTCGGCCGGGCAGTTGCTGCACCGGCGCAGCTTGCGTTGGGCCGAGTCGAACAGCGCGACGCCGCAGATCCGGCAGATCGGCAAGCTTTTCGCCCCGGACTTCTTGCCACGCGGGCGGGCAACGGCGGCGGCACCGCCGGAGCTTCCGGACTCGGGCAGGAACCGGCTCGGCCGGCGGCTGGCCCGCCCGCCCGGTGAGCGCGCCAGCGACCAGGAGAGCCAGAGGTGCTCGCGGGCGCGGGTGATCCCGACATACAGCAGCCGCCGCTCCTCCTCCAGCTGCGCCGGAGTCTTGGCGTACGTGATCGGCATGGTGCCTTCAGCGAGCCCGACGAGGAACACGGCGTCCCACTCCAGACCCTTCGCAGCGTGCAGGGACGCGAGTGTCACGCCGTCGACGGTGGGTGCGTGCTGGACGGCCGCGCGCTCGGCGAGCTCGTCGGTGAACTCGCGCAGCCCGGCGGACGGCGTGGCCGCCGAGAAATCCTCGGCGAGGCGGACCAGCGCCGCCAGCGCCTCCCACTTCTCCCGGGCAGCGCCACCCGACGGCGGTGACTCGGCCCGGAACCCGACGGCAGAGAGAGTCTCGGTAACGGCGGGCACCAGCGGGTCGCCGGGCTCGACCGCGCGCGCCGCACCGCGGAGCAGCACCATCGCCTCGCGTACCTCGGGCCGCTCGAAGAACCGCTCGACACCGCGGACCACGTACGGCACGCCCGCATCTGCCAGCGCCTGCTCGTACGCGGCCGACTGAGCGTTCGTACGGAACAGGACGGCGATCTCGGCGGCGGGCGTGCCCGATCCGATCAGCTCGACGCAGCGGGCCGCGACGGCGGCGGCCTCGGCCGGCTCGTCCGGGAAGGAGGAGGTACGCGGGGATGGGCCGGGCGGGCGCTGGCCGATCAGCCGCAGCCGGACCCGTGCCTCGGCGCCGGTGGCTGCGGCGATGACGGCGTTGGCCAGCTCGACGACCTGCGGCGTCGAACGGTAGTCACGCTCCAGCCGGATGACCGTGGCCCGCGGGTGCTGGCGGGCGAAGTCGACCAGGTACGTCGACGTGGCACCGGTGAAGGAGTAGATCGTCTGGCTCGCGTCACCGACCACGCACAGGTCCTTGCGTCCGCCCAGCCATGCATCGAGGAGGCGCTGCTGCAACGGGTTGACGTCCTGGTACTCGTCGACGACGAAGTGCCGGTACTGGGCGCGGATCTGCTCGGCGACGTCGCGGTGTTCCTCGATCGCCCAGACCGTGGCGCGGAGCAGATCCTCGAAGTCGATGACGCCCATCTTGCGCTTGAGCTGCTCGTACCCGTTGTACAGGTCGACCAGCTGCTCGGCGGCGAGGGGCAGGTCACGGCCGGCCTTGGCGGCCGCGACCGGGTATTCGGCAGGCTCCACCAGCCCCGACTTCGCCCACTCGATCTCGGACGTGCAGTCACGGATGCCGGTGCGGTCGAGGCGGATGCGGGCGCGGGCAGCGGCCTGGCCGACGAGCCGCGCTTTGCTCTCCACCAGATCGGGCAGGGCGCGGCCGGAGAAGATCCGCGGCGCGAAGTACCGGAGCTGGCGCAGCGCGGCCGCGTGGAACGTGCGGGCCTGGACACCGCCGACGCCCAGCTCGCGCAGGCGGCCACGCATCTCCCCCGCCGCGCGGGCGGTGAACGTGACGGCGAGCACGTGCTGGGCAGCAGTACTGCTGGTAAGGACGCCATGCGCGATCCGGTGCGTGATGGCTCGGGTCTTGCCCGTACCGGCGCCGGCGAGGATGCAGACCGGCCCGCGCGGTGCGAGCACGGCGGCGCGCTGGTCGTCGTCGAGGCCGGCGAGCACATGGTCCGCAGCGGTGGGGGTGTCGACGGTCACGCGCACGATCCTGCCAGTCCGCAGCCCGCCGGGAAGCACCCGTCCCCACGTGGTGTTGTATGCACAGATTCCGCCGTCCCTCTTGCGAAGCGAGGTTTCCGCCCAATGAGCGCTCCGAACACCGTCACCATGTACAGCACGCCGTGGTGCGGCTACTGCCGTCGGCTGAAGAGTCAGATGGAGCGCGAGGGCATCGCCTACGCCGAGGTCGACATCGAACAGGACTCGCACGCGGCGGACTACGTGATGAGCGTCAACGGTGGTAACCAGACCGTCCCGACCGTGGTCTTCCCGGACGGCAGCGCGCTCACGAACCCGACGCTCGCGCAGGTCAAGCAGCGCCTGGCCGCGTAAGTACTGGTTCGACCGCCGGCTCGGAATCGAGCACCGGACGCTGGCCGGCGGCGAGCCACAGGTAGCCGCAGCTCAGCAGTACGCCGATCACGACGACGACCAGCAGGATCCGGAAGTCGACGAGCGAGACGGCGGCTGCGCCCACCCCGATCGAGACGGTCTGCGGCACGCCGATGAACACGTCGGAGGCGGCGGAGACCCGCCCCATGATCGCGAGCAGCGTCCGGCGCTGGAGCAGGGTGACGAACCCCACCAGCAGCAACGGCAGACCGCTGCCCGCCACGGCAGCGCCGCCGATCACCGACGGCAGCGACGGCGGCACCAGCAACGCGTTGCCGACGGCGAACGCCAGCAGCCCGCACACAATGGCGCGGACCTCGCCGATCCGGCGCACCAACCGGGCCGCCCAGATCCCGCCGCAGACGGCGCCGATGCCCTGCGCCGCAACGATCACGCCGACGAACGCGGGCGGACGGTGCAGCCCGTCCTCGGCGACGGCGAAGATCACCGATTCGGAGAAGCCGATCACCAGCAGCGCGCCGCCGATCGCGAGCGAGACGTGCAGCAGCGCCCGCTCGGCGAAGAGATGCCGGAAGCCGGCGGAGAGTTCCCGTACCCAGTGCAGCTCGGGACGCGCCGGCTTCTCCTCCCGGACCCGCAGCGCGAGCAGCACCACGGCCGCTCCCAGGAACGTGCAGGCGTCCAGGACGGCCACCCAGGCGCCGCCGAACGCCGCGAACACACCGGCGCCGATGAGCGGTCCGACCAGCCGTAACGCCTCCTTCGTGGTCTTCACGGCGGCGTTGGCGTCAGCGAGCAGGCTCACCGGCAACATCGTCTTGAGGATGCTGTTGAGCGCAGCGTTGACCAGCAGGAACGACACCCCGTACCCGGCGGCGACGGCGTAGACGATCCAGACGTCGCCGCTGCCGCGCACGAACACGAGCGGCAGGACGATCAGCGCCGAGCCCAGGTTGACGACGACGAGGAACGGGCGCCGCCGCACTCGGTCGGCGAGCCAACCGCCGAGTGGGCTGAACAGCGACGGCGCCGCGAGGAAGACGAAGGTCAACCCGGCGGCGCCGTTGCTCCCGGTGAGCGACTTCACCCAGATACTCAGCACGATGAGCATCGCCGCGTCGCCGAACATGCTCAGCGTCAGACCTGCGAAGAGCAGCCGGAAGTCGCTACGGCGTAACAGTTTCCGGAGGCTCATAACTGCCCTTCCTAGGTGGGATCAGCGGCAATTCGAGGTTTCCCTCGGGCTCAGGCCGGCTCGCGCGACGCGGCGGCACCGGATCGTCGGGGAAGCCGAAGAGGAGCAGCCGGACCAGCCGCGCGCCCGCCGGGCGCAGCACGGGATCGCCGAAGCGCGGCGTGAACCGTTCGAGGATCGCCTCCGTTCGGGCGCTGACCTCGGCGAGTTCGTCCGCGGTGAGCCACGCCAGCCGCTGGCTGAACAGCGCGACGTCGAACCACTCCGGCGGCTCCGCGGGGCGACGACGGCGGTAGCGGTGGAGCTTGCCCAGCTCGCGGTCGAGGTAGACGTCGCTGAGGAGTTCGGCGGCGTAGCGCAGTTCGGGGTTGGCTTCGTCCTCCCGGCTCGACCGGGTGACCTCGGTGTGGACGAGGCGCCACGGTCGTTGCCGGCCGCGCCCGCCACCCGCCTCGGCGACGAAGCCGTACCGCGCGAGCTGGCGCAGGTGCCACGAGCAGTTCGCCGGGCTCTCACCGACCTGACCGGAGGCCTCCGTGGCCGTGAGCGGTCCGTGCACGAGGAGCGCTTCGAGCAACGCGAGGCGGGTGGGGTGCGCGAGCGCCCGGAGCGCACGCGGGTCGCGGACGTCGCTACTGCCTGACGATTGGTCGGCCATATTGTCGAAGGCTATTTTTCGAAAGAGTCCTTTTCAATACTTATTGACCGCCTCCTGTACGGAGCGTGCCCGACGTGTGACACGACGCACCGGTTCGTCCGGCGTGCCGACACACCCGACGGCTGTCCCCCGTGGCCCCTCCAAGCGAGCCTCCTAGGCTTTGGACCGTGACCGCGCCCCGACCCGTCGCCCCGGATGCCCTACCGGAACTGCTCGCCGACCTGTTCGTCGAGGCCACGGGCGGTGGCCGGCTCCGCGTCGCGATCGACGGTGCGGACGCGGCCGGCCCCGGCGACCTGGCCGCCGCTCTGGTCGACCCGCTACGGCGGCGCGGGGTGGAGGCGCTGCGCGTGCGCACGGGCGACTACCTGCGGCCGGCGTCGCTGCGGTACGAGCACGGCCGTACCGATCCAGACTCCTTCTACGAGAGCTGGCTCGACGCCGGCGCGCTCGAACGCGAGGTACTCGCTCCGCTCGGCCCCGGCGGCAGCGGACGCTGGCTGCCCGCGCTGTGGGACGCCGTCGCCGACCGCGCGACTCGCGCGACGTACTCGCAGGCGGGTCCGCGGGCGGTGTTGCTGGTGGACGGCGCGTTCATGCTGGGCCGCAGGCTCGGCTTCGACCTCGGCGTGCACCTGCACGTCGGTCCGGGCGCGCTCGCCCGGCGCACCCCGGCCGAGTTGCGGTGGACCCTGCCAGGGCACGCCAGGTACGCCATCGAGGTAGCGCCGCTGGAGATCGCCGATGTCGTGGTGCGGATGGACGATCCACGCCACCCGGCAATCCAGCTCGCCTGACCCTTTGTTGATGAAGGTGCCCTTCATGGGGCTATGCCCGAATGAAGGTGCCCTTCATCAAGGCCAGGCTCAGCTCACGCCAACTCGTCGCGCCAGCGGACGATCAGGTGGTAGGCGATCGACACCGGCGGCGGCAGCAGCGGTTCCGCTGACGGACCCTTCCCACGCAGCTCACCGCGGGTGTACCAGCGGGCATCCTCCAACTCGGCCGTGTCGACCACGACCGGCTGGGTGGGATCGCCGAGGGCGGTGAACCCCAGCATCAGGGACGCCGGCAGCGGCCACGGCTGGCTGGCGAAGTACGCGACATCGGTGATCACGACGCCGGCCTCCTCGAACACCTCGCGGTGCACGGCGGCCTCGGCGGACTCGCCCGGCTCGACGTACCCGGCCAGGCACGAGTACCGGCCGGGCGGCCACACCGCCTGGCGGGTGAGCAGGCACTGCCCGTCGTCACCGGCGACGCCGTCCTGGACGAGCACGATGATCGCCGGATTGGTACGCGGCCAGACGAGCCCCGAACCGTCCTCGGCCACCGCCTCCCAGCCACCGGCGCGCAGCCGCAGCGGGGCGCCGGTGAGGGGGCTGAACCGGTAGCTGCGGACCCAGTTGACCAGGCCGACGGCTTCGGCGAGCAGGGCGGCGTCGTATCCGTCGAGCTCCGCGCCGATCTGGTACAGGCGGGCCGGGCGGGCGCCCGCCACCACCGGGTGCGGCCCGACCACGGCGAAGTAGGGCGCCTCGCTGTCGACGCCGAGAAACAGCCGTTCGCCGTCCGCCGGCGCGTCCTGGGACCCCACCAGCACCAGCTTCGGTGCGGTGGTGTCCCCGGTGACCAGGACCCGGCCGTCGGCGTCGAGGACCAGCACGCGGGCGCGCGTCCACGCGTCGGCAAGCCAGGCGTCGTCGATGCGGCGGTGCGCGGCGCGGTCGACGAGCTCCCGGCAGAACGCCAACCCTCGCCAGTTCACGAGCCGCCTCCGCGCCCGCGGCGTCAGCCGCGCTCGACGGCGCCCAGCGCCGACACGGACCGCTCGACGGCCTCGGCCTCGCCAAGGACGACGCTGACGGCCCGGCCTGGCCCGAGGTACGTGGAGGCAGCGGCGCACACCTCGTCGAGCGTGACCTTGGCGAGCCGCTGCGGGTGCTCGGTGAGCCAGTCCAGCCCCAGCCCGAACCCGGCCAGCGCGGCGAGAGTGCCGGCGAGGCCGGCCTGGGACGAGATCGAGAGCGCGAGCGTGCCGATGGCGTACTGCCGGGCCTGGTCCAGCTCCTCGGACGTGGGCGGGAGCGTGGCGATACGGCCCAGCTCGTAGTCGATCTCGACCAGCGCCGGCGCGGTGACCTCGGTGGCGACGTCGGCGCTGATGACGATCGTGGAACCGGCGACGGAGTGGTCGATCGCGCTGTGCGGCGAGTACGTGTAGCCCTTGTCCTCGCGGATGTTCTCGGTGAGCCGCGAGGAGAAGTAGCCGCCGAAGATCAGGTTGGCGAGTTGCAGCGCCGCGTAGTCGGGGTGCGCCCGGGGCACCGCCCGGAGACCGAGGCGGAGCGAGGACTGCACCGAACCCGGCCGGTCGACCAGTACCAGCGGACCGGGCTGCAGCGCTGGCACCGGCGGCGTGACCAGCCCGGACCCGGTCGTGGACCACGGCGACAGGGTCCTCTCGGCGAGGTCGAGAACCTGCTCGGGGTCGACGTCGCCGACGATCACCAGCACGCTGCCGGCCGGCAGGACATGGCTGGCGTGCAGCGCCCGCAACGCGTCAGGCTCGACCGCCCGCACCTGCTCGGGCTCCGGGGTCTCGACGGAGTACGGGTGGTCGCCGTAGAGCCGGCGCAGCAGCGCCTTGCGAACCGCGTGCGACGGCTGCGACTCGGCCATCTCGATCCGGTCGGCGAGGTGCTCGCGCTCGGTGCCGACCTCCTTCTCCGGGTACGCCGCACCGGTCAACACGCCGGCGAGGACGTCCAGCAGCCGCGGCAGCCCGGCCGCGAGCGCGTTGCCCGCGACGACCAGCCGGTCGGGGTCGGTGGCCACGGACAGCCCGCCGCCGACCTCCTGGAGCGTGGCCGCGATCTGCACATTGGACAGTTCGGCGGTACCGGAGAGGAGCGTCTCAGCCAGCACGGTGGCGGTCGGCAGAAACGCCTCACCCGAGCCGGCGAACGGCACGCGCAGCCGCAGCTCCACCAGCGGCACGGTGGCCCGCTGGACGGCGAGCACCCGCAGCCCGGTGGCGAGCGTGCGCTCAGCCAGCAGCGGCCGGGGCGCGACTCGCGGTTCGGTCAGGTCGGGGACGGCGATTCCCGCGCTGGGAACGTCGACGGCGGTCACTTGGCCCCTCCCGGGACGACCTCGAGCATGGCGCGGCGCTGCGGGCGCAGTGTCGCGGCGGCGGCGATCACCTGTTCGACGGTGACCGCGGCGAGCAGTGCCGGCAGTTCGTTGATCAGCTCGGCGCGGCCACGTTGCTGCTCCAGCACGGCCATGCTCAGCGTGCGGCTCAGCACCGCGTCGGACTCACGCAGCAGGTGCGCGGCGAGCCGGGCCTGGACGCGTGCCAGCTCGCCGGGCTTGAGCCCGTCGGTGGCGACGCGGTTCAGCTCCTCGTCGACCGCGGTGACGACGGCATCGGTCGTGACGTGCGGCGGAAAGTGGACCTGGAGCAGGAACGCGGTGGGGTCCCGGACGTCGAACGGGTCGCCCATGAAACCCAGGTACCCGGAGACGGAGGTGGCGATCGCGTCGTCCAGCATCAGGCGCTCGACCAGTCGCGACGCCTCGCCGTCGGTGAGTACCTCGGCCAGGACGACGAACGGCAGGTACGCCTCGAACTCCTTGACCGGATCAGGCACCCGCCACGCCATAGCCAGCGCCGGCATGGGCGCGAGCGGATCGGTGTAGCTGGCGCACCGCTCCTCGGTGAGGTCGGGCTCGGTGAAGTCCGGGCGGACCGGCACCGGGCGGCCAGGGATCTCGCCGAAGTGCTTCTCGATCAGCGCGATGGTCTCGGGGACATCGATGTCGCCACCGACGGCGAGGACCGCGTTCCCGGGCGCGTAGTAGGAGTCGAAGAACGACGTCGCGTCCTCGACCGTGGCGGCTTCGAGGTCGACGAACGAGCCGTAACCGTCGTGGGAGTTGGCGAACGTGTCGAACATGACCGGCGGCAGCTTGAGCCACGGGAATCCGCCGTACGGCCGGTTCATCACGTTGACCCGGATCTCCTCCTTGACCACCGCGATCTGGTTCGCGAGGTTTTCCTCGGTGATCCGCGGCGACCGCATCCGGTCGGCTTCGAGGAAGAGTGCGCGTTCCAGGGCGTTGCTGGGCAGCGTTTCGAAGTAGTCGGTGTAGTCCAGGTGGGTGCTGCCGTTGAACACCCCACCCGAGGCCTGCACGTACCGGAAGTGGGCCAGCTTCTCCAGGTTTTCCGAGCCCTGGAACATCAGATGCTCGAAGAGGTGGGCGAAGCCGGTGCGCCCTTCCGGTTCGGAACGGATGCCCACGTCGTAGACGACGGCCACTCCGATCACCGGCGCGGAGCGATCCGGCGCGAGCACGACCCGGAGGCCGTTCGGGAGGGTGAGGCGCTCGACCTCGTAGGCGGTGGCGGGAATCTTCACGGTGGCTGACGACACGACAACGACACTAGCCGGCCGCGCTCGTACTTGCGGCGTCGATCCCGGCACCTGTGGACAGCCTGGGCGGCTCGCTCAGATGCGGCGGATCGAGGCGATGATCTTGTCGATCTCCGGCTTGAGTTGCTGGTGCGTGTCCGGGATCGAGATGTAGAGCACGCCAGCGTCCGGCCGGCTGACGTCGACCAGCACCACCGCTACCGTCTCGCCGCGCGCCTGGAGGCCCGTGGCCTGGAACGTCAGGTGGAATGTGGAGACCCAGGCCGGGCGGCCACCGACGGTGATGCGCTCGTTGCGGGTCTGCTCCTTCTCGTTCGGGCGCGGGTAGTAGGAGTTCCTGACGTCCTCGGCAACCTGCCGGCCGGCGCACTCCAGGTCGAGGCTGAGGCTGTCGCCGACGGTCGCCGGGACCTTGCCGGAGATGACCGAGGCGAGGTACTGACCCTCGGAGTACGTCTCGGTGACGATGTAGTAGCCCTGCTTGAACTCGACGCCGAGCGTGCCGTCCTTCCAGGTGCCGCGATCCCACGGCTTCCACGGGGCGCCGAGCTGGGTGTAGGAGATGCCAGCGTCGACGTCGGTGACCCGCGGACCCTCGGGAACGGGCACGGACTCACCGGCCGGCGCGGTGTCACTCGGCGGTGGGCAGAGCCGGGCGAGCGGCGGCCTGGACGGCTCGGCCGGAAGCGCACCGAACGGCCCGACGCCGGAGCGGGTCGACCCGCCGAAGAATCCGGTGGTGACCAGCACGAGGATCACGACGACACCGGCCACCAGCGCGCCGCCGGCCGCGACGCCGAACCACAGCAAGGTCCGGCTGCTGCTCGTCGCCGTTGGCGGCGGACCGCCTTCGTCAGGGCCGTCGTCATCGACGCCCGCACCAGCCAGCGGCTGCCCCGTGGTCGCGTCACCAGCCGACGCGCGCGCCCACGGCGAACCCCGCCCGTCCCCGGCGGGGACCGACGGGCCACCGGAGGTGCTGATGCTCATGCCCCCAGTGTGCCCGTACGGCCGCCGAGTGCGCGCTCCTCCACGGAGAACCGAAGAGGAGCGGCGAAGATCACCTGCGCGCGACCGCCAACTGGCCGGCCTCGTCCGACACCGTCTGCGGCGGCGTCGACATGCTGTTGCGGGCGCCCGGCAGCTCGCCGATGCGCCACGGTGTCAACACGACCAGCGCGGCGAGCGCGAGCCCCAGCACAGCAACCGCGACCACGGTGCCCCAGCCAGTGCTCTGCCGCTCCACGCGCCGCCCGTTCATCCCGACCGTCCTGCCTGGTCCATAGCGGACCGCCTTTCCCCCGTGTGAATGTCGCGTCTTCCCTTTCAGACGCCTACAAGGCCGGAAAGGTTGCGCGACTACTAGAGAATCACCGGGAAGGATCGTGTCCGGCTATCGAATTCCGGACACACTTCGCGCCCGCCGCTGCCGGTTGCGCAATTCAGCAACAGCGACGCCACTCAGTGCGACAGGTCAGTCACGGCAAGTTCCCGCCAGAGGTGCGCGGCAGCCTCGGCGCCCTTGTGCAGCATCGGCAGCACGACCCGCTCGTTCGGCGCGTGGAAGCGATCGTCGGGCAGCCCGACGCCGAGGAAGACCACCGGCGCATCCAGCACCTCGGCCAGGTCGGCCTCCGGTCCGGACCCGCCCTCGCGCGTGAACAGCACCTCGGAGTCGAACGCCTGCTCCATCGCGCGCACCACAGCGGCGTTCGCCGGGTGGTCGATCGGGGTGAGGCACGGCCGTACGCCGTCGCCGTAGAAGTGGACGCCGACGGTGATGCCCGGAGGCGTCCGCTCGGCGAAGTACTGCTTCACCGCCGCCTGGACCTCCAGCGGCTTCTGGTCGGCGACGAGCCGGAAGGACAGCTTGGCGTGTGCGTCCGTCGGGACGATCGTCTTGTGGCCGGGGCCGGTGTACCCGCCCCAGACCCCGTTCACCTCGGCCGTCGGGCGGGCCCAGATCCGCTCCAGGGTGGTGAAGCCGGCCTCGCCGTACGGGGCCCGCGACTTCGCGGTCTCGGTGATCCACTGCTGCTCGTCGAAGGGCAGCTTGGCGAACTTGGCCCGCTCCTCGTCGGTCAGCGCAACGACCCGGTCGTAGAAGCCGGGCAGCGTGACCTTGCCGTCGGCGTCGTGGAGTCCGGCGATCAGCTCGCAGAGCACGGTGAGCGGGTTCGGGACCGCGCCGCCGAACGATCCGGAGTGCAGGTCGATGTCGGGCCCGTGCACGTCGACCTGGCAGTCGGTGAGGCCGCGCATGGCGGTGCAGACGCTCGGGGTCTCCCGGTTGAACATCGTCGTGTCACTCACCACGACGGCGTCGCAGTCGAGCCGGTCGCGACGCTCGCGGAGCAGCGCGGCGAAGTGCGGGGACCCGGACTCCTCCTCGCCCTCCACGACGAACTTGAGGTTGACTGCCGGCGCGGTCCGGCCAGTGGCGGCGAGGTGCGCGCGCAGGCCGAGGAGGTGGAACGCGACTTGGCCCTTGTCGTCCAGGGCGCCGCGGGCGAACAGCTCCTCCCCACGGATCGTCGGCTCGAACGGCGGCGTCTCCCACAGCTCCAGCGGGTCGACCGGCTGAACGTCGTGGTGGCCGTAGACGACGATCGTCGGCGCGTCCGCCTCGCCGGACGGCCACTCCGCGAAGACCGCGGGAGCCCCGGGCGTCTCCCAGATCTCCACCGTCGGGAAGCCGGTACGCCGGAACGCCTCCGCCAGCCACTCCGCCGAGCGCCGCACCTCACCGGCCAGCTCGGGATCAGCGCTGATGGACGGGATCCGCAGCCAGGCGTCGAGATCGGCGTGGAGGTCGGCGATGTGGTCCAGCACGTACGCGCGCTCGTCGGTCATGACAGCAATTTACCGCCGGGGCACCGCGCCGTTTCATCGCCAGCGCGCCCCGCCCCGAATGTTCCGCTTCGTGGTGAGCCGCGCCAGCGGTGCGGGAAACAGCACGCGGCGATCTGGTGTGGACTGCTTCCAGGCCGACCAACTGGGTCGTAGGGTGCCGAAGTTGGCCGTATCCGGGACCGACCGCCCTGGACCGCCAGCCGGAGCCGACGCGGGCCCACCCGCCCGCGCCCACCGCGCCCACCGCTACGAGGAGAACACCCGTGAGAGAGACACCGTCCCGACGCTGGGCACGCCATCTGGCGCTCCCGGTCTTTGCCGCAGCGCTGGTGGCGGCGCTGCCGATAGCCACCACCGGTTCCGGCTCGACCTCCGCCGCGCCCGAGCGGTGGACCCCGCTCACGCCGGTCAACGTCGCGTTCGGCAAGTCCATGCCGAAGCACGAGACCAAGGCGCAGCTCCTCTCCTTCAACGACTTCCACGGCAACATCGACCCGCCGAGCGGCAGCGGCGGCCTGGTCAACGGCACTCCCGCTGGTGGCGTCGAGTACCTCGCCACCGCGGTGAAGAAGCTCCGCGAGACCGCCACCAAGGAGCGGCGCCCCAGCCTCACCGTGGGCGCCGGCGACCTCGTCGGCGCGACGCCGCTGGTCAGCGCCGCGTTCCACGACGAGCCGGCCATCGAGACGATGAACAAGGTCGGCCTGGACATCAGCTCGGTCGGCAACCACGAGTTCGACGAGGGCATCACCGAGTTGAAGCGCCTCCAGCGCGGCGGCTGCCACCCGGTCGACGGCTGCCAGGACGGCGATGGCTTCCGCGGCGCGAAGTTCAAGTACCTCGCCGCGAACGTGGTCGACAAGAAGACGCAGGAGCCGATCCTGCCGGCGTACGAGATCCGCACCATCGGCGGCGTGAAGGTCGGCTTCGTCGGGATGACGCTCAAGGGCACCCCATCGATCGTCAACCCGGCCGGCATCAGCACAGTCGACTTCCTCGACGAGGCTGTCACGGCGAACTACTACGCCGGTGTGCTCAAGGCCAAGGGCGTCAAGGCGCTCGTCCTTCTCGTGCACGAGGGCGGAGCCCAGGCCACCACACCGCCGCCGGACCAGTCCGGCTGCGCGGGCTTCGCCGGCGCCATCACCCCGATCGTGGCGAACCTGCGGCCCGAGTACGGCGTGGTCGTCTCCGGCCACACCCACCGGTTCTACAGCTGCGCGTTGCCGAACTCCTCCGGCCGGAACTCGGTGGTCACCTCCGCCGGTTCCGCCGGTGTGCTGGTCACCGACATCGGCGTCACGCTGAACCGCAAGACCGGCCAGTTCGCCTCTGCGTCGGCCCGGAACGTGATCGCCGAGAACGGCGTCCGCAACCCGGACGGCACCTGGCAGAAGGACGCGGCCGGCAACTTCGTCCGCAACCCGGCGCTCGTCGACAAGCAGCTCAAGAAGATCGCCGACAAGTACCGCACGGCCGTCGCCCCGATCGCCAACAAGGTCGTCGGCAAGATCACCGCGGACATCTCGAACACCAACAACGCGGCCGGTGAGAGCGCGCTCGGTGACGTGATCGCCGACGCCCAGCTCGC
>Ga0184623_10000323_pt1 | contig 20186 bp, 14 predicted proteins | sample PLM1_100_b1_FD_133138 | JGI IMG/M metagenome (GOLD analysis project Ga0184623, IMG submission 133138) | Groundwater sediment microbial communities from an aquifer in East River, Colorado, USA - PLM1_100_b1 | ecosystem: Environmental > Terrestrial > Soil > Riparian zone | place: USA: East River... | reverse complement strand
CGGGGTTGGGGGAGGCGTTCGACGCGGCGGAGGAGTATTTGGCGCAGTTCACCGTCGATGTCGATGGGGAGGGGGCGGTGCTGCCGCGGTTGCGGGAGGCGGCGCGGGCGTTCGCGGAGATGTGCCGGAAGGCGGCGTTGCAGGTCCAGTACGCCAAGTTGGTGATCGTCACGATGGCGGCGTGGCTGTTCCAGCAGCTGCTGTATGTGGCGTATCTGGCGGTGGTGACGGCGGGCGCGGGCGCGGCGTTGGCGTCGGTGTTCAGGCGGGTCGCGCAGCTGACCGTGGAGCAGGTGCTGCGGCAGCTGCTGTCAGGGGTGTTTTTCCAGGTGGCGTTGGACACGGTGGTGCAGACGATTCAGGCGATCGTCAACGACGGCTACGACTATGACGAGAAGAAGCTGGGGTTCGCCGCCGGGGTGGGCGCGCTGGGCGGGCTGCTGGGGGCGGGGTTTGAGGGCGGCGGGAACAAGTTCATGCCGGGGTTCGCCGAGTCGCTGCCCGGCACGATGCTCAAGCAGGGCCTGTCGGAGGGGCTGCCGGAGCCGGTGGTGGAGATGGTGGAGGAATCGGCCGGGCCGAAGGACGGCTTTGAGGGGGGGTTCACCTCGGGGTTCGTCACGGAGGGGCCGGCGTAGTTCCTGGAGAAGCATTTCAGGGACAAGCGGGACCGGATGCGGGGGCTGGGCGGCGGGTCCGGGTTCGGCCCGGTCGATGTCGGCTTCCTCGACGACATCAACCCCCTCCACCTCGACCTCCCCGGCGGCGGCGGGCCGGGCGGTCCGGGCGGGGGGCCCGGCGGGCGGGGCGGCGAGCCGCCGCCGTACGCGCCGCCGGGGGAGGCCCCCGCGGGCCACCTCCCCCCGCCGTATCAGCCCCTCGACCCGCTCCCGCCCCTGCCGCCGCTCCTTTCGGTCACGCCGCCGGTGACCCCGCTGGCGCGGCCGCCGGGGGGGTCGTGGGGGTGGGAGTCCACGGTGGCCGGCGCGGTCGCCGGGGCGGCGCGGGCGGCCGGGGCGGAGGTGGGCGTGGAGCCCGGCGCGGGGGTGGTGGTCTTCGGCGGCGACCGGGACCGGGGCCGGGCGGCCGGCCTGCTCGACGGGATGCGCCGCAACAGCGAGGGCGGCCAGGGCAGCCAGGGCAGCCAGGGCAGCCAGGGCGGGGCGCGGCGGGCGCCGGCGGTGGCGGTGACGCTGGACCCGGCCGCGCCGGGCGCGCGGGCGGTGGTGGCCGAGGTGGTCAGGTCGGTGGCGGCGGATCCGGCGGTCAGCGGGATCACCCTGCGCTGGCCGGGAGCGGACCCGGCCGCGGTCGCGGAGCTGGCCGATCTGGCGTGGCAGCACGGCACGGAGCTGGTGCTCGCGGAAACCACCACAGAAGAGGCGGAGGAGGCCGGGCCGGAGCCGAAGCGGGCGTGCACCGCGGAGCACGAGCGCGGCGACGCGGCGCTTGAGGACCGGGGCGTGGCCCGGGGGAGCGGGCTGCAGCAGCAGGCGTTGGAGCGTCACCTGGCCGGCGCGGCCGGCCTGGGCCCGGGGGGGTTCCCGGTGTTGACCGTGGAGCTGCTGGACGCGGTCAACCCGCCGGCGCAGGGGCCCGGCGCGGAGGTGAGCGGCGCGGAGGTGAACTGCTTCTCCGCGGTGGAGGCGTTGCGGGAGACCCATTACGGCCGGCCGCAGCTGGCGGGCAGCCTGGCCGGCGACGGCGAGGCCGGGGTGGGGTGGGTGATGCGCCGGGCCGGGCACGAGCCGTTGCGCTACGCCGACGGGCAGGCCGGGCTGGACCAGGTGTTTGAGCTGGTCAAGGGCGGCGGGCCGGGGTCCTTCGCCACCGTGCTGGTCGACGTGGCCGGCGGCTCCGGCCGGCGGGGCCACGTGTGGGCGCTGGTCAACGCCGGCGGGCGGCTGAGGTGGGTGGACATGCTGCGGGCGCCGGTGGGGCCGGGCCGGCTGCAGGACGCGGTCAAGGGGCGGTCGCCGGCCGGCTGGGCCGGCGGGCCGGGGGTGGTGGTGCACGCCGCGGTCACCGACGGTGCCGAGCAGCAGCTCGCCGGGGACGGGCGCGCCGCGGACCTGTGGACCTACCAGACCGGGGCCGGCGCGGTCCGCTACCGCGGGGCGACAGCCGGCCCGGGACTGACACCGGCCCCGCAGGCCTCCCAGCAGGACGGGGATGCCGACGGGCTGTCGGCGTATGACGGGGTGGCGCGGCTGTTCACCGAGGCGGAACGGGTCGCGGCGGAGCGGGCCGCGGGGCCGGGCCGGGGGCGGGAGCTGTTCGGCGTGGGCGGCGACGGGGAGGAGGTCTCGGTCGAGGACGCGGAGGTGTTGGCGGTCATCGACCGGCTGGCCGATCCGGACGGCGACGGCCTGGCCGGGCTGGCGCAGGTGGTGGCGTTGGCGAAGGCGGTCGGGATCGTACCGCGGCTGGCGCAGCGGGGCCGGTCGGCCGCGCCGGTGGGGGCGTTGACGGCGCGGGAGCGGCGGGAGCTCTTCGACCTGGTCCGGTTGGGCGTCGAGGTGGTGGGCCCGGAGGTGGGGCTGGCCGAGCTGGCCGCGTTCCAGGCGGTGTTGGACACGGTCGCGGAGGTGCCCTCGCGTTCGACGCTGCCACGTTCGCCGTGGCCATGGGTTTCGTCTACTCCCTGCGGGGGAACTTCCGGCTCACCAGGCGGGCCACCGGACGCAGTCTTGCCGGTTCGGTCGTTGACGGCGTCCGCTGGATCGTGACGCACCGATTGTTTCGATGGATCTATGTCTTGTTCAGCGGTGTCCATCTCTCCGCCAGCATCCTGCTGCCCGTTGTTCCGCTCTTCTGCAAGACGGTGCTAGGTGTGGGGCCGGTAGGCTACGGAGCGATCGCCGCCGCGGGCGGGCTGGGCGCCGCCCTTGGTGCGATGAGCGTGCCAGCAATCTCGGCAATGATCGGCCGGCAATGGCTGGTCCGCGTGGTAGTCATCGGCACCACCGTCGCGCTCGCCGCCGGCGCCATGGCCTCCTCGGTGGTTGGCGGCGCCAGCGCCATCGCGCTGTTCTGGGCCTGCACGGCGGCATTCCAGGTCGCGTCGGTTTCGCTGTTGCAGCGTCTCGCACCGCGCGAGATCCTTGGCCGGGTCAGCAGTTGTCTCGCTCTTTTCTCGTCCGGAATCGGTCCGGTCGGCGCGATCATCGGAACAACGCTCGCTGTGCAGTGCGGCCTGCGGGCACCGTTCTTCGCCAGCACGGCGCTGATGGCCAGCATCGGAGCGGTTGCCCTGTTCAGGATGCGATGGGGACGGCATCGCGCCCGATAACGGCGATACCAACGCCGCTCTTGGCGCTCGGCGCGACCACAGAGGTCTTCCTCGCGGCGTCAACTCGCCCCCGCGGCTCGCGACGCCCGCTCGCCTGCCCAGCGCCGCGCCCCGCCCAGTCGACCTTGCCAACGCGGCGACAACTTTACGCACGCCGGCCCCATCGGTGTCCGGTTTGTGCCCGGCGGAATGGCGCGGGCGTTGGCAAAGCCGTCCTCCCATCGGCAAGGTCGGCTCGATGATGGGCTGCGTTGTTTGGACTGTTCGGCCCGCCGTCGCCTTTCGCAGTGGGATTTCTCAAGAAGGTGGGTTGCCCGCCGCTCCAGCCGAGCGTGCGGCCGCTTCCGCCGACCGGCGGCGGCTACGGCCGGCGAGCGGGGCGACGAGCGGTCGGCCGCGTCCGCGATGAGCGGTGAAACCCCTGGTCAGGGCACTGTCGTCGGCGAACCATTGGCGCCGTCCGGCCGTCTTCCCGGACATGCCTGAAAAGCTATCCACCCACCGCCGCAGCCGGCGGGCAGCGCGACTTGCGCTCGTGGCCGCCACGCTCGCGACGCTCGCCACGCTCCCCGCGTTGTCCGCGCCTGCTGGCGTTGCCCCGGCCGCCACGTCGCTGCAAAGCACGGGCGGCGGCAACGGCGGCAACGGGATCTTCGGCGGGGCCGGTCCAGAACGATGCACGCCACCGTCGGGACAGTTGCAGAGGTCGGTTCCCTGGGCGCAGGACCGTCTGACGCCGAAGCGGGTATGGCCGCTGACCCGAGGTGAGGATGTGATCGTCGCCGTCATCGACACCGGCGTGAGCGCGAGCGTCCCCCAGTTGGAGGGGAAGGTCCTCCCTGGGGTCGACGTGGTCAACCCCGACGGTGGCCCGGCCGACGACGACTGCTTCGGCCACGGCACGTTTGTGGCGGGCATCATCGCCGCCGAGCCGACAGACGGCATCGGCCTGAGCGGGGTCGCGCCAGGCGTGCTAATCCTGCCGATCCGCCAGGCCAATTCCGCCCAGGACGGAACTTCGGACGGCATGGCCGCGGGCATCCGAGCAGCCGTCGACAGCGGCGCGGACATCATCAACATCTCCGCGTCGTCGTTCTTCCCTAGCCCCCCGCTCCGGGAGGCGGTCAGCTATGCCACAGCGAACGATGTATTGATCGTGGCCGCCGCCTCCAACGAGGCCCAGGAGGGCAACCCGAAGGCGTATCCGGCGGCATTCCCTGAGGTGCTCGCCGTCGGTGCCATCGACCGCGACGGCAACATCAGCGAGTTCTCCGAGACTGGCGACTTCCTCGACCTGGTGGCGCCTGGGTTGAACATCGCCGGCTTGAGCCGACTCGGCGGTGGGCACGTGGAGGACTCGGGCACGAGCTACGCAGCGCCGTTCGTGACCGGGGTCGCCGCGCTGGTCCGGGCTTATCACCCCGGGCTCAGCGCTGCCGAGGTCAAGCGCCGCCTGGAGCTCACCGCGGACCACCCTGCCAAGCTTCTGCCGGACAGGCAGGCGGGTTGGGGCGTCGTCAACCCGTACGCCGCCGTCACCACCGCGTTCAACCCGGCCGAAGCGGGCATCGGCCTACCGAACCCAACTCCCATCGACCTACCGCAGCGGACCGCCGCGGGCGACGACTCCGCCAAGGCCATGGCGGTGGCGTTCGGCGGGATCGGCGCACTCGCCACGTTGGCCGTGATCGGGGCGGCCGTCGTGGTGCCCCGCGGCACGCGCCGGGGCTGGGCGCCGGCGCGTCGGTGCAATCCGGGCCGGAGCGCGGCATGACGACCACGATCGTGCGGCGCCCGCCCCGGCGCCGCGCTGCCCCCAAGATCGAGTCGGCGGACTTCCCGATGCAGGAGCCGCCCGGCTTGCCGGAGCCGCAGTCCGGGTCACTGTCCCAGCTACTGATGTATCTCCCGATGGGCGCGTCATCGGCAGTGATGATGCTGGTGTTCATCCAGCCGGGGCAGAACCGGTTGCTGATGTACCTGGCTTCCGGGCTGATGGCGGTGTCGATGGTCGCCATGGGCATGGTCCACCTGGCCAAGGCCGGCACCGACCGCAAGCAGCGGCTGGCCGGCGAGCGCCGCGACTATCTGCGCTATCTGGGCCAGGTTCGCAAGGTCGTCCGCCAGGCCGTGGACAAGCAACGCGAGTCGGTGCTGTTCACCCATCCGGACCCGGCCCGGCTATGGACGCTGGCCACTCCCAGCGACCTGTCCCGGCTGTGGGAGCGGCGCACGACGCACCCCGACTTTGCCGAGGTGCGTATCGGGCTGGGCGAGCAGCGGCTTGCGATGAAGCTGCAGCCGCCGCAAACCAAGCCGGTCGAAGACCTCGAGCCGCTGTGCGCCTCGGCGCTGCGCCGGTTCCTCAAGGCGTACAACACGGTCGGCGATGTGCCGATCGCTGTTTACCTGCGCGGGTTCGCGCGGATCCACCTGGAAGGCGACGCCGAGGTCGCCCGGGGCATGGTCCGGGCGATTCTGGCGCAGTCGGTGACACTGCACGCGCCGGACGACCTGCGCGTCGCGGTCTGCGCCAGCACCCAGCGGCTGACCCACTGGGACTGGGTCAAGTGGCTGCCGCACGCGCAGCATCCCACCGAGGTTGACGCCCTCGGGCCGGTCCGCCTGATCAGCGACGCCTGGTCGGACCTCGACGGCCTGCTCGGCGCCGCCGACGGCGGCGAGGAAGACCGGTTGGACCAGCGGGCCCGGTTCGAGGCCGGCGCCGAGGTGACGGCGCAGGAGCCGTTCGTCCTGGTCGTCGTCGACGGCGGCGAGGTCGCCCACAACGCGCGCCTGGCCGCGGCCGGCTACCGCAATGTCCTCGCGATAGACATCATCGAGGAGTCCGGCGACCCGGGCCAGAAGTGGGGCAGCGATGGCGCTGGAGCCCTGCCGCTGCCGGCGCCGGGCGACAAGCTCTCGCTGCGGCTGCGGCTGTCGCCCAACGAGGTGCAGAACGTGCGGCTGGACCGCCGGCGCAACGAGAAGACGACCCGGCTGGGTCGCCCCGACCAGCTCAGCTTGGTGCGGGCACGCGCCTTGGCCCGGCTGCTCGCGCCGTACCGCATGGTCGTCGCCGCGGAGCAGGCGGGGCCCGGGGCATTCACTGGCAACGTCGACCTGCTCGCCCTGCTTGGCGCCGGCGACGCAGAGACCCTCGCGCCGACCGCGCTCTGGCAGGGCCGGTCCGTGTGGGACAACCTTCGGGTGCCGATCGGTGTGAACGAGCGCGGCGAGCCGATCGAGCTCGACCTCAAGGAGTCGGCCCAGGGCGGCATGGGCCCGCACGGCATCCTCATCGGTGCCACCGGCTCCGGAAAGTCGGAGACGATCCGCACCCTTGTGCTCGCGTTGGCGCTGACCCACTCCTCCGAGAAGCTGAACATGGTGCTGGTGGACTTCAAGGGCGGCGCCACCTTCCTTGGCCTCGAGCACCTGCCGCACGTCTCGGCGTTCATCACCAACCTCTCCGATGAGCTGCCGCTGGTCGACCGCATGCAGGACGCACTGCAGGGCGAGTTGGTGCGCCGGCAGGAGTTGCTGCGCGCAGCGGGCCACCCCTCGTTGACCGAGTACGAGAAAGCGCGGGCGAACGGCGCCGCGCTGGCGCCGCTGCCCACGCTGGTCATCATCGTCGATGAGTTCGGCGAACTGCTGGCCACCCAGCCGGAGTTCATGGACCTGTTCGTGATGATCGGCCGGCTCGGCCGGTCCCTGGGTGTGCACCTGCTGCTGGCCTCGCAGCGGCTGGAGGAAGGCCGCATCCACCAGTTGGAGACGCACCTGTCCTACCGGATCGGCCTGCGCGTGTTCTCGGCAATGGAGTCGCGCAGCATCATCGGCACGAGCGACGCATACGACCAGCCGCTCCAACCCGGCTCCGGCTACCTCCGGACGAGCACGACGTCGCTGGAGAAGTTCAAGGGCGCGTACGTCTCTGCGCCCTACCGTACGACAACGCAATCGGGCGCCAGGCGGACCCCCAGCCCGGCCGCGCATCCCGGGCTGCTGCCATTTGTTCCCGGCTATGTGGCGCCGGCCGCCAGGTCCGAACCGGAGCCGGCGGCGGAGCAGCAGGAGCAGCAGGAGCAGCCGGGCGAGACCGCGGAGGTGGTAGCCGACTCGGCGACAGAGACGCTGCTGCAGTTCGTCGTCAGCCGGCTACGCGACGCCGGGCCGGCGGCGCACGCGGTGTGGCTGCCGCCGCTGACCACGCCGGCCACGCTGGACGACCTGCTTCCGGCGCTGCGCGTCGACCCGCAGCGGGGATTCGGCGTTCGCATCGATGGGCTGAAAGTGCCGATGGGGCTCATCGACCGGCCGTTCGAGCAGCGGCGCGACCTGCTGGTGGCCGACCTTGGCGGCGGCAAGGGCCACATGGCGGTCGTGGGCGCCCCGCAGATGGGCAAGACCACCGTGCTGCGCACCCTCATCGCCGGGCTGGCGCTCACCAACACGCCGCGTGAGGTGCAGTTCTACCTGCTCGACTTCGGCGGCGGCGGGTTGTCGACGCTCGCCAAGCTGCCGCACGTGGGCAGTGCGGCCGGCCGCCTGGACCGGGAACGGGTGAACCGGACGCTCAGCGAGGTGACGAACCTTCTCGCCCACCGGGAGGCGGCGTTCCAGCGCCAGGGCATCGAGTCGATGTCGGCCTATCGCAAGGCGCGCGCGCGCGGCGAGCACGCTGGCGACCCGTACGGCGACGTGTTCCTGGTCATCGATGGCTGGTTCACCTTCAGGCAGGAGTACGACGCGCACGAGTCGCGCATCCAGGAGATCGCGACGCGTGGTCTCACCTATGGCGTCCACCTGATGATCTCCTCGACGCGGTGGAGCGAGATCCGGCCGTGGCTGCGGGACATGACGCAGACCCGGTTCGAGCTTCGTCTCGGCGACCCCACCGAATCCGAAATCGATTTCCGCGTCTCCAAAAGCGTGCCGGAAGTCCCCGGCCGCGGCCTGACCCCAGACAAGTACCACTACCTGACCGCGCTGCCGCGGGTCGACGGCGGGGCCATGGCCGATGTCGGCGAGGCGGTCGCCGACCTGGTCGAGCGGGTCCGCGGCGGATGGCACGGTCCGGCCGCCCCGCAGGTGCGGCTGCTGCCCACCCAGCTGTCGGTGACCGACCTGCCGGTGCCCGAGGGGGATCTCCGGGTGGCGATCGGCGTGGACGAGGAGCGGCTCGCGCCACTGTGGCACGACTTCTCGGCGACACCGCACCTGTTCGCGTTCGGCGACACGGAGACTGGAAAGTCGAACCTGCTCCGGCTGATCGCCAAGGCGATCGTCAGCCGATTCAGCCCGGACGAGGCGCGCATCATCTGCGCCGACCCACGGCGGCAACTGCAGGACTCGATCCCGGCGGCGTACCAACTGGCCTACACCTTCGACAGCACCGCGCTCAAGGACGTCATCGAGGACGCCGTGGCGGCAATGCGCAAACGCATTCCGGGCGCAGACATCCCCCCTGACCGGCTGGCGAAGCGCGACTGGTGGAACGGGCCGCGGCTGTTCGTCCTCATGGACGACTATGACCTGCTGTCCTCGACCACCAGCTACCCGGCGGAGGGTCTGGTCGAGCTGATCGCGCAGGGCGCGCCGATCGGACTGCACGTGGTCGTCGCTCGCACGACCTCGCACGGCATGAGGGGCATGATGGATCCCGTCATCCGCAGGATGTGGGAAACCGGCACGCCCGGCCTGCTGTTCTCGTGCCGTCGCGACGAGGGCACCTTCATGGGCGACGCAAAGCCGCAGACGCTGCCGCCTGGCCGGGCCCAGCTGGTCGACCGCCGCCGTGTCCGCCTCATCCAGACCGGGTTCGTGCCGCCCCCGGCCGAAACCCAGCCGCATGACGGCCCCCTGCCTCCCGATGACGTTGCATACCTAAGGACTGCCTGATGAAGACGCATGCCTCAGACCTCTGCCGGATCGTGGTGGTCACGCCGAACGGGCCGGTGGAGTTGGCGTTGCCCGCCGAGGTGCCGCTCTGTGACGTGCTGCCGACGCTTGTCCACCGAGCCACCGCGGCGACCGGCGGCCACAGCGTGCAGGAGGACTGGGTCCTGCAGCGGCTCGGCGAAGCCCCGCTCGACGAGGAGCAGACGCCGGCGGCCTTGAAGATCCGCCACGGCGAGCACCTTCACCTGCGTCCGCGCGACGACCAACTGCCGGCAGTGCATTTCGACGACCTGATCGACGGGGTGGCCACCGGCATGCGCAACCGGCGGGACCGCTGGCAGGACTGGATGACGCGGCAGGCGTTGCTCATCGTCTCGGCACTGATCCTGGTGCTCGGCTTGGCCCTGCTCACCAACGGTTCCCCGGCCGGCGCCCGCGTGCCGCAAGCCGTCGTGGCCGGCGCGATCGCGCTCGCATTGGTCGGCGCCGCGGCGATCGCGTCGCGGGCGTTCGGCGAAGGGTCGGCCGGCCTACTGCTCGGCGTGATGGCGGTGGCCTATGCGGGTGCGGCCGGGTTGATGCTGCCGGCCGAAACAGGTGGCCCGTTGGTGACGGCGCCGACGCTCTGGGCGGCGGTCGCCGCCGCCGGTCTGGCCGCGACTCTCGCCGCCGTCGCGCTCGGCGAGGCCGGCGCGGTGTTCATGGCGATCGTCGTGACGAGCGCGATGGCCGCGACAGGGGCGATGCTGGCCACGCTCACCGACTTGTCGGCGGCGCGCGCCGCGGCGATCGTCGCCGTCGTCGCGATCACCATGGCCACCCTTGTGCCGTCGTGGTCGTTCTGGCTGGCCAAACTGCGGCTGCCGGCGTTGCCCACGGGACCAGAGGACCTGGCGGCCGACGTCGAGCCCTACGCGGTAACCCAGTTGCTGGAGCGGGCCGCCATCGCGGACCGCTACATGACCGCGTTGTTCGCAGCGGTCGGCGCGACGGTAGCCGGTTGCCTGATCATCCTCGCGCCGGCCGGCGGCTGGGCGGCGGCGACGCTCACGGCGGCGATCTGCAGCGTGCTGGCGTTGCGCGCCAGGTCGATGGCGTCGGCTTGGCAGCGGATCAGCGCGCTGGGCCCGGCCCTGCTCGGCGTCGGGCTGCTGGTGGTGCACCTTGCCGACAACCCGGTGTTCGCGGTCCGCGCAGCGTGGGTGGCGACGGTGCTGACCGCGGCGCTGATCACGGTCAGCCTGGCCAGCGCGATGCCCGGCCGCACCTTGGTGCCGTACTGGGGGCGCGCGACCGACATTCTCGAATCGGTGGTGGGCGTCGCGCTGATCCCGTTGGCGCTTGCCGTGCTCAACATGTATGGCTTCGCCCGCGCGCTGGCGGGTTAGGGCGTGTCCCACAAACCTGCAGCTGACAGACATTTGAGGAGGTGAGACTGGTGCAGACTCGGAAGGATCAGGTGCAGGCGCACATGTTCGTCGCCGGGCGCCTCATCTCGGCGATGCTGCGCGCCGAGCCGGACGCCCCGCAGACGCCGATGCGCCGGTTCATGGGGGCCACCTTCGCCGGCGTGCTGATCGGCGTGATGGTCGTGGCGGGCTTCGGCATCCTCGGCTACATCAAGCCGGGCGGGGCCAAGGCGTGGCGCCAGCCTGGAGCGCTGATCGTGGAGAAGGAGACCGGCGCGCAATACGTCTTTGCCGACGGGGAGCTCAAGCCGGTGCTCAACTACGCCTCCGCCAAGCTCATCCTCGGCGACACCCTCCAGGTGGTGAACACCTCCCGCGGCTCGCTGAAAGGTGTCGCCCACGGCCTGCCGGTAGGCATCGACACCGCGCCGGACGCGCTGCCCGACGCTAACCGGCTCGACGGCACCGCTTGGCAGATCTGTTCGACGCTGCGTCCGGACATCAGCGGAGTCGACCGGGCCTTCGTGACATTGGACGTGGGCACCGCCCACACCGGCGCGGGGCTGCCCGAGGACAGCGCGTTGATCGTGCGCACTCCCGACGGCACCGCCTACCTGGCCTGGAACAACCGCCGGCTGCGGATAGCCGACGATGCCGTGATCCGGGCGCTGGGCTACGGCGCGGCACGGCAGCATCAGGTGGGCGTGGCATGGATCAACGCCCTGCCGGTCGGTCCGGATCTCAAGGCCCCGGCAGTGCCCGGCCGGGGCCGGCCGGGCGCCACGGTCGGGGGCCAACCGCGGCTGGTCGGCCAGCTGTTCGAGGTAAGGGGGGCGGCGAACGTCAGCCAGTTCTTCGTGCTCGCGGAGGCCGGGTTGGCGCCGCTGACTACGACCGGTGCGGCGCTGCTGCTGGCCGACCAGGGAAGCGCGGCGGCCTACCCGGGTGCCCAGGTCGAGCCGATCCAGGTGGGCGCGGCGGATGTCACCCAGGTGCCGCGGGCGGGAAAGTCGCTCGTCGACCCCGGTCTGCCGGCCACTCCACCCGAGGCTCTCTCCGCCACTGGAGACGAGGCGCCGTGCCTGCAGACAACGGTCGGCGCGGACAGCGGCGCGATCGTGCGGATCGCGCTGGACGCCGTGGCTGTGCCGACGCCGGCGGCGGCAGGGGAGGAGGACGAGGCGACCGCCCCGTCCGTGACTCGTGGACAGGCCGACCAGGTGCGTGTCCAGCCGGGAGCGGGACTGGTCATGCGCGCGCTGCCGGGGCCGGGGGTGGAGAAGGGCACGCAGTACCTCCTCGTCGACACGGGGGTGCGGTACCCGATCCCAAGCGACGAGGTGCGCGGCATTCTCGGGTACGGCGACGTCCAGCCAGTGCCGGTGCCGACGACCCTGCTCGAACTCCTTCCCGCCGGCCGACCGCTGGATCCGGAGGCGGCCAAGACCACCAGTCGGGTGGCGCCACAAGCGGTGACACCCCCCTGAGACCTGGCCGGCCGGGCACGTCTCGGCCGGTCGAACCCGCCGCCGTCGGACGGTCCGTGCGGCGGTTGCGACACGAGAGAGAGGTGACAGACGATGGGAAATAGGAAGCAAGCTAGCTTCGCCGGCATGGAGAGCGCCTCGGCCGCGTTTTTCGAGGCCCGAGACGAGTGCCAGACCGTCGCGAGTTCCGTGGGGATGACGCACGACGTCCTCATGCAGATCTGGAAGGCCCCGTCGGCCAGCCCGTTCAACCAGGCGATGGTCAAATGGGCAGAGCAGTTCAAGATTGTCCTCGATGAACTCAACGCCATGGGCGAGGAGCTCAGCCGAAACAAGAACGACTACATCGTTCAAGAGGAAGTGAACTCGCAGGAGAACACGAAGTTCATGCAGATCCTGGGCTAGCCCGGGCAGCGATAGCGGAAAGGAGCAGAATATGGGCAACAATGACGGATTCACCGCGAATATCACCGAAATGGGTGCGAGCGCCTATGAGTTCAGGAGGGCAACCCAGCGAATCATAGAGATCACGGACGCCCTGGAAGCGCGAGCCAAGCAGTCAAATTACCTTTGGGAGGGCGATGCCCGAATGCACTACGACGCGGCGAAGCTGAGGTGGGATGCTGCCTGCCAAAAAATGGACCAGGCCCTGACTGTCGGTGGCAACAGCCTGGACGACACCAGCAACAACTACGTCATTTATGACCGCAAGAACGCGGAGGCGTGGAGCAACCGCAGCACGCCCCGTTAATTAACACGCGGTGGCCCTGCGCTCGCTGGCGCGGGGCCACTGGCAAAGGAGGTGAATAATATGGCAGACAAGAACAAGGGCGGCGGTGGCGAGAAGGCCGAGATCACGGTCGACTACGCGGCGTTGCGCCGTCAGGGGGATTTCTGGGATTCCTGGGGAGACACGTTCCTCAGGCACGTCGCGCCTATGCGGGAGGTGTGGATCGCGCCTGGCGACTTTCCCGCGGCCACCCGGATCCAGACGATCCTCCATGAGCGCAGAGACAAGCTCGCGGACAACAGCGAGAACCTCGGCCGTACCTTCAAGGCCATCGGGAAGAACCTATATTTGATGGCCGCGTCCTATGAACGCGGCGAGAACGACATCGAGGCGGAAAACGAGCGGCTGAACAAGCTGTTCAATGACGTCGGGCAATTCTTGCCCGAGGTGGTCGGCGCGGCGCCGGCGCCGGACCAGGCGCCGACCGAGGAAACCGCCCAGGAGAAACCCAAGTAAGAGCAGCCTAACGAGGAGAAGCCGGCGTACTAACGGCGACCGCCCTGGTCGGACTCCCGGCGATGAGGAGGTGGCAACGATGGCAGACGAGAATGCAGCAGGCGATCTTGATCAGATTGCGAAGGAAATCCTGGCGGGTGATCCCGATAAAATGGTCTCCTTTGCCTGGCAATTCGGTCAGGCGTTGTTTAGATACAAGCAGGTTCGCGAGGAGATCCCGACTGAGGCGCAGAAGCTGGCGGCGGTCTGGAAAGGGGCTGCGGCGACCGGCTTTGACGAGGTCTCCAAAGAGGTCGTGCAGTCGGTCGAGGAGACCGAGACGGCGCTGGACAATCCACGGTACAACCTGGCCATCAATAACATGATCAACGCCTTGCGCACCGGCCAAGACGAGATCAAGGACTTGGTCGGCGAGCGCGACGGCTACCTCGACGACGGCTACAAGATCAACGGCCCGGCTTTCGACAAGGCCGGCCGAGATATCGCCGACGCGATATCAGGCGTTTACAAGACCGAGGTCGACTCGCTCAAGCTGATCAAGGGCAAGCCGGAAGATCCGTCGGCCGAGCCGGACGCGGTGGCCGAACCAAAGCCCAAGGGCGAGCAGGAGCTTCCGGATGAGAACCCGGATGAGAACCCGGAGAAGAACCCGGGGGAGACCGACCTGGGCAAGGGGCCTGGCGGCTCCAACCTGGTCGCCGAGCCGGACGGGGTCGACGGGCCTGATGGGGTCGGACCTGATGGGGTCGGCGATGAGATCGGCGAGCCTGGGGAGCCGGACCCAGCAGAGCCGAACGATCCGGAGTTCGATCCGGCGAAGAACCCGACGCTCGACTCGCTGACATTGGACCCCGGCGACGAGGGCGAGGATCCGCCAATCCTGGGAATAGGCAATCCCAGACAGCCGCTGTCGCGGTTCGTCGATTCGACCGAGGCGGAGCCGCTGTCGGAGCAGCGACCGCCGTCGGAGGTGCTCGGCATCGGCAACCCGGACAACAACGGGTCGCTGATTCTCGACGACAACGCGCCGACGAAACTGGCGAGCACCGAATCCCCGCCGATCGGCCCCAACCGCCCGGGCGAAGGCCCGGACTTTGGCACCAAGCTCACGAGCCAACCAAACGCGCAGGGGAATCTGATCACGGGAGAGTCGCCTCCGGGGAGCCGCTTCTCCGGTGGCCCGCCGATCGGCGCCGGCTTCGGTCCGCTCGGTCCAGGCGGCCGATTCGCCGGCGACTCGCCGCGGTCGAAGCTGACGTCCGCCCGCGGGCCGCGACTCGGCCCGGCAATCGGCGCGCCGACGGCGCCCTTGGGCGTCGGCAGGACAGGCTCGGGTTATGTCCCGCACCTGCCTGTCGGTGCTTCTCGTCAGGACGACAACGAGGCGCCGGAACGCGAGACCTGGCTGATCGGCGACGAAGAGTGGGTCGATGGCGACGCGCTGGACGGCCCGATCGGCCGGCCCGAGCACGGTCGCGACGAAGGTCCATAGATCATGCCGAATAAGGAGGAGGAGGATAAAGGGCAGGACGACCCGCCTGCGGACGGCCAGCCTCCGGCCAAAGAGGACATCGAAGTCCCCCCTATGCATAATTCCTACCTTGATTATACCTACGACCAATCCATGAACGCGGTCTGGGGTAGCGGGGACAGGTACGGCGGAAGCGACCTCAAGAAGTCGAACTACAATAGCTTCAGCTACGCGGCGGATCAATTCTACGGTACCGCCATGACATTCCAAAGCGGCCGGCATGATCTCGGCAAGTCGGTGAAGTGGCTGACCGGGGACAATGGCGTGTGGAAGGGCGCCGCGGCCGACGGCTTCAAGCAGCTCGGCGAGGGCATCGTTGACTATCTTGGCGATGTCGCCTCGACGGTCTGGGGCACAGGCAGCGCCCACGACCGCGGGCAATGGGACGTCGTTCTCCGGGAGGCGCGGACCAGATTGATCTGGGCGAAGCTCCTCCTTAGCGTAATCTCAAAGGCTTACTGGGACTACGTGCCGAGCACCCAGCACATCGTTACGACCTACACCCAGAGTCCAGGGGGCCGCGGCGGACGAAGCGCGAAGCTCGAAGTTGTCGGCGATCCTGCGCATTACGTTTGGGATGAGGCTGGGGCCAGGCAGGCGGCGGCGGAGTTGGTGCAGTCTTTTGCCGACTTCTATATAGAGATCGCTCCGAGGTTCGCTCCGTTGCCGCTTCGAGAGAACTTCTTCGATGCGGTCAATGCGCCCGGCGATCCGGCGAAGAAGGCGTACGACGATCAGATCAAGAAGCAGGAGAAGCAACTCGATGATCTCCAGAAGCAGCAGGAAAAGCAGGTTGATGATCTCAAGAAGCAGTACGAGGATCAGATCGACGACCTTCAGGAGAACAGCAAGAACCAGGCGGACGAGTTCGATGAGACGCTCGATGAGGTCAACCAGAACCACCTGGAGCAGATCGATGAGCAGAAGCAGGCAGCCAAGGAGCAGGCCGACGCGGCGACCAAGAACTTCGACGAGTTCAAGGACGCCAACGACAATGCGCTGAACAAGGCGCAGGAGGACGCTAAGCTCCAGGCCGACGAAGCGAAGAAGGGCTTCGACCTGTTCAAGGCCGATAGCGACAAGGCGCTAGATGACGCGAAGGCCCTCCAGGCGGACCCGTTCGGCAAGGACCCGTTCAGCAAGGACCCGTTCGGCACGGACCCGTTGGGCAAGGATGTGCTCAGCGGGAATCCGTTCGGCGTCGACAAGACAGCGGGTGTGCCGGTCAACGGGGGCCTTGATCTCACCGGCGACGGTGTGGCCGATCTTGACGAAAACGGCGTCCCGGTGCCGCCGATCGCGAGCTTCCTCGGCGGCGTGCCGGTGAAGAACGGGTTCGATCTCACCGGCGACGGCAAGGCGGACCTCGACAAGCGCGGCCGCCCGTTGCCTGGCGTCGATCTGCAGAAGATCGCCCAGCAGAAGAACCTCGGCGACCTCAAATTCCCGAAGTCGCCGCGGCCCGGCACCATCCTCCCGATCGACGACCCTGACTTGCCGGGTTCGCTGAAGCGGGGCCTTGGCAAAGCGATCGACATTCCCGACGTCCCAAGATTCGTCCGCCAGCCGCCGCCCAATGGCAACCCGCTCGACACCGCCGATCTGGTCACCTCCAAGCCGCCGCCGACGGGCGCGGTCAACGACGGCCCCAATGGCCGGATCACCAACCGCCCGGCCTCGCCGCCGACCGGCCCTGCGGCGCCAGGTGGTATGCCGGGGATGGGGATGGGCGGCTATCCCATGTACCCGCCGATGGGCGGCGGCATGGGCGGCATGGGAATGGGCCCCGGGGGGGCCGGTCAGAACCAGCAGGAACGTGAGCGGCAGACCTGGCTGCTCGAAGACGATGAGATCTGGTGCGACGACGACGCGCCGCCCAGCGTCCTTGGCCGGCCCGCTGAGGACGAGGAAGAAGACGAGGAGTACTAGGCAATGTCCAACCACTATGAGGAATCGATGAATCGGCTCAAGGCCGAGTTCGACCAGGCGGTGAAGGGCCTGGAGAAGATGCAGGAGAGCCTCGACGACACCAAAGGCAAGGCCCGGTCGAAGAGCCGCATGGTGTCAGCGGTGGTCGATGGCAGGGGCGATGTGACCGAGTTGAAGTTTCACACCCAGGCCTGGCGAACGATGTCGCCGGGCGAGCTGAGCAAGGTCATCATGCAGACCGTCAACGACGCCCGGGCGGCGGCGCAACGTCAAATGTGGTCGGCGGTGAGCGAGTTGGCGCCGGACGGCCCCGACCTCTCGGAGCTGCTCAGCGGCCAGGTGAAGTGGCCAGAGGCGCTCTCGGACGCCCACCGGTTGCCGCGCATCGTCGAGGAGTTCCTGGGAGTGCCGGACGGCGACTCGGCCGGCGAAAGCACGAAGTCAACGTCGTAGGTATCAAGAGGAGGATTACCGCAATGGGCGATCAACCGACCATCAGCGTCACAATGAGTGAGCTGGTCAAGGCCAGCAGGAAACTGAACGAACCGGCCAAAAGCCTGCGCGAAGGCCTGACGAACTTCTTCACCGAAACAACGCCACTGGGCCCAAACCCATGGGGCGTTGACGACGACATGGGTCAATTGTTTCAAAAGGAGTATGTCGGTAACTCGTTGCTCGTGTTGCGAGCGATCAACGAGTTGGCGACGGGCATCGAGGGCCTGCGCGGCAAGGTGAAGCTTATGCAGGAGCGCCTTGTCGATGTCGAAGAGGCGAACACCAGCTGAGCAGCGCCCGATCACCGGATCCGGTGGCGGTCGTTGGTCCCGCCGCTGGTCGTGCGCCCGTGCGTGACCACGCCGCCCGTCGCTCCCCACCGGCCCAATTTCTACGTGGGTACACGGATAAGCCTACGAGCGGTTACCGCCAGTCTTGTCTCGGAGGCGGCTGGCGGGCGGCATCGACCGCTTACCGGATCGCAGGTAGCTGGAGAGGAGTGAGCTGGATGTCGGGTTTGCGCATCGATGGAGCCGAGCAGGCGCGGAGCAGGTTACGGGCCGTGGTGGTCGATCCGGGCGATGGCGGGGCGCTGGAACGGCTGTTGGGCTCAAATCCGAACGTGGCCGAGGTGCACGCGGCGGCCGGTGACGTGATGGGCGCGGTCCGGTTGTTGCAATCGGTACAGGCTGATGTCATTTTCGCCAGCGTTGGCTTGGGCGTATTGGACGGGTTCGACCTGGCCCGAATCGTGACGCAGTTCGCCCAGGCGCCGATGGTCGTGCTGGTGGCCGCCGATGGGAGCCGGGCGGCAGAGGCGTTCGAGGTGGGCGCCATCGACTATCTGCCGCGTCCGGCCAGCGCGCCGCGGTTGGCCGAATCCTTGCGGCGGATTCCCCGCAAGACGCTGCCAGCGACGGAGCCGGCGCCGTCGGCGTCGGCCGTGCGACGTATCCCGGCTGCCGACGAGCGTGTGCCGGTGACCGTCGGAGGAATGCGCACCAGCGTGGCCCTGTCGGCGGTGCGATGGTTGGAGGCGCACCGCGGCTACACCCGCCTGCACACCGCCAACGCGACATTTCCCGTCAACGACTCTCTGGGCAATCTGGCACGGGCATGGGCCGACGACGGCTTCGTGCAAATCCACCGGTCCTATGCCGTGCGGCTGACGGCCGTGACGGAGTTGCGGCGGGTCGCCCACCACTTGTCGGTTGTGGTCGACGGGCGTGAGTTGCCGGTATCGCGCCGCTTCGGGCAGCAGGTGCGGCATTTGCTGGTTGCCGGCGCCCCGATGCGAGCCCGGCGGGTCATGGCTGCGTAGCGGTCACCCCTGATTCTTCCGGCACCGGGGTTTGCCCCGGTGTCGGCGTTTCGTATTTTCGTATTTGTCCGTGTCGCGCCGATTGATTGGGTTGAGGTTGTCATGCCGTTGGTGCTGCACCGCCGCCTTCCGGCACATGCCGGACGGGCGGTCCCGGGGCTGCCGCTCGTGGGCGTCGAGCGGTCGGTTGGAGCTACTCGAGGATTGTTCGCCCACGACGGTGGTCGTTGCGACCCCGAGGCGCGTACGAGGGATGAGACCGGGAGGTGGGCGGTGTGGCGTGACAAGCATGGGCGTGGGCGGGCGCAGCGGCGTGCCGCCAGTGAGTTGAGCTGAGCGCGTCATGCCGCTGACCATTCCCGAGCCACCGGACTTCCTCAAGCCGATCATCTACGTGATGGTGGGCGAGAAGTGGCCGCAGGGTGACGAGAACAAGCTGCTCAAGCTGGCTGAGGCGTGGGAGCAGCTGGCCGTCGACCTCGAGGCGGTCGACCTGGAGGTCGCGGCGGCGGCGGTGCTGTTCCGCGGGTCGGGGCTGGGGACGGCGTTCGACGCCGCGGAGGAGTATCTGTCGCAATTCACCGTGGGTGTCGGCGGGGAAGAGGGTGTCCTGCCCAAGCTCCGGGAGGCGGCGGGAAAGTTCGCGGAGATGTGCCGCAAGGCGGCCACACAGATCCAGTACGCCAAGCTGATGATCATCACGATGGCGGCCTGGCTGCTCCAGCAACTGCTTCACATAGCGTTCCTCGCGATCGTGACCGGCGGAGCCGCCGCGCCGATGGCGGAGTTTTTCAAGCAGATGGCGAAGATGACCGCCGAAGCGGTGCTGAAGCGGATGCTGTCGGGGATCTACTTCCAGGTCGCGCTCGACGCGGTGGTACAGACCATCCAGTCGCTGGTCAACGACAACTTCGATTGGGATGAGCAGAAGACTGGCTTCGCCGCCGGAGTGGGGGCACTGGCCGGCATCATCGGCGCGGGAATCGAGGGATTCGGTAACAAGTACATGCCCGGGTTCGTCGAATCGCTGCCCGGCACCATGTTCAAGGAGGGCCTCGGGGAGGGGCTGCCCGAGCTCGTGGTGGAGTCGATCCAGCACGAGACGTCGGACTCGGACGATCCCAGTGACGCCGGGCCGAAGGACGGGTTTCAGGGTGGGTTCACGTCGGGGTTCGTGACTGAAGGCCCGGTCGACTACCTCGAGCGCCACTTCAAGGCAAAGCAAAAACAGATGAACGGCCCGTTCGGCGGAACGGGGCTCGATGGGGTCGACACCGGCTTCATCGACGACATCGGCAAACTGAACCTCGACAAGATCGACACCAAGGTCAACACCTCCGGTGAGCCGGACGCGCCGCCCACCTACCCGCCACCAGGCGAGGGGGATCCCGACGATCCCCCGCCGCCGTACAAAGCGGTCACCAGCACACCGCCACCATCTCTACCACCTCTCGCCCCGCCGCCTCTGATCACGCCGGTCACCCCGAACGTCACCACCCCGAATGTCACCGCGCCGAACGTCACCACGCCGGTCACGCCGAACGTCACCACGCCGGTCACGCCGAACGT
>Ga0184623_10000322_pt1 | contig 20186 bp, 17 predicted proteins | sample PLM1_100_b1_FD_133138 | JGI IMG/M metagenome (GOLD analysis project Ga0184623, IMG submission 133138) | Groundwater sediment microbial communities from an aquifer in East River, Colorado, USA - PLM1_100_b1 | ecosystem: Environmental > Terrestrial > Soil > Riparian zone | place: USA: East River... | reverse complement strand
GATCCGTATCCATGACGACCGACGAGTCCGACGCCACTGCGCTCCGCGAGGAACTTCGCACCGTGGAGGAGGAACTCTACGACCTGCGGCGCGGCGTCGCCGAGGTACGGCAGCGGCTCGGTGACCGGTCGGAAGGGGCGACCGACGCCGCCGAACTCGCCATGATCCTCACCTCCGTCGAGGAGCAGGAGGCGTCTATCGCGACCCTGAATGCCCGCCGTGACGACCTGCGGCGGCGTCTCGGCGAGGCCTGACCTCCACGCGCCGACCAGGCACGGCCTCCACCAGGAGGAGCCCGGCGACAAGCAGCGCAGTCGCCGCCGACGCCCCGGCTCCATACACCTCGCGTACGGACCAGAGCTGCACGGCCTCAGTCAGTACCTGTGTCGTTGTCATGCCCCAACCCAACCGGCGCGGACGGCCGGGCACAGTCATGCAGGCCCGACAGTCGAAGGTAGACCCAGCACTACCGGCAGCACGCCGTCACGTCGGTACCGTCGAGCCGTGACCGTCCGTACCGCCCAGGAGGCGCTGGCTCAGCGCCCGCTGCGGTTCCTCGCCTCGTCGTGGCCGTGGCGGTCGCTCGCGTACCTGTTCTCCGGTGTGCTGCTCGGCGCGGTGACGCTTGCCGTCCTGTCCGTGCTCGTCTCGACCGGCCTGATCCTGGCTCTCGGGCTGGTCGGGCTGCTGCTGTTCGTGCCGATCGCGCTGTCGGGAATGGTGGTGGCGCGCTTCGAGCGGTGGCGGCTCCGCCTCGTCGACATCGAGCCCGCCCTTGACCCGCACCGCCCACCGCAGCGGCCCGGGCACCGCGCGTGGCTCGTCACCCGGCTCCGTGAGCAGGCGACCTGGCGCGAACTCGGCTACGCCGTGGTGTCGGCGCTCGCGCTGTGGTGGATCGACCTCGCGGTGATCTTCCTGGCGCTGTACCTGCCAGTCGTCGGCATGGCCGCGCCGTTCTACCTGCCCGATCTGCTGACGGCGCTGGCCGCCGTGGTCGTCGGCGTGTTGCTTCTTCCGATCTCCGCTTACCCGATCACGGCCTGGGCCGGCGCCCGCGCGGCTCTGACCAGGGCCGTCCTCGCTCCTCGCGACGCCGAGCTGGGCGAGCGGCTGGTCGAGGTCTCCGCGTCCCGGGCGCGGCTCGTGGACGCGTTCGAGGTCGAGCGGCGGCGGATCGAGCGCGACCTACACGACGGCGCCCAGCAGCGGCTCGTCGCGCTGACGATGACGCTGGGGCTGGCGCGGCTCGATCTGCCGCCAGAATCCGCGGCCGCCGATCAGGTCGGCGCCGCGCATGAGCAGGCCAAGGCGGCGCTCGCCGAGTTGCGCGAGCTGATCCGGGGGATCCACCCGAAGGTGCTCGCCGACCGGGGCCTGCCCGCCGCGGTGGGCGACGTCGCCGGGCGCTCGCCGGTGCCGGTCGAGGTCGACATCGTGCTGCCCAGCCGGTTGCCGCCGCCGGTCGAGCTGACCGCGTACTTCGTCGTCTGCGAAGGCCTGGCCAACATCGCCAAGCACAGTGCGGCGAGCCGCGCCCGGGTGCGCGGGCGGCTCGTCGAGGATCTGCTGGTCGTCGAGGTGCACGACGACGGGGTCGGCGGCGCCGAACCGTCCGCTGGCAGCGGCCTGGCCGGGCTGGCCGACCGGGTGGCGGTCGTGGACGGCAGACTGTTCCTGTCCAGCCCTGTCGGCGGAGCGACGCAGCTCCGAGTGGAGATTCCGTGCGCGCAGATCGGCAGCTCCGGGTAGCCATCGCCGAGGATGCCGTCCTGCTGCGCGAGGGTCTGGTCGGGCTCCTGCACCGGTTCGGCCACGCAGTGGTCGCATCGGTGGCCGACGCCGAGAGCCTCGTCGCCGCCGTCGAGCAGCACGAGCCGGACATCGTGGTCACCGATGTCCGGATGCCGCCCGGCTTCAGCGACGAGGGCCTCCGGGCGGCCATCGCGCTGCGCGCCACCCGGCCGGCCTTGCCCGTCCTCGTGCTCAGCCAGTACGTCGAGCAGACGTACGCCGCCGAGCTGCTCGACTCCGGCCGCGGCGCCGGCGTCGGGTACCTGCTCAAGGACCGGATCGGCGACGTCGAGGAGTTCGTCGACGCGCTGGCCCGGGTGGCAGCCGGCGGCACGGTCGTCGACCCTGAGGTCGTCCGGCAACTCCTCGGCCGGCGGCGTGACCCGCTGCTCCGGCTCACGCCACGGGAGCGTGAGGTGCTGGCGCTGATGGCCGAGGGGCGGTCCAACGCGGCAATCGCCCGGCGGCTCGTCGTCAGCGAGGCCGCCGTCGCCAAGCACATCGGCAGCCTGCTGACGAAGCTCGACCTACCGCCGGCCGAGGACGATCACCGCCGAGTCCTTGCCGTGCTGGCGTTCCTGCGCGGTTAGAGACTTCGCAGGACCAGCGTCTGGGCGATCGTCCACGCCGTCGACGTCGCCACGTACAGGGTGGCGGCGAGCGGGACGAACAGCATCGTCAGCATCGGCGCGTACGGCACGACCCGCATCACCACGCCGAGTCCGCCGGACGGCCGTGCGCCGGTGGGGCGCAACAAGCGGGATGACGCGTACCCGAGCGCCGCGAGCAGCGCGACCAGCCCGGCGAAGACGAGCAGTTGCGGGCCCGATACCGAGAACAGGTGGGCACCGAGCGGTACGCCGAACAGGGTCTGGTGAAGCAGTGCGTTGGCGTGGCCGCCGATCGTGGGGGAGACGAAGAGGCGGTACAGGCCGGCGAAGATCGGGATCTGCACCAGCATCGGCAGGAAGCCGCGGAGCAGCCCGCCGCTCTCGGCGCGGTACAGCTTCTCCAGTTCCTCCTGGAGGCGGCGCTTGTTCCGCTGGTACTTCTCGTTCAGTTCGGCAACGCGCGCCATAAGTTGGCTGCGGCGCAGGTCGGCGCGGTGCTGGGCGTAGGCGGCCGGCACGAGCAACAGCCGCAGCGCGGCCGTGCCGAGGACGATCCCCGTCGCGGCGGCGGCCGTCCCGAACAGGGGTTGGGTAATGCCGGCGAGGCCGGCGACAAGGTGGTAGGCGAGGTTCGCGAGGACGTCGAGCGGGTTGGACATGGTTCTCCTCCGGCGGGTGCTGACGGGTCAGGTCGCAGCGGCCGGATAACCAGTGAAGGCCCGGCCGTCAGGCCGGGGAGGGTGCGCGGGGCCGGGGTCGGCCAGGCGCGTCGGGGCAGACCTGCCGCAGGAGTGCGGTGCGGCGGGCCCGGTGCCGGAGCGTCTGGGGCCGGATCACGACCGCCGCCGGTGCGGCGACGACCGTGCTGGCCAGGACCGCGACGATCAGGACGGCGAGGGTGGCGGTGACCGCCGTGGCCACGCCGGGCTGGGCGCCGAGCAGCACCGCGACAGCCAGCAGCAGGCCGGCGAGGCGGAGCGCGGAGATCGGCACGATCCGAGTGTAAGTGGGCCGGCAACCGGGCCGTGGGGCGCGGATGCGCTCCGGGCGGTTCATGATGAGGTGGGGCGCTTCAACACGGTGCCGCGTGCGATACCCCTCGGGAGGACGTATGGACACGCACCAGAGCGAGCCGCCGGTCGATCCTGGCGTGCTGGAGGTTCCGGACGCGGACCGTTGGGAGCAGGAGCAGCCCGCCTACCCCGAACCGGATGCGGCGACGGACGAGGTCGAGCCGCCGCTCGCGGTCCCACTCGGCGACCGGCTGGACGAGGCAGCTGAGGCGGACGTGCTGGAGCAGCTGATCGACGTTCCGGCCGGCGAGGACGAGCCGCAATAAGGATCAAGAAACCACGCCACGATTCCGCGAGGAAGCGGGCGTCCACGGTGGATTGCGCAGCTGCGCAACGGATCGGAACCGGGCTCTCGGTCATTTCCTGACCCGAAACCGGGTCGTCCGGCGCTCACCCGGCGCTGGACGACCCGGTCTGGTATGCCAAAACGGTAGGGCGATTGGTCTAGACAAGCTTGCATATTGGTCTAGACAATGGCGAGGCTTCCGTCATATCGGCGCACCACCTCCCATGGGGGCCGTGATGAGAAAAGCCACCCGCCGCCGATTAGTACTCGGCGCCGCCAGCTTGCTGCTCTGCGTTACCGCCCTCGTCGGCCCGGTCACCGCCGCCCACGCCGCGGGCGAGACGGCGACGTTCGCGAAGGTTTCTGACTGGGGATCCGGTTGGGAAGGCAAGTACACCATCACCAACGGCGGTACGGCGACGATCACGAGCTGGCGGGTCGAGTTCGACCTTCCTAATGGCACCGTCGGCACCTACTGGGACGCGCTCCTGACGTCCAGCGGCACGCACCACGTGTTCACGAACCGGTCCTGGAACGGCACCATCGCCGCCGGGGCCTCGGTCACGTTCGGCTTCCTCGGCACCGGTTCTGGCAGTCCGGTGAACTGCCGCATCAATGGCGCCGACTGCGGTGGCGGCAGCACCACCCAACCCCCGGGAACCCCCGGCGCGCTGACCGTCACCGGCGTCACCACGTCGTCGATCTCGCTCTCCTGGGGTGCCTCGTCGGGCACCGTCACCGGGTACCGCGTCTACGAGGGCACCGACGTCCGGGCCACGGTGACCGCCACATCGGCCACGATCAGCGGCCTTGTCGCCGGCTCCACCCACACGTACACGGTTGCCGCGTACAACGGCGCCGGCGAGTCGCCGAAGTCGGCCGCGGTCACGGCGACCACGAACACCGGCACCGCCGCCCCGGGCACTCCTAGCAACGTGCACGTCACCAGCACCACCAGCTCGTCTATCGCGGTGGCCTGGAACGCGTCCTCGGGCACCGTCACCGGGTACCGCGTCTACGAGGGCAGCACCGTGCGGGCCACGGTGACCGCGACGTCGGCCACGGTCACGGGCCTGCCGGCCTGCGCGTCCCGTACGTACACGGTCGCCGCGTACAACAGCGCCGGCGAGTCGCCGAAGTCGGCGGCGGTCACCGGCACCACCACCGGCTGCCTGGAGAGCCCGCTGCCGCGGCACTTCCTCACCGGGTACTGGCACAACTTCGTCAACCCGGCCACGGAACTGCGCCTGCGGGACACGCCGGCCGAGTACGACCTGGTCGCGGTGGCCTTCGCCGAGTCGACCAGCACGCCGGGCGCGGTGACGTTCGGCGTCGACCCCGGCCTGTCATCCGCGCTCGGCGGCTACACGAACGCCGACTTCAAGGCCGACGTGCAGACGCTCCATTCGCGCGGGAAGAAGGTCATCATCTCGGTCGGCGGTGAGCTGGGCCGGGTCGCGGTGAGCGACTCCACCTCAGCCACGAACTTCGCCAACAGCGTGCGCGCTGTGATGCAGGAGTTCGGCTTCGACGGCGTCGACATCGACCTGGAGAACGGCCTCAACCCCACCTACATGGGGCAGGCGCTGCGGAACCTGCGTGGCCAGGTCGGCTCGGGCCTGATCATCACGATGGCGCCGCAGACGATCGACATGCAGTCGACGGGCGCCTCGTACTTCCAGCTCGCCCTGAACATCAAGGACATCCTCACGGTCGTCCACACGCAGTACTACAACTCCGGTTCGATGCTCGGCTGTGACCAGGCGCAGGCCTACAGCCAGGGCACGGTGAACTTCCTGACCGCGCTCGCCTGCATCCAGCTGGAGAACGGGCTGCGCCCGGACCAGGTGGCGCTCGGTCTGCCCGCCGGGCCCGGCGCGGCCAACGGTGGCGTGGTTGCGCCGTCCGTGGTGAACAACGCGCTGGACTGCCTCGCCCGTGGCACCAACTGCGGCAGCTTCCGGCCGCCGCACACGTACCCGGAGGTCCGCGGCGCGATGACCTGGTCGATCAACTGGGACGTCAGCAATGGGAACAACTTCGCTCGCACCGTCCGACCGCACCTGAACACCCTTCCCTAGCTCACGGCCCGGCCGGGGTGGTCGCCTCCCCCGGCCGGGCCGTGCCTCACTGACCTCCCCGGAGGACCGCATGAAGCGATCCAGACTGTTGACCGCCTTAGCCGCCGTGGTCCTCGCCGCCAGCGCGCTCGTGGGCGGCTCGGCTCCCGCGCAGGCGGCCAACCTGCTCACCAACCCCGGCTTCGAGGCCGGCTCGCTCTCGGGCTGGTCGTGTTCGGGCGGTTCCGTCGTGACCAGCCCCGTCCGCTCGGGTAGCTACGCCCTTGCCGGCGCGGCTAGCTTGTCGGACAACGCGCAGTGCACGCAGACCGTGGCGGTGCAGCCGAGCACGGCGTACACGCTGTCGGCGTGGGTGCGCGGCAACTACGTCTACCTTGGGGTCACCGGCGGAGTGTCCACCTGGACGCCCGGTGGGACGAGCTACACGCAGCTCAGCCTCTCGTTCACCACGGCGGCCAACCAGACGAGCGCCCAGGTGTACCTGCACGGCTGGTACGGCCAGGGCACCTACAACGCCGACGACATCTCGCTCGACGGTCCGGGCGGCGCAGGCCCGCCCGGAGTGCCCGGCAACCCGACCACCGGCGCGATCACGGACTCCTCGATCGCGCTGTCGTGGGGCGCGTCCAGCGGCACCATCACCGGGTACCGGGTGTATGAGGGCACGACGGTGCGGGCGACGGTGACCGGTACGTCGGCGACGATCTCCGGCCTGGCGACCTGCTCGTCGCACACTTACACGGTGGCCGCGTACAACAGCTCCGGCGAATCTGCTCGCAGCGGCTCTGTCACGGCAAGCACCACCGGTTGTACCGGCGGAGTGCCCGGGACGCCCGGCAACCCGTCGCTCGGCACGGTCACGAACTCCTCGATCGCGCTGTCGTGGGGTGCGTCCAGTGGCACGGTGACCGGGTACCGGGTGTATGAGGCTACGACGGTGCGGGCGACGGTGACCGGTACGTCGGCGACGATCTCCGGCCTGGCGACCTGCTCGTCGCACACTTACACGGTGGCCGCGTACAACAGCTCCGGCGAGTCGCCCAAGTCAGGCCCCGTCACCGGCAGCACCACCGGCTGCACCAACCCCGGCCTTCCCAAGCACGCGCTCATCGGGTACCTGCACGCCAGCTTCGCCAACGGCTCGGGCTACGTGCGGATGGCCGACGTGCCGGCCGCGTGGGACATCATCAACCTCGCGTTCGGCGAGCCGACGTCGGTGACCTCCGGTGACATCCGGTTCAACCTCTGCCCGGTAGGCGAGTGCCCGAACGTCGAATCCGAGGCGGACTTCATCGCCGCGATCCGCGCGAAGCAGGCCCAGGGCAAGAAGGTGCTCATCTCGATCGGTGGCCAGAACGGTCAGGTGCAGCTGACCACGACCGCCGCGCGTGACCGGTTCGTCAGCTCGGTCGCCGCGATCATCGACAGGTACGGCCTCAACGGGCTCGACATCGACTTCGAGGGCCACTCGCTCTACTTCAACGCCGGTGACACGGACTTCCGGAACCCGACCACGCCGGTGATCGTCAACCTGATCTCGGCGCTGAAGTCACTGAAGGCCCGGTACGGATCCGGGTTCGTGCTGACGATGGCGCCGGAGACGTTCTTCGTCCAGGTCGGCTACCAGTTCTACGGCGGCGCGGGCGGCGGCGACAACCGCACCGGTTCGTACCTGCCGGTGATCCACGCGCTCCGCAACGACTTGACCGTGCTGCACGTCCAGGACTACAACTCCGGTCCGGTCATGGGGCTGGACAACCAGTGGCACCAGATGGGCGGCGCGGAGTTCCACATCGCCATGGCCGACATGATCAAGGCCGGCTTCACGGTCGCGAACACGGGCCAGACGTTCCCGGGCCTGCGTGAGGACCAGATCGCGTTCGGCCTGCCGGCGGCCGTCAGCGCCGGCAACGGGTACACCGCGCCTGCGCAGGTGCAGACCGCGGTCAACTGCCTGGCGAGGAACCAGGACTGCGGCGGGTACACGCTGCGCGGCGGCGCGTCACCGGCGTTCCGCGGGCTGATGACGTGGTCGATCAACTGGGATCGCTACTACAACTGGGAGTTCCAGAACAGCCACGAGCCGTTCCTGAACTCCCTGCCGTGAGCCGTGGGCTCTCCTGGCCGCCGCCCAATCTCAGGCGGTCAGGAGCTCCACCCCGGCCACGATCTCGACCGGCTCGTCGGCATCGATCTGCGACCAGGCCACGACCACCGTCCGGCCGTCCCGGGTCCAGGAGGACGCGCGGGTGACCCCGTAGTCGTCGACCAGCGCCACGGCCAGCGGCACGCCGACTCGCATCGCGGGCACCAGATCCAGCTCTGTGGGCGGCCCCCAGCGCTGCGTGAGTGCGGCTATCAGCTGGTCGGTCTGGGCGATGAGGTCGGGCTTCCCGATTGCCAGTACGGCGATGTGGTGTGTCGGCCCGCTCTTGGCACGGCGCCCCTCGGCGTCCTCGTAGATGACGACATCCTGCGGGAACGGTGCGGCGAGCAGGTGTTCGACCGTCGCGACCGGATCGTCTGGATCGGCGAGAAAGCCGCGGACGGTTTCGACGGGCTCCAGCAGCGCCGTCTCGTCGACGGCGTCCTCCGCTGCGCCGTCGCCGTCGTCGGTGGCCTCGCGCAGGCGGGCGTTGACGTCAATGAGCAGGCGTCCGTCGGCGAGCACCGTGCGGCGGGCGAGCTGCCGGATGGCGTCGCGGCCCGCCTCGCCCCGCGCCATCGCGACTGGATCCGCGCGCAGGGTGATCAACGTGCCGTCCCCAGCGGGTCGCGTGTCGACGTCGAGACCGACCGTGTCCACAGTGGCGAAGGCGGGACGCAGCCAGGTGGCCCAACCGTAGACGGGGTTGTCGCCCGACCACTGGTTCCACTCCTGCCGGACGTGGGTCATGTCGACCCACGCGTTGCGCGCGTCCAATGCCCCGGCGAGGTCGCCGACGAGCGTCGCCACGGCGTCGGGGTTGGTGGCGAGCAGCGCCGCGTACTCACCCTGGGTGTGCAGTTCGAAGCGTCCCGTCGCGCCGATGCCGACCTGCTCGGCGTGGACCGAGAGCCCGAACGGTCCGGTGGGGAAGAGCAGGATCGACGCGTCGCCGAAGCGGTCGTCGTCCTTGCCGAAGATGTTCTTGTTCCGGGACGCCTTGAGCCTGGGTGCGAGCCGCTCGGCCAGCGCCGGATCGTCGACGGCGACCACGTTCTTGGCGCTGGACCCGATCGTGAATGTCGCCGTCTCGGCGGGGAACAGCGCATGCACCAGCCGCAGGCAGGCAGCTATCCGCTCTGCGCCGGCAGTCAGCGTCAGCTCGCCGCTGGCCTCCCACTCGGCCCAGATGTCCCAGGCGAGGTCGTCCACGTCCGTCACTAGCAGCCCTTGAAGTCGAAGTCGTTGTCGACGTGCTCCCAGTCAATCCTCTCGAAATCCTCCGCGCGGAGTTGCTGCTTCGCGAACGCCTTGATCTTGTCGAGCGCGTCCTTCTCCGCCATCACGTAGCGGAGCCGGGCGCCCGGTACGGTGCGGAGCTCTTGGAGTTGCCGGTTGAGCTGCGTCATCAGCGCGGTGAGCTTGTCTCGCGCACGCGCGGAAGTTATCGTCACGCGGCCCGTTTTGTCCACCGCTGCACCGGTGAGGTGCTTGCTGTACCCGCGGGACTTGGCCTCCATGAAGACGTGCTTGCCGTCGACGTTGCGGTAACCGTCGTAGTCGACGTTGTTATAGGAGTACTCCTTGCCACGCTTCACGCCGGAGATCTGCTCCTGATAACGCTTCCAGAGCGCGTCGTAGTCGCCGCGGTTGACGCTGCGCCACGCGCCGGGGCCGTTTCCCTTGCTGCGGGCGGGCGGATCGTCACAGGGTGGTGGGCTGCGCCTGCCGCCCGCGTCCGGGGCCGGTGGGGTGGCTGACGGCGTGGTGACCTTGGTCTTCGGGAGTGCACAGGCACGTTCGCGCTCGCGGCGGACGTCGTCGAGGAGCGTCTTGATCTCGGCGTCGACCAGGGCGCGGGCCACCGCTTGGAAACTGGCGTACACCTGGTGCTGGCGCGGGTTGCGGGAGGGCGCGATGTAGTAGCTGGCCCGGCAGGTCATCGACGTGCGGCCGTTCGGCTTCATCGTCTTGACCGCCGTGCACCTCTTCACGAGGCGGCCGTCCAGCGTCACGTCCACCGTGATCGAGGCGTGTACCGGCCGGTTGACCGCGAGGTACTTCGAGCCGCTGTTCACCCGGTTGGTCAGCGAGATGTTCGCCTGGCAACCGGACGTGTGACACGGCGCGAGGGTGATGGCGCCGCTCAGGCTGAACCGCACCTCGGAGTCGACCGAGTTCCGGAGCTGCCGGAGTCGTTGCTCGAACGTGCGGTAGAAGTCGTCGACCTCCCGCTCAGCAAGGTCGACCAGGTCGAGCTGTCCGGAAGGCAGCGGCGCACGCGCGGGAAGCGTGCCGTACGCCGACGGGGTGAAACTGGGATCCTGGATGGCATCCACGGAGGAGACCCGAAGGATGCGGCGCGGCTCGGCCCGGGTCACGTAGACCGTGAGGTCGTCGACGGCGATCGCCTGCGCGTCGACCTCGTTGATGCGGATCATCGGGCCAGGCGTGATCTGGGGGAGCGCGGTGGTCTGGTCGCCGGGCTCGGCAAGGAACGGCGCGAGCTCGTCAGCGAGCAGGCCCGGCGCCAGGACCGCGCTCAGGTCGACGCCGAACGTGTCCGGGCGGACCTTCACCCACTGCCGCGCAAATTCGGCCACGCTGCCGGCGGTCGCGCGGCCCTGCCAGTAGTCCTGGCCTGCCTTGACGTAGGTCTGGTCGCTGGTGGCGAGTAGCTCGATCCGCTTGCCTTCGACGGTCAGCGTGGCGAGGGTCGAGCCGGCGTTGGTCACCCGCGCGTCGACGCTGACGAGGTCACCGCCCGAGGTGAGCTGACCGCGGTACCGGACGCCGGGGGAGAAGGCGAGCCGCTCGGCCGCCTCGACGAGCGCGCTCGTAGCGGCAGCGGCTCGCTCGGTCGCAGGGTCCTTGCGCTTGCGCCCGGAGTCACCGCCGAGCGCCGGGAGGAGCGCCGCCGCGCCGACCGCGCAGCACAGGACCAGGACGAGTAACGCGCCCAGCCCGCCGCCGACAATCCAAGGGAGCGGGCTCCGCTTCGGCGGGGCGCCCGGATGGGCCGGAACCGGCGGCGCAGGTTGCCACGGCGCGGGCTGCGCCGGGCCGAACGCTGGTGGATACGGCTGGTGCGGGCCGGGCGGTGGCTGCGGCTGGTGCGGCCCGGGCGGCGGGTAGGCGGAAAGGTGTGGCGGGGCTTGCGGCGGCGGTGGCACCCGCGGTGTCCCGGGCGGTTGGTCGTCGCCGGACTGAGCGTTCATGAGCCGGGCCTCCCCGCGGGCAACGGCAATACGAATCAGATGCTAGCGAACTGCGGCTACCTGTGTCTGCCTTATCCGTACGGATCCTCTGTGGTCTGTCGGTTCCGCTGGGTACCCTCAGGAACATGCAGGTCGTGGTGCGTCCGCGGTCTCCCGCGCTGGCGCCGTTCGTCTCCTCGCTCGGGTACTTCGAGGGGCAGTTCCCGCACGTGCGTGAGCGGGCGCTGCCCACCGGCACGATGCAACTGCTGGTCAACCTCGACGCGGACGTCTTCCACTCCTACGACGCCAGCGGGTCCGGCGGGCAGTGCACGGTGGGCGCCGCCCTGCAGGGCCCGTCCAGCCGGCCCGCGGTGATCGACCCCGCCGAGCAACGCGCGGTGCTGTGGGTGGCGTTCCGTCCGGGCGGTGCGTATCCGTTCTTCCCGCCGCCGTCCGAGGAGAGCCGCGATCTGCTCGTCGGCCTCGACGCGTTGTGGGGCCGCGATGGTGCCGTGCTGCGGGAACGCCTGCTGGCGGCGCCGACTCCACTGGCGAAGCTGTGCACGCTGGAGAGCGTCCTGCTGGCGCGGGCGCACCGCCCGCTCGACCCGGATCCGGCCGTCGTGTTCGCGGCCACCGCGTTGCGCCGCGGCCATCCCGTTGCCGAGGTGAGCGACTCGCTGGGCTGGACGACGCGGCGGTTGTCGCGGCGCTTCGCCGACCAGGTGGGGCTGACCCCGAAGCGGTTCGCGCGGGTAGGGCGTTTCCAGCGGCTGATCGCGTCGATCACGGCCGGTCCTGTGGACTGGGCTCAGCGTGCGGTCGAGTGCGGCTACCACGATCAGGCGCACATGATCCACGACTTCCGCGACTTCTCTGGACTGCGGCCCACGCAGTACGCACCCCGCTCACCGGCCGAGCGGAACCACGTGCCGATTTCTACAATCCAGGCGGCGACGGCCGGCCGATGATGGCCGCATGACGATCACGGGACTCTACCCACGCCTGGTGGTGGCCGGTGCCGCCGCAGCTATCGACTTCTACGTCGCCGCGTTCGACGCCGAGGAGACCGAGCGCTACACCGACGACGAAGGCCGCATCGTGCACGCCGCGATCCGGATCGGCGCCTATACCGTCGCCGTGAAGGACGAGGGCGACGGCGACCCGGCGCCGACGACGCTCGGCGGCTCGCCGGTGATCATGGCGCTTGAGGTCGACGATGCCTACGCGGTGGGCGCACGGATGGAGCGAGCCGGCGCGACGGTGATCTACCCGATCAGCGACTGGCCCTACGGCCAGCGCGGCGGCCGGCTCGCCGACCCGTTCGGGCACCTCTGGATGATCGCGCAGCCGATCGAGGACCTCTCGCCCGAGGAGATCCAGCGCCGCACGGCCAGCTCCTAAGCCTGGAGAACCTGGTGTTGGTCGCGCAGCCACGTGCGCAGCTCCTCCGCCGGCAGCGGATGGCACACGTGGTACCCCTGGATCGTGTCCGTACCCAGGACCTCCAGCGCGCGCAGCGTCTCCTCGTCCTCGACGCCTTCCGCCGTGACCGAGCAGCCGAGCCGGTGCGCCATGTCGATCGTCGAGCTGATGATGACCGTGTCGGTCGGATCCTGGGCGAGCGCGGCGACGAAGCTGCGGTCGATCTTGATGTCGTCGACCGACAGCAGCTTGAGGTAGGCGAGGCTGGAGTAGCCGGTGCCGAAGTCGTCGAGGGCCAGGCTGACGCCGAACCGGCGTATCCGCCCGAGTACGTCCGCGGCCTCGGCGGCCACCGCCGCGTACTCGGTGACCTCGAGCCGGAGGACGCGGGCGGGCAGGTTCCGGGCGGCGAGCATCGTGCTGACGTCGTCCGGAAGCTGGGTGTCGACGCAGTTCGCCGAGGAGAGGTTGACCGACACGGGCAGGTCGAGGCCGTCGGCGTGCCACTGCGCGCACTGGTCGAGCGCCAGCTGCAGCACGTGGAGGGTCAGCTCGCGGGAGAAGCCGGCCTCCTCGGCGAGGGAGACGAAGTCGCGCGGCGCGATGAGGCCCAGCTCGGGATGGTGCCAGCGGACCAGCGCCTCGACCCGCTGGACCTGACCGCTGCCGGGATCGACGATCGGTTGGTAATGCAGGACGAGCTGGCGTTGCTCGATCGCGGCGAGCAGGGCGGCTTCCAGCCCGAGCTTCACAACGCTGTGCGTCTCCTGCTCGTCGGCGTAGGTGCTGTAGCCGGAGGCGGTGCGTTTGGCGTGGTACATGGCGACGTCGGCGCAGCGGAGCAGCCGGTTCGGGTCGGTGCCGTGCTCGGGCGCGATCACGATGCCGATGCTCGCGGAGACGGCGATCGGCACGGTGTCAAAGGTGATGGGTTCACGGATGACCCGCTGGACGGCGCTGGCGACGCGTTCCGGCTCGCCGTCGTCGCGCATGCGGGGGATGAGGACGGCGAACTCGTCGCCGCCGAGCCGGGCGACGAGATGGTGCGGCTCGACGGCCCTGCGCAGCCGAGCCGCGATCTCGGCGAGCAGCCGGTCGCCCGCGTGGTGCCCGAGCGTGTCGTTGACAGCCTTGAACCGGTCGAGGTCGAGCAGGAGCACAGCGGTGTTCGCCGCCGGGGCATCGGTCAGCGCGGCGCTGAGGCGCTCGTACAGGCGTAGCCGGTTGGCCAACCCGGTGAGTTCGTCGGTGCGGGCGTGTTCGTTGAGACGCTGCCGGTGCCGGTGGAATCCGAGCCCGGCCAGCGCCAGCGCGATCAGTCCGGCGACGATCAGCGCTATCGGACCTGGCGCGGCAGGGCCGGTCCAGGCCGACGAGAGCGCTGGTGCGGAGGACGCGACAACCCAGTCGCCGGGGTGTGGTCCGGTGCCGCGCTCGTGCGCCACGCCCTCGTCGTGGCTGGCCAGGCTCTTGTAGGCGATCCGCTGGCCGTCGAGGGAGAGGACGCCGGACGTGTGCGGTTGGTCGCGGAGCCGGGACGCCAGCCGATCGGCGCGCGCGGCGAGCGGGGCGTTGCCGCGCTGCGGTAGCCGGGAGTCACTGATACCGGCTCCGGTCGAGCGGTCGACGATCTGGATGACGTACCCGTCCTCGGACGGTGCGGCCGCCAGCCGGATGCTCTCCAGCGTGATCTCGAAGTGGACGATCGCACGCGCGTTCGTCAGCCCGGGCACGGCAGTGCTCGTGGACATGACCCACTCGCCCGTGTCCGGCGACACGTAGGGGCCGGCCTGGTGCACGTGACCGACCGGCAACGCCAGCGCGGGACCGAGGAACGGGTAGCTCGACCGGTTCCGGGTCAGCCGCTCCGGTGGCACGGTGACCCCGCGAACGACGCGCGCGTTCTCCGATCCGGTGCCGTCGATGAAGCAGGACTTGAGGATGCTGCCCTGGTAGAGCTGCTGGAGGTAAGCCAGTGCGGCGCTGATCCGCCGGTTCAGTTCTGGCTGGCGGAGGCGCTGCTCGCGGGCGCCGGGAGTCGCGTAGTACTCGGTGAAGACGGGGTTCTGCGCGGAGAGAAGGGCGGCGTCCCGGGCCCGGTCGAAGTAGTTCGCCACGATGCCGGCGTGCTCGTCAGCCTCCAGCGTGAGCGCCTGGTCGAGGCTCGACTGCGACCGTTGCGCGATCGAGCCACTGGCTACTCCAGCGACCACCAGCATCCCGCCGACGAGCAGGAGGACCAGCCTCAGGCGCCGCATGTCACCTCCGTCACCGCGCCGCTCATCACCTCGACCAAGGCATACGTCCGACGTCCAAACCAGCTAAAACGCTCAAATCGGAATTCTCGTCAAACTGTTGTCACGATATAGGAGCGTGACCCGGCTTGCCGGCCTGTTCCGTGGTGCGATGACGTGGTCGGGCGTCACGATGGCGCCGCAGGATGGCAGAACGGGGTGCCGATGGGTCCGCTTGACGGGGTGCGGGTGCTGGAGATCGCCAGCCTGGCGCCCGCGCCGTTCGGGTGCATGGTCCTGGCCGACCTCGGTGCCGAGGTGCTGTGCGTGGACCGCGCGGCGGGCGGGGTGCGGCGTGGTCAACCTCTGGGCGCACCGCTCGGGCGTGGCCGCCGCTCGGTCGCGGTCGACCTCAAGCATCCGGACGGGCCGGCGGCCGTGCTGCGGTTGGTCGAGTCGGCTGACGTGCTGGTCGAGGGGTTCCGGCCGGGCGTCACCGAGCGGCTCGGCATCGGCCCGGAAGCGTGCCAGGCCCGCAACCCGCGGCTCGTGTACGCGCGGATGACCGGCTGGGGCCAGGACGGGCCGCTGGCCCAGCGGGCCGGCCACGACATCAACTACATCGCGGTGGCCGGTGCGCTGGAACCGATCGGCCGGCCAGGTGAGCCACCGGTGCCGCCGCTCAACCTGGTCGGCGACTTCGGCGGTGGTGGGATGCTGCTGGCGCTCGGCGTCGTGGCTGCGCTGTTCGAGCGGGAACGCTCGGGCGCCGGGCAGGTGGTTGACGTAGCCATGGTGGATGGTGCGGCGCTGCTCACCGGGTTCGTCCACGGGATGCGCGCGGCCGGCATGTGGTCGGACAGGCGTGGGGAGAACCTGCTCGACGGCAGCGCGCCGTTCTACGACACGTACGAGACCGCCGACGGCCGATACGTCGCCGTCGGCGCGATCGAGCCGGCGTTCTACGCGGCGCTGCTCGCCGGGCTCGGGCTCGACGGCGAAGACCTACCTGGGCAGCTCGACCGGGACGGTTGGCCGGCCGTGCGGGCCCGGTTCGCGGCGGTCTTCGCCGGCCGTACGCGCGACGAATGGGCCGCACACTTCGCCGGTACCGATGCGTGCGTGACGCCCGTCCTCGCTCCCGGCGAGGCGCCCGGGCACCCGCACAACACCGCACGCGGGACGTTCTTCACGGCGGACGGCGCAGTCCAGCCGGCGCCCGCACCGCGATTCAGCCGCACGCCCGGCGAAGCGCGACCGGTGGCGCGGATCAGCGACGACGCCGACGCCCCATGGCTTGACTGGGGCCTGACGGCCGGCGAGGTGACCGGGTTCCGCGCGGCCGGTGCGGTGGGCTAACCCTCCCGGACCGCGAGCTCGGAGGTTCTCGGCCAGGATGCCCTCCCGTCGCTTGCGCTCCACGAGCTCCGCGTGCCGGGCGGCGGTCGGATACCGGAAGTTCGACTCGTGCCGCCGTCGCGGCAGGGACGATGGACCGCGGCGACGATTGGCGGTGTTTCCCTCATGACCCGACCCGTTCCGGCCGCGCCGGAGGACGGCGAGACGAAGAAGGCTGCCCGCCCGGCGTCGTGGGACGTGCTGGCACGGATGAACCCGCTGCGCGGGCGGACGGTGGGCGCGCTCGGCGTGACCGTCATCAGCGTGGTGCTCGTGGCCTTCCTCTGCCTGCGGCTCACCCGGTGGAACGCCACCCAGGCCGGCCGCGTCGTGGTGGCGATGCCGCTGGGCACGGTTTTCCGGACGCTCGCGCTCGTCGTCCTGCCGGCGGTGTTCTTCGCGTTGTTCCTCCTGGGTCCCTGGCTCGCCGGGACGTGGGTCGGGGCGCGCTATGTGGCTGTCCGGCGCGAGCCCGACTCGCCGCACCGGCGCGCGGCGCTGCGGCGCTACGAGGTCGGAGTCCCGATCGCGTCGGCCGTCGTGATCGTCGTGGTCCTGATGGCCCTGGCCATTGGCGGGAACTGGCGTGCGGACCGGCTGACCGGCTACGCCGCCGTCAGCGTGGTGGCGTTCGCCGGCGGCCTCGGCACCGAGTTCGCGCTGGGCGGGTTGCCACGACCGTGGACGGCCGGCGAGTTGTTCCGCACGGTCACCGCGTCGGTGTCGCACCTCATGGGCGCCTTCCTCGGCGTGACGGTGCTGGTCGGCGGGGTCTGGCTCACCACCCAGCCGCTGTTCGCCGATCCGCCCGGCTGGTTGACGTGGGAGTGCATGCGGATCACGATCCCGCCGGACCAGCCCGACGCCTACCGCTACGCCGACCTCACGGCGGGCCGCGCAGGCCAGGACATCCAGGTGTACGTCGTCGGCGAACAGCACGGGCAACTGGTGATCCTGGACGAGCGGGACCGGTTCGTCTACCTCGTCCACGAGGACTGGGTGAAGGCCGACCGCTTCTGCAAGGCGTCCCGCTAGATCGGATCTAGTGGCTGCTGGCCGCCCGTCGTCGGAGCCGGAACTAGGCTGCCTCACCGAGGAACAGCGCGGCAACACACTTCAGGGCTTCCTGCTGCCGAGCTGCCGGTGCACCCGCTGGAGCTGGACTATCACCGACCAGGAGACCTCGTCGACCGGGCGGGCACCGTTGACGGTGATCAACTCTTCCCGGCGGGCATAGTAGTCGAGCAACGGCCGCGTGTGGTCCTCGAACACCTGGAGCCGGTGATTGATGACGTCCTCGGTGTCGTCGGCACGGCCGGTTTCCTTGCCCCGCGCGAGTAGCCGCCGGATCAGCTCGTCCCGGCTCACGTCGAGGTAGAGGGCGATCCGTACCGACGCGCCCAGCGTCTTGGCCACGAGATAGGCGGCTTCAGCCTGCTCGACTGTCCGGGGAAAGCCGTCGAGCACGTAGCCGCTGCCCTGGCTCGCCGTGCTGACGGGCTTGCGCAATAGGTCCATCACGATGCCGTCGGGCACCAGGTCGCCCCGCTTGACGTACGCCTCGATGGCGCGCCCGATCGACGTCCCGTCCGCGACGTGACGCCGGAGCAGGTCACCGCTGGAGATGTGCGTGATGCCGAAGTGCTCCGCGATCCGCACGGCTTGGGTGCCCTTGCCCGAACCTGGCGGGCCGATCAACAGCAACCGCATAGCGCTCCCAACTGCCACGGGACACGTGGGCATCTGACCTTCAGTATGACCGCCGCCGCCGAAGTCAGGCGCGTTGACCTGGACAACCTCGCCCCGGTGGGTGTGGACGTCGAGCAGGTCTCCGATACCTACGACTCTTTGGTGCGTGCCGCGGACGGTGCTTGGCTGACGCCCGTCAGAGGTGTTCGGCGAACCAGTCAGCGGCGCGGTCGGCCACCTCTTCCAGTGCGCCGGGCTCCGGGAAGAGGTGGCTGGCGCCGGGGATCACGTGTAGGTGCGTGCTGGCGGGCAGCAGCTCCGCGGCCTTCTGGTTGAGGCCGATCACGGTGCTGTCCGCGCCGCCGACGATCAGCAACGTGGGTGCCTTCACCTGGGCGAGCGCCGCTCCGGCGAGGTCGGGCCGGCCGCCACGGGAGACCACGGCACGAACCTCAGCGGGACGTCGTGCGGCAGCGACCAGCGCGGCGGCAGCGCCCGTGCTGGCCCCGAACAGCCCGATCGGCAGCCCGGAAGTCGCCGCTTGCGTGCCCAGCCAGTCGACGATCCCGACCAGCCGCCCGGCGAGCATGCCGATGTCGAACCGGAGTTCCGCCGTCTGCGCGTCGCGCAGATCCTCGGCCGCCGTCAGCAGGTCGGCCAGCACGGTGGCGAAGCCGGCCTCCTGCAGCCGCTCGGCCACCATCCGGTTGCGGGGACTCCGCCGCGAACTGCCGCTGCCGTGCGCGAACAGCACGACGCCGCGTGCCGGATCGGGAATCACCTGATCGGCGGCCAGCACGGCGCCGGCCGCTTCGATCCGCACTGCCCTCTCGTGCCCCATGCCACTGCCTCCCGGTGCCGTAATCCCGCTTAGCTCCGCGCGGAACGGGTAGCTGCCAGGAAGGAGTTTCCGGCAACAACACGGCAGGCACCATGATTGGCCTCCGGCTAGTGCAGATTTCCGAACCTGACTGTGTCGTGATCCGGGCGGAAGGTCTGCTTTCGTTGGGTACCGTCGCCAGCCTGCGGAGATCCCTGCTCAAGGCCCTGCGCGACACGGGACGAGTGGTGGTGGACGTCTCGCGCGTCGAGCTCGTCCGCCCGTACTACGTGCTGGTATTCCCCGCGGTGCAGGCCGCAGCCGGGGGATGGCCGCACGTACGCCTGGCGATCGTGGGCGCTCGCCTCGCGTTCCGGGCCGCCCTGGCCGCCAGCCGCGTCGACGGGTACGTCCCGCTGGTCGCCGGCCTGCAGGAGGCGCGCCGGAAGCTGGACACGCGGCCGCTGCGGGTCAGGCAGGCAAGCCGGTTCGACGACACGCCAGCCGCCCCCGCGAGAAGCAGGTACTTCATCGACGACATCTGCACGGACTGGGGGCTGCCGGCAAGCCTGCGGGAAGACGCCGTCCTGGTCGGCAACGAACTCGTCTCCAACGCCGTGGAGCACGCTGGCAGCGCCCCAGAGGTGACGCTGAAACTCGGGCCGGAGGGCCTGTGCATCAGCGTCCGGGACAGCTCCGCCTGCCAGCCGGTCCTGCGCGATAGCGACCGGACGCAGCCACGGGGCCGGGGAATCTGGCTAGTACAGGCGCTCGCCGCGGAGTGGGGAGTGCGGGAGCATTCGGGCGGGAAGACGGTGTGGGCGCGGCTGCGTACACCGTCATGATCAGGCGGCGCGGCCGAGGGCGTCGAGTGTCGCCCGCCGCAGGTCGGCGAGGCTGACGCCGGCGTCGGTGAGGATCCTGGCGGCCAGGCCATTGCCCTCCCGGATCAGCCCCAGCAGCAGGTGTTCGGTGCCGATGTGGTGGTGATCGAGCCGGATCGCCTCGCGCAACGACAGTTCGAGCACCTTCTTGGCGCGGGGCGTGAACCGCGTGCCGGTACTCCGCCGGCGCCGCAGCAGCCCGCGCCGGGGTGCCGGGGGTGGCGGGTCCAGTGCCCCGGGGCCGAAGGACTCCTCGATCCTCGCCAGTACCTCGTCGGGATCGATCCCGATGGTCCGCAGGGCCTCCGCATCCTCCGGGCTCAGCAGCTTCGGCGGCGCGGCGACCAGGCGCGTGATCTCGGAACGCACCCGTGGCGCGTCTATGCCCGCCCCGTGGAGCACCGTGTACGCGGTGCCGGACTCGTCGGAGAGCAGCGCGAGCAGCAGGTGCTCGGTGCCGATGTGGGGATGGTGTAACTCGTGGGCCTCGACCTGCGCGCGGATGACCACGCCTCGGGCCGCTTTGGTGAACCTCTCGAACATCT
>Ga0184623_10000321_pt1 | contig 20229 bp, 21 predicted proteins | sample PLM1_100_b1_FD_133138 | JGI IMG/M metagenome (GOLD analysis project Ga0184623, IMG submission 133138) | Groundwater sediment microbial communities from an aquifer in East River, Colorado, USA - PLM1_100_b1 | ecosystem: Environmental > Terrestrial > Soil > Riparian zone | place: USA: East River... | reverse complement strand
GCCATCGGCGGCGCCCGCTCCGAGCCGCTCGACGTCGGCCGCGCCCGCCGCGTGGTCACCCCCGCGCAGCGCCGCGCCCTGGCCGTCCGCGATGGCGGATGCCGGTTCCCGGGCTGCGATTGTCCACCGATTTGGTGCGACGCGCATCATCTAACTCATTGGCTCGACGGCGGCGGCACCGACCTCGCCAACCTCGTCCTGCTCTGCCGCCGCCACCACCGCGCCGTCCACGAAGGCGGCTGGACCATCCACCGCGACCGCACTGGCCAGTTCATCTTCACCCCACGTGCCAGAGCACCGGCGAGAGGGCCAACTGCGGCCCGCGCCGCCTAGCGGCTGCTGGACACGTGCATGGGCGCACGTAGAGTCACGGTGGTCGAAGGGGGTTCCATGGCCGACAAGCCGGGTCCTGGCCGCGTGGTCGATCCCGTTGGCAAGGCCGGCTACGAGCTCGCGTTCGAGGACACGTTCGACGGCGACGCTTTGGACGAAGCCCGCTGGTTGCCCTGCTACCTGCCTCACTGGAGCTCGCGGGAGGCAACGGCCGCGAGGTACGAGATCGGTGGTGGCGTCCTGCGGTTGGCCATCGAGGCGGACCAGCAGCCGTGGTGCCCTGAGTTCGACGGCGAGATCCGGGTCTCCTCGCTGCAGACCGGCGTCTTCGCCGGTCCGGTCGGGAGCACGGTAGGGCAGCAGCGCTTCAGACCCGGGCTCGTCGTCCGGCCGGCCCAGCACAACGCCAGGCTCTACACGCCTCAGTACGGCCTGTTCGAGCTACGGGCCAAGGCCATCGACGATCCCCGCTGCATGGTCGCTCTGTGGATGATCGGCTACGAGGACGAGCCTGACCGGTCGGCGGAGATCTGCATCTGCGAGATCTTCGGGCGTGACGTGACGCCCAGCAGCGTGGGCGTCGGCATGGGATTGCATCCGTTCGGCGATGCGACCATCCGCGACGAGTTCTGGGTCGAGGTCATCGCGATCGACGTCCGCGAGTTCCACATCTACGCGGCAGAATGGACGCCGGAGTACGTCGCATTCTTCGTCGACCACCGGCTCGGTAAGACGGTAGAGCAGTCCCCGGGCTATCCCATGCAGTTCATGCTCGGCATCTACGAGTTCCCCGATGAGGGCCAGTCCGGGCAGCCGGCGCAGCCATATCCGAAGCAGTTCGTCGTCGACTACTTCCGGGGCTACCGGCCCCGGGCGCCGCAACCGGACGACACCACGGGGGTGGGTGCGTAAGCCCCCGGTGATGCCGGCAGTTCGAACGGGTGTCGGTGCCGAGCAGGCAGTGTGATCAAGAAGCAGGCGAATGCGCGGGCGTTGTTGGTCGGTGCCGGACCGACCGGGGTGGAGCTGGTCGGCCAGGTGGCCGAGCTGGCGCACAAGGTGCTGCCCAGGGACTACCGCTCTGTCGACACCACCGAGGCCAAGACCCTGCTGGTTGAGGCGGCATCAGCGGTGCTCGGCCCGTTCCACCCGAAGCTGCAGCGCTACACCCAGGACCGGCTGGAGATGATGGGTGTCGATGTGCGGCTGAACACCATGGCGGTTCCCGGTTGTGGTCGAGAAGCCGCTCGAAGACACGGTCGAGAGCGCCACCAAATTGGTCGAGGCGGCGGAGGCCGCCAACGTCCCGCTGCTCACCGGGCACCACCGGCAGCACAGCCCGATCATGGGGAAAGCCCGTGCGGTCGTTCAAAGCGGCGTGCTGGGGCCGATCGTGGCGGTGATGGGCAGTTCGGTGTTCTACAAGCCCGACGACTACTTCGAGGTCGGCGGCGGGTGGCGGCGCCAGCCCGGCGGTGGGCCGATCCTGCTCAACCTGATCCACGAGGTCAACAATCTGATGTCGCTGGTCGGCGACATCGTGACCGTCCAAGCTATGACGTCGAACGCCACCGGGGGCTTCCCAGTGGAGGACACCGCCGCGATCCTGTTCCGGTTCGCCAACGACGCGCTCGGGTTCATGCTGTCCGACACCGCCAGCTCCGCCCGCAGTTGGGAGCAGATGTCGCAGGAGAACAAGGACTACTCGACCTACCAGGACGAAGACGCCTAAATCATCGCCGGCACGACCGGATCGTTGGCGATTCCCACGATGCGGCTGAGGATCTTCCCAGGCAAGCGGTCGTGAGATCGTCGACACCGGAGTCAGCTCGTCGATCTGACCGGGACTCGCTCTGGCGCGGGCATCGAACAGCCGACGAAGGGAAGCAGGGATGCGTGGCGTGCGTCGGCCTCATCGTGATCGGACTGTTGCTCAGCCTTCGCTGGCCTAGCAGTGCCGACATGCGCGTTTTCGGCTGACGACCGCCGGCGGCTCCTCCGGGAGCTGGGGCGGCCGTCTGCCAGGGGCTGCGAGGGCCCGGAAGTCCATGGGACCGTGACGCAATCTGCCGTGTCCGATGGCCGAGTCGAGGCCGCCGGTCGGGTAGCGGCACATGCATCCACGGGCCGCGTGGGCCGCGGCGCTATGCTGCTAACGACCCGCCGCCGAGCAGACACCCGGCAAGGGCGACCGATGGCGCCAACGCAGGAGCCGGTTGAGGTGCTCGGCATCGGCGCGATGGGCCACGCGATGGCGACCAGTGCTTTGCGCGCAGGCATCCGGACGATCGTCTGGAACCGCAACCCAGCGGCGACTCGAGATCTCGCCGACCTTGGCGCGGAAGTCGCCGAGACCGCCGCCGAGGCCGCGCGGCGAGCCGCGATCGTGGTCACGATGGTGACCGACACCGATGCCGTCATTTCGATCGCCCGCGACCAGGGCAGCAGCAGGTCGTCGATCAGGGGCTCGGCGACGAGGACCTCACCGTCGTGACGCGCGCGCTCGAGCGGCGAGGGGGACCGCCATGACCCTGATCGGCTACACGATGATGTGCGAGCAGGCGGGTCCGAAGCAGTTGGTGCGACATGTCGCCCTCGCCGAGGAGGCCGGCTTCGACTTCGCGGTTATCAGCGACCACTACTTCCCGTGGCTGGACTCGCAGGGCCACTCTCCGTACGCGTGGAGCGTGCTCGGCGCGGCTGCCCAGGCGACCGACCGCATTCCGCTGATGACGTATGTCACCTGCCCGATCCTTCGCTATCACCCCGCCGTCGTCGCGCAGAAGGCGGCGACCATGCAGCTGCTGTCTGATGGGCGGTTCACCCTCGGACTCGGCGCGGGCGAGAACCTGAACGAACACATTGTTGGCAGACGGTGGCCGCTTGCCGGCGTGCGCCACGAGATGCTCGAGGAGGCGGTGGAGATCATCCGGGCCCTGTGGGCAGGCGGGACGGTGACGTATCGGGGCAAGCATTTCGACGTCGAGTCCGCGAAGGTCTGGGACCTGCCTGACACCGTCCCGCCGATCGGCATCGCGGTGTCGGGGCCGGCAAGCTGTCGTCTGGCGGGACGGCACGCCGCCGCCATGATTGCCGTCGAGCCCCGTGTCAAGCTCGGCCAGATGTTCGACGACGCGGGAGGCTCCGGGAAACCGCGCATCGGCCAGATCGCGTTGTCGCACGACCCCGATCGGCAGACCGCGGTGAAGCGGGCGATGGACCAGTTCCGCTGGTTCACGGGTGGCTGGAGGGTCAACGCCGAGCTCCCGGTTCCGGCGTCGACTAGCGTGTCGCTTGTCCCTGCCACGATGCCGGGCGCCGGGCGGCGGACATCGCGCCAGCGGTCACGAGGACGAGGAGTCCGACGGCCAGGGCGAGGGCCGCTTGCGGCGACGTACCCAGGACGAGCAGTGCGCCGCACACAGCCCCGGCAAGCATCGCCGCCACAGCCATGAACCGGGTGACGGCTGCCCTAGTCCATCCGCCCGCCCGCACATCCGCGGCGATCCCGGTCAGCGTCATCGTCAGTACCGTCGTGGTCAGGTCCGGTACGGCCAGTCGGCGGACGACCGCGTTCTGCAGGCCCATGGCGACCGCAACGATGGCGGCAAGTGCGTCACGCGGTCCTGCGCCAAAAGGTGAGCCGGCAATGACAGCGACGAGCAAGGCGACCGCGAGCAGGGCGAGCTCGCCGACCGCGCCGGCGCGGAGCAGCGCCCCGCGATGCGCGGCCAGCCTGTCGATGAGGACGCCTCCGGCCGCGGCGCCGACGAGGAAACCCGCGAGCGCGAACACCGAGGCACTCAGCGAGAACCCTGGTGCATCGGCGAGGGCGAAGCCGACGAAGACCACGTTGCCGGTCATGTTGGCCACGAAGACCCGGCCCAGGCTCAGAATGCTGACAGCGTCGACGACACCGGTGACCACGGTCAGCACCAGCAACAGCACCGGCAGCGGACCGTGCCGGGGGTCGGCGACCAGGCCGCGCCATACCGACGGTGCAGACGGCACGACGTCGACACCTCCATCTGCGGCCCGCCTCGCGGACCGGGTCGATGCGTTCCCGACGGACGCCGGGTCCTGACCTAGCACCCTGCCATCATGGCGGCGCCGCGGTCGTACCTCCTTGACGTCAGCACCCATCCGTGGTTGCTGCCAGCCGGAGTTCACGGCTGGGCTCGCGCGATGCCAGCCCTCCGCCGCAGGCGCAGTCCTCGCCCGGGAGCGAGGCGCGTGCGGTCACCGCGGGGACCCGTCCGGTGCCCGACAGCTGCAACGCGTCGTTGTCGGCTGCCTCCGGATGTCGTCAAGGGCGTAGGCATCCGTTAGCCTCGGCTCGGAGGCTGGCCATGAAATGAGGCGCGGGCTGACTGTTCGCATGGTCGTGGCCGGCACCCTGCTCGTGGTCGTCGTCGGCACGACCTTCGCGTTCCTGCTGTTGGCGATCGCTCAGCTGCGCGAGTCCGCGCAACTGACCCGTCACGCCAGCGACGAGCTCATCGCCGCTGACGCGATCAACACGATGGGGGCTCGATGGAGACGAGCCGTGACGAGCTCACCCGCCTCCTGGAGGAGCAGGCCGCGCTCCGCCGGGTCGCCACCCTCGTCGCCCGCGGAATCCACCCGGTCGAGATCTTCTCGGCGGTCGCCGAGGAAATCCGCCGGCTGCTTGGCGCGGACAACGCCGGCATAGGCCGCTTCGAGCCGGACGGGACCTCGGTCGTGGTCGTCGGCGGTGTCGGGGAGGACCCGGTCAAGATGCCGGTCGTGACGCGCGTGGAACTCCACGACTACCTCGCCCCGGCGGCGGTGTGGCGGACCGGCCGAGTTCGCCGCCTCGCGGACGCGGATCGTCGCAGCCGCGGACGAGACCCGACGGCGGATCGAGCGGGACCTCCACGACGGGACACAGCAGCGCCTCGTCTCTCTCGGCCTCGAGCTTCGCCTCGCGCAGTCCATGGTGCCTGCCTAGCTGCCTGAGCTCGAGACGGAGATCGGCCGGGTCGCGGACGAGCTCGACGTCGCCGCGATCGCGCGGCTCCCGGAGCCGATCGAGGTGGCGGCGTATTACGTCGTCTCGGAGGCGCTCACGAACGCGACGAGGCACGCGCACGCGTCGGTCGTGCGCGTCGCCGTCGAGGAGCGAGACGACAGCCTCCACCTCTCGATTCGCGACGACGGCGTGGGCGGCGTCGATCCCGCGCGCGGCTCGGGTCTGATCGGCCTGCGCGACCGCGTGGAAGCGTTGGGCGGGTCGATCGAGGTCAGCAGCCCTGCTGGCGAAGGGACGCTGATTCTCGTCCAGCTCCCGCTGCGGCTCCACTGACGTCGACCGGGACCCGGTGAAGCCAGATCACGGCCTCCCCGGCGACCCCCACGGCCGGATCGCCATCACCCCACCAGCCCGGCACCCACCGCGAGGGCGGCGTAGCGCCGCGGCAGCCCAGTTATGCTGCGAACCCCTCGGGGGACGCAGGCTGTCGTTGAGTGAGGTTTCTTCATGGTGCGAAGGGGCTCCCGTATCGGCATAATGGGCGGGACGTTTGACCCAATCCATCATGTCCACCTGCTCACTGCTCTCGAGGCGGCCTTCCGTCTTGTGCTCGACGAGGTCGTGTTGGTGCCGGCTGGTATCCCGTGTCAAAAGGATCCAGGTTGCGTTTCGCCGGCCGAAGACCGATACGCCATGGCGATCATCGCAGCTGCGTCGAATCCGTTCTTGTCGGTCAGTCGCCTGGAAATCGAACGGCCCGGTCCCAGCTATTCCGCCGAGACCCTGCGATCGTTCCGGGAGTTCGTCGGCGTCGATACCGAACTATTCTTCATCGTGGGCGCCGACGCCGCGGCGGGAATCTCGACCTGGTACGACAGCGAGTCCGTGCCCCGGCTGGCTCAGGTAGTCGTCTGCTCCCGTTGGGGATATCCGTTGCCCGCGGACCGACTTCCGGCCGACCGCTCGATCCTGGTAAAGGTCCCTGGCTGGCCCATGTCATCGACGGCAATCAGGCAGCGTGTCCGCCGGGGCGAGCCGATCCGGTATCTCGTGCCCGACGGCGTGGCTGCCTACATTTCGCGACGCGGGCTCTATCTCGATTGATCCGCCGGGCCACGCACGGTCACGCCCAGCGCCCGCGTCAGAGCCGTCAGGCCCTTGTCGGAACTCGGTACCGCGACGACCTCGGCGCGGCGCGCGGCGATTAGCCGTGCGGCAGCGGGTGTCAACGTCCCGCGTTGCAGCCAGAACGTCCGCCGGTGCATATTCGCTCCCCTTTCCAGCGCCCGGTACAGCGGAATATCCCAACTTGCCGACCAGCCACAAACCAGCAGGTCGAAATCGGCGACGACACGATCCAGGAGTGCGTCGATGATCGGATGATACGTGGCGAAACCGCCGGAGGTGTCGCGTATTCGGATGTCCTTGTAGTCACCGTGCAGCTTGACCAGCAACTTACGCCGCCGGGCCGCCAAGTCCGGCTCTGCGATGACGCGGGCCATCGAGTCGAGGTCGAATATAACATCGAACGGAACCCCCGCGTCCACCAATGCCGTTTCCAGGAGGCGGTCGAAATTCGTCGTCAGGATCGGCGCTACCAGCCCGCTCGCGGCCATGGCCGCGAGCGCTCGATGTGCTGGAGTAGGCGTATTGGGCTTGCCCGCAAACGCCTCGAAAAAGGCAGTTGGCAGCGCGAGCGGGTCGGCATCGGGACCGCCGGCTTCCTGCAGCATTCTGATGTAATTGGGGAACACGCCAAACGTCCGGATGTACCAGCCGACCGGATCGGATTCCGGTTGCTCGCCCCGCTCACGCGCGATGCGGGCGAGCAGATCCTGCCCGGTGGTCACGCCAGCCGAGGACGACGTGCCAGACCCAGCGAGCACCGCGATGGGTGGTGGCACGGACCGGATACTCTGGGCGAGCGCCACGATTTCGTCGGTCGGCGCCGGGCTGGTGCAATCGGCAGCCGTCACCTGCCGTACCAGTCGCCGCGCAGCGACCCGATTCCCGCGGCGAGATCGTCGATGCGATAGCGCTCTTCGAAGGCGACCAAGTGGAGCCACTCGAGCCGGGACACGCCGGCTGGGTCGCGACCGCCGAGGATACCGCCAACCAGCGCGGCGACCGTGTCGGTGTCCCCGCCGAGCGATACCGCGTACGGCAGCGCGGAGGCGGGGTCATCGGTGGCCGCCAGCACGTGCACCACCGCCGCTACCGTCTGTGCCGCGTCGAGCGTCACCCCACCAGGCGGCGGCTGCCAACGGCCGGACGCTGCGTCGGCGACGACGCCGAACGCGGCCGCGACCTCCGGATATCGCGCTGAGATCCAGTCGACTTCGGCGGTGGCCGCGGCCAGTATCGCTTTCATACCCACGGTCTCGACCGCCCACGTAGCCATGGCGGTGACCACGCAGGCTGCGCCGACGGCTTCCGCAGCCGGGTGGGTGGCCCGCGCCAGCGTCACCGCGATATCCCGGCGGAGGTCTGGATCAGCCACGGGGACCGACCAGCCGACGGGCAGCATCCGCATCGCTGCGCCGTTGGTGGAACCCTGGCGGCCGTCGGCGGACGGCTCCGGCGGGCGACCGGTCGCCCGGTAGTGCTCTAGCGCCGCGCGCGTGGTGGGTCCCACGCCGCGCATGGTGGGGCCCGCCACGGCGAGACGGGCGAGGAAGTCCTCCGCCGTTGGCCGACCGCCGGACTCGACCAGGCACTCCGCAACGAGCATCATCTGCGCCGTGTCGTCCGATGTGGCGCCGCGCGGCCAGCCCTCGCGCGCCGGAAGTTCGGCTATGCGGTCGGCGTCAATCGCCTCCGGGGGGTCGCCTTCCCACGGCACGCCCAGCGCGTCGCCAGCGGCGAACGCCAGCATTGCGCCGGCGACGCGCCGAGCTTCTGCCGGCCGGATCTCGGGACAGCGGACGTACAGGCTGCCGTAACCGTTCCGCTCGATCTCGCGCCGGGCCCTATCGACTAACGCCAGCCAAGATCCGTCGTCCCCCCGTGCCTTCTGCACCTGAGCCTGGGTGATCCACGCATGCGTCACGTCATAGGGGATGCCGCACCGCTCGAACCGGCGCAGCGCTTCGGCCGCCAGTCGATCGGCGTCGTCCAGCCGTCCGGCCAGGATGGCGGCCTCGGCCTGACCGCGGGCCACCTTCGCGTAGAGCAGGTCCTCGCCCAGGTCGCGCGCCGCGGTCGCCGCCTCGGCGAAACGGGCTTCCGCCTCCACTGGATCACCCAGCTGGACGGCCGCCAGACCGAGACCGTTCAGAGCATGCGCCGCTCCGCGGGCGTCGGCTATCTCGCGGCGGATCCGTAGCGCCTCGGTCTGCCCACGGCGGGCGTCGAGCGGCCGGTCCTCGGCTTCCGCGACGACGGCCTCATCGACCCGGATGCTGGCTTCGACGACCCGGTCCCACGTCTCTTCCGGGATGGTGTCCAAACGCTCCTGGGCGTGCCTCAACTGGGTTTTGGCGTCGTCGACATGCCCGCTGAAGAACTCGATCTCGGCAAGCAGGTCGTGCCAGCGCGCCGCCTCGTTGGCATCGCCGTCGCCGCCCACGAGCTCGAGGCCCTCCTCGCACAGCCGCCGGCCGTCGCTGAACTCGCCGAGGAAAAGTCGCAGCTCTGCCGATCGGTAGAGGAACGGCAGCCGTTCCGGGCCGGGCCCCACGCTCGCGAGCGCCTCGGCGGAGTACTGTTCCGCCTTCGTGAACTCACCCTGGACGAAGGCGAGGTCGGCCCTGAGCAGCAGGGCGTACGGCGCGCCGGCGGGCAGCGACTCGAGCAGGCCCGCAGCTTGGCCCCACCTGCCAAGCGCGATCTCGGCCCGGGCCACCTGATAGGTGCAAGCCTCGGCGTCGGCCTGCGACGGCATCTCGAGGTCGGCCAGCAAGGTGATCAGAGACCTGCACCGGTCGAAGCGACTGGTCGCCAGGGCGGTGCTCATCTCGTCGCGCCACTGTGCCACTCCATCGACGGGATTCAGCCGCGCCCGGTGATAGATCTGCTCAAGACGTGCGGTGAATTCGTCGTCTCCCGGCACAGACCGATAGTAGTCGATGAGCACTTCGTGGGCTCGGCTGGTGTCCTCCGGCGCGACCCGGGCAAGGGCGCGGCGTAACAGGTTGTGGACGGCGAACCGGGCTGTCGAGCGGCCGAGTGCGGGACCGACCCCGGAAGGGCGTTGGTGCGGGGTGACGAACGAGAACGCGATAATCCGGCGGAAGTCGGCTGAGGACACGGGGAAGTCCAGTTTGGTGCCGAGATACACCACGACGTCGTAGTCGAATGACCTCGCTGCTGCGACCGCGACAATGGCGTCCTCCACGTCGGCACTGACTCTGGACAGCAGCCGGGCCGCTAGCTCACGCTCCTTTGAATGGAGCGCGGTCGCCGCCGGAAAGTCTGCGGCTTCGAAGGGCCTGCCGCGCTCGGCGGCGGTGAGAACGACATCCGCGCACAGACCGAGAAGCAGGGGATGAACCAAGCCCGGCTCGACCGTGGCATACCCGACGAGCGCCGCCCGCAGAGCAGGATCGGCAACGCCGGCCTCGGTCAGGTACAGGTCGGCGAACCGCTCGGGCAACGCTCCCAGCGCCGTCGTCTCCACGTAATCGTTCGGGATCGCATCAATCGCCGCATCGGACCATTGTGGGTCGGTGCGTCCCGCGACGACCACCACAACGCCGTCTGCGAGCGGGAGATTGCCGAGCAGTGAGCGGAACCAGCGTGGTCCACCGTGGTCGGCGATCCGCCTGCGCCCGGCCGGTCCGATTTCGCCGGCGAATGCCTCATAGGTGTCGAACAGCAGCACGATGCGGCTCGGCCGCTTCTTGGCGGCCAGCGTCTCCCGAAGGTCCTCCGCGAAGAACCGCGGCAGCGCTTCGATCAGGTCCGGCTCGGGCACCAGGGACACTACGGTGTCGACGACCTCACGCGGAACCCCGCGCTTGATCCTCCGCTGGCTGAGCAGGTTGTCTAGGCGGCCACGAACGGTCTCGAACAGGGCGACGCTGACCTGGAACACGGGAAGGTTCAGGAACGCGTCGGCGATACTGCCGGCCGCCGCGAGTTCGGACGGCGGAAACAGCTCGTTGATGGCGGCCTTGACATCGCCACCGGACTTGTGCAGATAGGCGATGGCGGCAAAGTCGAACCTAGGGGTCTCGATCTGGAACTTCGCTAATTGCCGCTTGAGCATGAAGAGTGCAGTGAATGCCTCTCTGGGATGGTTCGCCCCAGACGGCTGAGCGCCGAAATCCAGGAAGGTGGTCGGCACCAGTTCGGCGCCGGGTGCTTGGCTCAGCGAGTCGACAAAGAACTCGTCCGGATAGCTGCGAACCTCCTCCCACTGGTCGGCGGGGAGCCGATAGCAGCACCGGCTCTGAAAGCTGCGCAGCAGCGCAGTCTTCCCGTTTCCACCCACACCGACGTAAAACGAGATCGTCTGCCGAGGGGGATCATCGTTCAAGCGCGCGGCGAAGTCGCGGCTCCGCTCGAACCGATTGGTGAACAGGCGGACCCCTCCGGGTCGGCTCTGGCTCTCCTTGTCGAAGATCGACATGCCCCTTGGTCCTTCCCCGGCGCGCATGGCACGCGAAGCCTTGTCGCGGTGATCAGCGTATCGATACCATCAGCTGACACAGAAGCGCTCCGACGGCGTCGGATGTTCGGCAAGTGTCGGCTCGCGGCCTACCCGGGGAGCAGCTGTTGCGTGTGCTTTTCGTGTGCCCCTACACGCATTCGGCGGGCATTGGGACTGCTCGGGCGAGCGACGCTCTCGGCTTTGGCGTGACGTGCTCAACTGCGCTCGTCGCCGGGCTTCGGCGCCACGGTCTCCACGTGGACGCCATAACGGCGCTCGGGGAAGGTGGGCACACTGCATGGGTCGCCCGCTCGCTGGTGGCGTTTGAGAAGGCGGTCACATCGACAGACTACGACGCGCTGCTGGCCTTCCATGCATTCTGGCCGTTTTGCGCGGACCTGCGTCGCATCCTGGACGACAACGGCCGCCGGTGCCCCCTTGTCGCCTATACACACGGCAGCCACTGGGATCCTACGGACCTCTTCCGGTACGAGCGCTACCCGGCGCTGCGCTGGGCTGACCTCGGCAACCTACTGGCCGCTGATCGAGTCCTCGTGGTGAGTCGCTACATGCGCGACACGCTCGTTGACACCGTGCGCGCCGAAAGCGAAGGTGCCGGGCGCGAACTGGCAGCCAAGATTCGCTGCGTCGGCCTGCCCCTCGACTTACGCCGAATCGATGCGGCCCATCGCGACAGAAAGGACGGGCCCGCGACGGTGGTGTTCAACCACGCCCCGATCGCGGCCAAGCAGCCTGGCCTGTTCTTCGACGTAGCGGCAGAACTTCTGCAGCAGACATCCGCGTGCATCCTGGTGACCCGCCATATCGGGCCGGACTCGCCGTGGAGTGGCCAAGTGGAGAATTTGTGCCGAGCCTATCCTGGGCGGCTGATTCTCGGCGGCGATCTACCAATCGACAACTATTACGCCGCTCTTTGGACCTCCCGGATCCAGGTCAGCACAGCGAGCCACGAGAGCCTTGGGGTCGCTACGTTGGAAGCGATGGCGACCGGCAACTGCTGCCTTCTGCCACGAATCGGCGCCTATCCAGAGATTGCCGACGGCGACCCTGCGGTCCTGTACGAGGACCCCGACGATCTGCTGAGCCGACTCATCCTGCTGGCCGGGTCCGCGGACCGTCAGGCGTCCATCGCCGCGGCCCACACGGCCCGTGTCCGCACGCTGTACTCGCCCGAACGAGTCGCCGGAGCGGTGCGCGATGTCCTCATTGAGGCGGTGAACCGCGCGAACGGCGGGCGGCAGCGACTCGACGGGCCGGCGAAGGCTGCGCCGTAGGGCAGAGGCAGCAGCGGGGCAGCAGTGGGTGACCGCTGCTGCCCGCCCATTCTTACCGCTTTGTCCGCCTAGCCCACCCGGCGATGAAGTCTTCGCAGGGCCGGTCGTCACCGTCCCAGCTGAGGGCCTTGCGATCCTTGGGATGCGCGTCGTAGTACCGCTTGGCCTCCGTGTAATTGCCGAAGCCATTGCAGATGTCGCCGCCATCGCCCCGCTGCGTTGTTGTCCGACTCGGCGTCGGCGTCACCTCGGTTTTGGCCGCGGCCTTGGCTTGCGCCGCCGCCTTCGGCTGGTTATCGCTGTGCCGATTGACCGCGATCGTGCCGACCGTCGTCATCAGCGTGAGGACGGACGCAATTGCCACGACGATGGCCCCGGTGAAGAGGGGTCCTCTCCATTGGGCGTACCAACTCTTCATAGTCCCGCATCCCCCGAAAAGAGCTGCACGATCTTGATGGCGCCGGGACCGATGACGGCGATAAACAGCGCCGGAAAGACGCACAGGATGGTTGGAAAGACTATCTTGATGGTCACCTTCTGCGCCTTCTCTTCGGCGCGTTGCCGACGCTTGACCCGCATCTCCTTCGCCTGTTGCTCGAGGACCCGAGCCACCGGCACGCCGAGTTGGTCCGCCTGGGCGAGCGAGGAGACGATGTGCTGCAGATCCACGACCGTGCTCCGGTCGGAAAGAGCTTGCAGCGCCTCCTGCCGGCTCTTGCCCAGCCGCAACTCGTGGAGATAGCGGCCGAATTCGGCGCTCAGCGGGCCTTCCGCGCTCTGGGCGACGCGGCCGATCGCTCCATCGAACCCGAGTCCGGCCTTCATGGAGACGGAGAGCAGGTCGACGGTGTCCGGGACGGCGCGCTGGAGCTTCTGCTGGCGCTTGAGCCCCGCGTTGTAGATGAGCAGGTCGGGCAGGAAGAACCCGACCAAGCCGAAGACCGGCGCCAGGACCAGTCCCATCAACGTGAGCGGGCCGCCGCCGATGAAGAGACCGAAGAAGCCGAGCAGGATGAGCGCGAGACTCTTGATGGCAAACACCCGCTCGACGAACCAGCCCGGAGGATTGCCGGCGATGTCGAGCCGTCGTTGCAGTTTCGCGCTGTGGCCGGCCGGCGAGAAGCGGACACCGAGCTTCTGCAGCCCGTCCAGCACCGGAAAGAGCAGCCGCTCACGCGGGCGGAGCTCCCGCTCTCCAGTGCTGATCGGGATCCCGGTGTCCGTGGCTGGGAACAACAGCACGACCATCAGCAGCAAGACGGCCAGCACGAAGCCGTCCACGCCGACAAGCAGAATGATTTGATCGCTGCTCACGACTCGATCCTCACAATCGCTCGCATCCAGAACCAACCGGCGGTCATCAGGACCGCGCCGACGCCGAGCATTGCCAGCCCCATCGTCGTGGTCCAGAGGAGACTGGTATATTCCGGATTTCGCCAGGCCGCCCACGCACCGACCAGGAACGGCAGCGCGATGAGGATGTACACCGATAACCGGCCCTCGGCGGAGAGCGTCTTGACCTGTCGCTTGATATAAAACCGCTCGCGCACCGTCTCAACGGTGGAAGTCAGGATCTCCGCGAGGTTTCCGCCGACTTCCCGCTGAATTCGGATGGCGAGCGCGATCCACCCGAAGTCCTGACTCCTCATCCGCTTGCCGACCTCATCGAGGCCGTCTTCGAGGTTCGCGCCGACCCTCGTCCTGGCCAACGCGCGCTTGATCTCCCCGGCCACGGGCTCACGCGCATGTTGACTGGCCGCGTCGAGTGAGGCGGCCAGCGAGAAGCCCGATCGCAAGGACCCCGCGACCAACTGGAGCGTGTCGGCCAGATCCTCGGCGAAGCGGCGCCGCCGCACGTTGGCTCGCACCCTGGCATAGATGGAGAGCGCGGCCCAGCCGAGGACGAACCCGGCCACGAACGCCAGGTTCGGGAAGAGCCACAAGCACAATGTGCCCAGGGTCATCGCCACGGAGAGCCTGAACACCAGCCACTCTGCCGGCCGGAACGGCAGCCCGGCGACCTGGAGAAAGGTCTCGGCGCTGTTCTTCCGCTCCTTGCTCATGACCCGGTTGGCCGTCTGGAGTGCGAATGCGGTGACCGGGCTTCCGGCGTTCCGGTCGAGTTGAGCCTGGAGTGCCAGCTCGTGCCCGCCGCCGAACAACTGGTCCGGCGCCTGTCCACGGCCGGTGCGGGAAACCAGCCCGAAGACGAGCACGAAGACTGCCAGACCGAAGAGTCCGCCCAGGATCAGAGCGAGTGACATGTCAGCGCCCCCCCTCGAACAACTCGGCCGGCAGGTCGATGCCGACGTCCTGGAGCCGGCTCGTGAACCCGGCGCGCAGACCGGTCGGCCGCAGAGTGCCGAGGAATCGCCCGCGCTCGTCGAAGCCGGCCCGGAAGTCGAAGAGGAAAAGATCCTGAGTTGTGACCACGTCGCCTTCCATGCCGATGACCTCGGTGACATGGGTAAGCCGGCGGGTGCCGTCGCGGAGCCGCTCCTGGTGCACAACGAGGTCGATCGCACTCGCGGCCTGCTCCCGGATGGCCCTGAGCGGCAGGTCGAAGCCGGCCATGAGCACCATCGTCTCCAGCCGCGCCAGCGTGTCTCTGGGCGAGTTGGAGTGCAAGGTGGTAATCGACCCGTCATGGCCGGTGTTCATGGCCTGGAGCATGTCCAGCGCCGCGCCGTCGCGGACCTCACCCACCACGATCCGGTCCGGACGCATCCGCAGCGCGTTCCGCACGAGATCCCGAATGGTGATGAGTCCCCGGCCCTCGATGTTGTCCGGCCGGCTCTCCAGCGACAGCACATGCTGCTGCCGGAGCTTGAGCTCGGCCGCATCCTCGATCGTCACGATGCGTTCGTTGGACGGGATGAAGGAAGACAGGACGTTGAGCGTCGTCGTCTTTCCCGAGCCGGTGCCGCCCGAGATGATGACGTTCAGCCGTCCACGCACGCACCGCTCGAGAAAGTCTCGCACCTGTGGCGTCATCGTGCCGAAATCGATCAGATCCAGGTCGGTGAGCGGGTCGGCGGAGAACTTCCGGATGGTGAGACACGCGCCTTTGAGCGCGATCGGCGGGACCACCGCGTTGACCCTGGAACCATCGGGCAGCCGGGCGTCCACCATCGGGGAGGTCTCGTCGACCCGCCGGCCGACGCGCGACACGATCTTGTCGATCGTGCGCCGGAGGTGATCCTCGTCGGCGAAGAACGCCGGCGTCTCGTGGAGCAGTCCCCCACGCTCGACGTAGGTCTGGCGATGGCCGTTGACCATCACCTCGGTCACCTCGGGGTCGAGCAGAAACGGCTGGATGGGACCGTAGCCGAGGATGTCGTCCAAGATCTCGCGTACGACCTGCGTCCGATCGGCCTCGGGCACGACCGTCTCCTGACCCTCCACCACCGACTGCAGCGTGGACCGGACCTTTCCCGAGAGCTCGTCCTCGGAAATGTGCGGGTCGTAGAGCGTCGGCCCGAGAACTTCGAGCAGCCGGTGGTGAACGGACTTCTTCAGCCGTTCCTTCTGCTTGGCGTGGTCTCCTTGGAGCACCCCGCCGACTGGCTGGGCGGCTTCGTCGCTGGGACTGCCCCAGCTCCCCAGGAGGGTCATGCCGACACCTGCTCGGACAAGAGGCCTTCCAGCCGGTCCAGCATCTGCGGGAGCAGGCTCTGGAACTGCTTCGGGAGCGCCGAACCCAGGGTGTCGTCCGGGACGGTGGTCCGGGCCGCGAGGAGCCCGAAATAGAGGTTGCCCGCCTCGTTGTCCGCGGCGGCTGCCACCAGCTTCACCGACTGGTCAGGAGTCAGCGACAGGGTCATGACCTGGGTCGAGACCTCCTTGTCCTCGGACCGCTTGTCGGTCTTGACCGTGCCGTCCGTAGAGGTCATCCCGGTGCCGAGCACCAGGACGCGGGGAAGCAGCACGTAGGCCACGCCACCGCCCTTCGGCGCGAAGAAGACGGCAACGTCGTCACCGGGACGCACGAACGAGGCCACCCGCTGGGGATCGGTGAGCTCCGCGCTGACGGCCAGATGACCGGACGGGATGGAAAGGGTTTCCGGTCCCGCCTTCTCCGCGCTGAACCGACCGCTGAGCAGGATCTCGCCCGCGGCAATCTCGGATGTCGCGATGAGCCCGTCACCGCCGAGGTCCCGTACGGCCCCAGCGGGCACGGCCCGAGCGGGAGCAACGTCCTCCACGACCGCTCCGTCCTTCCGGGCGTCGGCCAGCGACGTGCCACGCGAGATGGCCTTGGTGGTGACCCAGACCTTGACTGGCTCCTGGCCCACAACCGCGCGGTCGTCGGCTCGCCCCACGTACATGACGACTGCGACGCCGGCGGCGAGAGCGCAGACCCCCGCCAGGACAAGCGCCAAGATACGACGATTCACTGAATCCCCCGATTCGTCTTTCTATCGTACTAGTGTTGGCTGAGTTGTGACTCCGAAATTGGACCCGCCTGGTGTGCCACTCACCAAGGCCTCGGTGAAAAAGCCGGAGATGACCTTGTCCGACCCACCTATGCCGGGATACGTTGTGAGGCTCTTGTTGGTTACCCAGGATTTGTTGTTCCCGCCCGGGAGCGAATAGCCGGTGACCACGAAGGCCGCATAGCCCTCGATCCGGTAGTGTGAGTTGGTGCCCGTCCCCGTGACGAGGTTGTAGATCGGCAGGTAGATCACCTGACGCGTGCTCCAGTAGTTCGCCAGGATTGGCTTGAGTTCGCTGTCGAGGCTCACGCCGGGGTCGCCGGAGAAAGTGCCGCCCGCCTCGGTCTCGACTTGGCCCGCGCCGTCGTGGTCCAGCCACCCGAACCCGCCGGGAACATCCTGCCCAGCCGGCCCGGAGGGACAACTGGTCCCCGACGTGGTGTGCAGCTTGAGCACTCTCTCGTAGGGCGCCAGCGACGCGGAGGGCGAGGAATAGGGCCCGGCCGGAGCATAGTCGGTCCCATCGCTGGTGGCCGAGTTCCACTCGCAGACGGAGATGGACACCGGGAAACCGTCGTAGCTTCCCAGAGATCCCCAGGCTGCTCGGGCAAAGGCCGAGATCGTCGCGTCGCCGCTGTGGAAGAAGAAGTCCAGGGGACCGCCCGACGAGCTTTCCGTGGCCGTCCGCACCTCCACGTAGTTCGTGGTGGGGCCAGCCGGCGGAGCGGAGATGCCGTAGACGGAGCTGCTGTACGGAGCATGGGTGCCCCATACCGGCCCGTAGGCCTCGCCCACCGAGCGCGTATCAAGCGCGTTCTTTCCGGCGTACTGCCCGGCAATCGTATTAGCCGCGGAGTTGGCGAGCGTCGGGTTCGCGGTGAGCTCTCGCGCAACGGCGATAACCGCGGCGTCTGCGCCGTTCTGGAGCTCTCTTCGCTCCGCATACATCTGCCCCACGTCAATCGTAAGAGACAGCAGCGCAAGCGAGAGGAAACCGATCACCACTGCGGCGATGATGGCAACCGCTCCGTCGTCCTTCGTCACGGCACGTAGCATTTCTCGTCCCCCGTTCCTGCCACCGGGATCGTGCTCCCGAGCCCTGGAATGAACGATGGCAGTGGAGTGAGGAATGCCAAGGTCTTTGTCACCGTGACCTGTCCGCAGGCAGGGTTGGACACATCGACACCGCTGATGATGCTGGTGACTCTGGTGGTCACCTCGCCGGACGTGTCTCCAAGGGCACTGGCCCGAGCACCCTCATGAGCTGCGTTGGCCACCGTGATCTTCGTGTAGTAGGCATAGCCGAAATCGACCATGGCAAAGATGATGAGCAGCAGCGGAATCAGGACGAGCGCAAACTCGACCGCCGCCGCTCCCCTGTCGTTGCGTTTCACTGATCCCCCTGATGGCGAGAAGGCCCGGCCCGCATATGCATGGCCGGGCTCTCCTCAGCTGTGAATCAACTGATGATCAGTTGATGGTGAGGTTGCCGATCACGGAGTGATGGCCTGCAGAACCGTGTCGAAGGTGCCGCCGGGGCCGCCAAGCTGGGTGCCGATGGCGGTGACGACCCCGACGATGACGGCGGCGATCAGCGCGACCATGAGGCCGTACTCGACGGCCGTCGCGCCATCGTCGTCGCGGTTCGCGAGGAAGGTCTGGATCTGCGCGATGATGCTGAGCATGGTGTTCCCCCGTAGGTGGACCTCTAAGCCGGAGCTTTTCCGGCCGGGTGACCGTCAGTGACGGCCACACCCCAAGAGTCGAGCAATACGTAGCTGAGCGGAAGCGTTCTGATGAATTCAATGAATGATGACGACAACAGGTCATCCGCGATGACACGCGGTGACCATACGGGGAGTGACTACGTTGACGACGACTAACTCATAGTAACCTCTTGGATACGAACAGCAAGTGCCCTGGACTAATAGCAGTTGGATGAACACTCCCAGTTACTATTCTCTCAACTGGTTATCGCGTCGGCCCGCTACGTCACTTGACCTGCTCGTTCGCTTGATCACAGTGAGTACTCGGAGAGCACGACCGTCCGGCACGCAGGAACCTCGCTGGCGTTTACGTTCCGTCAGAGGATGTGGAACGAACGGTAGCTGGAGCAGCGCTCGGTGGCATCCATGGGTCGATAACGGAGAGTAATCAGAGGATCGCGAGTAGCTACTTACGTAGCAGAGGGTCACGCCGCCGCCTGACGGCGGATGGCGTGTTCCTGCATATCGGTCTCTACCCTCGTCTACCTCGTGCGGCCGTTCAGCGGTGGAACAGTCGCTGCGCGACGGCGGCCCGTACGTACCGTCGGATCACGTCCGTCAGCTGATCGCCCTGCTCACGCACCGGGATGAACCGAGTCTGCGAACCGGAGCCGGATAAGACGCCTTCGGGGTCGTCCAGCCGGACACCCCGCTCGAACAGCAGCTTCACGTCGTCCTCACGCGGGAAGTTCCCGCAGACGTAACCGGCGTCCGGGTGCCGGAAACCGATGCCGCCCCAGCCGCGGTAGACCCGCTCCACCAGGTCCGGCTCAGCGTCGAGCACCGTGGCGCGGACCCACAGGGCCAGCTCGGCCAGGCGTGGGTGTGACGCCGCCAGGTAGTCCGCGACCTCCGATGATGCATCGGGCATACCGAGATCATCCCGGCTCGTCCCGCCGGGCGCCGACGTGCCCTCGGCGACCCGGCGGCCCGGCGGCGCAGGTCGGCGAGCGGTGTTGAACGCAAGGCCAGCAGCCGGCGCAAGCGGTCGGCGGTCACGGCCAAGTAGCCACGGAAGGACACCCGGGCCGGCACGGGCGCGCGAAAGGGGGCTAGTTGACGAACGGCCCGACGCAGTCGCGGAACTCCGGCGACCGGGTGCCCATCGGCAGGATCACCGGCCGTATGCACCGACCGCGACGCGGCGCTGTCGGCTAGCCACGCCGACTACCCGGCGTTCCGAGCCGTCTTTCCGGACCCCCGGCGACGGGCCCGCGCGCTCCCCCCGTTTTTCGCCGCGACGATCCGCGACGCCATCGCCTTTGGTGCCGTGTACGCGGCCGCCCGCGACCAGACTGTGGGTGCCGTGGGCGTCTGGCTGCCGCCCGGTGCCTTTCCCTGGTCGACCGCGCGCAAAATGCGCGCCACGCCGGCCTTCCTACGAGTGCTCATGGCCGACCCGGGGGCCTTCAGGAGGTTCATGGCGTACAGCGCCAATGCTGAGCGGGCCCACCCGACGGACCGGCACTGGTATCTCGTCGTGCTCGGCGTTCGACCCGACGCGCAGAGGCAGGACTTGGGGTCGCGGCTCATGCCGCCGGCGCTTGAGCAGGCCGGCCGCGATGGCGTGGCCTGCCATCTGGAGACGTCGGACCGCGCCAACATCGCGTTCTACGAGCGGTTCGGGTTCAGCGTGGTCGACGACGCGCTCCAACTCGTCCCTGGCGGGCCGACGCACGTCGCGATGCGCCGGCCCGCCGCGACGACGAATTGACGTCATGCCAGCACGACGCAACGCGCAGGAGTGCCCAGGAACGCCGTGAAAAGGAAGGTTCTCCCCGCGTGAGTCTGGGGTCGGCGTGGGAATCTTCTG
>Ga0184623_10000320_pt1 | contig 20236 bp, 23 predicted proteins | sample PLM1_100_b1_FD_133138 | JGI IMG/M metagenome (GOLD analysis project Ga0184623, IMG submission 133138) | Groundwater sediment microbial communities from an aquifer in East River, Colorado, USA - PLM1_100_b1 | ecosystem: Environmental > Terrestrial > Soil > Riparian zone | place: USA: East River... | reverse complement strand
GCCGGATTGAACACGTAGGCGAATGCCAACGTCTCGGTGATCCGACCCGGCGCCTCGAACGTCTGCCGGCTGCACAGCCGCGGGTCGGGGATGACGGCCTCGTCGGTGCCGGGGGTGTAGCCGGTGCCGGTCAGGTAGCAGGACAGGTCGACCGACGAGGCTGCATTGATTTCGGCGACGGTCGGGGCCGCGGTGTTGGCGATGGCGAGAACCCACTTGACAAGCAGGTTGCCATCGGCCGGAACGCTAGCCGGCTGGGTCATTGCTTACTCCTCGATGTCAGCCGGCAACGCCGGGGCAGGGGTTGAACGAAGACATGGCGGGATGCCCTTACGTGGCCGAGCCAACGACGATCAGTTCGTAGTCCACGCCGGTGCCGCCCGCGCTGTTGATGATGTGCAGCAGGTCGGCGGTGGTGGCGGTGACGACGTAGCCGGTTGCGTCGGCAACCCCGCAAGCGACCACGAACAGCCCACCGGGCCGGACGGCCAGCGTGCCTGTTGTCTGCGGGGCGAAGATGGTCGAGATTCCGGCGGCGACTCCGCCGAGCACGACGTTGTTGGTGTTGGCGGCAGCCGCCGTGACGACGAGCGCCTTGATGCGGGCGAAGATCACGGCGTCGCCGTACACGTCGAGCAGCGAACCGGACAGGTCAACGTCGATCGTGCCCGACGCGGCCAGGGTGTTCTTGTCCTGGTAGACCCGGTTGGCCTGGCCGGCACCGGCCCCGTCGGTGAAGCCGTAGTTACGCGCCAGCCCCTGACCGACCGTCCCTCCGCCGAGGTCGAACGCCTTTGTCAGGTCCGCCGCAATCTGGAATGCCAAGCTGGTTTTGAGCGCCATTGGTTTACCTCTCAGTCATGCGGCGGTGGAGTAGACAACGAACAGGGCGTAGCTGAAGAACACGGGCCGACCGTCGGGCGTGTGCACCCGGTCGTCACGTTGCGGGGCGGGCGGGGTGGTGCCGGGCACCTGACGGATCAGACTGAACACGCGGCCGGGAACGGCGGGGCGTCGACGGTGCAGCGCAGCCGAGGCCCGGTCGAGCGCGGCCAGCACCTCGTTGACGCTGGTGCCGGCGGCGGTGACCTGGATCGTGGAGTGGGCCGCGCTGTCGTAGCCGGCCAGGGTGTTGGTGGGGCGCATGGCCGGCGGCGGCCACACCACGTAGTACGGGAAGACGGTCGAGTCGACGGGCGTGATGACCTCGCCGACGAACACGGCGTACCGGCCGTCCTGGGCCTCGCCCGCGACCGCCACCTCGATCATCGATGCGACCGCGTAGGCGTGCTGACGGGACACGTCGACCAGCGGCACGGTCATCAGGGTCGACCTGCCGCGTCCCAGGCCTGGAAGCCGAGCGTCGCTATCCGATGGGAGTAGATCGGAACTCCGCTCGTTCGTGGCAGCCATGTGCCGGCCGAAATCATTGCCCGCAGGATGCGATGCACGTTGGCGTGGGTTGTCTGGCACAGTCCGACCAGGGTGGCCGGGTGCTCCGGTCCACCGAGGTACACCGGCCACAGGTGATGCCCGTCGGGACGCAGCACGGCGGGGCGGTGCAGTTTGCAGCACACGCACGGCGGCGTTGCGGTCATCGGGGGTCCAGCGGGTTGGCCAGCAGCTCGAGCACGGCCAGGAAGCCGGGGGCTACCCGGTCGAGCGCTGGTTGTAAAAATGGTTGAGGCGACATACGGCTCGTGCCCGATTCGACGAACGAGGCATATTCGGCCCCGGCAACCACCGCAGCGGAGTACATGCGCAGCTTGTTGACCTGGATTTCAGTGTGGATCGAGCTGCGCAGAAACCCGGTGTCGACCGGGGCGTACGTCTTCGCGAACCGTTCCACGTCGAAGGCGGCCTTGCGCACCACCTGGGCGGTGCGGCTATCCAGGCCCTCGGTCTTCTTGGTCAGGGTGGCGACAAGCTGGTGCAGGTCATCCATGTGGACAGTGAGCCCGGCCATAGCTCACCGCCCTGTATTGTTATCGGCACGGGCACAACTGCCCGAGCAACCGCCCCGCCGCTGATGTGGCAGGGGCGGTGACTTCTTTCAGCCGAGGTCTTCGCAGATCAGGTCGCGCTGCCAGGCCAGGGTGCCGAGCCGCACGTCCCGTACCCGCAACGCCCGGCCCACCATGTGCGGGTCGTCGTCGCAGCCGGTCACCGTCACGAGATCGTTGGCCTGGACTGGCGCGGTGACGACGCCGTTGACCGATAGTGGCAGGTGGACCGCGTACTCCCGGATCAGTACCTCCCGGTCGGCCACCGTGTGCGCGGCGGCCGAGGCGGAGGGCTGCATGCGTTGTACCCGCATCGGCCCGGTGTAGATCGGCGTCGGCCCGGGCAGCACGTCGAAGCCGAACAGCTCATTGAAGATGGGCGGGCCGGGCCGGGTGATCGTGCCCTCAGCGGTCATCTGTCCGTCGGCCGTGGCGTGGTGATGCTGCGACCAACCGTCGGGGATGACGCGGGTGTTAGGCAGGCCGACCATGTCAGACCAGCCAGTCCAGTAGCACCACTACGGCGACGGAGACGAGGAGCCATCCGGCGACGAACACGACAGGCCAGGCCCAGTGCGAACCGCCGTCCCCGTTGACCATCGCTACGGCACCACGTTCTCAAGCCAGGCCAGCGGGTCGTAGTCGACGATGTCGAACGCGAACGGCTCACCGGTGGCCGGGTCGATCGTGTCGGCCTGCTTGCGCAGCGCCTCGGCCCGCTTGCGCAGCTCCTCCGCCACGGCCGGCCCGTCGGTCTGCAGATCCTGGGTGCGGATCTTCTTGCTGACGAGGGCTTCGCTGGAGGCGATCGTGTCGAGCGCCTGGGCGGCGGCCAGCCGGACGTTGTTCGCCTCCAGGGTAAGGAACGCGGTGATCTGCGGGTCGGTGAACAGCGGGCTGACCTGATCGAGGTCGGTGGCGAGTAGCCGCACCATGCCGATGTCGGTGGTCGGGTCGACCGTGATCGGCAGGGCACCGAGCAGCGAGACGGCGACGGTGAAGCTGCCTTCTTCGGCGTCGTCGGCGGTGCCGGTGGCGACGAGTCGGTAGGCATGCAGCCCGGCCATGGTGCTGTCGTAGGTGGCCCGGTAGCGGTCGGCCAGGTTGGCGATGGTCATCGCGGCCGTGGTCAGGTCGGGCTTCGTCACGGTGCCGGTGACGGTGGCGCCGGGAATGAACACGCCGGTGGTCGGGTCGACCAGCACCCAGTCGGCGATGAACGTCTTCGAGATCCAGTAGGTGGTGGGCTTCACGGCGTGCTCACCTCCGAACGTCGGCGGATCTTGACCGTGGAGGCGACGGGGGTGGTGAGGCTGGACGTGTGAGAGATCTCGGTGACGGTCGAGCGGGCAGGAGCGCCAGCAGCTGCTCCGACTGTGGCGGTGGTCTCGACCCGGGCGACGACAAGACCGGTACCGCTCGCGCCGTGGATGCCGACCGAGGTCGTGGCGGAGCGGGCAACGACAAGGCCCGCACCAGCGCCGGTCCGCTTCCCGGTCGAAGTGGTGGTGATGTGGGCCTGGGCAGACCCAGCGCCGATGCCACCGTGCCTACCGGTGGCGGCCGTGACCAGGTGGACGATCGACAACCCTGCGCCGCCGACGATAGCGACGGTGGTCGCGATGGTGGCGGGATGGGCCGAGGCGATGCCGGCGCCCGCGGCCTGCTTGCGGATGGTGTCGGTGGTGCTAGTTCGCTGGATGGTGGCGCCTGCCCCAGCGGCCTGTTTGCGGCTCGTAGCGGCAACGCTCGTGCGTGACGAGGGCCGGCCCGCGCCGATGCCCTGCTTGCCGCCTGTGGCGCCTGTGGCTGTTCTCTGGGCTACGAGGCCCGGTCCGGTCGGGGTGCCCGCGGCGCCCGTGGAGATGGTGATATCCCGCTGAGTGACAGCGCCGGTGCCGGCGCCCTGTTTGCGGATCGTGTCCGTGGTGGAGGTGCGCTGCGTCGGCGTACCTGCCCCGACGCCACCCTTGCGGCCCGTGGCGGTGACGGCTGTGCGCTGGACCGTGGCACCGATGCCTGCCGCCTGCTTGCGGCCGGTTCCGGTTGTCTCGGTCCGCTGCGAAACTGACGCACCGCCGGAGTGGGACTCGCCGCCCGCAGCAGCTGCGAACTGCGGCAGACTGCGGCGAGGCTGGATTATCGCAGTTGGCCACCGCCGTGGCGCGCGGCGCGGCCAGGACATTTGCTCAGCCTTGTTCGATCACATACAGGGTGCCGGACATGGTCAAGGCGTCGGTGGGGGCGGCCATCAGCCGGACGACCAGTGTGGTATCCGCTTGACTAGCTTCCCATTCGCAGCCTTCGGGCAGCCACAGCCCGAGCCCGGCAGCGATGTGGAAACAATCGGAGTGCAGGTTCAGGGCGGTGCCGGCGGTGGCCTGGGTGGTGTTACATGAATCATAGGTGAAGCCGGCGGCAGCGCCGGATCGGTTCAGAGGTCGCGGGGTGGCCGCCTGCGTACCGCCTGTGCCGGTGGTGGTGTGGCCGCGGATGACCCGCCAGCGCAAGATCTCAGCGGCCGCATCGCCAATATCGGAGGACTGGTTGAGGAAGATGCCGATGACCTCAATGGGCTTGTCGTCGGCGGGGGTTAGCTCGAAGAAATCGACGGCGACCGACACGGCGACGGCCTCGAACTCGCATGTGTAAACCCTGTCGCGCGCCATGGACCCTTCCTTCTAACGCATGTAGAGACCGGATTGGCGACGCCGGTAGGCCGGCCAGCTGCTACCCAGGACTACGGCGGGCTCAAGGGCTAGCGTCATGAGAGCTTTTCCGTCGGTGGAGCCCATCGTTGCCGTGGAGGTACCGGTTGAACTGGCGGAAGCTTTGAACCCGGAAGCTAGGCCGATGCCGCCGCCGGTGCCGGTGGCGACCCAGTTGTCCATGTGCTCGGCGATCGAGGTCAGGTTGGCGTTGGTGACTGTGCCGAGGTTGGCGGTGTTATTGGCATCGCGACCGGTGGCGATGCACAGGCAGATTAGGCAGTCGGTGGCGGTGGGGGTGACGGCCGACCACGTCGCTGTGGCGGATGCAGCGGCGTCGAGCGAGGTGGCCGGGGTGACATTCCACGGGTTGCCGGTGTTCTTGACACCCCGGACGGTGATCGCGCGTGCAACGCCGTGGTTCGACGGGCCGTTGACCGTCGTACCCGTCTCCCCACCGGCAGCGCGCATCCACAACACCGACAGGACCGTTGCGGATGAGCCGGGGCCGACAGGAGAACCTAATACATGCGCAAACCCGCTGGCCGATGGCGAGACTTCCGGGGTGGTGAGAGATGCCTGCTCTACGAGTATCAGAACGATGTCACTCGCTAAGACTGGGCCAGCGAAGGTAACGGCAGACAGCGGGATGGAGGGGTCTACTGCGCCTACACCAACTATGGTAATGGCCACTAGACACCTTATTCGTCAAGTAACCATTCGATTTGGGGACTGCCTTCGATTTCATCCGCAGCAACAATGATGGTTTGTGGATTTGAACTAGCCAGCACAGCGGTTGCGTGGGGAACGTCGTCGGCATCCCACCATGTCAGAGTCCCGGTCTGGCCTACATCGGTGTAACAGTGGATAGCGATGATACTGCCAGAGAGTCCGTTAGTGCCAGCGACAACCCTCGGCAATCCTTCAGGATCTCCGAAGAGATGCACTATCTTCACCGGGAAGACACACAGTTCTCCGAGGACGTTATGCAAACCGATATCTGGTGCAGCATCACCAGACCACCCGACTCGTACGGCTGAGGAATTCAACCTGGCCTGAGTCAAACGGTAGAAGGTGACATCGAGATGCTTATACATCCTACAAACCCATACCGTCGAAGCATTATCAAACGTTGGGTCTACGGTGTTCGCACCAATCACGATCTCTTCGCCATCAACGACGTGCCTGTAACCGACTGTCGCGGCGGTACCACTGGCAGCCCATCCTGCTGCCCAGATCTGCAAACAACTCAGAACATAATCAGGTGCACCCTGGAAGGTTTCGAACGGGATGTTGATATAGCTGCCAGTGTCGTTGGCGGTTTGACATACACCATCGGCCGAAGCACCGATAACTGCCGGGATGTCGTCCAGAGCAGCAGCAGCACCCGCTCCACTGAAGGCGGTGAGAGTGCCACCATCCGCAGTGAACACACGGAAGTTTCCAGCAGTGCCAGATACCGTGGGTAGGTCGTCGGAGTTGTTGACCTTAATTGGCAGAATCCGCTGATCCCCGATTGGGTAGGCGTATCGCCGTCTAGCGACGGAGATGTCATCGAATCTGACGGTGGCCGTTCGGGCAACATGCCACCCAAAACGGAATATCGTGGTGTTTCCAACTGACCCAGCACCTGTGGCCTGAATCTGCGGTACCGCATCAACAGCATCCAACGAGTCGTAGTCAACCTGCCAATCACAGGTGTGAGTTGTCAGACCCGAGTAATAACCGATATCGATACCAATCCACTTATCCGCAGCAACAACAGCATCAGATAGCTGCTCGGCGTCAGTACCGATCTGGACACCGATTTTCTGGGACGCCGTTCGATACCTCACAAAAACAGTGGTACCTCCTGCGTCGGCTGAAGCAAGCTCGACGTCAGTCGAAGGAAGCGATGTCGGAAAATAGACGTGGAATCGGGAGACGAGATGAGGAGCACCGCCGGGAAGAGTGTTATCCAGCCGACCACCACTAGCAGCGTCGTTCCATGCCAATGCCTCTGTCGCCGCCGAAGACGACAGTTCCCAACAATAAGTACCGGAACGTGGTGTCGTAGAGTTGATAGCGGGAGCACCGAGGACAACATCGAACGGCCTTAATTTCGTTCCCCATGTTGGTGTGGGCGGAGCGTTGGTTAGTGTTACCGCCGAACCCTGTTCGGCCCCACTGATAGCTGCGAAGTTCGAGGCGTACTTCGCACCGGCAGCAGAGAAGTAGACGCCGGTACCTTTACAATAGGCGTTAGGCGACACCGACACCGTACAGTTTGGCTCATATAGCCCAGTTGAGAACTTAATCGCGACGGCTAGTGCAATCGCTCTAGTGGCGTTCGCTCCACTAACCTGCACTAACTCTTCAAAACCATCGGTATAACCGGAAAACACGGGAACGTTGGTATCTGGACTCGTTCCAGCAAAAAGCATGAAACCGGCTGTTTCGTAGGACGACGTTGATACCGCGCCAGAATCGCCCAAAAACTCTGAGGCTGGCAGCGTAAGAGTAGAGACAGTTGCCGCATCCGGGTTTAATGGGGCGGTTGCCCACATATGCATACCCGCCACTGGCGCACCTAGCTCAGAGACATCAGTGCTGAGGTCGAGGCCGTCCATTTCCCAAGCTGCCCATGTCACCAGCGACCCGCTCGGGGTGACGTTGATGGTGAAAGAGGTTTCACCCCCAGCACCAGAGGGCTTGTAGAACAGATATGTCTTAACACGGTTGGCACCGACGCCCTGCGTGAACGCTGTCAACCCAGTCACAGTAGCCGAGAAGGCGGTGACGTCGTCACCCGAGAGACCCACTGCGACCATCACGGCGGTACCAGGGGAGGTCGGTAAATCAAGCACCGCCGTCCCACTAGTACCATCGAATGATCCAGTTTTGATCGGTTGGAGTTGGGTAATGTTGTCAAGATTAAGTGGCATCAGGCTTCCTCCCGTCAGCCCGGCAGCGAAACAGTGAAGGTGGACACCTGGTAGGTGCCCTGCCCGGCGAAGACTTCCGGGGTGAACTTCTGCACGTCGCCGTCGCCGATGGCAGTCAGATTGATAGCGGCACCGCCGAATGTCGCGGACAACTGGAAGGTGTCGGTGGCCGCCCCGACGACGAAGTACTCGGTGTCCTCGGCGAGGCCGGTGGGTAGCACCGCCCCAATGGTGGCCCACACCAGCACCGAGTTGCCGTTGACCAATCCGTGCGCGGCTGAGGTGATCGTGTCAGCGGTTACATCGGCGGCGTCCACGCTGAACGCGCGCCTGGCTGACGCGCCGGCCGGTGACCACGCCTTCTGCGTGCCCGCCGTCACCGCGTCATAGGTGGCAATGGCCCGCACCGTGGTAGCGGCCGGCACGTCAAACGTCTCGGTGCCAACGATCGAGCGGGCACGTGACCCGGCCGCGGCCCAGGTGTGAACCTGCCGCGCGTAGGCCGGGCTGCCGCCGGTGACCTCGTTGCCACCGGCCGGGGGAAACCCGGTGTGCAGGCTCAGGTGCGGGGTGGTGTTGAGCGCACCGGCCACGGCCGAGTCGAGCAGCGCATTGGCACAGGCGTCGGTGATGACGGTGGTCATGTCTTACCCTTCGCTGGCGGCGTTGACTTCTTCGCGGCGAGGACGGGTGCCGCCTTCTTGGCTACCGCACGAGGCGGTGGGGCCGGCTCTGTGACGAGCACAGCCCCACCGCCATCGTCGGGCTTCTCCACCGGGGGGGTGCGGTCGAGAAGCTGGCGCAGCAGGTCGTTCTGCTCAGCCAGCCGGTCGTGCACAGCCGCCATGAATTCGTCGGCGAGCGTGACCGGCTGAGGCCGCAGGTCGACCATCAGCTGTACCGGTCGGCCAACTCGTCCCGCGTCAACGCCTCCGCGTCGGCCCGGTCCGCGCCCTGCACCACGGCATAGTCGACCCAGTCCACCTTCGACGCATTACGCGCCGGGGCGGACCGGACCGGAATTTCCTCCTGGGTGGGCTCGGCCACGTCGACCGGCTCATCCGGCTCGGTCTCAACCGCGGCCGGCTCCTCTTCCGCCGGCACAGACGACGGCAGATATATACGAGCCATGTCGCTCCTCCCTACGCCACGGTCGCGGCCAAAGCGGCCTTAGGTTCGAGCAGAACCCCGCCGAAAATGTGGCGAACTTTGTAATCCACACCGTCGGTCTCGAACGACCCGTCCTCCGCCGCGATCATCCCGCCGCCGAGACGGTAGGCGTTTGGCGACTTCATGAACAGACCCGGCGACTCGTTGCCGCGCAGGAAGCCCATCTCCAACGCCGGACGGCCAACACCCGGGTCGGCGAACAGGTACCAGGTGGTAGCACCAGCGGTCGTGTCGATGATCGGCAGCCACGGGTTGACGACCAGCTCGGCGACCTGGCTCTTGACCCAGTTCTGGGTCCGCAGCTCCTGGCCGGTCAGGGCCCCGGGGGCGGTCAGGATCTCGGTCGCGTTCATGATGTTGAGCGCGGTTACCTTCAGCCCCGGGGGCACCACGAGCCGCATGTCGCCGGTGAAGATCGGGTTGCCGTCGGCGTCCTTCTGCGCCCAGATCTTCGCGAACCCGACCTGCAGATTCGCCACTGTGAGGGGAGCGGTTGTGATCTTGTTGTTGTTCGGGGCGCCGGTGGTGAAGAACGTGGCGTCCGGTCCGCCCGTGTCAACGAACAGTTCGGTCGCGAACCGTTCCTCCGACATGCGGGCCGACTTGGCGATCCGCTCCGGCGTGCTCCTCAGCCCGTCGAGGTCGTCGTTGATGAACGTCTCCCACAGGAACGATACCCGGCGGCCGTACTTCTTGACCGCGTACTCGTACTTGGCTTCGGAGATCGCCGCCTCGGTGTATTCCGCGCCCTGCTCGACTACGGGCAGGACCGCTTCGGCGCCGTCGGTGGCGAACCGTTTGACGGTGCGGAAGTCCCGCACCGTGGAACGGCGCGCAATCAGCGGCCATGACGTCGGCCACTCGGCGTACATGCCGAGAAGCTGCCGATCCAGAACGTCACCGAACAGCAGCGGGAAGTCGCTGGTCGACATGGCCTCCTGGAGGTAGTGCATGGGGCTGCGACCGGAAATGGTCCGTTCGATCAGGTCGGCCGCCTCGGAGAGTTGGCGCTGGTAGACGGGCGTGTTGCGACGCAGCCCGCGCACCGATGTGCCGGCGTCGCCGAACAGCCTGTGGACATTGGCCTCCCCGGCCTTGAGGGTCTCGAGGAGTTCCAGGAACTCTGACATGGTTGGTGATCTCCTCTCGATCTCAGGCCGGCGTGTCGACGGCGACAGCGAATTGGGCGAGGCGGACCAGAACGAGGCCGGCGCCGGCGCCCTTGGTGGCCAGGTTGTGGCCAAACAGTTGGATGCCGACACCAGCGGCGACGACGAGCGCGCCAGTCGCGCTGGTGATGTAGACCGGCAGCCCGACGGTGGCGAGCGCACCGGTCACAGACACCTCGAACACGCCCTCAGTTGCGACGGTCGCGTTGCCGGCCGCGTCGCGGGTGGTGAGCGCAACGCCGGGGATCATGCCGACGATCACCGGGCCACCCGAGACGACACCGGCAATGACCGGCAGGGTGAGTTGCTTGCCGTCAGCGAACCTTCGGTTCTTGGCCATGATCAGTCACGCCCTTTCGCGGCGATCGCGGCCTGCTTGTCGTTCAAGCCGAGCCTCTTGAAGGACTCCTCAAGGCGCCGTTCGGACTCGGCCACACCCAGACCAGGCTGGCCGTACGATCCGCCGTCCTGGCCGAGGTCACGAACCCGACCCATGCCACCGGCCTGCAGCACCTCAGCCGCTTCCTGCTCGGCAAGAGCCAACTCGCGAGTGGCCATCTCGGTGAGTTCGGTCTCATCGAGCACACCGTTGGCCATCGGCAGTCGGCCCATCAGCGACTCAGTGATCCGGTTGACGGTGGTGGGCTGGACCCAACCGTCGGACAGCGCCGTGACCAGGATTCGGCGCGCGTTTTCACGCGCCCTGATCATCGCGTTTTCCTGTCGCAGTTGCGCGACCTCAGCTTCGATCACCTGCCTGGCAGACCCAGGCGAGGTGGGCGCGGGCGCGCCCGGGTTGTCAGGCTGCACTTCGTTCTCCTCGGTTGAGGTGGGTCCGGCATTCTCCGTGCCGGGCGGGTCGGGCTCACCGGCCGGGGCCGGTTCGTCGGTGGGCGGGGGGTCCTGCACCGGCTCAGCGGGTGGCTCAGCAGCGGGCTCTGCAGGCGGATCAGGGCCGGCCTGGGGGTTAGTGACGGCCGGGTCGATTGCGGGCTCCGGCGCCTCGCTGGCGGCCCGGACGGTCTCACCGGGCTCGTCATACAGATCCCGCTTGAACAGCTCCGGCGCGTCGGCCTCGACCCGGGTGGTGTACGCCTTGAGTGCGTCACCCAAGGCACCGGACACGGCGATGCGTTCCTCCCGGGACAGCCGGCCGTTGCCGTACATGTCGTCGGCGAGCTGGGTCAGGGCCAAGTGCAGCCGCGACTCCATCCAGACGCCGATGTTGCGGGCCTCGGCCACGCTCTGCGGATTGACGGATTCGAGCACGGCGACGATCGCACCTCCTGCGGCCGGTTTGGTCACGTAGTCGACCGACCGGCCCTCGGCCAACGCGGAGACAATCCAGCCCTGTTTGCCTTCGGCGGTGCCGTCCTCGCCCTCGGCCATCACCCGGATCGACACGCCGATGTGGTCGGCCATGTCGGTCAGCGCCTCCCGCCACGGCGCGAAGATCCGCACCTCGCCCATCAGGGCCTTGCGGGTCGAGTCGTAGAAGGCGTCGTTGGTCATCACCGAGGCGAGCTTGGTCAGCGAGCCGGCCGGGCGTTCCATGTCTTCGGTCTCGGTCGGGTGGTCGATGAACCCCTGGATGCCGGCCGGGAACGACGTCGGCCCGTCACGTTTGAGCACGGCCTCGGGATAGAACCGGCCGTTAGCCGACCAGCCGGCCTTGATGAGCTGGATGAGCAGCCGGCCCGGTTTGACGGCGGCCGTCTTGATGATGGTCGGGGTCTCGGTGACGAGGGTCTGGTGGTGGTGTTCGGCGACGGGAGGACCGACGGCCTCGCCCTGCCCGGCGCCCGGTGCGCCGACCCCAAGCTTCTTGGCCGCCGCACGGATTTTCGGCAGCGCCTTGTCGCCGAACGGGGACTGCGGCGCCCGCGCGAGTGCGTTGCGTACGTGGGCGGCGTCGTGGATGGGGAAGTGGCGCAGCGAGCGGGGGACGGTCTTGCCGTCGTCGTCCTTCTTGCCGCCCGGTTCGATGTAGGCGAATGCCGAGTCGGGCAGATCGTTGATTGAACCCGCCGACATGGGCGCCTCGGTTGCCCCCTGGTCGGCAGGCCGCTCGAGCACGGCGGCGAGCGATTCGGCGACGTGGCGGGGGTTGGCCAGTGCGCGCTCGGCGGCCGGGTGGATGTGGACGGTTCGAGATCGGTTGCTGCGGGTGCTCACAAGGGCCACCCCTCCCGTAGGCTGCGGTCGATGGATGGCGACGACAAAGGCAGCCACGACGAAGCGGGCTGCCTTGGGATGTGGCGGATGGTCGAGGCGGTGCTCGACCCGGAGCAGGGTGCGTTGACGCTCTACCGCTGCGAGTTGTGTGAGGCGTTGCTACCGGTGCCGCCGGGTGGGGTCCACCCGGGTACGGCGTGATTGGCGGCGGTGGGCGATACTTGGCTCATGGCCCAGCCAAAGACCTCGTCACCGTTCCCGCCCGGCACGACCGAGCAGGTAATCTGGGTTGGCGCCGACGGCGAGGTGCTGCCGGATCAGAAGGGCGCGGTGCGCGGCGAGACGACCGTGACCTACCCGGACGGGCGGGTCGAGCACACGCTGTTCACGCTCGGGTCGGCAACCGCTTCACGGTAGGGTTTCGGGCTTCGGTCTCGCGTCGCTTCTGCGCCAGCCTGGCCGCCAAGTCTTTCGGCAGTGACTCAGGTAGATCCCGGTTGTTGGCTGTCCAATCGCCGCGCGCCAAGGCTGAATGCTTCAACGTGACCCAGAGCCCGTCGTCAGAGACGATCGCCGCTGCCGTGTCCTCGTCGTCGGTGCCGTCGGTGATGAGCAACGCCCCGTCGTCCCGCACGGCCTCGACTTTCACGATCCACTCTCCATAACGCGCCAAGAAATCTTGAGGTCATCGAGCAGCTTGCGCAGCGCGCCCGTTGGTCTGATGGGCAGAATAATCTCCTCGATGTCGTCTAGCTTAACGCCGCCGTGGATCTGCGCCTCGGCGTAGTTGTCGGCGCGGAACTCGGGCGTTGAGTAGTCGCGGCGTAAACCTTGCTTGGCTATCCTGCTGCCGTAGACCCCACTGATGCCGGGGGTGAACGACTGCCATTCGGGGTCATCTATCGGCGATGACCAGCCGGCGTGTTTGACGTCCAGCGAGTCGCCGATCATGGCCGTGGTCCGTTTCCGCACGTCGTCTTTGAGAACGACCTGGACTCTGCCGTACTGGCTGAGGGCGTCGGCATCCTTGATGCCCGCAGCCCGGTAACCGTCGACCATGACGTAGCCGTAGATCGGCCGTTTCGTGGGATCGGACTTCGTGTCTAGGCCGAACCACTGCTCCTCGTAGCGCGCTCGCACCTGGAGGTCTTTCAGCCCCCTGGATTTGCCGCCCTCGAACTGGCTCTTGAATCGACCATCGCGGAGTATCCCCATCAGCCCGGTAGGGGTAGTTCGTACGGCGACCTTCTTGCCGGCGAAAGTCTCACGGATTCGCCGGGCTAGATCGGCCTGCATCTGCTTGGTCGTCATGTTCGAGGCGTGTAGTGCCCGGAACCCTTCAGCAAGGAAGTCGATGCCGGTCTCTTGTTCTAGACGACGCGCCACCGCTGGCGGGAGTTTGTCCCGGACCTCCCACATTCGTCTTTCATCGTCCAGGTCGGCCTGGGTCCACTGGCCGGGCTTGGTGCGCATCCGCTCGATGCGTCGCGCCGTCAACTCCCGATACTCCGCGAGTTGCTTGTCGACCCCCTCTGGCATCTTGAACGACGGGCCGGTATACGCCTTCGGCGCGCCGGCCGGCTTCGGCTCGACGATCACAACTTGTGCCTTGCCGAGTTGGATCTTCTCCCCGTTCAGATCCAACTCGGTGCCACGCCGGACAATCTTCACCTTCGCGCCCGCAGACGGTGTCGCGCCGATCGGCTCATGCAGCTTCGGGTCGAACTTCGTCACCACACCGGCCCGACCGACCGGCTTGAGCCCATGCTTCGTGCCCAGCCGCGACAACGCTAAACGCAGCTTGGCCGGATCGCCGGACGCCAACGCTTTACGCAGCGCGTCGATGGTGGCCTTGTCGACGCTGGTCGTGGTGGCGAGCCGCTGCAGGAACACCTTTGGCGCCTGGCCCTTGCCGATCAGCTCGTCGAAGTCGGCCAGCAGGTCGGCGACAGCGGTCCGCTTGTCGATCTCAGCCTGACGAATCCGCAACGCCGCACGCCGGCCTTCGGGGGTGGACAGGTCGGGCTGGTTGCGGATGGCGGTGACAATGTCGGCTTTCTTCGCCCCGGTCGGAAGATTAACGCCGCGTTCCTTCGCCAACGCCCGCAGCTGCGGGACGGTCATCTTGTCAAGGCTGGGCACCTTGACCACGGCACGCAGTGCGGCTATCTCGGCCTTCTGCGCCTTGGCGATGTCAGGGAACAGCTTGTCGAGAATCGCCGCACGCTTCGGGTAGATGTCGCGGAAGTACAGGATCTCCCGGTCGGTGACCGCGACCGCACCCGGCGGCAGCTTCACCCCGGTCAGCTTCGGAATCACCACGCCCGGCAGGCGGCCGGTGGCGATCGGGCCGAGCTGGTACAGCATGACCGACTCGGCGTAGTCTTCGGCCGCCGATGACCGGCCGTAGTGGGTGACGCCGTTCGGGTAGCCCCGCGAAGGTTCAACCGTAGCCATCTTGTTGGCCTCAGGGTGCGTCGGCACAAGGTTGGTGATCCGGGCCGCTGTGATCGCATCAGCGTTGGCCGCCGCTGTCCATGTCGACGATTCCGAGCCTGCGGTGGTCCGACCGACCAGATAATCGAGGTTATGGCCGGTCTCATGTCGAAGAGTGTCGACAGCCACTCGGCTGGTGGTTGACCGGAAGTTCCAGATGAATATGCGGCCCTGGCCAGCGCTGGCGGCAGCCATGTGGCTTGGGTTGTTGAACTTCACCTGCCAGTACACGTCCGACGGGTTTCTGCTGGTCAGGATCGCGTAGGCCTTGTTGGCCCTTCCCGCCGCCGGAATGGCGTCATGTGCTGCCCGCAACTCGGTCAGTGCTCGCGACACCCACGGGGCGCCAAAGCCATTGGGCCCGTGTTCGATCAGATACGAGACGCCGTTGAACCGCCACGCCGTCCCGGTCTTGACCATGTACGACGGGTAGCTACCGTCGAGTGCGCCGATCACGACCCGCAGATCGTTGACCGCGAAACCGGCGGCCGGAGTGTCGGCGGTGGGGCCGAGCGGCCCGTAACGGAACTCGTCGTCCCAGTCGTTGAGCCGGGCCCCGGTCAGCACCGGCGACGTCGACGCGGGCGGGGCGAGCGGCGGGGCAACAATCGGCGGCGGTCCGACCTTGATCCGTTTCCCGATCGGCCCGTCCGGGATCAGGATCTTCCCGCCAGACTTGAGCTTGTCGCTCTCCCACCGCCGGATGATCGAGATGATGTCGTGCTTTTTGGTCGAGCCGAACAGCGGGACGTTGTTCGCCTTGGCGATGGCCTTCAACTGCGCGATGGTCATCTTCAACGCCGGGTCGGTCGCAGCCGTTACAGCTGGCACAGCCCTGGTTGCGGGCATGATCTCCACGTCGAGGTGACGGATACCGTCAACTACCCCACGATCCCGCACCACCCGGAAGCTCAGCCCCCGGTTCAGCAATAGCTCGGTCTCGCCGACATCATTGATCACCGCGGCGCGGGTGCCCTTGGGCACGAGCAACCGCAACCGTGCACCACTGGTGCCGGTGAAGAACGTCCGCCCAGTAAGTCCGACATTGGCGGTGGTGGACACGAAGCCCCTGTCGATCCACTCGAAGCCAGCCAGGTCCCTACTGAGCCATCCGTCGCCGAAAATCTCCCCCGGCTTCTGCACCCCACGTGTCACCAGGATCTCAGTGCGCGTCGCCGAGTCGGTCATCCCCGCGTCGATGTTACGAATCCGGTCGGCCCAACGAGGATCATCCAGGTTGCCCTTGCGCAGACTCTGGTTGATGCCCATCCAGTAGCCCTGGGAATAGTCGCTCAAGGCATCGTCGATCTCGCCGGCCGTCGTGTTGCCGACCCGCGCGGTACGGGGCAGAGCACCGCGCTTGTACGGCACGGCATCAAGCGCTGGGCCGCCTTTTGCGGCTTTTGCCGCAGCGGCATCGAACTGGGCCGGCGACAAGCCGGGCCTGAGGGCATCAGCCTTGGGAAGTTGCCGGGCCAGCGGGGTCGGCAGCCTCGACGGGGCCAACGGAATGTCGGTGACCCGCCGCCCGTTGGCGAGGCGTTGCAGGTCGGTCACGGCCCGCGGCACGTACGACTGGCGCCATCCGACGCTGGCCCGCAGCGATGCCAAATCATTCCAGCCGACCTTGCCGGAGTTGAGCAGCCCCAGCCGGCCGGGGCCCATGATGGCGCGCTGCCGGTCGGCCGACAGCTTGCCGAACACGGCCCGCGCGTCGGGGATCTCATCGGCCGGCTCTTTGACGTTGAAGCCGAGATCGGCCCAGCTCTTGGTCTTCGGTGCCCGGGCGCAGCGGCCCTGCTGATGGTCGAGCGGACCAGGCTGAGTGACCGGGAACACCCGGCCGTGCATCGACCAGCAGGCCGGGCAGGTACGTCCGTCGAGTGTGGACAGCCACACCCAGCCGGTCACCACGTCAGCGTTCGCGGCATGGCTGTAGCGGGCGGCGGAACGGTAGGCGTCGAGCATCTCGGTGCGGGCAATGTTGATCGCCCTGCTCAGTCCCCCATTGAACGCACCTTCCACCCGGGCCACCATCTGGCTCGCCGCGACCCGCGGGTTGGCGCCGACGGCGATGCCCTGAATGAGTGAGCGGCGCATCGCCTCGGTGGCGTCGGCCGACAGTGGGATCAGCGTGCTGGCGATCTGACTCTGCGAGCGGGCGACGATGAAGTCGAGCGCGGTCGGGGTGACCCGGGCGCTGTAGACGGTCGCGGCCACGGCCGCCTCGGCCGCCGGAAGCTGCGAACTGACCAACCGCGGCTCGTAGTCGGCGTCGATGCCGACGACCTTGCCGGCCCCGTCGGTGATCTCCACCCCAGCCCGTTTGCTGAGCTGAGTGAGCGCGGTCTCGCTTTCGCCAACGGCCCGGCCGAGCCGCTCCATGCGGCCGAGTTCCCACGCGCTCGGCCACTCGCCGGTCGCTGCCGCCTTCGCAACCACGTCGTCCAGCGCGCCCCGCCATGCGACGGAAAGATCATCCCATGAGCGGGTCCACGCCTGAGTCAAGCTGCGGGTGGCGCTGTCGGCCTCGCCGCCGATGGCGACCAGAAGTTGGCGGAGCAGGCTCAGGGTCGGCTTCTGGATCGCCACGCCGACCCCCGCTCTACGTGGTCAGCGGGCCTATGCCGGAGCGGTCGCCGTTCCAGAGCCGGCTCAGCGTCGACCCGTCCGGGTTGCACTCGTCCATGCCGTGCCAGGTGCCGCCCGCGGGCGTGCAGCCGAGCGCACTGTCGTACGCGCAGCCACCAGCCGAGAGTGGGTGGAAGAACACCCCGGTCGGATTCACCGCGGCCAGCCCGACCGTCTTACCGTCGTCGACCTCGGTGATGATCGCGGCCCGGCAGGTCGAGGCGAACTCGCCCTTGGGGGTTCCGTAACTGACGTAGTGAACCGTGTCGCCGATACGCATCAGGACTCCTCGCCCTCGGGTTCGGCTGGTTCCTCATCCGGGGTCATCCGGCCCGGCCCGGCCGTGGCCGCGTCACCACCCGCGCGAACGAGCGCGGAGGCTTCACCACCCTGCCCGCCCATCGGGGCCGGAGTAGGCCAGATGAACTTCCCGTCCTCATCGACCATCGCCTCCACCAGGGCGTCGGTATTTCTCACCCCGAACGCGGTCAAAAATAGTCGCAGCAAAACTTCAGGCGGAATCACACCGACGCCCGCGGCCTCCGTGATCGCCTTCACCATCGCCGCCGGGTCGGTGTCGGCCAACTCGGGCCACACCACGTCCACGGTCTGATCGGTGTCCCCGGCCAGGATCGTCGTCTCCCGGCCGTACTCGTCGACGGTGACCTTGCCCTGCAGCAGGCCCTTCGGTGCGCGAGCCGAGCAGGCGATCACGTAGCGGATCAGCCGCAAGTAGACCGCACCCCACAGGTCCCGCCGCTGGGTCATCTCCAGCTCGGTCGGCCGGTCCAGGGTTTCGGCCGTCGCCCGGGCCCCGACCTGACCAGGATCAGCCAGCAGCATCGTCACCGGGACCGCGAGCGCGCTCGCGACCATCATCGCCAGCGGCCGACCCGACTCGGCGTCGATCGTCGCGCCGGACTTGCTGATCGCCTCCAGGGCAGCCTCGGGCGACAGGATCACGGTCGCGCCGGCTGCGTTGGGCTGGCCAGTGATCTCGTTGACGCCCGGTGCCTGCGCGATCTTCGCCCGGGCCTGCCCCGCTGCCTTGCCCGGCACGGTCGCCTTCCAGGCGTAGCGGGACAGCGACTTCATCAGCCGGGCCCAGTCCTCCAGGAACTCCTTGTAACCGCGGGCCCAGTCGATCGCCGCATACGAGTCGGGGATGCCCCGCTTCCAGCCGCGCGGCCGGTTGACCGCGACGTGCAGCACCGGGGAGTCCCACTTGACCGGGATCGGCCCCAGCTTGGCGGGCCTGAACTTCGGCTGGTAGTCGATGCACGGGTAGAACTGCTCCCGCTGGCTGATCTTGTGTGTGGCGGTCGCGGTGTCGAACCGGTCCTCGGTCCAGCGTCGAAGGTAGAACCACGGCTCGGAAGCGTCATCGGGGTTGCACACCACATCGGCGATCTCGTCCGGTGAGATGGTGCGGACGCTGACCTGCCCGGTGACCGGCAACGTGAAGCAGACCAGGAACACTTCGCCCTCGGTACCCAACCCGAAGGTTTCAAGCTGGTCCCGGGCCTCCGGGCCGGTGACCGCGCGCTGGTTGCCCGGGTCGGTCAGGAAGGCGTTGACGACGGCTTGCACATCCTGCTCGCCGGCCTCCCGGCCGTTGGCCCGGGCGGTGATCTCGACCCCGCTGCCCCACACGTAGGCGGAGCGCAGCCCGAGCCCGCGCTTGATCAGCGGGTTCTTGATGGCGTGCAGCCGGCAGATGTCCCGCAGTTGGTTCAGGTTCTCGGCCGCGAACTCGATCTGGGCCTGCGCCAGCATACGAATCCAGCCGGGTTCGACCAGGGCCCGCTCGAGGTCGGCGAGCGACTCCCGCAGTAGCTCGCCGTTGTTGCGTTCCTGGCCGAGCTGTTCGTTGAGGGAGGCGACCTCGCGGCGCAGTTCGGTGATTCCGGTGGCGGCCACGGTAACTCCTCCCTCAGTAGAGGCTGATGCCCGAATGCTCGCGCTCGTCGTCGTCCTCGTCCTCGAACAGCACGCCGGCCAGGATCGGGCTGAGCAGCAGCCGGTTCAGCGCTTGGCTGAGGGTGTCCACCTGGTCATCGTGGGAACCCAGCGGGAAGTCGGCGCACTCCTCGATCAGGTCACCGACCCACGGGCACAGCTCCGGTGAGGGCAGCCACACGTTGCCGGCCTCGACGAACGGCGACACCGCCAGCGCCCGGGCCAGCTTCGACCCGTCCGGTTCGACCGGGATCATGCCCGCCACGGTCAGCCGCAGCGCGTTCATCACGGCGGTGCCGTTGGCCTTGTCCTCGACGTACTTGGCGCTGGCCTGCGGCCAGCGGGCCGACAGCTCCCGCAGTTTCATGCAGGTGTCGGTGAACGAATACCGGCCACGCACCTGATCGAGCAACCAGGCCTGCACGCCCCGCCGGCCCCACACCTGCCCAACCACGTAGTCGGAGTCGGCCAGGTCCTTGAACGCCATGTCCCAGCTCTGCACAATCTCATCGAAGCCCAGCCCGAGCCGGACACCGTCATCCCGTTCGATCCACTGCGGCATGTCGTACTCGAGCCACCAGTCGCGGTGGAAGGCGAGACCTTCGCCGGGGGTAGGTCGACCCTGGAACATGGCAACCCAGGTGCGGGAGCCGACCTCGCGCTTCTTCTTCTGCCACTCTTCGACGCTGCGACCCTGCGCCGAGGTCAGGAACTCGCCCGGTTCACGACCGAGCAGATCGGTCTGGCCCTTGGCCGGATCGTGGTCGGCCTCGGCCGGAATGTTGATGACCCGCCACTCGGAACGGTGCTCGGCTTGCAGCCAACCGGACAGGTCGTCCTGGCGCCAGCGGGTCTGGATGATGACGACGGCGACACCAGGGCCGAGCCGGGGCAGCGCGACCTCGGTCCACCAGCCCTGCACGGTCTCGCGCCAGGCTTCGGAGTCGGCCTGTTCGCCGTCGCGGTACGGGTCGTCGATGATCAGCAGGTCGGCCGGACGG
>Ga0184623_10000319_pt1 | contig 20242 bp, 18 predicted proteins | sample PLM1_100_b1_FD_133138 | JGI IMG/M metagenome (GOLD analysis project Ga0184623, IMG submission 133138) | Groundwater sediment microbial communities from an aquifer in East River, Colorado, USA - PLM1_100_b1 | ecosystem: Environmental > Terrestrial > Soil > Riparian zone | place: USA: East River... | reverse complement strand
TGGAACGTATGACGTGATCGCCTGGAAAGGGGGGTATCAGAGTGCCTCGATGACCGTGGCGGTGACTGAGGATGTGGGCGTTCAAATCGAGGCTGTTGTTATCCCCAAAGTAGACCCTTGTCGGCCGCTTTGAGCTTCCCTGTTCGACTAGATGCTGCAACGCGTCCAGTTGGGTCGTCATTCGCTCCATCGCTTTCAAACGCTGCGCGCGTTCGTAGCGCTCGCGCTCGTCGGTGCGCACCACAAAGATGCGGAGGCCAGTGTAGGCCGAGGCCACTTCTTGTACCTGGGTCTTCGGCGCACCGTGATCCCCAAAGTACCAGGGTTCTTCGCTTGGTACGGGAAACGCGACCAATCCGACGTCGATGGCCGTCCGCTCTTCCTCAGCCCATGCAATCGCTAACTCGCGCGGCGATGTGTCGCAGTGATTCCGACGAGTGGGCATTCGTAGAGTCACTTGGGTTGCTAGCGTAAGCGCCGCAGAACTCGGTCTATTTCTTCCGCCTCGCTCGAAAACGAAAGGCTCACGGGCCCGCGTGGTAATACCACTCAGTGAATAGGGGGGCCCGCGCCCCACACCGCCGACGGACCAGCGCCCCAGCGAGACATTCAACGCCTGGAACATAATGCGCGCACAGCTCGGACGCGCCCCGTATCCTTGGCAGAAGTCCTTGGATCGCGACGATTACGACTACACACATGGAATACGTGAGCGGCCAGCGAGACAATCTACATAGCGTCGACGATGAACCGTTTAGGTGCCTGTCGCGGCGTCAAGACGTTCGGCCGCCTCGCGGAGATCGCCGGCGCTCACGATGTTGTATCGCTCGAACACGCTCCGAGTCTTGCGCCCCGTCAGCTGCATCGCAACGCGCTCCGGGATGCCGGCGCGGACAAGATTGCGAACAGCGGTTCTGCGGAAGTCGTGGAGAACACGGCCAGGATTGCTGACCAGGTGCCCGGCTCGCTTCTCAGCCGGGCACCTGGTCGGAGGACCAGCAGTAGTGGGCTCTGCAGAGCGGTCGTGTCGTGTCAGAAGGTGAACGACGCGCCGACCTGCACGATCCGCGGCAGGACGATCGACGTGCTCGCGGTGGCGCCAGCCACGAACGGGAGCAGATATGTCGACCCGGACTGCAGCACCCTTCTGAGGACGGTGTTGGTGTTCATCACATTGAAGACATCGACACGGGCTTCCACCGAGCGCCCTCCCCCGAGGGAAACGCGCTTCGCGGTCCGGATGTCGATCAGGTTGGTGTTCGGCAGGCGAATGGTGCCGACCGGCTCGACGTTCATCAGGAACGACCGAATCGTCTGGCCTCCGGTGAGGAGCACCCGACGGGCCTCCGGATTCCCACTCCGGTGGTCGTAATTCACCGACGCGGTAATGCCGTAGGGGAAAATATACGCGCCGGAAATTTTGCCCGACCACTCCCACGTGTTGTTGGCCGTATTGATTTCCGCGTTGGGAGTAGCAGGGCACCCTCTCACTACGAAGTTAACCGCTCCTGAGGAGTGATCGCACGTGAACGGGACGTGGAACTTCGTGGCGCTGTAAGACGCGGAAAACTGCCAGCCCCCGGCGAGCCGTCTGCTGCCCGCCACCTCGATGGTTTTGTACGATTGATTTGCCGCCGGGTCGTTGACCAGCATCGTCGTCGAGAAACGGCGGCCGGCCAGGCTCGTCGGATACTCGTAATAGGTAAAGGACTTGCCGGTGTCGTCGGCCGTGCCGAGCCGACCGTCGGGGCCGGGATCCAGATTCGTGATCGGAATGCTGTACACCGAGGATGGCCGATCGACTTCGACAACCCGGTATTCGTCGAAGTTGGTGGCGTAGATCCCGGTGGCTCTGACGGCCCAACTGCCCGGCAGCTCGCGCTCGAGCGTCACCGAGAACTGATCGCTCTTCGGCGGCTTCTCGTCCGGGTTGACGCGAGCACCCGCCCCGCTGGTGAAGCCCGATATCGACCGGAAGTCCGGTCCGTTGGGATCGAGGTTGACGTCGCCCGGGTCGTAGTTGCGGTTGCCATTTTGATCGTGCCAGTCCCAGGTCGTCAGGGTCAGGTTGTTTTGGGCGATCGGCTGAAGCTCGGTGATGATCTCGCGGAAGTGAATGAAACGCCCCCATCCTCCCTTGAGCACGGTTCTGCCGTCGCCAAATATGTCGAACGCGGCATGCAGGCGCGGCACGAACGTATTCCACTTGTTCATCTGGATCCTGTCGAAACATTCGGCCGCGGCAAACGTTCCAGCCTCGCGGCACTGCTCCGGCGCAAACGCGCTGTCGTAGGCGTAGCGGCCGCCTAGGCTGAGCGTGAGCCGCCTGGCCAACGTCCAGTTGTCCTGGAAATACAGGCCCAGGTAGGCGGATTTGTTACTCGGGTCGACTGGAGTGTTGCGGGTGACGATCTGGAACGGCGCCCCATTGTTGAACAGGAGCTGATAGTCGCCGGCTACGGGCCGTGAGGCGTACGCATCGCCCACCCAGGAATCGACGTGGTCGACCCCCCCTTTGAAGTCATGGTTGCCGCCCAGGAGGTCCGGCTTGTACCAGCTCACGGCGGCCTTGCTGTGATATCGCTTGTACTGCCGGTGTCTGCCATCGTTCAGGAAGTCTCCCGACACCCTCAACGCCGCGATGTCCATGGTCGAGATCCTGCTGCCGGTCCCCATGCCTGAATACGTGTAGTCGTAGTGGTACATCCCACTCTGCGCCGACACGACAAACGAATTGCCGCGCACGTGCTGCCATTCGCCTTTCGTCAGGGTAACCGGTCCATGCGCCAGCTCGCGCGATTCCGCCGGAACGAATCGGCTCGCGCCGCGTCGCTGGTTGTCTGTAGCCACATGGTAGAAGCCCGTGAATCGATTTCCGGGCGTCGCCTGATAGGAAAGTTTCTCGAGGTGATAGGGCATCCAGGTGTTCAGCAGGATTGGCGAGCCGTCGTCGTAGAACGCGTCCAGCGCCTCCCGGTCGTATCCCACCCAGCGGGCCCCGCCGAAAAACCAGAGTTTGTTCTGGATGATCCGGCCGCCGAGGTTCCCGCTGAAGTCGCGCAACGTGTGAAGCTTCTGCGCGCCTCTCACGCCCGCTGCGCGCAGTTCGTCGGTGACGTTGTTGGCTTCCAGTCGCCCCGACGACCCATAGACCGTCCCGGTGCCATGAAACTCGTTGCCGCCGGACTTGAGAACGGCATCGACCAGCAAGCCCCGCCGCGGCATTTCCGCGTTGCTGCCGATGGTCTGGACGCGCGTCCCGTCGATCGAGTTGAACTCCATGTGGCTGCCGCCACCACCGTTGACGTCAGGGGAGGAGGCCAGCACTCCTTCGAGCATATTCCACGACTCGCCCAGCTGCCCGTAGGCCCTGTACACCACACCGTCGGTCAAACTGGAGGCGCCGACATCCAAGTTCGAGCGGATGCCGGGCACCTGGCCCATGAAGGCCTTGAGGCCGTCCCGGCTGGTCGGCAGGACATCCAGCTGCTCGCGGGTCAGCTCGGTGCGCGTGGACGTGTTCGTCGCGTCTACCAGCGGAGACGCCCCGGACACGGTAATCGTCTCCGCTACGGCTCCCACGTTCATCGACACGTCCAGCCGGGCCGTGAACCCGACCGTCAGCCGCACACCCTCCCGCCGGAGATTCTGGAAGCCGGCGAGCTCATAAGCGACCGTATAGGCGCCAATCGGCAGCGGGGACAGGCGGTACTCGCCCTGCGAGTCGGTGACCGCAGTAACTGATGGCACCTGCAGCGCAGGACTTGTCGCCGTGACCGTGACGCCGGGCAGGACTCCGCCAGTGCCGTCGGTGACCTGCCCGATGATGCCGGCAGCCGACGCCGCCCCCTGGCCGGCTGTCACGATCGTGGCTGCCGGAAGCAGATTGATGAGAATGAAAGTGACGATGGGCGCGGCGTATCCCGCCCCAAAGCGGCGGTTCAACGACGGCATTTTGCCTCCTCCTGGTACTCCTTAGACTGGAGCAGTTTAGCTGACCCCGAAGTGCGATTCTTATAAGGGCGGCGCCAAGTACGAGGACGAGCGACGGGCGCATCCGGCCCGGCGGCGGATCAAAAGTGCCGCGCAGAGCGTAGACCCGCCTGTACTGGCTGTCAACGGGGAATCCACCACGGGGAATCTACCAAAAAGCCGGAACGGGATGACGTTTCGCCCGTGGGATTCAGTTTTTTGAATCCGCCCGCTATCGCCGAGGGGCCGGATTCTTCTTCACTTCCAGCGCCCGAGTGAGGTTGTTGCGAGTGGCGGGGTCATCCGGTTTCAAACGGACGGCTTCTTGGAATTGATTGATCGCCTCGTCAATTTGGCCCTGCTTGAGAAGAGCAACCCCGAGATCGCTGCGAGCCTCGGCAAAATTTGGTTTCAAGCGAACCGCTTCCCGGAACTGCGCAATCGCCTCGTCGAGCCGTCCCGCGCTGCCGAGGGCGATGCCGAGGTTGATGCGGGCGTTGGCGTAATCGGGCAGGAGGCGCACGGCATGCTGCAATTCCATGATGGCGTCGTCGGCCTGGTTGTTGTTGAAGAGGACGATGCCGAAGTTGTAATGGGCGCGGCCATCGAGTGAGTTGAGACGGATGGATTCGTGAAATTGTTTAATCGCCTCATCGTTCCGGCCCTTTGCGCCGAGCGCGGTGCCGAGGTTGCCGTAGGCGATGGCGTAATCGGGTTTGAGGCGGATGGCTTCGCGGTATTCGTGGAGGGCGTCGTCGGTCCGGCCTTTCTTGTAGAACGTGTTTCCGAGATTGTTGTGGGCTTCGGCGTGATCGGGTTTCAGGCGGAGGGCTTCCTCATAGTGGCTGATCGCCTCGTCAATTTGACCTTCGCTTTCGAGGACCGTGCCGAGGTTATTGTGGGCCATCCAGGACGCAGGGTTTTTGGCCAGCGTGTCCTGCCACAGTGTTTTCTGATCCGCATAGATCGCCGACTGTTTCCAGGTCAGGACCGCCAAGACGAGCGGCAGCAACACCGCCGCGAATGGAACTGGCCGGAAGATTTTTGTCAGACCCGCCGTCGCGAGGACGATCAAGCCCGCACTGGCGAGGTATTGAAAATGATCGGCGACGAACGAGTAGCGCATCGGATAGACATTGACGAAACCCAGCGCCGGGAACAGCGTGCCGGCGAAAAACAGCACGGCCACTAGCGGCCCGCGTCCGACGCGCATGCGCAAGGTCCAAAGAATCATCACCACTGCAATCGCCGCCGCCGGGAACAGCCATTGCCACCAGATGCCGGGGTCAATCTGCCAGCGCGGGTAAATGAAGGTGAGATTGGCGGGCCAGAATAACTTTCCCGCGTAAAGCCAGAGCGCGCGCCCCGCGATCAGGCAGCGGTCAACAAAACTCAGGGCCCATTCCGGCCCGCTCGCCCCCACGTGTGTTCGCTCCAACCACGATGTGACTAGACCCGACGCAGCGCCGGCAACGAAGAAAGGCACCAGCGGCCACACATCGCGACCGGCGATACGGCCATGCTTCCACCAGATCACCAGCAGCAACCCGGCCGGCAGCGAAGCGGTCACGGTCTTGCTGAAGAGAGCGCAGCTGAACAAAGCCAGCGAGAGAAGATAGAGGACGACGGAACGACGGGACGACGGAATAAGGCCGAGCACTCCAGAGCCACGCTGCCGGGTTGTAGTCCCGTGGTCCGTAGTCCCGTCGTCCTGCCACCGCAGATACGCCAGCGCCGCCGCGAAATAGAAGACCGCAGAGAGAACATTTTTCCGCTCTGTCACCCAGGCGACGGATTCCACCGCGACGGGATGCAGCGCGAAGATTCCCGCGGCGAGCCATGCGCCCGGCAGTTGCAACCGCACCAGCACGCGCCACAGCAGCATCGCCGCGAGCGCGTGCAGAAGGACGTTGACGACGTGGTAGCCGAGCGGGTTCAGTCCCCAGAGATGGTACTCCAGCCAAAACGACGTATAGACGAGCGGATAATATTGCGGCGTGGCGGTGAGCTGACCCCAGATCTGCGACAACCCAAGGACGCTGCGCAACGTGAGGTTGTTCGTCACGTACGCATCGTCATCCCAGTTAAAGCCGCCACGCAACGCGGGCAAATAGGCGACCAACACCAGGGCGACCAAAAACGCCCCGAGCAATACCGCTTTCCATTCTCGCGTCGGGGGTGCGGGTTCGGATTTCGTCGCTGGTCTGCGCATAGGACGCCTCTCCCTTTGTAGCTGGAACGAGGCTCCGTTGACAAGGGTGGCGGCATTGACATCGGCACGTTGCAGTGACGCAGTACTGCTGCGTCAGGGCGAGGGTGACGCACGCAACCTTTTCAATCGGCCTAAGTGCTCACGACGGCGAGTGCATTCCATCACTGGCGGAACCCCTGGAAGCGAATGGTTCGCCGGCGGGTCGGTGTGTTATGACCAACGCGTGTGGACCACGATTGGTCAGTCCGAGGTCGTTCGCAGCCGAGGCCATCGACCAGCATGCGGACCTAATCGTGTCGTGCAAGCGGATCGATGATCTGGCGATAGTCGGCTCCGGCCAACTGCTTCGCCAGGGTGTTGACCCCTTGAAATCCCAAAGACGGGTGACGGCGGATTGCCTGCCGAAATCAGACCTCCTTAAGTCGGCCGGACGCGTACTTGTGCAGCAGACTCGAGATCAGCGTCTGATAAGGCAGTCCTTCTGCGAGCGCCCGCTTCTGAATCGCCTCCAGGTCCTTGCTCGACAGACGAATATTCAATCGACGATCCTTGCGAAACGTGACCTTGGCATAGCGAGCATAGCGCGTTCGCTCGCGCTTGCCCGTACTATCCGAAAATTCAGCCCACTGTTCGGGCCCAAAAAACGTCTGGGCCTGTCCGGTAAACTCGGGTCATGGTGGATATCTTCCCGCTGCAGTTCCTGCTGGCGACGTGGGCTGGCTGCTGAATCGGCAGGCTTCGTGAAGATCGGCGGCAGTGGCGTCGGGGTGCCCGGACCTCGTGATGAGTACTCTTGATCGATGTCGTAGCGTATCGCCGATAGCGTTTTGCCGCCCGGCGTGCGAGGTGTAATGAGCGTGCAATTGTCATGAAACTTCTCCAGGTTCTCGCCGCGATCGCGATCGGGATTGTCGGCCCATCATCGTCCGCGTTCGGCCAGCACACTCAGGAGGCCGCGACTCCGAGCGCATAGCATCAGCATGGGACCAAAGAGAACATGGTGGGGCTGTTCCCCTCGCGCGAGGCGTCAGGCACGGCGTGGCTGCCCGACGAAACACCCATGTTTGGCATCGCGCGCACATGGCGTGGGTGGGAAATCATGCTGCACGGCAGCGCATTCGCCCAGTTCCTCTATGAACCTGGCGACAAGCATCGAACCGGCGGATTCAACAAGTCGCCAAGTCTCCAGTGTCAACTGGGGAATGGTGATGGTGCGGCGTCCGCTGGGCGCCGGCCGTGTAGGCCTTCGCGCGATGGTGAGCACTGAGCCATGGACTGTCCGAAAATTCAGCCGGAGTCTTGGGGCAGAAGACCGTCTGGGCCCGTCGGGTAAACTCGCGTCATGGTCGATGTCTTCCCGCTACAGTTCCTGATCGTGACGTGGGTGGGTTGGGTGAATCGCTGGCAACTTGACGTCATTGCCTACCTCCGAGTTGAGAATCAGCTCCTGAAGGCGCAACTGAGTGGGCGTCGTCTACGGCTGACCAATGATCAGCGGCGGCGGCTGGCGGCCAAGGGCCACCGTCTCGGGCGACGCGTGCTGAGGGAGGTGGCGACGATCGTGACGCCAGACACGATTCTGCGGTGGCATCGACAGTTGATCGCGCGCAAGTGGACCCACGAGCGACGCCGCGTGGGACGTCCCGGCATTCTGAAAGAGATTGAGGAGTTGACCGTCCGGATGGCCCACGACAATGCACGATGGGGCTACACGCGAATCCAGGGCGCGCTGCGCAACGTGGGGCACCAGGTGGCGCGATCGACGATCGCGAAAATCCTCAAAGGGCACGGGATCGAACCCGCACCCAACCGGCCGTCGTCGTGGCGGACGTTTTTGGCCGCACACTGGGGCACCATCGCCGCGGCGGACTTCTTCACCACCGACGTGTGAACGCGACGCGGCTTGGTGACCTATTACAGCCTCTTCGTGATCGACCTGGCGTCTCGGCGCGTCCACTTCGCGGGTCCCACCAGGCATCCCGATGACGCGTTCATGCGGCAAGTGGCGCGCGACCTCACGGCCCCGATGGACGGATTCGTGCGTGGCCACCGAGTCCTGATCTGCGACCGAGACAGCAAGTGGAGCGACGGATTCCGCCAGATGTTCGAGGAGGTCGGTGTCCGCGTCGTCCAGACGCCGTACCGGGCACCTAATTGCAATGCGCACGCGGAGCGATTCGTACGGTCGATCAAAGAGGAGTGCTTACATCGCGTGATCCCGTTGGGGGAGCATCACCTCCGACATGCGATCGACGAGTTCGTGATCCACTACCACCGCGAGCGGAATCATCAAGGGATTGGCAACGAGCTGATTGACGGCAAGCCGTTGGTACAGACAGGTGATGTCGGCTGTCGTCAGCGTCTCGGCGGGTTCTTGCGCTACTACCACCGAGCGGCTTGAAGTCTGTGCCTGATCCAATCATTCGGTCGGCTGAGTTTTCGGACACTACGCCGCCGCCTTCAGCCTCTCGGCCACCTCACCGCAGGCTCATAAGTATAAGGCCGATCGACACTTGCGCGACAGCGCGATTTTCGCGCGTACATGTGTCGGACGGACTTTCAAACCGTCGCCTCCAGCGATAACCGTCGAGGACACAACGAGTTCCTTGCCCCAATAGATGTGTAGAACGTGGGCACAGTTCTGGGCACAGTGGCCTCGCAAACCTGCGTTTTCCTCTGAAACCGGCCGCCCAATATTGGTGCGACACTTGCTCAACCGCGAGCGTAGAGCCCGACTGTGCCGTGGATTGTGCCCTCCACGCCGAATCCTTGCTCACGGCTCCCTGAACGGCCAGCTCACGGCGATCGTGCCGGACGGCCGCTTCAATCTGTCTACCTCTCTAGACACTTCGTGCGACACGCGGTTATGCTGTTCTGGTGACGGCCAAGGACCTGCGACGGCTGCTTCGGTCCTTCGGCTGCGTGGAGACCCGCCAACGCGGGGCCCATTTGCGCGTCGAGTGCCGTCAATGCGTGACGACCGTGCCGGTACACACCGGCGAAGACATCGGATCTGGCCTGCTCCGCCGCATCGAGCGCGACTTGGAGCCCTGCCTTGGGAAGGGATGGTTGAAGAGATCGTGAAGACCTATCGCATCGCGTATGAACGAGATGAGTCTGGCTGGTGGGTCGCGTCGGTGCGCGGCGTGCGTGGCTGTCACACGCAGGGACGCACGGTGGAGGAGGCCCGCCGTCGCATTGTCGAAGCGATGGAGCTGTTCGTCGCCAACGCACACCGCGCGAAGATCGTCGACGAGGTGAAGTTGCCTGCCAACGCAGCGCGGGCGCTGCGTACGTATGCAACGCTCCGCAAGAGGGCCGACGACGAACAACGGCGCTCCGCCAAGGCTGCTCGACGAGCCGTGCGTGTCTTGCGCGGAGGACGCTTGAAGATGAGCGCCCGTGATGCCGCCCGACTGCTCGGACTATCTCATCAGCGCGTGCACCAGCTCACACAGGACGAAGCGGATTAAGAAAGCGCCGAGGAAGGTGTCGGCGGCAGGCGGCCTCAAGCCGATACGGACGCTCCGACGCTCTCCATCGCGCGCGTCAATTCCTCTCTGAACGCGTGACGACGCGAGTACGTCTGGCGCAGGCCGACCATCCAAGCGGACAGGTCCTTGTGACGCTCAGTCGGCGCGCGCGCGAGGCAAGAGGCCGCGAGCATCGCGGCATGACCGTAGTGCCGACGTCGTGAGTTGCTCAAGATCCCTTCGATCCTTCTCTCCGCGGCGATACGCATAGCGCCGAGCATCGCTTCACGGTCGGTTTGGTCCAACTCGATACTGGAGCACAGGTCGTGAGCCAGCGCACTGATCGACGGCGTTGCCAACTTCGGCCTTCTCTCGACGTCGTCATCGGAGAAGACCTCCAGCGGGTCGCGAGACGTCGACTCGAGTTCCGCAAGAAGAGCGTCGCTGACCGTCCTCGGCGTCCCGTTCGCCAGGAGGACGGCGAACAACGGAAACAAGACGTGACCAGGATGGTCGACGCTCGACCAACCCAGACCTGGGGCCTTCAAAAGCAGGTCGGCTGCGGCGCGCAGGTCACCTAAGAGCACGCGAAGCAGTCCAAGTTGCCGTCCCGCCGTTCTGGGACAGCGCGCCACAATCTCCTTCGCCTTCGCTCGAAGTACCGTTGGGGCGCGACCGTCGGCAACCAGCCATCGCAGCAGTCGCGTCAGCGTCGGCACGGCCCGCCACGCTGCTTCCAGACGCTTGGATACATCAGACCGTCCGAGGCGTTGCGCGGCCAGCGCCGCGCCATCGAGAAGTTCGCCGCGCCAATGCGACTTGCCAACCAACGCGGCGGACACGTCGTACGCGCGGAGGGCCACCGCCCAGTCCCCGCGCACCGCAAGCGTCTCACACCAAGCGAGGCACGCTTGCGGCCGCTTCGTCTTTCGTGCGACGCGCTCGAGGCCATCGACACCCTCCGAACGAAAGACGGCCTCGCGCAGCCAGCGTTCGTGCTCGTTCTCCCAGTCCTCCTTCGATGGCCGCAGTCGCTCGAGGCGCTTCACCCAGCGTGGAAGAAACAGCCCGAGCTCAGGTAGCGCACCGGCCGATGCACCTTCCATGTCCGCGATCGGGTTCCCCAGTGACGCGAAGCCCTCGACTCGCTGAATCGCGTCGTCCACCGCCCTGGCACGCTCGTCGAGCGGCGTAGTCGTGTACACGCTCGTCACGTACTGCGCGACCACGATGCGCGCATCGACGTTCAACACGTCATCGACCAACTCATGCTGGCCAAGATCGACGTCGACGTTCGCAATCGGCGGCAGGAGCGCCTCGAACACGGCCCGAGCGCTTGCGTGGTCCCCGGCCAGAAAGGCCTTGCTGCCCTGTCGAAGATGAGCGCTCACGTCGTCTGGATCGGCAGAACCGATGCTTCGCGCAGCCTGAGCGAACTGAGCTGCCTCGTCGACGATCCATCGAGATGGTTGGCTCGGCGTCCATCCGGAGTCGCCTCTTGCGGCGCGTGCAACAAGCGAGTCTACGAAGGTGGCCCGCTGGTCATCGTCGATGCCATCCAGCACGCCGCGCACGAACGAGCGCAGCTCTGGAGCCGTCATCGCTTCAAGAGCGCGATCGAGATCCGGATCGGTCACGTGACCGTTGGGCCTGCGCAAACGCCGTCGGCCTCTCACTCCGATCCCCGTGTGTCATCCGGCACCCGCGCCAACTGGACATCGGCCCTGGGGATTTCGTAGTTCTCCTCGTCGACGAGTATCGACGGCCAGCCCCACTTATCCGTCGTGATGTGTGCTCGCTGAACTCGCGACCATGGATCCGCCCAGCCCGGCGCGCTGCCGACGACAACTTCGAGCGGAACGCTGCGCGTGTACGCGAGCTTCATCAGGTCATGCAGCATTGGCTCATCGCGGTGGACCCACGGAGCAGGCAGCATCTCGTCGAGAAAGCTCCAGCGGAGTCGAACGGAGCCATGTAGAGGCCGTACTGATACAGCGCGTAGAGCGACTTGGCATCGGCTTCTAGCCGTCGCCGAAGCTTCGCTTGCTCGCCCTTTCGCAGGTAATTGACCAGGGTCCGCTCATCGGCGAAAGGACGACTGATACCGCACGAGCCTTGGACGAGCAGTTTTGAAGTGATCGCAAGCGCCCCCCCTCGTTTGTTGAGTTGCTTGGTCCGCTGCGGCGGGCCAAGTTCAGCGAGGCGACGATCGCCCGGTTCGATGCTCAGCCTGCGGAGCAACTCCCGAACGCCAATGGCGCCGAGAATCTCGTAGCCAGCGACCAGCTGAATGGCCTGCGCGATCTGCGATCCGATGAACGTGCTGATCGTTCGCTCGGCAACATCGACCAGTACCACTGCTTCGGGCCGCGCAATCGGGGACGCGTGAATGAGCACCCGCCGCATGCGCGCGAGTTCGTCGCCATGCGCCGCCCGTTCCCGCTCGACGCGCCGCTGGTTCGCTGCTATGAAGGATGGATCGGGGCGCATCTCGGCCCAGCGACGGACCACCGTGATCCGCTCGCGGACGGCCACCCGTGCCGAACGCACGGCTTCGTGCATCTGGTCGAGCGCCCAGCGCCCGTCGTCGCGAACGCGAACCGCTGCGCCGCCGCGCCAGTACTGCGCCGAATCCGACCTCAGGAGACTCCATTGACTGCGGGCCGCGACAAACGCCAGCACATCGTCGGGAGACATGGCTTGGTCGTGCGCGTCGAGGACCGAGACGGCGATCCGCTGCGCCGACCACGAATTGGAGATGCCCTCACGCCACGCCTCGTCCAGCTCCGCAACAGTCAGCCGTTGGTCGGGGGCTCGCAGTGGACCGGAATCTGGTCGCATAACGTGAAGCGGTTGGACGCGTGGCGGTCTGAGGCCGAGCGAAACGCCCAGAGGTCAGCTTCATCGTCGTGCGGGTCGAGCGCGTAGCGGTTTCCGTCACGGTAGATGGGAGGCCGCGCGGGCTTGCACCGCTTGAGTGAACCGAGCGCCGCGCTGGCGGGAGCTACCCCTGCTTCTTCGAACCTGCAGGCTGCCTCTTCGAGCGTCAACGGCTCACCGCGCTCGAGCAATGCCACAAGAAGTAGGCTGTAATAGTTCGCGTCCGGGCTGGAGCGGGCGTCCTCGATACGCGGTACCGGTATTCCGAGCGCTGCGCAGTACGCGTTCGTGGTGCTCGTCACAGCGCCATTTTCCGCCGAAAATTCTGCGCATCGATGTGCGCGACGCGCCCCTCATAAATCTACTTGATGCGACCGGACGCGTCCTTGTGCAGACGGGGGATGTTCAGACGACGGTCCTTGCGCAGGGTGGCCTTGGCGTAACGAGAGTAGCGAGCCCGCTCACGTTTGCCACCACCTGCGGACTTCCGCTCCCCGCGCTCGACGGCCCCGAGCAACTTCTTCTCGTCGGCGTCAATCCTCATGATCGTCGGACTCCTCACCGAGGTCATGCTCCGTCGCCTTCCGACTCGCAACGATCGTCTTCAGCACGACGTGTGCTTGCAAGGCACACATCGGCGTCAGGAAAACTGTGCCCAAGAGTGTGCCCAAAACGCGGTCCAATTCCGGGCCAAACGCAGCCAACGCCAACCAGCTATGTACGCAGAAACAGGCCTGAAATCGTCGATCTCAGGCCTGATCTGGAATCCTTGACGACTTCAGCCTCTCGGCCACCTCACCGCACTTTGTAGTATGGGTGATACAGGCACTTGCGCGAGCGCCCCTCTACCCGAACAGCACGCCGATCCTGGCGGAAAATGCGAACGCCGACACGTTGATCTGCGCGTTGAAGACGACCGGCACCTTCGTCAGCTGGGGTAGAGGGTATTGATCGGCATTACAGCTCCCCCCACCGGGTCGAGCCAACCACACTGTCTCAACCCAGTCAACGACGGCCAACAGCCGCTGCGACGCGGGGAAGTGGTCGAGTCTCGCGTCATGGTTTACCGTTCAGGACAGGAACTTCGTGACGAGGCCGTTGAAGTCGTCCGGACGCTCGATCGGCACGACGTGCGACGAGCCGTCGCCCTTGATCACCTCGAACCTGGCGCCCGGAATCTTGTCGGCGACCTCGCGGCACTCGTCCACTGGCGTGAGTAGATCTTGCTCGCCGACGATGCAGAGGGTGCGTGCCTTCACGCCTGCCAGGCGGTCCAGTACATCGAACCGCAGGAGCGCCTGGGCCTGTCGGTCATAGGCCTGCGGGCCGACTGGGTTGGGATTGCTCGACAGCATCGCGACGGTCTGCTGAACCGCCTCCCTGTTGCGCAGGAACGCTGTGGAGAACAGCCAGGTGAACTGCTGGCCGGCGAAGATCTCGCCGGTCTTGTCGTTCGCCTTGACCCAGTTCCAGGTCATGATCGGATGGAAGGCGGCGCGAGCGGGCGCCCCAGGCGCGCCAGTCAGGATCATCCGATCCAGGCGCCCAGGGTGACGGAGCGCGAACTCCATCGCGATCATTCCGCCCATCGACAAACCACAAACGTGAGCCTTCCTGATATCGAGTGCGTCCATCAGCCCGGCAGTGTCATCGGCCATGTCCGCGATTGTGTACGCGCTGGTGGCCTGCGAGCTGCGGCCAGCATCGCGGTTGTCGAAGATGATGACCTGAAACTTCTGAGACAGTGCAGGAACCTGCGCGAGCGTCCAAAGGGTGGAGTCGTATCCGATCCCCATCACGAGGACGAGCGGCTGTCCCTCACCGTGGACTTCGTAGTAAAGCTCCTGGCCGTTTGCACGAACCATACCCGACCTTGACATGCGCACCTCCTGTGCTCAAACCGGCTCCCCGCCGGGAGCCGGCCTTGGCACCGGCCCAAGCCAGTGTCAACGCTACCCGTCAGACGATAGTTCTAGTCCAGATACGCACCACGGCACTGCTCCTGTCGAACAGGTCGCGCGGTGGAATCGCCCGCTTCGATCGGGAACCCAGAGCCCGACCGCCGAACCCCAGTGTGGTGCGTCAGAGATCGCGTGACATACCGTTCGGCGGGGTCCCCAGCGCGGTAGCCGCGCTGGGGTGCCTCGTGGTGAGCTTGTCGAACCACGAACGCCTGATTCGCCCTTCGACAGGCTCAGGGCCGAACGGTTTTGTAACTAAAGTGTCATACGCACCACCCTAGCGCTTCGTCTGCCGCTTCTGCGGGTCGTCGGCCGGATTGACATAGAAGATGTCGAACGGCCCTTCCAGATTGATCTGAACAACGGTCGGAGCAGCCGTCCATGCGAAGTGATGCATGGCCGCCGGGAGTGACACGAATCCGCCCGGCTCGAGCGTCTGGCTCGCGTGACGGTCCAGCTTGTCGCCCATTCCGACGTGAAGCGCCCCGGAAAGAACGGTGACCCGCTCGGTCATGCTGTGCCAATGCGGCGGGATGTTGTAGTTGGCGGGAAATCTGAGGCGCAGCGTCACCGCACCTTTTTCCGCGGGATTACCCTCGAGGACGCTGACCTGCGCCCCGGCCGGCAGGTGAGGCGGCGCGGGCCCCCACTGCACCTTGTCCGCCGGCACCAGGATATGCGTGGACTGGGCGACGGCAGGCGCGACCGTAAAGGTCAGGCTGAGCGCAAGCGATGCGAGTTGGACGGTAGCACAACGTGTGATGCTCATAAGCTTCCTCCTGAGCGGACAGCCTAAAAGGTCGAGCGTTCGGGAAACGTTCGCGAAAGAGAGCGCCGCCGACGGGGCGCCCTTTCGCATCCTCGACATCGCTAGAACACGCAAGTTCCTGGATCGGCAGCATCGATCCGGGGTGACCCGCCGGGCGGGACATCCAAATAGGTCACCCAAACCTCCGTGTCCTGGGTCGTCATGTTTCGTGCCATGTGGACATGGCCTTGGCCGCTGTCGACAAATGCCTGCCCGACGCCGAATGGACGGCCCATGCACGTCGGATCGTCGGACGAAAAGAGGGTCAGCTCACCTCTCTTTACGAGGGCGATCGCCGGACCAGGGTGGCTGTGCCAACCGGTATGGCCGCCGGGGGGGAAGACAATCTGCTGCATGACAGTATCCGCTGCCCGAGGGACGTGTATGACGTCGCGCTTGCCATGATGTCTACCCGCGTCTCTGACCCTGAATCTGATGTCCATGGAATCTGCAAACCCCGCTCTGGCCACAACCGTCGCCACAACGTTGGGCGACCCAGGAGTCGCAAGAGCCACGCTGGCCCACGCGGCCACCGCCACACCCGCGGTCGCCAGGGATGCGATGTACTTCTTCACCATGATTGCACCTGGCCCTGGATACGAACCTCACACTTGATGTTCATAACTGTCCTCCTGAGTGGGACAGCCTATGAGGGCGAGCGTTCCCAAAACGTTCGTGAAAGCGTTCGCGGCAACTGCGCTGTTCGGAGAGGTCGTGGGAGAGTGCGGCGTCTCTCAGATCGATCGCGCAATCAGCGCCTGCGGCCATGCCGAGCCGCGGCCATGCGAGGCCGAGGCGAGGCATTAGCGTCAGTTCGCGCCGGGGGTGGGGCCCCGGCGCTAGTGAATCAACGACGCGAGAATCCGCCGCTCCAGGCCCCGGCTGTTTTGAGCGCAGGCCAGCTCGAGCCCCCGGCGAAGTGTCGCGTCGCGCTCCGGCGGCGGCTCGAGCTCGCTCTTCTGGAGATACAGCGCGGGAAGCCACCACACGTCGGCGCGCTCGAGCGCCATAGTGATTGCCGCATCCAGAATCGAGGCCGTGCGATCCCGATTCCCGGCGAGGCTATACGTCTCGGCGAGCAACGACAGGTAGTACGGCCGGCGCGCCTGCGCGCGCTTTGCGTCGAGCCGCTCGAGGGCCGACTCGATCATCGCGACTCCTTCGGCGGGCCGCTCTTGTCCGCGCGCCCACCCGATGAGGACCTGGGCCCAGTCTCCGTAGTAGGCGAACCCGTACCGTTCGCACAGCGCAACAACCGCTTCCGCGCAATCGAGCACATGGTCCGTGTCGCGGCGCATCTGGTGGAGGAGACCGGCGTATGCAAGCGCGATGGTCTGGCTATACATGTGATCCAGCCGCCGCGCGAGCGCGACCGCCTGCTCGACATGCGACACCGCGGCGCTTTCATCGCCGAGCAGCCAGAGCGCGTGCGCGTACCAGGCGTGCGCAAAGACGCCGAGATCCGACCCCAGGGCGGAACGCTGCGGATGCCGCTCGTCGTATGCCGTCAGAGCCGCCTCGAAGTGGTGCCGCGAGGCGTCGAGCTCGCCCATACTCGACAACGTGCCGCCCATCGCATGATGCGCCTCGCAGCGGCACGACGGATCGGATACGCTCCGCGCGAGTGCCTGCTCCGATACCTCGCGCGTGCCCTTCAAGTCGCCCAGCATGAAGCGGAGCGTGAATGCCACCCACATCCAGCGCACGGGCACCTCTCCCCGTCCCGCGGAGCGCGACAACATGAACACGCGATTCAGGTTTTGCTCGACTTCCGGCGCCGCATAGCCGCGCGCGGAGTTCAGCGCGACCGACAGGCTGGACCGCAGCGCAAGCTCCCGCTCGTCGCGATCCCGTCCCGCCGGCAGCATCTCGAGCAGCGAGAGCGCATGCGTCAAACAGCGGATCGCCTCCTCGTTGGCCGACACGCGGGTCGCGACCGCCGCAGCACGTTCGAGAAACGGAACCGCACGCGCCGGCTGACCTCCACGATCGAGGTGCACGGCGATTGACGCGCTCACGTCGTCCAGACGATTGGCGAACAGCAACTCCATCCCCTGCGCGATTCGCCGGTGGATGAGGCGCCGGCGCGCCGGTCCGATTCCGCTGTACGCGACCTCGCGGATGCGGTCGTGGCTGAAATCCCACCGCTCGTCCGCCTGAACGCGGACGATGTGGCGCCGCCAGAGCTCGTCGAGCGCGCGGACGAGCGCGTCCTCCTCAAGGTCGCTGGCTTGCGCGAGAATGTCGAACCGGAAATCGCGCCCCACCGCAGCCGCGACCTCAGCGGCGGCGCGCGCTTCCTCCGAGAGCAGCGCCAGTCGCGCGGCGACAACCGACTGCACTCGTGGCAGCGCGTTGTCGCCCGAGGCGCCCGGCTGCCTCGCCAGCTCCATACGTCCGCGTTCGACAATGAACAGGGGATGACCTTCGGTTTCGCGAAAGGTGCGCGCCAGCGCCGCCTCGTCCAGCGGATGCTCGGCGACTGCGCCGGCCAGTTGCGCGGTCGCCGCCTGGTCGAGCGGGCCGACCGCGATCACCGTCACCAGATCATCGTGTTCGAGATGACCGAGCAGCCGGCCGAGCGGGGGATTGTCCTGCTCCTCCTCCGCGCGCACCGTGCCGACAACGAGGCAGCGCGTGTCGGATGCCGAGCGCAAAAAATACTGGAGCCATTCGATCGTGTCCGCATCCGCCCATTGCAGGTCGTCGACGACGAGGACAAGCGGAGCCGCCGACCGGAATGCCTGCGCCAGCGCCTCGAAGAAGCGCAAGCGCTGCCAGCTCTCAAGCTGCCGGTCGGGGGCAGGAACCTCGGGGCGCGCGGCGACCACCTCGGGACGAAGCCTGGCGACGTCGGTCAGCCAGGACGCATCCAGCCTCATCAGCGTCGACTGCAGCGCATCGCTCTTCAGCCAGGCGGCAATCGGTGCGTACGCCAGGCGCCCTTCGCCGGCATAGCAGCGCGCCGTCACCGCGTTGATGCTCTTGGGGCTGCACCAGTCGACCAGCTCTTCGGCGAGCCTGGTCTTGCCGATGCCCGCTTCACCGCGGATCAAGAAAAGCCGCGGCCGGCCTGCCGCGGCGGCACGCCATGCGTTGAGCAGCGCGTGCCATTCGCCGTGGCGGCCGACGAGCGGATAGACAGCCGTGCGCGGCGGTGCCGGGATGACAGGCGCCGCAGCGTCGAGGTCGAGAATCTCCCGGTACGTCATGCGCGTCGCAGCGCTCGGCTGGATCCCGAGCTCCTTCTTCAACAGCGCAGCGCACTGCTGATAGAGGTGCAGCGCGGTAGGGCGCTCGCCGCGACGCGCGTGACAGCGCATCAGCGCGCACCAGGCCTCTTCGTCGAGCGGATCGAGGCGGATCAGCTGCTGGGCATGCTCGATCGCATCCCCGAAGGCCCGATCTTGTTCGAGGAGGCCGACAAGGCGCGCCAGAACCTTCGTCGCACGCTGACGGAGACGTTCGCGGTCGGCATCAATCCACTCGCCCGCGCAGTCGGGCAGGACGTCGCCCTTATAGAGACGTGCCGCGTCCTGCAGCGCAGCACGGTCTCCCGCCAGGCCGCGATCGGCGGCGGCCTCGAAGGCCACCAGGTCCACGATCGCGCCGATCTCTCCGCACCACGCCAGGGTGCGCGAGCCCGCATCGACGAGAGCGTCCAGCTTGGGCCACCCTTCCCGGAGGTGATGCAGCTCGCGGCGGAGATTGGTCAGCGCCTGGGCGTCGCTCGATTCCGGCCAGAGAGAGCCTGCGATCCGCTGACGCTGGATCGGAGCGCTGCGGGCATGGAGAACCAGGAAGGCGATGAGCTGCTGCTGTCGCGCGCTCGGTAGACGGGCGGCGGAACGGCCGTCGGTGAGAACACGGAAGCCTCCGAGCAGCTCGACGCGCAGAACGGGCGGAACAGCCACGGTTCAAGATTACACGCGATTGCGAAGCGCGAGAGACCTGTCAAATGGCACCTTGAATCGCAACAAGCGCAGTTAGATCTCTCGTCACCAACAGCCTGCGTGTCGCGCCGGCGAGGTGGCCGCCGGTCAGGGAACGAGCCGCGTGGGCGATGTCGCGGACCCAGATCGGGACGGCTCGTCGCCTTTCCGGCGACACCCAGTGCGGCCTCTGTGGCTTGAAAGGTAGCGCGACCATCTTTGGCAGCGTGACATCGTTCGGGTCCCGAAACGCAGGGACTCCGATCCTAATTTCGCTCTGCGGGACGTTCAGCTTCAGGGTCCCGTGGAGCCAGTCCCATAGCGTGAAGCCGCTCGACCAGTTGGAGTCGGTCTCGTCGCGGACGTCTGAATGGTGAATCCCGTGCATTCGCGGCGTGACGAAGACGCGGCTGAGGCGACGCTCGATCACTACGGGTAACTCGACGTTGGAGTGATGAAAAAGGATCGACATCAGCAGGCCCGTCTGCCAGATCGACAGCGCCAGCGGTGACGTGCCGATCACGACCACCTGCGCGACGCGCCACGGCGTCGACAACGTCAGCTCACCGAAGTGGAAGCGCACCGCGGTAGACGCATCGAGGTCCAGATCGATGTGGTGCACGGCATGGTAGCGCCACAGCTCTGGAACACGATGTGTCAGGACGTGCCACACATAGAGCGTGTAGTCCATGAGCAGCACCGCGACGGAGACTTCCAGCCATACGGGCAGTCGCAGCCGCTTCAACACGCCCCAGCGGCGGCGCTCGACCGCCGCCGCCACGGGCGCCACGATCGGCGTTTCCGCCACCTGAACAGCGATCGCGCCAAGCGCGGCGATGGCGAGGTTGCGTCCCGTGCGCTGGAGCGCGGGCTCCACCGAGCGCCGCAGCGGCCGGCGGCGTTCGAGAATGGCGAGCGTCAGAAACGTGCCCGCCACCAGACAGAACGAGAGCCAGCGCGGCAGAACTGAGGCGGTTGTCCGGGGCGTGTCGAGGTCGCGGGGT
>Ga0184623_10000318_pt1 | contig 20260 bp, 17 predicted proteins | sample PLM1_100_b1_FD_133138 | JGI IMG/M metagenome (GOLD analysis project Ga0184623, IMG submission 133138) | Groundwater sediment microbial communities from an aquifer in East River, Colorado, USA - PLM1_100_b1 | ecosystem: Environmental > Terrestrial > Soil > Riparian zone | place: USA: East River... | reverse complement strand
CCCGGGGGTGCTCGGCGAGGGCGAGGGCGAGCGGGGCCGACCGCGACCCGGGGGCCAGGCAGGCGTCGGCCACCCCGCCCCGGACCAGCTCGTCCACCAGGGTGAGGGCGAACGCACGCCCCGGGTCGCTCACAAGACGACGATCCTCGAGTGCCCCACCTCGTCGCCGCGAGGTCGAGCTTCACCTGGAGGCCTGGTCACTAGTGCTTCGTCAGTTCTGTCATGTTCTTTCGTGGTCGCTGTCCATGGCCGCCGGTCCAGCATTGGACCTTACAGAAGTTCGGCAAACAGGGTGACAGTGAGGCTGTCAGTGAACCTTGTGGCCGAAGGCAACGAGAACAGAGCCGCTTGTCACCTCATTGCGCGAGGTTCTGTAAGAATGCCTTTTCGTAGATTCTGAACTTCTCTAATGCAACCACCGTCCGGACCACCGCAGGCAATGCCGACAACGGCCCCCGATAGCCGGTCCCCAACACCTTCCACTGCTTCAACAACGTAATTGCCCGCTCCACCGGCGCACGAGCGCTGGCATGCGCCCGGTTGTGGACCTTCTGCGTCTCGCGCAGCTTCCCGCTCCGTGGCTTCTTGAACGGCGTGTGGATCCCGCACCCCTGATAGGGAGCCGGTCGGGTATCCCGATCGGGCTGATTGCGCTTCTGCCGGCACGGAAGACGCGCAGGTCATGACCACACCCGCTTGTTTGCAAGTCGGACAATCGCTGATACACGACCGGCTCTATAGCCCTTGTCACCAAGCGTCGGATGGTCGGCCAGCAGCGTAGCTGTTCAGCAGGGGTCGGCGGGTTCGTGAGCCGGCTGGTGCTTGGTCAGCTGGGTGCGAGTCCGGGGGGGAGCCAGGGCTGGCCGGTGAACAGGCGTCGGAGCGCGTCGAGCTTGTCGATGCCCCACTTGGCTGCGGTGGACAGGTAGGACTGCACGACGGCGAAGTCGGCGAGCCCGTGTAGGGTCCGCCAGCATCCGCCGGAGGCGCGCATCTGGACCTTGACCGGGCGGATCGTCCGCTCCGATTCGTTGTTGGTGAAGATGTCCAGGTCGGGGTGGGTGATGAACCGGAGGATGCTGTCCTGGTGGTCATGAAACCGGCGGGCGAGTCGGCGGGCGTCCGCCGCGGTGGCGGTGCGCCGATGCTGGTTGTCGGCCAGGCCGCGGGCGGCCAGCGTCCGGTAGCGGCCGACCAGGCTGTCCAGGACAGCCTGGTCGGGTTCGGTCTTGCCCTGTGCGCGGGCGGCCGCCGCGATGGTCTTGGCGTCCAGGAGCAGGTCGGCCATGGCCCGCGCCCACGGCTGCTTGGCGGGCTCGAACTCGTACAGGTCCTTCAAGTCGCGGAGCAGGTGCGCGCCACACCAGGCGTGCAGCGCGTCGGTGAGGTGCGCATAGCCGGCGTACCCGTCGCGGACGAGGACGCCCGTGTACCCGAGCAGGACCCCACCCGCGTCGATGTCCTGCGCCGACCGCGAACCGGTGTGCAGCAACGTCAGTGCTGGGTGCAGGCCACATGCACATAGCGGGTCGTGCTGTTCGCGCGGGCCGGGGTCTCATCCGCATGCACGGCGGGCGCGGCGCGCAGCAACGCGCGGAGGTGGTCGATGAACCCTGACGCCTCGATCAGCCTGGCGGTCTTGCCGCGGACCCCGGCCATCCACCCGGTCGAGGGGCGGATCCCGCCGAGCTGGGCGAGCAACCGGGCGGCCCGCCAGATCGGCAGGTGCTGGCCGCAGACCAGGTTCGCGGCCTGCGCGTGGACCTCGACCCCGAACTGCGCCCGCGCCGGGACGTCCGCTGGCAGATCCCCGACGCTGGTCTGCCCACAGTCCGGGCACACCTTCGCTTGCAGCAGGTACTCGATGGTCTTGGGTGGTGGGGGCGGCGCGATGTCGGTCACCTGCCGTCGCTGCTGCGCGCTGACCGGCGCGTCGGACAGGTCTCGCTGGCAGCCCGAACAGCCAGCCGGAGGGCACGCGACCCGTGCGTCCGGATCCTCGACCAGCTGCATCGTCGTCCCCGGATCCCCGGGCTGCTTCCCCGGACGCCGGCCGGTCCGTTCCCGCAACGACCGGTCCCGCTTCCTGGCCGGCTTCTTCGCAGCCTGCTTGGTGAAGACGCTGTCCGAGCTCGGCGGCTTGGACGAGTTCGACGAGTCCCGCCGAGCCTGGCGTTCCAGCTGCTCGACGCGCACGGTCAGCTGCTGGACCTGCTCCAGTGCGATCAACAGCTGGTCGACCAGCGCATCGACGGGGAGCTGGGCGAGCTCCTCGCGGCTGGGCAACCCGGTCGATCCTGCCATGCCCCACATTCATCACCATGCCAGGGTCACCAGGCAAGTCCCCAAGCAGCCGACCACTTCCCAGGTCAACCGTGCTGAACAGCTACCCAGCAGCCGCTCCAACCCGGTCTCCACAAACGCCGCGGCGTCATGGGTCGCACCCGGCAGCGGATCGCCGGCATGCACCAGCCTGCCCCAGCGGTCGCTGACCACCTGAAGATTCACCCCCGCTTGTGCAGCTTGCCGCTGTACAGCCCCTTGCCTTCCTGGCCAGTGCGGTTCCCGGTCGGCACCAGGGTGCCGTCCAGCAGCAGCCGCTCGCCGGGCTGGCAGTCGGCCAGCCCGGCCTGGCCGGGTGCCAGCGCCAACAGCACCACCTGTCGCAGCCGCGCGACGATCCGGGAGATGGTCGGCTGGCTCACCTTGGCGACCCATGCCAGGGCTTGCTGGGAGTTGTTGTGGCGGAGCGCGAACAAGCAGAGCTCGATCGCCTGGCGGAGGGTCATGGCGCGGTTGCGGCCACGGGGTGCCTGCCAGGGGTCGGTCATCGCCCGGACGCGGACTTCGAGCTGGTCGAGTTGTGCGGGGTCCAGGCCGAGAATAGACTGGGTGTGCAACAGCCCCTCCAAGACGCCAACGGTGCACTGGTAATGGACCGGCGGAGTCTACTGGCAGGGGCTGTTGCACTCAAACCAGGGAAACACTCCCAAAAGCATTCTGAATAATGCTCCCTGTTGACCGAATTCCGACCGTGGAAATGCGGAGACGGCCATTCGGTCTGCTCCATACCCTCGACGTCAGGCTGCGGGTTGCGAGGTCTCCTGGATGCCGCCGGATCGCCGCTGGGTGTTGCGAGGGGGATGCCCGTGCTCACGCTCTACGGCTTCGGGTTTCTATGCCCTCGATGTCGGGCTGGGTGTTGCGAGGGCGTCCTCGTGTGCACCCAGCACACCCCCGTTCGTTTCTATGCCCTCGATGTCGGGCTGGGTGTTGCGAGCTCTGGGTCATTGTCAACGCCGAGTGGGTCGACGCCACAGTTTCTATGCCCTCGATGTCGGGCTGGGTGTTGCGAGTCGCCTACGCCATGGCGTACAGGTAAGTCGGCTCCGTTTCTATGCCCTCGATGTCGGGCTGGGTGTTGCGAGCGACTACACCGACCTGAGCGAGCAGCTCATCAAGTCGGTTTCTATGCCCTCGATGTCGGGCTGGGTGTTGCGAGGTGAGCTACCAGAGTAGTAACGACAGAGAGAAATTGTGGTTTCTATGCCCTCGATGTCGGGCTGGGTGTTGCGAGGGATGCTGGGTTTCGGTGCCTGTGAGCTGGGAGGATGGGGGCGGTTGCGCCATCCTGGTCTGGGTGGGGAGTGTAGCAGGCCCACGGCGGCGCGGCGGGCGTGCCACAGGGCGGTGAGCTGGGAGGATGGGTCGCGCCAACCTCGGTGTTCTGGGGTGGTCCGCGGCGGTGCTGTACATGGTGGGCGGTGCGGGTCATTGGATGATCCAGAAGTCCTGGCGCTCATCGATCACCCGGCGTCGAGTGGGATGGCGACGCGGTCCCGCCCCGAGCCGAGGCAACGATGGGCGGACGTCCCACTCGTCGTACTGCTCGGTCAGCACCGCGCGGCCCGGTCGCCCGTGGTAGAGGTTGGCCGGGTCGACGGCGAGAGGCGCAAGGCCCTCAGCCGGCTTCGGCCGGAGGCTGCCCACGGTGGGCGAACGTGACGGGGCGAAGCCCCGAGACGACGAGGAGGGTCCACGGCTGCTCGAGCACGGCGTCCGGCAGCGGCGCGATGCGCTGGTCCTCGACGGGGCGCCAGGGATGGCCACGCTCGAACTGCACAGCAACGTCTTCGCCGTGACCGTCCAGGCTGAGGACGCCCACCACGCCACCCTGACCGTCGACCCGGACCCGGACCCAGCGTGTCACCGACCACGACCACAGGTGGCTGTAGGGTGGAGCCACCAGCGGGATGGTTCCGATCTGGAAGCCGTCGAGGTCGGCCCAGGCGCATTCCTGCTGGCCGACGACGTCGTGGACCTCGGCCCACGAGCATCGGCCAAGGCCCGCCAACCGCATCCGCATCATCCTGCTCCCTCGACGTCGCCACGCTTCGCCGGCAGCGCCATCTCTGCGAGGACCGTTGGGTCTTCGAGCTCGATCGTTCCGAGTCCTCGCGTGCTGCGGCCGCCGATGCCGCAGAGGCCATCATGGAGGTCGGCAAGGACCTGAAGCACGAGCCGCCGGCCAGCCGGGTGGGCACCGCCGTCGAGGGTGTCGACGACGAGGTCGAACCGGCCAGCCACCACGACCTCCTCCTCGAAGAGGCGTCCCTCAGCGGCTCCCCCAGTGATCCGGTCGATCGCCACATGGGGCCAGCGCTCGACGCGCGCCAGCTCGATCGGCGCGCCGCGGACCGACAGGCTGCCGCGACGCCCACGCGAGCCGAACAACGTGCAGACGAGGCAGGCGTCGCAGCCGGGGCCGGTGCCATCGCACGCCGGGTCGCCCAGGCTGCGGAGGATGAACTCGGCCCGGCTGCGGAGCACGCCCTTGAGCGACGAGCCCTCGATGTAGGGGTGCCCGTCGCGCAGCCACACCCTTGTCGTGGACCCCTCAGCGCGGTCGGCGATCAACAGCCCGTCGACGATGCACCATCTCGCCCGCAGCCACGGCCCCGCCGCATGTCCGGGAGGTGGGGCGTTGCGGGTCGCCACAGCGTCGAACAGCCCGGTGCCTCCGGACAGCAGCCACATCCGCAGGTCGTCTCGGTTGGCGAGGTCCAGCGTGCCCCAGCGCAGCGCGGCGAGGTGCGCCTGGCCAAGGCCCACCGTCCGCCCGCCCCCGACGGCCGGACGCCAGGCCGCCAGCTTCTGGAGCAGCTCCGTGTCGGGGGTCCCGTCGTACCGCGCGAAGAGCTGGACCGAGGTGCCCGCGGAGCCGGTCTCCGACGACCGCAGCGTCCTTTGTCGCGCAGCGCCTCGGGTGCGGTCGATCGCTGTCGACCGCACGACCTGCGTCGCCGGCGCTCCGACGGTCGTCCCCAGCAGGCGCAGGGCCGACGGAGTCACGCGATCACCGTCGCTGCCCTCGGGCGCACCACCCATGAGCCGCTGGGCGTCGGGCCCGAGGTGTTCCTTGAGCGAGCCGGCCAGCGAGGAGGCCGGCACGAACGGTCGTTTGCGGTCGTCCTTCGCCAGCGGGCGGTCGACCGCCTCGGCGACCTCCGGTGCGGCGAGCGACCACGGGCTGTCGAGCCCGATCTCGAAGACGAGAAGAGTTACGACCATGTGGGGTCCTCCAGCAGCACGATCACGTCGCGAAGCAGGTCAGGCTCTAGGAGTGCGAGGAGCTCGCGGACTGCCTCCACGACCGAGGGGGCCAGCCCGCGCAGCCGACGCTCATCGAGGATCGACGCGGCGCTTGCCGGCTGGTCGAGCTCGCGCGCCTCGGCGAGGGCCTTCAAGTGGGGCAGCAGCCACGGGCGGAGGCGCCCAGCCTGGCCGCTTCCCAGCAGCGGCGCCACGAGCGAATGCGCCCGGGAGCGCTCCTCGGCCATGGCAGCTCGTTCGGGAGGCGTCCACGGAGGTGGGTTCACGGCGACATGGCCGAACCCTTCGGCACGGCGCAGGCCGACCCCCCGGCGGGCAAGAAGGCCCAGCCCGTCCGCGCTCAGGGCCGGAGCGGCGGTGAGAAGGAAGGTCGAGCCGGCGGCGAGCGCGTGGTCGGCCGGCTTCGGCAGTCCGGATGCGGCGTGCCAGCCCCGAACGACGACCGGGCGGGCCCAGCGTCGATCGATCTTCAGCTGCGTGTCGAGCACCTCGGACAGCTCATGCAGCGGCGGCTCCAGCGACGGGCGCGTCGCCGAGTCCACGAAGATGCCAGGGGCTTCCAGGCGTAGCAGGATCTTGCCGTCCTCACGGGGCTCCACGGCGGCCGGGGTGGCCCGTCTGACCGAGAGGCGAGCGCGACCGCCGGTGCTGCGGCGCCCACCCAGCCAGACGCACTCGGGGGCCTCGTCGAACCATGCATCGTCGCCGACGATCAGGCCCCGCAGGGTCGTCCGGGCGGAGATCTGCCTGCGGCTGAACAGGTTCCCGTCTTTCGCGGTCTCATCCGGTTCGAGCGCCGTTCGGGTGACCTCCTCAAGGCGCATGCCGACGACCGCACCCTTGCCCGGCGCGAGCGGTCCGCCGCAGACCGGACAGGAAACGAGGGCCACACGACCTGGCTTGTCGGCCGCCAGGTCGTCGGACGTGTCCCAGCAGGCCCGCTGGGGCTGGTACTTGCAGCGTCGGACCGAGAGCGGCTCGATCCTGGTCTTGTCCGCGAGGAGGGGGCCGTAGCGGATCTCGCCTTCGAACAGGCGAAGGAACTGGTCGCGCTCGGCGGCTGGCGTCACCGGCGGCGGGCCGTGGCTGGCGATCCACGCTGCGGCCAGCGCTCCACGTAGCACACTCCCGGGAACGTAGGCCCACGAGTCGATTACGTTCCCGGATTCAGGCGAGACTCCCAGGGCAAGGGGCTCCTCCGCGGTGACAACGACGTCAAGCATGTCGGCTCCTGAGCCTGAGGAACTCCTCGAAGGCCGCGCTGTCGAGAGCGGGCTGGAGGGCCTCGACCGTGACCCATCCCAGGCCGCGCCGACGGTCGCCGCCGAGTGTGTGTACCCCGTGTGCGCTGGCCATGAGGACGAGCTCTTGGGCGCGGCGGTCGGCGACCCCCAGCAACGGAGTGATCTCGAAGGTCGCCCTGGTCGCCCAGATCTCCTCGGAGAAGAACAGGCCGCCCTCGACCGCCACGTGCCGGTCGGGATCGATCGCGACGCGCGCCCGCTTCCTCGCCTTCGGGTCGACGACACGGGCACTCGACCAGCTCCAGGGCGACGGCTGGCGTGGCGAGCCGAAGACCCTGGTGACGAGGTCCTCCCGGTCCGGCAGGAGCAGGCGGGCAGACGCCTTCATCACGCCCTTGAGGCTGGAACCCCTGAGGGGGGTGGCGAGGTCGACCGTGCTGTCGGCGCCTCGTCCGGCCCATCCCGTCGCCACCCGGAACGGGCCGTGGAAGGTGATCCCGAGCTCTATCGCCACCACCTCGCAAGCTCCAGGGCGTCGCCCAGCCGGGCCACGCCACCGTCGTCCAGGAGCTCCCTGACGACCTCTGTGATCTCGAGCCGGTCGGCGAGCAGCCGCGCCCGAGCCGCAGCGACGTCCGGGTCGCTGCGGGCGAGCGCCGCGGACAGGGCCGACTGCGCGTGCTTGGCGAGCGCCTGCAGCTCGGCGATGGCGTCCGCGTGGCGACCGAACTCCTCGAGCGTCCACGCAGCGCGGCCGACTGGCGGCTGCTCGCCTTCCCGCGTCACGTCCACCCAAAGCACGCTCGAGCGTGTGCCGGCCTCCCGGGCCTTCGCCTGGGCAAGGATCGCCTCGGCGGCAACGACGCAGCGCCGGAACGGGTAGGTGTGGTGGGTGAAGACGACCGCAGCCGACACCGTCGGCGCGTCACCAGCCAGCGACGGCTCCGCCTCCTCGACCGCTCGACGAACCTGGTGCTCGAACGTCGTCAGGAAGCGGCGCGTGAACGGCCACGCAAGCTCGGCCGGGACCGAGACCAGCACGTCATCGCCCCCGGCGACGTGCGGCACGACCGGCAGCGGGCCAGCTCCCGACCAGACGTCGAGGGTCGCCAGCCGCAGCGCCTCGAAGGTCGCCTCCGCGAACGTCCTCGACAGGATCTCTTTCGCGGTCGACCCACGGGCTGCCAGCCGCTCGAAGAAGCGGCCCACCGAGTTGCCGTCGGCGAGGACCGTCGCCAGGTGGTTCTGTTTGCCACCCCCCAGCTTCGCCAGGTCGTCGAAGTCCTCCACCCAGGGCGGTACCGAGCCGGACGGAGGTGCCTGCTCCCCGCCGACGAGGCGGTAGAGGCGCTCCTCTGCGGCCAGCCCAGTGGACTGCCTGGTGCTCGACCGGTGGCCGGCATCCTTCTCCCGACGCTCGCAGTCGGCGCATACCCCGACCGTCTCGCCCTCCATATCCCGCAGCTCGGCGGACACCGGGTCGAGCCCGCAGTGGTCGCACGTGCGCAGGACCGGCAGCTCGGGAACGGCGGGGACGCTGAGGAGGGCAGTGCCGTCCTCGAAGGACGGCTTGATGCGCTTCGCATAGGCGTCGACGTAGCTGTCGCCGACTCCCCAGGCGGCCTGGAACTCCGCCCCGGGCAGTTCGGCGCGCAGGTGCCGCAGGAGCTCGGCCGCCACGGTCTCTGCGTCCTGGTCGGGGACGACCAGGCTGATGGTCCCGTCGGCCTCGCCTGCCTCGGGGTTGACCTGGGCGCGACCGTCGAGCACCGACGATACCGATTGCGGCGAGGTCAGCTCGCAGAGCAGCGCCGAGGCTCCCCGGCGCCCCTTCAGTGACGGGCTGCGGGCGAGGTAGCGCTGGATGCGGACTGCGCCGGCATCCAGGTAGGTGCTCACGGGCGTCGCCCCTTGATGATGTCGAGGAACTGGTTCGGCTCGTGCGGCGGCGCGAGCTTCACCATTTCCTCGGCGTCGTTCTTCAGGCGCTGGCCGGCCGTCCGCTTCCAGAAGTCGAACCCATCGTCGAACTGCTTGCCGATCTGGCCCGCCTCAGCATCCGGCCAGAGGTCGCCAGGCGGATACCAGATCCAGTGCGGATCCACGTGCCCTTCGTCGAGCACGGCGGCGAGGTCGAGCCAGGTCTTCCGGACGGGTTCCGGGGTGCCGTCGACGAAGCCCGCCACCAGCTCCTCCGGCCTGACCTCCGGGTGAGCAACGGTGCCGTCGCCGTAGCGGGACCCTGCCGTGTGGACGCGGAGGTCGTCGTAGCGCAGCTCGATCGACCCGAGGCCGAGCGGCTTGCCCCCGCCAAGCCGCGCCGCGAGCCGCGGCGTGGTTGCGTACCCGGGTGGGACGACGTCGTGGAGGGCGGCGGCTGGGTCGAGCACGGCGAGGAGGCTCCCCAGCTCGTAGGGACTGAGGTTCTCGAACGAGATCGCCGCCTGGAACGTCGCGCCCGGGTCGACAAGCTCCACCTGCTCGGCCATGTCGTGCGTGTGATGCGGGCGCGCGAGGTGCCTGGGCGCCGGTCGCTGCTCGTCGGGGTCGCCGTGCCAGTAGTACTTGCGACCACGGAGGCGCCGAGCCTCTGGCCCTTCGGCCTCGGCGCCCCACTCTCGGGCCGGGCGGTGCTCCGTGTTGCCAGCTGCTGCCCGGTCGTGGACAAGGTAGAACTGTCCCGCGCCGGGGCGAGGTGCGCCGAGCGGGGCGAGGGGCGGCGGCCGGGAGATCCGGGCGCCTTCGACCGCTCGTGCCTCGCCGACCCGCACGTGGCCACGGTAGCCGCGCTGCTCGCCGGTTCGTTGCCCGCCTTCGTCGTCGACCGCGCCGAACAGCCGGCACGACACGCACAGGTCGTCGGGGTCGTGGCAGGGCCGCAGCGACGCTGGGAACCGCTCGCGCACCGGGCCCCTACCCGGACTGCGCCACAGCGCCGACAGCGCGATCGCCGTGACGGTCGCCTCCTGCCTCACCGGGCCGTCGGTGCGGACCCAGACGACATCGCCCGCTCGCAGCGCCCGGCTCGCCGTCCGACGGTACCCGATCAAGCTGGACCGGAAGGTGACCGCCTGGTCGCCAGCCGGCCCACCGCTGCCCTGCTGCGACCGGCGGACGTCGTCGGAGCCTTCGACGCAGCGCAGGTAGGTCTCCCAAGCAGCCGGGGAGACGTTCCGGGTCGAGAACCGCGGGCGGCCGACCGCGCAATGGTAGGGATGCGCGGCAGAGCGGGCCTTCGCGTCGGTGACCAGCACGACCCAGTCGGAGCCGGCGCGGACGCCGCCCGGCTGCAGCTCTCGCCGCGCCGCCTGGGCGTTGCGCACGACCTTCGTCGTGTCCAGCCCGACGGTCGTTCCCGTCCGCAGACTTGCGGCGGGGACCACCCTGTGGAGCTCGGTCGCCTCTACCCACACGATCTCGTCGCAGAGCCGGAGGTCGGTGGGGAAGCCGTCGGAATCGGCTGCCTCGACCTTGGCGAGGGTCCAGCTACCGTCCCGCGCACGGGCGGGGTCCCGGTACACCGGCACGAAGTCCTGGTCGACGACGCGAAGGCAGCCGCCCGCCATGGTCTCGTGCAATGAGCGCAGCGCCCCCTTCAGCGACGAGCCAGGCACGATCGGAACCCGCTGGCCGTCGTCGAGAAGCCGAACCGGGAAGGAACGACGAGCGCCGTCCGGGTTCGGCCAGCGGATGAGCAGCGGCGTCCGCGTCGTGAACGTGAGCCGGAGCGAGCCCGCGAGCCGGCTGGCGACGAGCGCGCCGTGGCCGGCCGGCGGTTCACGGCGCACCTCCTCGGCGAACGGCACGAACGTGTAGGGGTTGATAAACACCCGTCGGAGCTCCTCGACGGGCTTGGCGCGCAGGCTCGCCGCCTCGCTGGCGGCCTGCCTTGCCTTCTTTTCCTTGGCGAGCCGGTCTGCCTCGGCGCGTCGTACCTTGAGCCAGTCATTCAGGCCACCCTCGATCTCCCAATGGCCGGGCACGGGTGCCTCGGGGTCGATGGCCAGGTACCGGAGCTTCTGCGCCCATGCGATCTCGCGCTGCCCGGCAAGCCCCAACGCCGACCCCTCGCGGACGATCGGCCGTGTGCGGCCGGTGGGATCGACCAGCTCGACGTTGTCCCCTACCTGCCGCACCCCGCGTTCCACCGCACGATGGTCGAGGACGGTCAGCAGGTACTCGCCCTCCTCAGCTTCCAGCTCACCGATCGCCAGCTTGGCGACCTCGCCGTCCTGGATCACGTGCTCCCCATCGTTCGGGACCTCGTGGACCGGGCCGCCGAGGCCGTCGCCATGCTCGATGCACCGAACGAACCGGTCGTCGAAGTCGACGATGGTCACGCGCTTCACCGCAGATCAGCCTCCACGTAGGTCCCCTCGACGAAGTGCATCAGGCGAAAGTCCCGGGTCTCACCGAAGAACGCGCCGAGCCCGACGGCGACGCTCACCGGCATGGACGCGAACACGTACACGGGCCAGGCAGGCGGGCCGCCGCTTCCTGCGGCAGCGTTGCGCTGACGCTCCGCCGCGGTCGCTCGTTCGCTCTGGCGCTCGAGGTAGCCGCGGACCGTGCCGCCGACCTCTCGCACCAGGCGCTCGAACGCTTCCTGCTCGTCGGGCACGATCCGGTTGAACCTGTCCGCGAGCCGGACGACGAGGCGTTCCCGGACTCGCTGCGCGTCACACACCGGCCGGCTCTGGTCGATCACGCCGGCATGCGAGCTCAGCGACAACGCGATCGCAACGGCGTCGCCGTCTGGGAGCATCGGCTCCTCCTCCACCGTGATCATGGATGGGGAGCCGTCCTCGAGGCTGGCCTTCAGCCTTCGGTTGACGCCGACGGCGGCGAAGAAGCCGCTGTCGTCGGCGTCCTGCTGGAAGACACCGAACCGCTGCATGCCAAGGTCGGCCCCGATCCTCCAGGCGACAGGCCATGGAGCGTTGACCAGGAGGCTGAGCTCCCCGGTGATGCTGGACACGGCCGCGCCTTCGGTCATCGCCGAGTCGAGCAGCAGCCCAAGGTCATCCATGGCAGTCTTCCACCTGCTGGGGTCCCCAGGGAGGCGACGCGTGACCACCTGCTGGACCTCGAATCGGCTCCGCCCGTAGCGCACGGCGCTGTGGAGCCACAGCTCGGGACTGCGCCAGCTCTCCATGGGAGCGAAGACGACCAGGCTGCCACCCCGCCGCCTGCGGCCCAGCTGCCAGCGCAGGAAGACGGAAGCCATCAGCACCACGGCGCCAATGGCGCCAACGATGCCAACGACCCCTTGGTACCTGCCGGAGAGATAGGTCGGAAGGAAGCCGGCGGTCACCGCCGACCCGACTGCCACCAGCGCAGTCAGGACCTTCTCGACGAAGGTCGTCCTCATACCTCTCGCCTAGAGCGATCCTGGCTGCAGCTCGCCGCGGCCCGGGCGGCGAACTCGATCGCACCGGTGGGCACCGCGAGCCTCGTGCGCCGCGTGTGCCTGCTCAGCGTCATGGTGAGCACCCATCACGCACGGTCACGAGTCCCCCCCATAGCCAGTCAGCCTCTCGAATGCCACCTTCAGGACTGTCGGCGCGCGAATATAGCAGCCGGGGAGGCGCCGGATCCATACGACAATGTACGAGAAAGCTGACGAAGGACGCAGACCTTCCGTTAACCCCATTCAGGCAGACGCCCTACCAGGTGTCGTCCGCCGTACGGCCTTCAATGTCCTCTTCCATGCCCTCGATGTCGGGCTGGGTATTGCGAGGTCCGTCCGTCAAGCACCCGGACTCGCAGATCGTCGACGCTTCTATGCCCTCGATGTCGGGCTGGGTATTGCGAGCACCTCGTGTCGGTATCGAGCTATTCGTCGTTAAATGATCACATCAGCAGGTTCGGAGTATCGAGGATATCGTGTATGCTCCCGCGCCATGTCCACCGGGGGTGCACTTTGTCCGCAGAGTCGGAAGTTGAGCGGCGGTTGGAGGAGCGTGGCCGCAGATCTAGTTCGCTGGACCTCTGGCGGGATGGGGCGCTCCCTGGGTTGTGAGACGGTCGCCGCATGGATCGAGAGGATGCGTGCGGACAGGCCGTTCACGGACCCGTCCGAGGCGCCTGGGAGGGCGTGATGCCGACCGCGCTCACGCTACGGCTGCGGCCCTCCCGGCCCTGGCGCCCGGACACGAAGCAGGTGCACGGGCTGGCGTCCGCGCTGTTCCTGAAGGACACCGCCGACCACGACGCGCAGGAGAAGCGGTTCGCCATCTGGCCGGTGGCAGCGGACCCCGACGACCCGTACGTCGGCCTGGTCCTACGGTGCGCCTGGCTGCGCGACGACCTCCCGCCGTCCGACGTCGAGCGCGCGGGGCGCCTGCGGCTTGGCAGCGTGCCCTGCGACCTCGTCTCGGTGGACAGGCAGACGGCGTCGTGTGCCGAGCTTGCCGCCGGTCGCACTCAGGACCATGCGACCCTGACCTTCTGGTCGCCGACCTACTTCTCGCGAAACGGTGGCGACGTGGTCGTGCCCGACCCGAGGCTGATCGTCGGTAGCCACCGACGCCGTTGGAACCACGCGCAGGACCCGGGATCGGTGCTGTTGATCGACGACGACCTCTGGCAGCGGCTCCACCGGGCGCTCCGGCTCAGCGCCTTCGACCTGAAGACCATGGAGATGGACTCTGGCCGTGGCCATCCGCAGACCGGGTTCGTCGGCACCGTGACGCTCCGCGTCGAGCCCGGCGCCCCCACCGACGTCCGGGTGACGTTCCGGACTCTTGTGCGTTTCGCAAGCTACGCGGGCACCGGGGCCCAGACCACCCATGGGTTCGGCGCCACGACCAGCGACCTGGATGGCGCCGGGCGTGGGTGAGCTGCTCGCCCGGGCGTTCACCGAGCAGGCGCTGCTCGACGCCTGGGACGAGGTGCGATCGGCCGCGCTCGAGGACGGCGTCGCGGGTGCGGAGGTCGAGCGGTTCGAGGCGACCGCGGCGCGCAAGATCAGCATGCTCGCCACCGACCTCGCCGACGGCTCATGGGAACCGTCGCCGGTCGTCCGGGTCGAGATCACGAAGCCGGACGGCGGGTTCCGGCAGCTCGGCGTGCCGTCCCTCGTCGACCGGATCGTGGAGCGGGCGCTGCTCGCCGAGCTCGACCAGGTGATCGACCCGCTGCTGCTGCCGTGGAGCTTCGCGTACCGCCGTGGCTTGGGCGTGCGCGACGCCATCGCGAGCCTCGTCGAGGCGCGTGATGCCGGGGCCAGCTGGGTGGTTCGCGCCGACATCGACAACTGCTTCGGCCGGATCCCGCGGTGGGAGGTGCTGCGCCGCCTCAGGGTGGTGCTCACCGACGCCCAGGCGGTCGACCTGCTCCGCCGGTTGCTGCACCGGCCGGTCGCCGGAGCTCGGCACGACCTCGCGGACCGCGGCCTGGGCCTCCATCAGGGTTCAGCGGTCTCACCGCTACTGGCCAACCTCTACCTGGACGCCTTCGACCGAGCGATGCTCGCAGCCGGGTATCGGGTCATCCGCTATGCCGACGACCTGGCGATCCCGGTCCCCGACCGGGCATCCGCAGAGCGCGCCCTGCTCACGGCAGAAGATCTGCTGGCACCATTTGGGCTGGAGCTGGACCCCGCCAAGAGCCGGGTCGTCAGCTTCGATGAGGGTGTCTCCTTCCTGGGCCAGACGGTCACCGCGACGACTGGTCAGGGCATCGAGGCGCTGTCGCACCCACTCGAGACGGTGGTCTACGTCGACCGCCAGGGAAGCCTGATCCGAAGCCGCGGGGAACGGCTCACGGTCGAGCATCAGGGCGAGGTGCTGTTCAAGCTCAACCTGCGGCGGGTCCGCCAGGTCGTCTGCCTCGGCCGGGTCGGCATGACCACAGCCTTCCTGCACCAAGCCCTCCGCCGCGGGATCGACGTGGTGCTGCTCACCGAGGCCGGGCAGCCCGGAGGGCGGCTCCAGTCGGTCGCCCATACCGACCCGACAACCAGGCGGGCGCAGTACCGCGCCGCCGATGACGCCGGCCGCTGCCTCGAGCTGGCCAGGTCGTTCGTGGACGGCAAGATCGCCAACCTGCGCGTCGCGCTGCTGCGGGCCGACCGCCGCGCACCCGATCAGGCGCGTGCCGACGTGGCGGAGACGCTGGAGGCTGCCAGGCTCGTCCTCCACGACGCCGTGTCGCTGGACGAGGTGCGGGGCCACGAAGGGATCGCCAGCCGGGAGTACTTCCGTGGCCTGCGGCTGACCGTCGGCGAGGCCTGGGGGTTCACGTCCCGGCAGCGCCGGCCACCACCCGACCCGGTCAACGCCATGCTCTCGTTCGGCTACACGCTGCTCCTCCACGAGGCGGTCGCGGCCGGGTCGGCGGCCGGGCTGGACCCGGCCGTCGGGTTCCTGCACCAGGCCAGGTGGGGCCGGCCCAACCTCGCGCTGGACCTCATGGAGGAGTTCCGGCCGCTCGTCGTCGACGTCGTCGTGCTGCGCTGCATCACCACGGGCATCGTGCGGCCTGAGGAGTTCGACATCGTCCCCGAGCGAGGCTGCACGATGGGCGACCGGGCGCGCCATGCGTTCCTCGCCGCGTACGAGCGGCGCATGCTGACCCTGTTCACCCATACCGGGACGGCCCGCCGGGTCTCCTACCGGGTCGGGCTCAGCCTCCAAGCAAAGGCGCTGGCCCGCTCGATCCTGGACCCTGGCAAGCCGTACCGGCCGGTCCGGTGGAAATGACCGCCCTCGTCAGATAGAGCCCTGCTGTGCGCTACCTGGTCACCTACGACATCGCCGACGACCGACGCCGCGAGGACGTCGCCACCCTCCTGTCCGGCTACGGGCCGCGGGTCCAGCTCAGCGTGTTCGAATGTGACCTCGACAGCGTGCGGGCAGCCGCCGAGCTGCAGCTCAGCCTGCGGCGCCTGATCGACGCCGACGAGGACCAGGTCCGCCTCTACCCACTCGACGAAGGCGCCATCCGCATGACGGTCGTGCTCGGCGCCCGGGTGATCGAGGAACGCCAGGACTTCTGGATCATCCGATGACCCGCACCGAGCATGTACAGCACCGCCAGGGACCACCCCCGAACACCACGGTTGGCGCAGCGCATCCTCCCAGCTCACCGCCCTACAACCCGCCCGCCGCGCCGCCGTGGCCTGCTACACTCCCCACCAGACCAGGATGGCGCAACCGCCCCCATCCTCCCAGCTCACAGGCACCAAAACGAAGCATCCCTCGCAACACCCAGCCCGACATCGAGGGCATAGAAACGTTGAAGACGTCACGCAGGAACGGCAGAGCGCCGACGCTCGCAACACCCAGCCCGACATCGAGGGCATAGAAACGGATCCGCTCTGAGCGGCTGTTCGGTGTTGTCCTCGCAACACCCAGCCCGACATCGAGGGCATAGAAACTAGAACTCCTTGAACTCGCCGAGGAAACCGGCGTCCCTCGCAACACCCAGCCCGACATCGAGGGCATAGAAACTGGAGTACTCCTTGAGCACACCGGGCGTGGTCACGTACCTCGCAACACCCAGCCCGACATCGAGGGCATAGAAACGGACTTGGAGGCGGCCTCGCGGGCTGCGATGTCGTCCTCGCAACACCCAGCCCGACATCGAGGGCATAGAAACATGAACGGGTCGCGCACGCCCTGGTTGAAGAAGAAGAACTCGCAACACCCAGCCCGACATCGAGGGCATAGAAACGGTCATCTCTCAGCCTTTCTGCTCAGACGGCTCGGCTCGCAACACCCAGCCCGACATCGAGGGCATAGAAACGATCACGACGTTCTCGTTCATCGCCGCGAAGGTGACCTCGCAACACCCAGCCCGACATCGAGGGCATAGAAACCGAAACGAACCCGCATCCGCACGTTCAGCCGCTCCGCGGTTTTCCTCGCCGGTCTACCGACGGACAAGCACCGAGCGACCTCCTCCCGGCCGCCGGTCACGGGGCGGCGGCGCTTGGTGGCGAAGTGTGGCCCCCCTGTAGCCGAGTGCGCCGCGCCCAGGTGCGCAGCCTCAAGCCCGCCGGCGGTGGTGAGGTCACCTCACCTCGGAGGCTGGTGCTCCCAAGCGGCTACGGCAGGTCCGCCAGCTCCTTCGACCACGCCGCCAGCGCACCGACCGCCGCATCGACTGCGGCGGGCACTGGTAGCCCCCGGGCAATCGCCTCCACCCACAACGCCGCCAGCAGCCGCGCGGCACCGTGCGCGCCCAACGCCAGCTCCCACCGCGCCGCCGAGACCTCGGACGGCCCCACCCTGGATGCCGGGCCGCTCTCGGGGACGAACACCTGGGCGGTGCGGATCGCCCTGGCGACCATAACATCCCACCCCGGCGCGCCCGGGCCGCCGTGACGCCCCTGAGGATGGGTCGTGTCACGGTCCTGCTCCATGGGGTCAACCATGCTGCCGCCGCGCTCGGGCCATCCGCCGTCGATGGTCGACCTCGTCCTGATGGTCCATCCAGGCCAGCCCGACGACCAGCCCCAGCGCGACCAGGACCACGAGCCCGGTCGCGACCACGCCAGCTACACTCACGCAGACCCCCCTCCCGCAATGCCGCCGCAGCATCCCTGGAAGCCCGGAGCGGCCCGCGGCGGACCCTCAACTCGGACAGTTCCTGCACTGTTGACGTGCTGCGTGGCCCCGCTTCCTGCTTGGATGACGCCTTCCTCTGGGCTGGCGGGTCGTCCCGCCCATTGTGTGTCTCCACCAAGAGACCACGGACGGGCTGTTTGTCGGTATTGGCCAAAGCTGGTCCACGATGGACTACGGGGAGGCCATGACAAGGAAGCTGTACGATTCCTCGTATTCGCCCAAGAGGACACCGTGCAGGACGAACGGGGACGCAACCTGCTCCTGCGCACGCAGCGCGAGGTCCGCGACTGGTCACTCAACGAGGCGGCCGGGCACCTGCGGGAAGTCATGCTCGCCATGGGCGACCGGCAAGCCGGCGTGAACGCCCAGATGTGGTGGCGGTGGGAACGTGGCATCCGCCAACCCGAGCGCCGCTACCGGCGGGGGCTGTGCCGGCTGTTCGGACTCCCCGCCGACCAGCTCGGCCTGCTGTCGGACGACGAACGCGCACCGACTCGACGGGGCCTCCTGGCAACTCCCTCCCCCGAGGATGGGGAGACCAGCGCTGACACACCGGCCGCTGGCGAAAACTGGACCGCCGAAGCAGTCGAGTTGATGCGGCAGACCGAGGAGTCCGACATCGGCCCAGCTACGCTTGAGACCATCGACCGCATTGTTGATCGGCTTTGCCGGGACTACTCCAGCACCGAGCCTGTCGTGCTCCGGCGAGAGGTCCGAAAGCAGCTCGGGTACGTCGGCCAGCTTCTCAACGGACGACTCACGCTTGCGCAGCGACGGCACCTGCTTGCCGCTGCCGGCTGGCTCGCACTCCTTCTCGCATGCCTCCACTTCGATGTTGGTGACCGTGGAGCCGCCGAGGCGAACCGTGACGTTGCGTTCAATCTCGGCAAGCAGGCCGACCATCACGACCTGATCGCATGGGCGTTCGAGACGCGCGCATGGTTCTCCCTCGCAGATGGTCGGTACCGCGACGTGATCGACGCGGCCCGCGCTGGCGCACGGTTCGCGCCGGTCGGTGCCTCGGCGCTGGTCGCGCTGACCTTGCAGCAGGCGAGAGCGTGGGCTCGCCTCGGCGACCAGCGGGAGACCAATCGGGCGATACGACGCGCCACGACTGACATGGACAAGACTCCGGACCCGGCGCATCCGGAGCATCATTTCGTCTTCGACGCCCCGAAGCTCTCGTTCTACGCCGCAACCAGCTTCGTCCTGTTGGGCGAGCCCGATCCTGCCGAGGAGCACGCGAACCGGGTGATCGAGGAGTGCAGCGATCCCCAACGGCCGAACTACTGGCCGACCCGCGTTGCAACCACCCAAGTCGAGCTTGGGATGATCCTCGGACTGCGGGGGGAGATCGACGGCGCGGCCGAGGCTGGTGCCAAGGCGTTCGACTCCACGTTCCTGCGCGCGTCGACGTTGTGGCGAGCCGCCGAGCTGGACACGCTCTTGATGAGCAGCTACGCCGACGTGCCCCAAGCCCGGGACTTCCATGAGCGACACCTGCTGGCGAGACGGTGGCTCGCCCAATCAGGCACAACCATGGGGTAGAGCGAGGTCCTTGGTGATGGCCGTGCTGTCCGTGGTCCCACCATTCCCAGGCCGAGCTGGGCTACGGAAGCCCAAGGACGCCGACAGTTCGCGGCGCTGGGCTGGCGGATACGACAGCCAGCACCCGAACCCGCGCGTCACGACATGTGCACCAGCGGCACGGCAGGCCGACCCAAAGGGGATACAACAGCCAGTACCCGAACCCGCCCGCTACGAAAGATACGGATGCTTTGCACAAGCGTAGAAGGGGAAGGCCAGCGGGTCGTGCTCGCGCACGGGTTCACCCAGACCCTGGCCGCCTGGGAACCGCTGGCCGCGCGGCTGCGACCCCGCTGGCAGGTGGTCCGGGTCGACCTGCCCGGCCACGGCGGCTCGGGCGCGGTCCGGGCCGACCTGCCCGACGCCGCCCGCCTGCTCGGCGAGGCCGGGGGGCCTGCCGCCTACGTCGGCTACTCCCTCGGCGGGCGGGTCTGCCTGCGCCTGGCCCAAGACCGGCCCGACCTGGTCCGGGCGCTGGTCCTGGTCGGCGCCTCGCCCGGCATCCAGGACCCGGCCGCCCGGGCCGAGCGCCTGGCCGCCGACGAGGCCCTGGCGACCGCGGTCGAGCGCGACGGGGTCGCGGCGTTCCTCGACCGCTGGCTGGCCGGGCCGCTGTTCGCCACCCTGCCGCCGGAGCGGGCCGGGCGGGCCGCCCGGCTGGCCAACACCGCCGAGGGCCTGGCCGGCGCCCTGCGGCTGCTCGGCACCGGCGCCCAGGAGCCGCTCTGGGAGCGGCTCGCCGGGCTGCAACCGCCGGTCCTGCTCGTGGCGGGGGCCCTGGACGCCAAGTTCACCGCCCTGGCCGCCCAGATGGCGGCCGCGATCGGCCCGCGCGCCAGCACCGCGCTGGTGCCCGGCGCCGGTCATGCCGCCCACCTCGAGCGCCCAGACGCGGCCGCCGAGCTCATCGAGGAATTCCTGCGCCAGCACACCGGGTAAGGCGTGGCTGGCAACTCATCCATCGGCTGACCTCGTTTCATGTGGGGGAGCTGTCCGAGCCCCCCCCACGGCCCCCAAGATCGTCTGCGCCACGGCCCGGCGGGTCCCGCTGGTGCCAGGGCGGCGCCGAGCGCATCGAGGGGTTCGTGCGCGAGCACGCGGGCCGCGCGTCGCGGCTGGCTCACGACAGCCACAGGCCCGCGGCCAGCAGCACGCCGAGGACGAGCTGGAGCCGGGCGGTGCCGGCCAGGGCGGCGATCAGGCCGGGGCCGTCCTCGCGCCGCCGCACCAGGCGGACGGGGG
>Ga0184623_10000317_pt1 | contig 20276 bp, 17 predicted proteins | sample PLM1_100_b1_FD_133138 | JGI IMG/M metagenome (GOLD analysis project Ga0184623, IMG submission 133138) | Groundwater sediment microbial communities from an aquifer in East River, Colorado, USA - PLM1_100_b1 | ecosystem: Environmental > Terrestrial > Soil > Riparian zone | place: USA: East River... | reverse complement strand
GATCGAACAGAGAGTGGTCGAAGACCATGAGCGAGCCTGCCGGCAGGCAGGCGAGTCGAATGGCGGAGGGGGTGGGATTCGAACCCACGGAGCAGGTTTTGCCCGCTCAACCGCTTAGCAGGCGGCTACCTTCAACCGACTCGGTCACCCCTCCAGACCTACCAATACTAACACTGCGGGATAATGGGATAAAGGGATAAGGTCAGTGCGGGTCTGCCTTTCTGTTTTATCCCTTTATCCCCCTTATCCCTTATCCCGTACTCTTCAAAGGTCTACGAGCCTGCGATGCGGGGGTATTTCTCTAGTGCCAGGAGGCTCCGTGTCCGCCGCACCCCGCCGATCTCTCCCGTTACCCCCGCGGAGCTCCCTGGCGCTTCTTTGTCTCGAGAGTGACAACCGGGTATTCCCGCGGCTCAGGATACTTCTCGTGATCTTCGAAATGTGAGGCCCAAGGTCCCAGAGCGCGCCGGAACACCTCGAGCTTGACCCCGAGGTAGAGATCGGGATAACCTGCAAGTTTCCTCATGCCTTTGTGGACTAGAGTGCGCGCGCCGTGCCAGTTGCGCTTCTCAAAATGATAGAAGGCCGCGGCGACCTGCACGATTCCGTGATAGAAGTCCCTTTCCAGTCCGGTCGTTGCTTTCCACACGCCCTCGAGATACTCGTGACACTCAAAGAACAGCCTGCCGTTGAATAATGCTGCGCCGCGGCGAACGTCTCTGTCTGCTTGAACACCGTGCGATTCTCCAAGTTCTCTCAGCACGTCAAGCAGCCGTTTCGACTGGCGCCGGAAGTACGCGAGATGGCGCGTGAAATCACCCGCGGCCGTGATCCGATCTCCACGTTTGGTGAGCAAGCCCCGGTTGACAAGAAAGTCGAGGGCATGTTCGTCAGGCCGCCATGCGAACGACTCTGCGAGCTTCATCGCCTCCTGTCGGGCGGAGTTCCAGGGGACGTCGGGTCCGGTCGCTTCAGCTAGCGCTGCATACGCCGCCGAGACCGCGGCCCAGTCCGCATTGTGTGGTTCTCTGATCGCTTCGAGTGAAAGATCTGCGAGGAGGTGCTTCAGCTCGACGTAGGACATCAGGAAACGTGCAGCCCAAACGTCTGAATCGTTTCAGCGAGCCGCGTGGGATCGGTCGTGGGAAGGGCACAGGCGGTGCCCGCGCACACGTACGCCTTTGGTTCATCTCCCGGAGTCACCATGGCGCGAACCGCATCCGGAATGGGTTCGCCGTCTGCTCCGTCGGTAACGAGAGAGACAACCTTGTCAGGCCGGTATGTCGCCAGCGCGATTCGATGCAGGGCTGCAGTCCGTGGGTCGGTGGGCGCTCCCACCACGGTGATGTGCGCGGGTTCGTGCAAGAGATCGTCAACCGCTGTCAGCAGTGTGGAGGCGTAGAGCCCATGAGGGGCCAGCGTGGGCGCGTGTCTGTTCAAGGTGCGCTCCGCCACCTGGCGGTATTCGCGTGCGTTGACCATGCGTGAGAGGCGAAACAGCACGAGCGCTGCGACCGCGTTAGGCGCCGGGGTCGGCGCGTCCTGGACGGGAACGTGTGGGGCCACCAGCGTCGGCCCAGGTGCACTTCGAGGCACATCACTGAATCCGCCCGCGTCGTCCCAGTAGTCGCGGATGACAAGCGCCATGATCTCCTGTGCCGTCCGCAAATAGCGAGATTGCCCGGTGACTTCGTACGCATCGAGCAGGGCCTGGGACAGGTGCGCCTGATCGTCAAGCAGCCTCGGTTCAGAGGAGCCAAGCACGTGAACGCAACCGTGGTCGGAATCGTACCCCTCCTCGAGAATCCGATCGAGAGCGCGAATCGCGAGATCACGGTACCGATCATGGCCCAGCGCCTTGAACGCTTCCAGAAAGGCCGAGATGGCCATGCCATTCCAGTTCACATAGATCGCGGAATCGGTGTAGGGCACCTGGCGCTTCGACCGGGCCACGGCCAGTGTTCGCTTGCCGTTTTCGATCAACTGCAGGACGTCATCCGCGGAACGGCCGGTCACGGCCGCGATGACGTCTGGATCTTTGTCGACGAACAGCACATGCCGCCGGGGGTCGGTGTGCATCTCGCCGTGGCCCTGAAGGTGAAAGTGCTCGGCCAGCACCGCGAATTCGTCAGCTGAGAGGACTGCTTTAGCTTCCTCAATCGACCAGGTAAAGTACGATCCGTCATCGCCCAATCCCACGTCGGCATCCTGGCTTCCGTAGAACCCGCCGCGCGCGGGGTCGTAGAGGACGCCGGCCATGAACTCTGCGATATCAACGGCGATCGCTCTCAGATTCTGACTACCGGTTGCCTGGTAGGCATGCGCGTAGTTCGAAAGCAGCGGTGCGTTGTCGTACAACATTTTCTCGAAATGCGGGACGATCCAGCGGGCATCGGTAGCGTATCGGTGGAACCCTCCGCCGACCTGATCGTGAACCCCACCGCGTCCCATCTTTTCGAGGGTTCGGATAACCATCTCCAATAGTGTGTCATCGCGCGTCCGGCCGTACCGCCGCAGCAGGAATTCGAGCGCCGACGGGTGCGGGAACTTCGGTGCAGTCCCAAAACCGCCGTTGGCCGCGTCATACATTCGGCGGATACTCTCCGTGCCGATGTTCAGCAGCGACGGGTCGACGCGGCCGGTTGTGGTCGCTGAGAGGCTGGCTGCAGCGAGTTTCTGATGTAGCTCATTCCCGGCCTTCGCGGCTTCATCTTTGTTGTCGCGGTAGTACGCGGCGGCGCTCAGGAGGACGCGTTTGAAGCTGGGGCGTCCGTAGGCGTCCTGCGGTGGGAAGTACGTGCCGCCGTAAAATACCTTGCCATCTGGCGTGAGAAAGGCCGTCAGCGGCCAACCCCCCTGGCCGGTGATAGCCCCCACGGCCTGCTGGTACCGCGCATCAACGTCCGGGCGCGCGTCGCGATCCACCTTGACTGCTACAAAGTGCTCGTTGATGATCTTCGCCACATCAGGATCGTCGTAGCTCTCCTGGTCGATCACGTGGCACCAGTGGCACCAGACCGCTCCGATGTCCAACAGGATCGGTTTGTCCTCGCGCTTCGCCCGCTCGAACGCCTCAGTACTCCACGAGTACCAGTCGACGGGTTGGTGCTCGGCGCCCCTCAAGTAGGCGCTTGATTCGCGCGAGAGTCGATTCGCGCTCATGGCTTCGATTGTTGCTCGACGAAATTGACGCGAAGATCGGTGAGGAGCGCTTCGACTTCGCGACGCTGTTTGTCTGGAAGATGAGATTTCACGACCTCGACCAGCGCCGCCGTGGAGTCGATGGCGAGCCGGGCATCGTTGAGGTTCCGCTGGATTTGCTTGGTGTCAGGATGAGGGATGAGTCCCATGGATTGCCAGGCGGTTGCCGCCAGGATACTCACGCACCATTGAATGATCGCGGCGGCGTCCAGCGGCGTTTCCGGTGTTCCCGCGGCGTCCTCGGGCGGCTTCTGGGGTTCCGGCGGAATTTCTGCCATCGTTCTAAGCATAAGTGAGACCGGGTAGACTGTGTAGACTGGGGAGAGGCGGCGGGGTGGGGACCTCGGACCGGGGACCCGGCAGAGCGGCTAAGGAGTGACTTAGTTACGGGTCCCCTTTCTCCAAGGTCCCCACCCCGCCGCGCTTAGTTAGGACGTTTGTGTGGCGGGTCTGAGAAGTAGTTGGGACGCGATCACGGCCCCGAGGATGCCGACCGCGACGAGGTCGAGTGAGGTCGCAGGATAGATCAGGAGGATGCCGGCGAGGATCAAAGCACCCCGCTCGAGCAGCGTGGTCCGGCGAAACAGCCATGCGCTGATCCCGCAGGCCATGGCAGCCAGCCCCAATGTTGCGGTGATGAGCACCTTGATGACATCTGCAGCCGGCGCCTGCAGCAGTAGGCCCATGCCCGCCGGATGGACCGTAAACATGAACGGCACCACGAACGCCGGCAGCGTGTACTTCCACGCCTGCAGCATCGTCTTGAACGGATTCCCGCCTGTCAGCGCCGCGGCGGCCATCGGCGAGAGGCCGACCGGCGGCGAGACTTCCGACAGTACCGCGTAATAAAAGATGAACATGTGCGCTGCCAGCTCGGACACTCCAAGCTTGGTGAGCGCGGGCGCCACGATGACCGCGGCGATGATATACGTCGCGGTAATGGGGAGCGCCAGTCCAAGCACCCACAGGGCGAGGCTGGCGTAGATGAGCGTGAGGATGAGGCTGTTGCCGGCGAGACTGACAATGATGTCTGAGAGCTTCAGCCCCAGTCCCGTAAGGTTGACGACGCCGACGATAATTCCCGCTGCACCGGTCGTGACGGCGATGTTCAGCACCTGGCGTGAGCCGTTTGCCAACGCCGAGACCACCCGGGGTGGCGTAAGTGCCGTTTCACGCCGCAGATAGCTGGCCAGCCAGGCCACGACCGTGGCCCAAAACACGGCCTTGATCGCCGTGAACCCGTACACCATGAACGCGGGGATGACGACGAGTGAGCTCAGCAGGTACCAGTAGCGCGCCGCCAGCGTAGAGGCGCGTTCGGCTTTGATATCCACGTGCTTCAAGGCAAAGCGCCTGGCATCGAGCTCGATCATCAGAAAGATCGCCAGGTAATACAGCGCCGTCGGGATGATCGCCATGACCAGAACCTGGAGATAGGAAATCTTGAGGATCTCGGCGATCAGAAACGCCGCGGCGCCTAGGATCGGAGGCGAGATGACCGCGCCGATGCCGCCTGCGGAGAGCAGGCCGCCCGCGGCCTCGCGGTTGTAGCCCGCCCGCTTGAGGAGCGGATAGGCGATCGCGCCGACCGTAACGGTCGTCGCGACCCCGCTTCCGGATGGTCCTCCCAGTAGGAAGGAAGCGACCGTCACCGCCTGTCCCGCGCCGGTCCGCCGCCTGCCGGTAAGCGCCAGCGCAAGATCGACAAAGAACTTTCCGGCCCCGGACTGCTCGAGAAACGATCCGTATATCGTAAACAGAATGATGAACGTCGACGAAACCCCAATCGGCACTCCGAAAATTCCCTCGAGCGTCATATAGAGCTGGCCGACCAGGCGGGACAGGTCGTAACCCCGATGCGTCCACGGAGCAGGCAGATATGGGCCCACAAACGCATACACGATGAATGCCCCGACGATGATGAGCAGTGCCTTGCCAACCGCGCGGCGCGTTCCTTCGAGGATCAGCAAGATCGTGAGGACGCCGAAGATGAGGTCGAGATTGGTTGGAATGACCGCGCGGTAGATGAATTGCTCGAAGTCGACCAGGATGTAGCCAAGGGATACGACCGCGGCGAGCGAGAGCAGGATGTCCAGTGGATGGATGCGCTCACGCGCCCCCTTCCAGCCGGGGTACAACAGGAAGGTCAGAACGAGGACAAAGAGCAGATGGATGGTTCGGTGGATCTGCTGAGGAATGGTGCCGGTCGTCTGCCAGAGGTGGTAGACAGACATCACGACCAGCAGTGCCGTGATGATCCATCCGGCAATCCCCGGTAGATGCCGGGTCTTGCCCTCAAACTCTTCGACGAGCTCTTCGACTTCTTCCTGAGATTTGGGGAGCTGCGCTTCCCGGTCTTCGGGCATTGATCCCAGTTCGACTATCGAAGGAGACGCCAGCCTCTGAGAATCTCGACGCGCACCTGCGTTCCTGTGCCGGCAGTGTACAGAGGAATCATCGACGTGCCGACGGCGAGTTGCTGCCTGCCCGTTTGACCAATCCGAAGCACTAGCGCGGGGAAGACCCGTTTGATGTCCGCGGCTACGAGCGCGCCTTCCTTCTTATAGGGGCCGGCGAGGTCGTTATAGGCCAGGACGGCTTCGCTCTCACTAGCCACGGTTTCCAGCACGATGCTTCGCGATCGGACTCTGAATCGCTCCTCGGTGCGCGCATTGTAGATCGAATTCGTATACAGGAGAGTGACTCGTGTGCCGGAGTTAACGGGCAGGCGCCAGAGCGCCTGCCCGTCTTCCCCCGAAACAACCAGTTCCGATCGAAAAGTTGCTGCGGCGCTCAGCACGACAATCCCGAGGACAACCAGGATGAGCGTCCGCATCGTTCCTAGAATCCTTCGACTCCCCGTTCTCTGAAGTAGCGGATCGCGCCTGGATGGAAGGGCACAGGTGATCGACCTGCCACGCCGGTCACGGTGATGTTGGCTGCCTCTTTGTGCACCTGCGCCAAATCCGCGCGTCGTTCATAAATCAGCTTGGTGATCTGATACGCGAGGTCGGCGCTGAAATCGCGGTGCACGACTAACAGGTTGGCTACGCCTACGGTCGCGGCGTTCGACGGCATGCCCGGGTAAATTTCCTTGAGGACGATGGCGCGGAAATACAGGTTGCCGTATTTTCGCTGCAGAGCGGCGAGCGTGGTATCCAGTGGGACCAGGCGGATGCGAATACCTGGTGTGCTGGCGAGGTCCAGGACGCCAGCAGTGGGCAGGCCACCGCTCCAGAAGAACGCCTCGATCTTGCGGTCGCGAAGCGCGTCGGCGGATTCTGCCACGCCAAGGCGTTCCTTGCGGATATCTCGTTCTGGATCAATCCCCGCCGCCTCGAGGATACGGAGCGCCGTTACTTCGGTGCCGCTGCCGGGGGAACCAACCGACACACGCTTCCCTTTCACATCGGCGATCGTCGAGACGCCGGTACCTTCGATCGTCACAAGCTGATTGATGTTGTTGTACAGCGGGGTGAGGGACATGATCGGGATGGGATTGCCGTTGAAGGCTGCCAGTCCCTTGAAGGCATCGAACGCGGTATCGGCGAGTGTAAAGGCAACATCGGCGCGCTTCGCCCCGATGAGCCGCATGTTATCCACCGACGCGGGTGTCACCTCGGCAGTCGCCTGCACGCCCGGGATATGGCGCGAGATCAGCTGTGCCAGACCGCCCCCCAGCGGGAAGTACACACCCCCAGTACCACCGGTGACGATCGAGAGCCGCACCGCAGGCGCCGAGGTCGCCGCGGGAATCCACAGCGCCACTGCCAAGGCTGCGACGACGCAGGCTGCCAGAAAACGCATAGTCTCACTCCCTTTGAAATCTGAGATATCTGGATAGGGGGGATTTCTGTTCGGTGGAGTGATATCCTCGCCGCGGTGAGCGCGCGGCGCGCTACACACTGCGAAGTCGAGGGTCGAGCGCTTCCCTCAGTCCATCACCCGTCAAGTTGATCGAGAGAACGGTGATGAAGATCGCGAGACCAGGCCACAGCGCCATCCAGGGCGCGCTGCCGAGGTAGGCCTGCGCGATATTGAGCATCGAGCCCCAGGACGGCGTCGGCGGCTGCGTACCCAGGCCCAGGAACGAGAGGGCCGCCTCGGCCGTGATGGCCGCCGCTGTGCTGAGCGAGGCCTGGACCAGCACAGGAGACACGATGTTGGGAAGTATATGCCGCCAGATAATGCGCCCATCTCCAGCGCCGGATGCCCGGGCGGCTTCGACGTAATTCTGCTCACGCTCACTGAGGACTTGGCCGCGCGACAGGCGGACGAATCCCGGCGTGAACACGATGCCGATGGCGATCATCGCTCGATCCAGACCGGCACCAAGGACGGCGGCCATCGCGAGCGCCAGGACGAGAAATGGAAACGACAGCATGGCGTCGGTGAGCCGCATGAGCACGTCGTCAAGGCGTCCTCGGTAGAATCCCGCCAGCAACCCCAAGGGCAGGCCGATGGCCACCGCGATGCCGACCGAAATCACGCCGGCGAGCAGCGACGTCCGCGTTCCGTAGATAATCCGGCTGAGAATGTCGCGCCCGAGATCGTCGGTACCCATGATGTGCGCTGATGCGGGGGGCTTCAGGAGATTCTCAAAATTCGTCTTGATGGGATTGTGCGGGGCGATCCAGGGCGCGAAGATAGCCAATCCGATTATCAGAAGGACGACCCAAAGGCCGATCAGCGCCAGTCTGTTCCTCGCGTAGCGACGCAGCAGATAACCAAACCCGTAGCGTGGGGCGGTCGCCCCTCCCGCCGGCAGTCCCGTCAGGATGGCGTCCGCAGAGCGCCTCATGCCGTTCGCTCCTCGAGCCGGATCCTGGGGTCAAGAGAGGCGTAGATCATATCTACGGCAAGGTTGGTGATGACGACGGCAAGGGCTGCGAATAGCACGACGCCTTGGACCATGGGATAGTCTCGGGTCAGGATCGACTCGACCGCAAGTCGTCCCAGCCCCGGGATCGAAAAGATCGTCTCCGTGATGATCGCACCGCCCAGGAGCCCGCTGAGCTGCAGTCCCATGATCGTGACCACCGGAATCATGGCATTCTTCATCGCGTGCTTGAGGACCACAGTGCGATCGTTCAGCCCCTTGGCGTGGGCGGTACGGACGTAATCAGTTCCGAGGACCTCAATCAGGCTACTGCGCAAGATGCGCATCACGAGCGCGGCGAGCGCGGAACCGAGAACGATCGACGGCATGACCATTAGACGCAGGTTTCGAGACAGGTCGATCCAGGGTTCCACATAGCCCGATGGCGGGAGCAACCGCAGATTGACGGCCAGCAAGTAGATGAGCATGATCCCCAACCAGAAATTGGGGATAGAGATACCGGCGAGGGCTACCGTCGTGGCCCCATAGTCCCAGGCCGACCGCCGTTTCCAGGCTGCAAGAACGCCGGCTGGGATTGCGATCGCCCAGGCGACGATCAGAGACGTGATCGCGAGTTCGATCGTTGTGGGCAGTTTCTGTAGCAGCGTATCAAGCACGGGGCGTCCGTCGCGGACGGACTTACCGAAATCTCCTTTGACGATGCGTCCCAACCAGTAGAGGTAACGGATGTGGAGGGGACGGTCGAGTCCCAGTTGTTTGCGGAGCACCTCGAGGGCGTCGGTACTGACTTCTTCGCCGAGCAGGACCCGTGCAGGATCGCCGGGGATCAGGCTGATGAGCGAAAAGACGATGAGACTCACAAAAAACAGGACCGGAAGGGTCAGTAGTAAACGGCGGACGAGAAAACGGCTCACGAGAGAATGAACGGGAGGGGCAGTTTGTGCCCCTCCCGCGGAGTCCTACGGGTTCAGCCAGACATGGCGGAGCCGTACCATGCCGTCCGGGACATGAACAAATCCCTGCAGTTTAGGCCCGAGCGTCTTGTAGTCCTTTGGCCAGTAGATGAAGAGATAGGGAAGATCTTCATTCAAGATCGCCATAATTTCCGCGTAGGCTCGACGACGCTGGTCGTTCGTCGTAAGTATTCTCGCCGCATCGAGGAGGGTATCAACCCGTTGGTTAGAGTATTTGCTGTTGTTCAGCGCGCCTCCGGTAACGAAGAAGCCATAGATGTTCGCGTCCGGATCGGGCCGGCCGCTCCAACCCAACAGCGATGCTTGGAACTGACCGGCGTCGTGCTGGGCGAGGAGCGTGCCAAACTCTACGATCTCGAGGTTCACCCTGATCCCGACGTCGGCGACCATGGACTGGATGACTTGACCCACCTGCTGCACCTCTCGCCCGGGCGTGATCTTCAGGGTTAGAGCGAAGCCGTTCGGCTGCCCACCTTCGCGGAGTTTCTGGCGTGCGAGGTCTAGGTTACGCTCTGGGACCCGGGAGTTCGCCGGGGCGCTGTGCGTGAACATCCCTGGTGGGAATGGGCCATTGCCCGGTGTCACAGTTTCTCCAAACACGACGCGCACGATCGTGCGGCGGTCGATGGCCGCGTTCAGCGCCTGCCGGAGAGCCTTGTTGTTGAGCGGTGGAACCGTGACATTGATCCACATGCCCTGCCATCCTAGACCGCTGCGCTCGAGCAGACGAATCTTTGAATCAGTCCGCAACGCAGGGACGTCCCTGGCGGGGACCTGGTTGATAATATCCAGCTCATCCGCCCGCAGATTGGCGAGGCGCGCGTTTTCGTCAGTGAATGGGCGGTAGATGATGCGATCCACATTGCCTGCCGTGCGGTCCCAGTGCCGGTCGAACCGCTCGAGGACGATGCGCTCCTGAGGTCGCTTCTCCACGAACTTGTACGGACCGGCTCCGACGGGCTCTCTGGCGAAATCTTTGACCAATCGACGGGCCGCGGTTGGCGAGACCATCATCCCCGCCCGATCGCTGAGGACGGCGAGGAACGGACTGTACGGCTTTTCCAGAGTGATACGTACAGTGAGATCGTCAACCACGGTGACGCCTGTCACGAGGTTCACTTCGCCAAAACGGTTCGATCCAAACGAACGGTCCAGCATGCGCTCGAAGTTGTACTTTACCGCCTCCGCGTTGAACGGCGTCCCGTCGTGGAAAACGACATTCGGTCTTAGGCGAAATGTGTACGTCCGACCCCCGTCAGCGATCGTCCACGACGTCGCCAGCATCGGAACAATCTCGAGGTCTTGGTTGAGATCGACAAGCTTATCGAAGAGGTTCTGGAATACTTGGCGATCGACCGCTGCAGTGGACTGATGCGGGTCCATATTCGGCGGATCGGCGTCTAGCCCAACCCGCAGGGTCCCACCCCGCCTCGGTGCCGCTCCGGCAAACGTGACCGAGGTCACGACCAGCACTGCGATGATGCCGAACAGCACTGCTCGCTTCATGCCACACCCCCTTTGATTACTGTTCAGACTACGCTGAGAAAAGTAACGCAATAGTAACGCGCGCCCATGCGATTGCTTCGCGATGCTCGCAATGACCAGAGAAATGGGTTGGGATAGGGGATTTGACAGGTAAAGCGGCCAACCTGCTAGCGCGCAGCGGGTCGTGTGCTCAGGTCAAGCGGGTGCTGCCCGACGTAGGCCAACCTTCCGCCGGCCAGCAGGTACTCGCGTTCGCGGGTTGTCAGGTCGACGCTCACCTGGATGTTCCTGTTCTTTGTATTATTTCGAACGGGAAATGTCTGATCGCCTCGTGCCAGGACCGTACGGATATCTGTGATTTCCAGTTCGTCGTTCTGACCCACGTGCTCGTAGTCCAACGGGTCTCTGAAGGTCATGGGGATGAGTCCCCAGTTGATGAGGTTGGCGTGGTGGATGCGCGCAAACGTTTTGGCGATCACGCCTTTCACGCCCAGGTACATCGGTGCCAGCGCGGCATGCTCGCGCGACGAACCCTGGCCGTAGTTCTCTCCGCCGACGATGAACCCGCCACCATGTTCCTTGGCCCGCTGGCTGAACCCCGGGTCCAGCCGGTGGAAGACGAACTCCGCGAGCTTTGGAATGTTCGATCGGTATGCGACGATTTCGGCGCCTGCCGGCATGATGTGGTCGGTGCTGATATCATCACCGACTTTGATGAGTACGATGCCGGTCAACGCAGGCTCCAGCGGAGCCTTCACGGGCGCAGGGCGGATATTGTCGCCGTGATGGACCTTGATCTGCGCGGCTTCTACGAGGTCGGCGGGTGGGATCAGGTTGGGATTCTCCTGAGAAATAGCCGCCGGCAAGTCCGCGCGAGGCGCAGCCATGCCCAGCTCCTTCCCGAGATCTCGTGGATCGGTGATCACTCCTTTAATAGCGGTCGCGGCAGCGGTCTCAGAGCTGGCCAGGTATACCTGATCTTCTGTGAGCCCACTGCGTCCCTTGAAGTTTCGGTTGATCGCGCGCAGGCTCTTCGTCCCAGGAGCCGGCACGTGACCGAAGCCGATGCATGCACCACAGGTGGGCTCGGCGACGTTTACGCCCGCAGCGATGAGATCGGCGACGGCGCCCTCCCGGGCCAGGACCTCCAGATCTGCGCGGCTGCTGGGGTGAATGAAGAAGTACACCTCGGGATGGACGCGCCGGCCTTTTACCACACGCGCCACCGCAGCGAGGTCCGTATAGGAGCCGTTGGTACATGAGCCGACCATGACCTGTTCAACCTTCGTTCCCGCAACATCTCGCACGGGGACCACGCGATCCGGCAGGCTCGGGAGGGCAACCAGCGGTTCAATCCTTGATAGGTCCAGATCTAGCGATTCATCGTAATCAGCATCGGTGTCCGGCGTGAATTCGCGCCAATCGTTAGGACGTCCGAGGCGCCGGAAGTAGTCCTTGGTCACATTGTCGGAGGGGAAGATGGAAGTGGTCGCCCCCAGCTCGTAACTCATGTTGGTGACCGTGACACGCTGCTGGGCGTTGAGTGTCTTGATGCCCGGCCCTACAAACTCAAAGATCTTTCCCTTTCCGCCCCGTACGGTGAGCCGACGCAGCAACTCGAGAATCGCGTCCTTTGCCGTGCACCAGGGTTGGAGCTCGCCGGTCACGTTCACCCGGACGACGGTGGGGGCGTCAAAGAAATAAGGACCACCAGCCATCGCGATCGCGACGTCCATGCCGCCCGCGCCGATCGCGAGCATCCCCACGCCGCCGCAGTGGGGCGTATGGCTGTCGGCGCCCAGCACCGTCTCGCCCGGGATCGCGAAATGCTCCAGATGGATTTGATGACCGATGCCGGTTGCGGGTTTGCCGAACCAGATACCGTACTTCTTGGAGGCCGTCTGCAGATAAAGGTGATCTTCCATGTGCTCGGGCATGATGTGGAGCACGTTGTGATCTGCGTAGCAGGCGACGAGCTTGCAGCGGACGCGTTCCAAACCCATGGCCTCGAACTGAAGGAACGCCTGTGTCGCGGTCAGGTCCTGCGCGAGCACTTGATCGACGCGGATCCCGATCTCTTCCCCGGGAACGAGGCCGCCTTCAGCGAGGTGAACTTCGAGGATTTTGTGGGTGAGGGACTTGCCCATACCTAAACTATACTACGCTCCTAGAGTCAGCTTTCCGAAGCTTTCCTGACGGCGTGTAGCTTGTCGTCACTGATGTCGATCGGGATCGTACATCCGGGGGCAAGGATGAGGCGTGTGCCCCCTGTCTGCCCAATTGCGTCTCTGACTTCTGTCGTAATCGCCTCGCTGGTGCCGCTGGCGAGGGTTCCCGTTTCGTTCACGCCACCGGCGAGGCTCCCCGAGTAACGTTCCCTGGCCTCTCTCAGCGTCGGCGGGGTCCGGCGGTCGTGCCAGTTGATCACATCGGCCGGGTAATCGGTCAACTGATCAAACATGATGCCGGTCCCGTGGATATGCAGGACGCGGAGATCGCCACCTGATGCCGTATCCAGGACACGCAGATCGTATGGCCGGCCGAACTCCTCGTACTCCTCGACGGTTATATAGTCTGTCGTAGCGCACTGGGTCGCGAAGAAGATGCCGTCGACTCCTGCGGACAGCGTCTCTGCTGCGAACCGTGACGTGACGTCCGTGATGCTCTCGAGGCCTCTATGCAGTTCTTCAGGAGATTCGCGGAGGTAACGCACCAGGGCTTGGTCTCCGCTGAGCGTGCGGGCAATCGCCAGTGGGCTGAAGATGGTTGACAGGATCAGCAGTTGGGGGAACGCATCGCGGACCAGCCTCAGCGCGTGAAGTTCGCGCCCATAGACGCCTGCGGTCACATCGAGCGGTTTCAGGTGTGACCAATCGCCCGGTTTCTTGATCGGACGGTCGGTGTACTGTCTTGTTCCGGCCGGGTTAGGTTTGTAACTTGCTCGCAGCCCCCAGTCGTCGCCGTAGTAGCCCGAGGCCGGAGTGACCTTGAGAAAATCCCAATCGAATTTCTTCTGGAAGGCGATGTGTGCGGCCGCGAGGGACTCCGCGCGCTGATCCTCGGCTGGGAAATGACGCCAGAACGCAACCGGAACCCGGTCAATAGATCTCCCCGCGATCGCGGAGAGCACCCGGTCGCGACCGGTCATCTCGGGGACGTCATGTGAAGATCAGTTCGGCGAGCGCCTTCGGGTATTTCGTCAGCACGTTACATCCATCTTCAGTCACGATGATTGTGTCCGAATGCCGGAATCCCCCTAGCCCTTCCACGTAAATCCCTGGCTCGACCGACATCACCATGCCGGGCTCGAGCACCGTGTCGTCACTTGCGGCGAAGAACGGGAGCTCGTGGATATCGATGCCGATGCCGTGGCCGGTGCGGTGCATGAACGCCTTCCCGTAACCCGCGTCTTCGATCACCGACCGCGCCGCGCGGTCGACATTCTTGCAGGGAACTCCGGGCCGGATCGCGTCGATCGCCGACTGCTGCGCGTTGAGCATGATGTTGAACAACTTCCGTTGCTCCGCTGTTGGATCTCCCACGAAGATCGTGCGCTCGTCCTCCGAGTAGTAGCCATCGACGATGCAGCCCGTGCCATGGATGACGACGTCACCGCGGGCCAGAGGCTTTCCTGACGGGATCGAGTGCGGGAGCACAGTCTTCGCGCCCGAGACAGGGCGTGAGCCTGCGGTGATGGGCAATTCAGGATAGCGTTTGCCGGCTTCAATCAGCATCGCGGCGTTCCCCTTCGCGAGGATCTCGATCTCTGTCGCGCCCGGTACGCTGGCATCTGACTCGACCTTCATCCCAACGTCCGCAAGTTCAGCCCCGATGCGGATCAATCGCAGCTCGTCGTCATCCTTGACCATGCGGAGCCCCTCAACGATGCTCTTGGTGTGCTCCAGACGGGTCTTCCAGGCTCCGGAGAGATAGTTGTAACCTTCTAGCGTAAATCCGGTGGGCTCGAACCCGACCCGCCGTCCTTCGAGCTCGCGCTCGTGCAGCACCTCCACGAGAAGATCGATCGCGAGTTGCAACGTTGACTTTCCGCTGAGGCCGCCGAGGGCCATGTCTGAGTATGTCCTGATGTCCTGGATGGCCGAGCGTTGCCGCGCGTGTGTTTCCTCGAGCTCGGGAATGATCAGGGCCGGCCTGTCGGACACGAGGACCAGCACCGGTCGCGAATACGTGATCGCATGGAAGCCGGATGCATAGTACGTGTTGGCCGGCGTGCTGATAATGAATCCGTCGAGCCCGCCGTTCCGCACGGCAGCCTGCATCTTGTCGATCCGCATCTGTCACCTCGCCGTGAGTTACCGTTCCCCGTTGCGCGTTCCCTGTTCGCGGAGTTCTTTCTTCATTTGATGCATGTAGACGAAGAAACCCAGACGCTTCCAGAAGGGGATGGCCTCGGAGTTGTTGGCCGCGACTGTAAGCTCCACCAGGGTCACGCCACGCTGATCGAACCACGCGAGGATCTCTTCCACGAGACGCCGCCCCAGCCCGCGCCGGCGGAACTCTTCTCTGACATACACGTCGTGGATGTAGCCGCGAAATCGGTGCTCGAAAAATGGTGGCAGCGTCGTGATTCTGCCGACGGCGTATCCGATGACCTCCAGGTCCTCTTTGGCAACGAGCGCCAGCGCGTCCTCGCGTGCCATGAGGGTTTTCAGGTACGCGCCGTACTCGCGCGGCCATTCCGGTGACGGCGTGAATGCCGGATCCAACGACGCGTGGAATCCCGCCAGTTCGCCCCACACCGGCAGGATCTGTTTGATATCCCGAGCCGTGGCCCGGCGGATTTCGAAGGTCATTACGGCGATGGAACTCTTTGAGCTTGGCTCGAGGCATTCCTGTTTCCATCATTGCGAGGGCCGCGTGAGGCGAAGCCGCGAGCCCACGAAGTGGGCGTGGCGGCCTCAACCCGATACGAGAGGAGATTGCTTCGCTCCGCTCGCAATGACTAGAGGAATTGTTTCGCTCCGCTCGCAACTGACAAAGGTACCCATGGATCACGTCATTGTTGATGTCCAGGATTTGGTCAAGCGTTACGGCGCCATCACGGCGGTCGATCACGTCAGCTTCCAGGTCAATCGCGGCGAGATCTTCGGCATCCTTGGTCCGAACGGAGCGGGAAAGACTACCACGCTCGAGATGGTTGAGGGGCTCCGCGTGCCCGATGAGGGCACCGCGGTGGTCGACGGTATCGACGTCCGCCGGGACCCTCGCGGGGTCCGGTCTCTCATCGGGGTTCAGCTGCAAGAGGCGGGCTTCTTCGACCGCCTGACGGTTGAAGAGACGCTGCAGTTGTTCGGGTCGTATCAGCGCAAGATGCTTCCACCGGCCGACGTCATCGATCGGATGCAGCTTCAGGACAAGCGGCGCGCGTGGGTGATGAACCTCTCCGGCGGCCAGCGTCAGAGACTTTCGATCGCCGTCGCACTGATCAACGATCCCCGCATTATTTTCTTGGACGAACCGACGACAGGGCTCGACCCTCAGGCGCGACGCAATCTCTGGGATGTCATCGAGCGATTCCGGGAGGAAGGCCGGACGGTCGTGCTGACCACCCATTATATGGAAGAAGCGCAGCGGCTGTGCGACCGGGTGGCCATCATGGATCACGGCCGCATGGTCGCGCTCAACACCCCGCGGGCACTCATCCGCACGCATGCGCCAAGCACGACCGTAGCCCTGACAGTACTGGATGGCGATCTGGTGTATGCGTCGTTGCCGGGTGTGCGTCACGCGGAAGTCAGCAACGGCGAGGTTGTGCTCGCCACGAGTGACCCGATGCAAACGGTGCAAGCTCTCATGGAGTCCAGCCGCGCCGGGCAGATCGGATTTCACCAGTTGCGGGTCGAGGAAGCCACACTCGAGGACGTGTTCCTCCAACTCACCGGACGGAGATTGCGGGAATGAGAGCGTTCTTCATGACCATCAACATGGGCTTCCGTCACTACTTCCGCGACCGGAGCACGGTGTTCTGGGGCATTGCGTTCCCGCTCATTCTGATGGGGTTGATCGGGCTCGCATTTGGGCGGAGTGACAGCCTCACATTTTCGTTGGGATTCGTCGATCGTGGTGGCGGCCCGCTTGCCGAAGGATTGCGACGAGGGTTGAACGAGGTACCTGTGTTCCGTCTCATGGAAGAGACCGACGAGCCCATGGCGCTCGAGGCGCTGCGCAAGGGCCGCAGGACGTTGGTGGTTGTGGTACCGCCGATGACCAGTGGCGACCCCGTGCGCGTTTACTTTGACCAGGCTCGAGTGCAGGACTCGCGGACCGCTCTCGTCATCCTCGAACGATTCATCGCCGAGGCAAATCTTCGCCTTTCGGGAGCCCCGGAGGTCGTGCGAATTCAGGCGAGGGGGCTGCAGGGGCAGCGCCAGTTGAGATTCTTTGACTTCTTGTTGCCGGGCATCCTCGCGATGACGGTGATGCAGACCGGACTCATGGGTGTGACCTGGGTCGTCGCCGAGTACCGCCAGCGGCTGATCCTCAAGCGGATCCTCGCCACGCCAATCCACCCCTTCGTGTTTCTGGGTGGGCTCGTCGGGCGTTACACGGTCACGAATTTCGTGCAGATGGCGATCATCGTGGCGGTCGCCATCTTTGCCTTCAATGCGACGATTGTCGGGAACCCTGCTACCGTCATTGGGTTGCTCATGTTCGGGACTCTGGTCTTCGTCGGGATCGGCTTTGCGATCTCGACCGTCTCGAAGACTCCTGAATCGGCGAACCTCCTGGGCAGCGCGATCCACTTCCCGATGATGTTCCTGTCGGGAACGCTCTGGCCGCGCGAATTCATGCCCGATTTCATGCAACCGGTAATTGGGCTGCTCCCTTTGACGCCGCTGGTCGATGCGATGCGGGCGGTGGCGGCACGCGGTGATGCTTTGGGCCCGTATCTCGGGGGGCTGGTATATCTGGGGGCCTGGGGCGTGGTGGCGTTTGCGCTGGCGGCCTGGCGTTTTCGCTGGGAATAGGCTCAAAGGCTAAACCTCTGGAGGGGAGTCCGTTGTCGTAGGCATCAGAATCGTGCCATCCTTAAAACGCTTCCAACCCTCGGCAACTAACCCGTGGAACCGGGTCAAGGCGGCGCATCTACTGAACCGCGCCGGCTTCGGCGGCACGCCGGAGGAGATCACACGCTTCGCGGGCATGCGCATCGACGCCGCCGTTGATGAGCTGCTGAACTTCGAGTCTACCCAGGAAATTGCGTTCCCGGAAATCGACTTTACACCCGTCCATCGACTGTACGAGGAACTGGTCCGGCTACGTCAGTCCCGTGCAGAGCAGCGGACAGTTCGCGCCGTAGCGAACCAGCTCAACCGGGCGAACCGGGAGAAGTTTCAAGAGATCCGGGCGAGTTGGGTGAGCCGCATGATTCAGACGCGGCGTCCCTTGCTGGAGAAGATGGTCCTGTTCTGGCACGGCCTGCTCGTCTCCGGCTTCCCTGAGACTCGTTCCGCCGAGCACATGGCCATCCAGATGCATCTCTTCCGCCAGATGGCCACTGGGAGTTCCAAGCAGTTGATCCTCGCCATCTCGCGGGATCCCGCGATGCTCTCGTACCTCGACAACGACACAAACCGCAAGGGCCGGCCCAATGAGAACTACGCTCGGGAGCTTCTGGAACTGTTCACGATGGGGATTGGGAACTACACCGAGCAGGATATCAAGGAAGCCGCGCGGGCCTTTACGGGGTGGACGTTTGCCGGCAATGAGTTCGTGTTTAGAGGCGCGTGGCACGACGATGGCGTGAAGACATTTCTCGGCCGCACGGGCAACTGGGATGGATCCGATATCATCGACATCATCTTTGAGCACGAGGCGACCGCACGATTCCTCCCGCGCAGGCTCTTTGAATTCGTCGTCTATCAGGCGCCCGAAGAGTTACTCGTGGAGGAGCTCGCCCGAGTATTCAAGCGCTCGAACTGGGACATCAAGGCTATGCTCCGCACCATGTTCCTGTCGGAGGCCTTCTATTCGGACAAGGCCATGCGCACGCAGGTGAAAAGCCCGGTCCAGCTCGTCGTCGGTGCCGTGCGCACCACGGGGACTGAGATCCCACCGCTCGCGCTCGTGCGGGCGATGGATCTCATGGGTCAGGCGCTCCTCTATCCGCCCAACGTCGGCGGCTGGCCGATGGGAAAGGGATGGATCACCACCGCCAGCGTGCTGCTGCGATACAACTTCAGCACCCTCTTGCTCAACGGCGCAATGCCAGGCGTCGGTGGCGGCAGGCGGGCGGCACCAGCGCGGGTGGAGCATCTCATTGATGCCGGCAGAACGAAGACGGCGGGCGATGTGGTCGATCAACTGGTGGACCGGTTCGTCCAGTCGCCTCTCGATCGCCGTCGCAAGTGGGGTCTGCTGCGCGCATTCGGGACGAACCGCGAGGACATGCCGATCGCCGCGACCGGAGCGAACTTTCAGAGCCAACTGCGCAGCGCCGTGCACCTGGTGATGAGTATGCCGGAGTACCAACTCGCATGACTCAGGGAATGACTCGTCGGGAGTTCATCAAGAAAGGCCTCACGATGGTGGCCGTCGGGGTCACGGCGCCCTCGTTCATCACCCGGACCGCGCTGGCGATGAACAATCCTTGGGACGTGGCTCAGGTCACGAGCCGGCCCGGTGTCCCCGACGACCGTATCCTCGTTGTAGTGCAGATGGGCGGTGGCAACGACGGCCTCAACACCGTCATCCCGTTCACCAACGACGCGTACTATCGCGCACGACCGAACCTGGCCGTCCCACAGAAAGAGGTCATTCGGGTCACCGACGAGCTCGGGTTCCATCCGAACCTGGCCCAGGTCAAGGATCTGTACGACAAGGGTGCGATGGCAGTCATCCAGGGCGTCGGGTATCCCAATCCGAGCCGCTCCCACTTCAAGTCGATGGAGATCTGGCAGACCGCCGATCCTGAGGGTCGGGTCGTCCGCTACGGGTGGATCGGCCGTTACTTTGACAGCAAGTGCCCCGTATGTGAACAGCCAACCGTCGGTGTGAACGTCGGCCAGGCGATGCCGCTGGCGATGAATGCTGAGACCGGCATGGGTGTCAGCCTTGAGAATCCGGAGACATTCCAGTGGATGCCTGCCTTAAACGGTCTGGGTGAGAAGGAGGAGCAGGAACTCTTCAAACTTCTCAACGCACCTGCCCCTGGTGTGGACGAACCCGGCACGATCGACTTCCTCCGTCATACCGCGATGAACGCACACGTGTCTTCCGAGCGGGTACGGGCCGCGGTGAACGGCTATCGTAGTGGGGTCGAGTATGCGAACACCAGGTTCGCATCCAGCATGCGGCTGATCGCGCAGATGATTGCCGGCAAACTTCCTACTAAAGTCTATTATGCGCACATGACCGGATTTGACACCCACGCGAACCAGCGCGGCACGCATGAGAACTTGCTGCTGCAGCTCGCTGAAGGCGTTTCTACCTTCTACAAAGATCTAGAGGCGCAGGGCAACGCCGACCGTGTCGTCGTGCTGGCGTTCTCCGAGTTCGGCCGGCGTGTGGCCGAGAATGGTTCCAACGGCACCGACCACGGCACGGCTGCTCCGATGTTCGTTTTCGGAAAAGCCATCAAGGGCGGGCTTTATGGCGCTCAGCCCAGCCTGACCGATCTCCAGGATGGCGACCTCAAGCACAGCGTTGACTTCCGCTCCGTTTACGCCACCGTCCTCGACAAGTGGATGGGCGCGGATCCAGCAAAGATCCTCGGGCACAACTTCGAGCGAGTCGCGTTCATCTAGCACATAACG
>Ga0184623_10000316_pt1 | contig 20281 bp, 16 predicted proteins | sample PLM1_100_b1_FD_133138 | JGI IMG/M metagenome (GOLD analysis project Ga0184623, IMG submission 133138) | Groundwater sediment microbial communities from an aquifer in East River, Colorado, USA - PLM1_100_b1 | ecosystem: Environmental > Terrestrial > Soil > Riparian zone | place: USA: East River... | reverse complement strand
CGGTCGCGTCCGGCTCGGGACCGCGCCGGGGCGACGGGCGCGGACGGTCGGCGCTCATGCGCGGAACACGTGCCGCCGGATGGCGGCGACGTTGCCGAAGATACGGACACCGAGGACGACGACCACGCCCGTGGAGAGCTGGCCGCCCACGCCGAGCTTGTCACCGAGATAGACGATCAACCCCGCCACCAGCACGTTCGAGACGAACGAGACGACGAACACCTTGTCGTCGAAGATTCCGTCGAGCCGCGCCCGGACGCCGCCGAACACCGCGTCGAGGGCGGCGACGACGGCGATCGGCAGGTACGGCTGGAGCCCGGCCGGCACGCTCGGTTCGATGAGCAGCCCGGCCGCGATCCCGACGACGAGCGCAAGTGCGGGGATCAACGTCCACCTCCGGTGGGTGAGGGTACGGACTGGGTCGGGGTCCCGGTCGACGCCGGGGGTGTCGACGCCGGGGGTGGGGTCGCCGTCCCGGAGGCGGGCGGGGTGGTCTCGTCCCGGTCGGCGGCCCCGCCGAGTACGTGCGCGTAGGAGAGAGGAGCACCAGCGGACGCGGGCAGCGACAGATCCTTGTCGCGCTTGACCTCGAAGGTCATCTCGTAGCGCTGGATATAGCCGCGGAACCGGCGGGCGACGCTGGAGCCGGTGAAGCGCTCGTTCAGCCGGTCGGCGTCACCGATCGCCTTGATCTCGTACGGGCTGGTGACCGGCCGCAGGTCGACGAGGATCGCCTCGCCGGCCAACCGGATCGTTGACGTCGGGGTGAGGCGCTGGTTGTCGATCGTGATCGCCTCCGCGCCGGAGCGCCACAGGGCGTTGACGAGTTCCTGCAGGTCGCGATCGAGGACCCGGGCGAGGTCGACCTCGCCGGTGGGCTCGCCGGTGACCGGGTCGACCGGGGGCGGTCCATCGCCGATGGTGACGACCAGCCCGGGCCCGGTGACGGAGGACAGCCCGGTGATGGTCTCCAGCTGTTCGAGCTGGCGGGCGGTCTGCTGGCCGGCGGCGCTGTCGGCGAGCGCGGCCTCGCGGTCCTTGGCGAGCTTCTCGCGCAGGTCATCGGCCTGCCGCTGCATGCTGTCGGAGGCGGCGGACCGGCGCTTGATGTCGTCGACGAGGCCCGCCTTGGCCTGAGCGGCGTCCGGAGCACGCGCGATCGCCTGCTGGTAGGCGATGGCGAGGATCACACCGACGACCACCAGAGTCAGCGCGACCGCCATCGTGCGGAACCGGCGGATCAGCGCGCTGGGCGGCTGCTCCACCTCGCGCCGCTCGGCCGCGGCGGCGTACCCGGCGTCGAGGTGGTTGTTCATCAGCTCGGCGAGCATCGCCAGGCCGGGCGACGGCGGGGCGCCGCGCCAGGGGCCGCGCGGGAGGTTCGCCGGTGTGGGCCGGCGCTTCGGCGGCTCGCTCACGGCACCTCCCCCGCGTCGGTCTGGCTGTCGGCGCGCACGAGCCGGGCGACCTGCGCCAGGTAGAGGAGGCCTGCCCACCAGTAGAGCGCGGCGCCCCAGATCATGAACGCCCAACCGAACGGAGCGGCCACGTCGCCCACCGCACCCTCTACTTGGGACAGCAGCACGAGCGGGAACGCCGAGAGGAGGTTGAAGGTGGCGGCCTTGCCGAGGAAGTGCACCGGCAACGGCCCGTACCCGTAGTGCCGCAGGACGGGCAGGGTCAGCGCGAGCACGGCGTCACGCGCGAGCAGGACGGCGGCGAGCCACCACGGGATGATGTCGCGGATCGCGAACGTGACGAGGGTGGCGACGATGTAGAGCCGGTCGGCGATCGGGTCGAGGAGCTGCCCGATCCGGCTGACCTGGCCCCACGCGCGGGCGAGCTTGCCGTCGAGCCAGTCGGAGAAGCCGCTGAGCACGAGCACGCCCAGGGCGAGCAGATCCTGCTCGGGCCCGAGCATGAGCCAGACGAACAGGGGTACGCCGAGGAGCCGGAGGAGGCTGAGCGCGTTCGGCAGGGTGAACACCCGGTTGCTCACCTGCGGTTCAGCCGGTGTCCGCACGGTCATCGGCGCGGCCCAGGTCGACGTCTCACCGGGCCTCCTTCGCGTCAGCAGAGCCCGTCTTCTGAATCCTGCCATGCGGGGAGCAGCCGACCGACCAGGGCCGGGTTCTCGAGGTGCGCGTTGTGCCCGATGCCGGGCAGCACGGCGGCGCCGGGTGCGAGCGCGCGGAGCTGGGCCGCGTCGACCATCGGGTCGCGCTCCCCCGCCGCGAGCAGCACCGGGCACCGGGCGGCGGCGAGGAGGGCGGGCATGTCGGGTGCGCCGATGCCGAAGGTCGCCGGGTCGAGGGCGAGCCGCCACCCGTCCGGGGTTGCGCGTACGCCGGCTCTGGCGCGCGGGTCCTCCGGCGGGACGAGGCCGGTCAGGCCCGCGACCTTCAGGTGCCGGTCGATCGCCGCGCCCTCGGTCGGGAACGTGGCGACCGGGCGGCGGGCCAGCGCGGCGGCGCGGTCGAGTTCCTCGGCGGTCCAGTCGATCTTGATACCGACGCCGACCACGCCGGCGGGCGTAATCCCGTGACGGCCGCTGGCGAGTTCGAGCGCCAGCACGCCGCCGAGCGAATGGCCGAGGATCGTCACGGGCTCAGCGTCGAGGGTCACGGCAAGCGCGGCGGCGAGCGCGGCCGCCATGCTGGTGAACGTGTACTGGTCCAGCGGCGCGGAGCCGCCGTGGCCTGGCAGGTCGGGGGCGAGCCACCGCCCGGGCCAGTGCCGGTCGGCCTCGGCGAGGAGACCGTCCCAGACCTCGCTGGTGGCGCCGAGGCCGTGCAGGAGAAGCAGAACAGGACCCGGCTGGCCGCCGGTACGCAGCCGGACCGCGTGCTCCACCATGGCTACGCGGCCGGCTGGACCACGGCGAGCTGGCGGGACATCGCCACCAGCTGCCCGTCGTGGTCCCAGAGTTCGACGTCCTCCTCGACGGTGCTGATGAGCCGGCCGTTCGGGCGCCCTCGATCCCGTTCCAGCCTGCGCCGATATGAGCTCGCCAGCGGCCGTCGCCGGCTGGGTGACCCGAACGTCGGTGTCGAACCGGTGGCGGGTTGTGGGGCGTCGTCATCGGAGAGCGATCGTACCCCGAGCACGGAACAGATCTGCCCGAAGCTCTCCCATGCTGCATCTTTATGGCATCAACGCAGACGAACGGTGCTTATCCCGGTGTACGGTGCCCGCGGATCGCGGAGCGCCTTCCGCTGGGGCCGCCTGTCCCGGGGCTCCGCGCAAAGGAGAGATACGTGCGCCCACCAAACCCCCTCGCACCGGCCAGAGGCGGCCTGTCGACACGGGCGAAGACCGCGGCAGCGACCGCGCTCGCGCTCGTCGCCGGCGGGTTACTCATCGCCTCGCCGGCAGTCGACGCCGATCCGCAGCCGACGTTCAGCGCCGACAAGGCCGTCGCCCGTAACTGCTTCGCCAAGCCGGCCGGCAAGGTCGCCGGCGTGGCGTCCCGCAACGTCGAGTCGACCGAGACCGGCCTGATCCGGGTCCGCCTCGACGGCGGCGGCGACTGGGATGTGGCGGTGTTCGACGCCGCGACGGGCCGTGCGGTGGCGGCGTCGTCCGGGTTCCGCAGCAGCGAACTGGCCGAGGGTTTCGTCACCAAGGGCCAGAAGCTGACCGTGCAGGCGTGCCGGTACGCGGGTAACGCCAAGAGCGTCGCCTACGGCATCGGCTTCGTGGGCGTCGCGGCCACGCCGGTCGCCGGTACGACCCAGGTCGTCGCCGTGCGCACCGCCGACCGGGCCGCGAAGCGCCGGCTCCAGGCGCTCGACCTCGACCTCACCGAGGCCGCGACGGCCACCACGATGGAAGCCGTCCTGCACGGCGACGCGGACGTGGCGAAGGTGCGCAAGGCCGGCTTCACCTACACCGTGAAGATCCCGGACCTGCGCAAGCGGATCGCCGCCAACCGCGCCGCCGACGCCACCTACGCCGCCAAGCAGGTGACCTCGGCCCTGCCCAGCGGCCGCACCACGTACCGGCGGCTCGCCGACTACCAGTACGAGCTGAAGGAGCTGGCCCGGACGCACCCGTGGCTGGTCCGCCCGCTCACGCTCTCAGAGAAGTCCGTCGAGGGCCGTACCATCGACGGCGTCGAGATCACCGCGAACGCGGCGAACGTCAACGACGGCAAGCCGGTCTTCTTCAACATGGGCGTCCACCACTCCCGTGAGTGGCCCTCCGGCGAGCACTCCATCGAGTGGGCGTACGAGCTGGTCAAGAACTACAAGAAGAACTCCCGGACGTCCCGGCTGGTCAACACCACCCGGACGATCGTGGTGCCGATCGTCAACCCGGACGGCTTCACGGTCTCCCGCGAGGCGCAGCCGCTCGGCGACTTCAGCAAGTTCGACTACGAGATGAAGCGGAAGAACTGCCAGACCCTGGACGCCCCGCCCGCCGACCGGGTCGGCGTGTGCGCGGCCAACCCGGCCGGCCGCACCCGCGGCGTCGATCTGAACCGTAACTACGGCGGTTTCTGGGGCGGCCCCGGCGCGAGCAGCAACCAGGCCAGCGACACCTTCCGCGGCTCGGCGCCGTTCTCCGAGCCGGAGGTCAAGGCGGTCCGCGCGCTCATCGCCAGCCGCCAGGTGACGAACCTGATCACCAACCACACCTACTCGAACCTGGTGCTGCGCGCACCGAGCATCCTCGACACCCGGCCGCCGCTCGACGAGCCGCTCGCCAAGGCGCTCGGCGAGAAGATGGCCAGCCACAACGGGTACGAGAACCAGGCCGGCTGGCAGCTGTACGACACCTCCGGCAGCACTGAGGACTGGAGCTTCTGGGTTACCGGTGGCCTCGGCTACACGTTCGAGATCGGCCCGACGGAGTTCCACCCGCCGTACCAGACCGGTGTCGTGGACGAGTACCTCGGCACGGGCGGCGCGGCCGGCGCCGGTAAGGGCGGCAACCGCGAGGCGTACTACGAGATGGCCGAGTCCACCGCGAACGCCGCGCACCACGCCACCGTCACCGGTACGGCGCCGAAGGACTGGAAGCTGCGGGTCCGCAAGGAATTCCAGACGCCGACCTCGCCGGTGATCGCGCCCGACGGCACCACGGGCGACCCGATCCTCTACACCGACGTGCTGGAGACGACGCTCAAGGCGCCGGGCGGCACGTTCAACTGGGCGCTCAACCCGTCGACCCGGCCGTACGTGGCCGGTCGCTTCGGGCGTAAGCCCGCGGGACCGCCGCAGGCCACGATCACCCTGCCCAACCCCGCCGGCCAGCCGGCGGAGAACACCGAGTCGAACCCGCTCGACGGCGCGTACGAGTCGATCCCGTTCACGATCGAGGCCCCGCCGAAGGTCGACAACGGCACGGCGAACGTCCACATCGAGTGGGGCAACGCCGCGACCGACTGGGACCTCTACATCGTCAACGCCGACGGCAAGATCGTCGGCCAGTCGGCGTCGTTCGGTGACACCGACGAGGACGCGGCGCTGATCGACCCGCTGCCGGGCGAGTACCGGGCCATCGTCGTCAACTACGACCAGGTCGACGGCGCGCCGTACGACGACTGGTCGGGCGGCAACGTGACGTTCAAGAACCCCCTACCGCCGCTGATCGGCGTCAAGGAGTCCTGGACGCTCACCTGCGAGAAGCCGAACGGCCAGCTCGTCTCGGTCCGCCAGGTGATCGTGGACCGGGGTCAGAAGGTCGACCTCGGTAACGCCTGTGCCAAGCCGGCACGCAAGCAGCGCGCGACCAGCTAGTCACTTGAAGCGGCCGTGGTTTCTGGGTCATAGCCCGGAAAACCACGGCCGCTTCGTCGCTCGGCCCCAACGTCGCGATGGGATTGGGGGCACGATCCAACCGCGGCAGGTCAGCGGCGGCCCATGGCGGCGCGGGCGGCGGCGGTGAAGAACCGCTCCATCTCCGAGCCGAACGGGTTGTCGTGGACGAGGTAGGTCCAGGTGGCGGTCGGCCGGACCAGCCCGGCGTCTTCCAGGTTCCAGTTCGGGCCGTCGATCTTGACGTCCTCGAACGTGGCGACGGTGCGGTCGTCGATCTCGGTGAGCACCTCGGCGAAGGCCGGGACGGCCGCGCGGTGGAACTCATCGAGGGGGTCGAGGCGGCCCAGCGCGCGCAGGTGCACGCCCTCGCGTACGTCCGCGAGGTTGGCGAGGTGCTCGGCCCAGCACCGGTCCACGTGGTGGAGTGAGATCAACCGGGCGGCGCGCGCGAGCGCCTCCTCGCCGATCTCCTCCTTCACCTCGTCGTAGTGCTCCTTGCTGCGATCGGCCAGCAGTTCGGCGGCTGCATCGGTGGTGAGCAGCGCGTGGCGGCGCTCGGCCAGGACGCGACGCTGCCGCTCCACCACGACGCTGTACCGCCATGTGTTGCGGTGGATCTCGAAGTTGATGCCCTCGCTGACCCGCTGCGCGTGCTCGATCGCCGCGTCGATGCTCTTGTCCGTGAGGCGGCCGTCGGGCTGGGCGGACACGCCCGTACCGATTCCCTTGTCGCCGTGGTGGACGATCAGGTCGTCCTCGACGCTGACGTAGAACACCGAGCCGCCGGGGTCGCCCTGGCGTCCGGAACGGCCCCGGAGCTGGTCGTCGACGCGGCGGCTGTCGTGCCGGCCGCTCCCGATCACGTACAGGCCGCCGAGGTCGGCCACCTTGTCCCGATCGGCTTCCTCGCGCCCGGACCGACTGCTGCCGCCGAGCCGGATGTCGACGCCGCGGCCGGCCATCTGGGTGGAGACGGTCACCGCGCCGAATCCGCCGGCCTCGGCGATGATCGCGGCCTCCTCGGCGTCGTTCTTCGCGTTGAGGACGGCGCACTCGATACCGGCTTCGCCCAGCGCGGCGGCGATCCGCTCGGACTCCGCCACGTCGAGGGTGCCGATGAGCACCGGCCGGCCCTTCCCGTGGGCGACGATCGTCTCGGCGATCATCGCGGCTTCCTTCTCCTCCAACGTGCCGTACACGCGGTCGTGCTCGTCCACCCGGATGCACGGGGCGTTCGAGTCGACCACGGCGACCTCGAGGGAGTAGAACTCGCGGAGCTGCTCGCCGACGAGCACGCCCGTGGCGGTCATGCCGCAGGCATTCGGGTAGAGCCGGATCAGGGACTGCACGGTGAGCGTGCCGAGCACCTCACCTTCGGCGGTGGCGGCCAGGCCCTCCTTCGCCTCGACTGCGGCCTGGAGACCGTCCGGCCACCGGCGGCGCTGGGCCACCCGCCCGCGGAACTCGTCCACCAGTTCGACCTTGCCGCTGCGGACGATGTAGTCGACGTCGCGGACCAGCAGGGCCTGGGCGTACAGCGCCACGTTGACGCTGGTCAGCTCTTCCAGGTGCTCCGGCTCGTACAGGTTGATCCCGCCGAGAGCCTTCTCGACCCTGGCCAGACCGGCCTCGGTGAGCTGCACGCTGCGCTTGTCGAGCGCTGCCCGGTAGTGCTGGCGCGGACGCAGCCCACGCACCACCTCGGCGGCAGCTTTGGTCGGGTCGGCGAGATCGGCGACCGCGCCGGCGAGCACCAGCGGCACGCGGGCCTCGTCGATGAGGATCGAGTCGGCCTCGTCCACGAGCACGGTGGCCAGCTCCTGCTGGACGATCTCGGCCTCGTCGACGGCGAGCTGGTCGCGGAGGTAGTCGAAGCCAGCCTCGCTGACGGAGACGTAGGTGACGTCACGGGCGTACGCCTCGCGGCGCTCGTCCGGCGTGGACAGCTCGGTGATCCAGCCAGCGGTGAGGCCGAGCCGGCTGTAGACCGGCTCCATCCACTCCGCGTCGCGGCGGGCCAGGTAGTCGTTGACGGTGAGCACATGGACGCGCTCGCCCCGGACCGCGAATCCGAAGACGGCGAGCGCGGCGGCGAGCGTCTTGCCCTCGCCCGTGGCCATCTGCGTGACGTGGCCGGACAGCATGGCCAAGGCGCCGAGTAGCTGCACGTCGAACGGGCGCTCGTCCAGCCCGCGGCGGGCCGCCTCCCGGCCCAGCGCGAACAGCTCGGCCAGCTCGTCGGGCTCGGTGACGTCGCCGCCCTTCTCGCGCAGCTCCACCGCCGCCGCGGTCAGCTCCTCGTCGCTGAGCGCGGTGAAGTGGTCCTCGCGCTCGGCGACGGCTGGCAGCACCGCGCTGAGCGGGCTCAGGTCGACGGTCGTGCCAGGTCGTTGCAGGAACCGCCGGAAGCCGGATTTCAGCCGCTGTCGTACGCTCATGCCCGGCCTCGCTCCGCTGCTGCCGGGCATGAGGCTCCATGCCGCGCTGCACCGATGATTCGCTCGCTCCGCTCGCTCATGCGCCCACCGTACGGGGCGCCGTCGAGGCTGCCAGTGGGAACCCTGGGATCAGTCGAACAGGATCACCTGCCGGACCACCTCGCCACCCTTGAGCGCGTCGAGGGCGTCGTTGACGTCGTCCAGGCCGAGCCGGCGGCTGATCATGCCGTCCAGGTCGAGCCGGCCGGCGCGCCAGAGGCCGAGCAGGCGCGGGTAGTCGCGCCGGACGTCCGCGGAGCCGTAGAGGGAGCCGAGCAGCGCCTTGCCGTCGAACAGCAGCTCGAACGCGCTGAACTCGACCTTCTGCTCCATGCTGCCGACGCCGACCACGACCGTCGTGCCGCCGCGGCGGGTGGCCTGCCACGCCGCCCGGATCGTGGCCGCGGCGCCGACCACCTCGAACGCGTAGTCGAAGCCCTCCCCGCCGGTCAGCTCGGCCGTGAGAGCGGGCAGGTCCTCCGGGGTGGCGGTGTGGGTGGCGCCGAAGCGCCGCGCCAGCTCGTGCTTGGCCAGCACCGGGTCGACCCCGACGATGACCGCCGCCCCCGACAGCCGGGCGCCCTGGAGCGCGGCCACGCCGACCCCGCCGCAGCCGATCACGACCACGCTCGACCCGGGCTCGACGCGCGCGGTGTTGATCACGGCGCCGACGCCGGTGGTCACACCGCAGCCGATCAGCGCCGCGATGTCGAACGGGGTATCGGCCGGGATCTTGACGGCCCCTTCCTGCGGCACCACCAGCTCCTCCGCGAACGTGCCACAGCCGGCCATGCCGAAGCCCGGTACGCCGCCGACGGTGAACCGGGGCCGCGCGTACGCCTGCATCACGTGCACGATGCACAGGTGCGGTTGCCCGCGCCGGCACGCCGCGCAGCTCCCGCACGGCGGCACCCAGCAGAGGATCACGCGGTCGCCGGGCACGAGATCGGTGACGTCTCCCCCGACCTCCACCACCTCGCCGGACGCCTCGTGGCCGAGGATCCCAGGCGCGATCGTCGGCAGGGTGCCGTTGATCACCGAAAGGTCCGAGTGGCATACCCCAGCCGCGCGCACCCGGATCCGGACCTCGCCGGGCGCCAGGTCCACCGTCGCCACGTCATCGCGCAGGTCGAGCTTGTCGTCGCCGATCGCGTTGAGCACCGCGGCACGCACGATGGCCACCTCCGTCGTTGGTAGGGAGTCGTTGGTAGGGAGTCGTTGGTAGGGATCAGTCGTCGTTGAGGGTGAGCGCGAGCTTGGGGCAGAGCCGAACCGCCACCCGGACCTTGGGCAGCTGGTCTTCCGTGGGCTGGTGGATGTGCAGCATCTCGTCGTCGTCGAGGCTGAACACCGCCGGTACGGTCGCCACGCACCGCCCGAACGCCTCGCACACGTCCGGGTCGACACTGACGGTGTTCATGCGCCGGCCAGCTTCCGGTGGTCCCACGACACCGTGCGGACGGGTTCGACGAGGTAGCCGCGCCGCTTCGGGGCCGTCTGGGCGACGTACCCGTCGAGGTGTTCGGACGGCAGCCCCAGCGACCGCGCCACGATCCGGGTGCCGATGTCCACCACGGCCGCCGGGTCGTCTGTCGGGCACACCACACCGCCCAACTGCACGCCACGCAGGGTGAAGTAGTCGTCGCCGGCCTCGATCAGGCAGGTGACCCGCGGGTCGCGCTCCAGGTTCTTGGCCTTCTGCGACGCCCGGTACGTCCAGAACGCGATCCGGCCGTCGACGAGCGCGTAGTACATCGTCACCAGGTGCGGGGTGCCGTCGGCGTTGATCGTCGCGAGTTGCAGCTTCGTGCCCTCGGCGAGCAGCGCCTGCGCCTCGTCCCCGGTGAGCCGGGTGGTCACGCGCACCGGACGGCCATCTCCTTGATCCCGTTGATGAAGTTCGACCGCAGCCGGCGCACGGGCCCAGCCAGCTCCAGGTCGGGCACCCGGTCGAGCAGCGTCTCGAACAGCAGGCGCAGCTCCAGGCGGGCGAGGTGGGTGCCGAGGCAGAAGTGCGGGCCACCGCCGCCGAAGGCGATGTGCGGGTTGGGATCGCGGCCGATGTCGAAGTGCTCCGGATCGGCGAAGACGGCCTCGTCACGGTTGGCCGAGGCATAGAAGAGGATCACCTTGTCGCCGGTGGCGATCTTCTGGCCGTGCAGCTCGACGTCGCGGGTGGCCGTGCGGCGGAACTCCATCACCGGCGTCACCCAGCGCAGCATCTCCTCGACCGCGCTGTTCAGCAGCGACCGGTCGGCCTGGAGCCGGCGCCACTGGTCCGGGTTCTCCAGGAACGCGAGCATCCCGCCGGACGCGGCGTTGCGGGTGGTCTCGTTGCCGGCCACGGCGAGCAGCACGAAGAACAGGTCGAACTCCAGCTCGGACAGGACGTCGCCGTTCCCGTCGGGCTGGAGCAGCTTCGTCACGATGTCGTCCCGCGGGTTCTCCCGGCGCTCCTGGCCCAGCTCGTTGGCGTAGGCGAAGATCTCGATCGCGGCGGCCTGACCGTCCTCGTAGGACGTCTGCATTTCCGGGTCGTCGAAGCCGAGCATCCGGTTGGACCAGTTGAAGATCTTGTCCCGGTCGGCCTCGTGCGCGCCCAGCATGTCGGCGATCACCACCAGCGGCAGCTGGGCTGCGACGTCGCGAACGAAGTCGGTGGTGCCCTTCGCGACCAGCTCGTCGACCAGCTCATGGCACAGCTCGCGGATCCGGTCCTCCAGCCTGGCGATCATACGCGGGGTGAAGCCGCGGTTGACCAGGCTGCGTAACCGGGTGTGGTCCGGCGGGTCCTGGCTGAGCATCATCAGCCGGTTCGCCTGCAGGGACTCCTCGTCGCGGTCGTTGAGCAGCGCGGTGCCGAGGTAGGAGGAGAACGTGGCCGCGTCGCGGGAGGCGGTCACTACGTCGTCGTACCGGGTCAGCGCCCAGAAGCCCGGCCCGTCGGGCTCGGGGTTCCAGAACACGGGCGCCTCGCGGCGCAGGTAGGCGAACCACTCGTACGGCAGCGCGCGTTCGTACACGCTCGGGTCGTAAAGGTCGATGTGGGGAGCGGCCATCGAGCGTGCCTCCTCTGACTGGTCAAGCGCGGGAGTTCAGGCGAGCGCGATCGTCTCCTCGCAGGAGAATCCGGCCCGTGCCGAGCCGGTGAAGTGGGTGCCGAGAGCGTGGTCGAGGTCGTCGAACGTCCAGGTGTCGCCGCTGGCGTCGAACCGCTTCTCCACCCGCGGCGGCGCCATGACCAGCACCGTCCCGCCGTGGACGACGAACACCTGCCCGGTGATCCGCTCGGCCGGCGGCGAGGCGAGGTAGACGACGAGCGGCGCGACCCGCTCCGGCGCGAGCGGATCGGGACCGTCCGGGGCGGCGCCGAACACCTGGGCGGTCATCGCGGTACGGGCCCGCGGGCAGATGGCGTTGGCGCGGACGCCGTACCGGGCGCAGCCGCGGGCGGTGGCCACGGTGAGGGCGGCGATCCCCGCCTTCGCCGCCGCGTAGTTCGGCTGGCCTTCCGAGCCGATGAGGAACGCCTCGGAAGCGGTGTTGACGATCCGCCCGTACACCGGGGCGTTGCTGGCCTTGCTCTGCGCGCGCCAGTGGGCGGTGGCCAGCCGTGAGGTCACGAAGTGGCCGCGCAGGTGGACCCGGATGACGTCGTCCCACTCCTGCTCGGACATCGAGAAGATCATCCGGTCGCGGAGGAAGCCGGCGTTGTTCACCAGCACGTCTATCCCGCCTTCGAGCAGCCGCTCGGCGGTGGACCACTCGGCGACGTCGCCGGCGACCACGCGCGCCTCGCCGCCGGCCGCGCGGATCTCGTCGGCGACGGCCTGCGCTGGTTCCGCTGCCACATCGTTGAGGACCACGCGTGCGCCGGCCATAGCGAGTGCCAGCGCCTCGGCCCGTCCCAGCCCATTGCCCGCGCCGGTGACGACCGCTACCTTGCCGTCCAGCGGGTGCCTGGTGCCGTCCACGGGCCACTCCCCTCCATACGGGGAAAACGTTAGAACACGTTCTAATACGAGAACGTGTTCTCGTCAAGGAAATGCCCGCCCGCTGCTGTTGATGAGGGTGCCCTTCATGCGGCCAGGGGCCCATGAAGGGCACCTTCATCACGGGCGTGACTACATCGGGTCGTCGGTGAGCGGCATCAGCACGGTCTTGATTTCGGTGTAGCCCTCGATCGCCGCGCGCCCGCCCTCGCGGCCCAGCCCGGACTGGCCGAAGCCACCGAACGGCGCGTGCGGTTCGAGCTGGTAGCCGTTGATCCCGAACGTGCCGGCGCGGACGCCCTTCGCCAGCCGCATCGCCCGCCGGACGTCGTTGGTCCACACGGTCGCGCCGAGGCCGTAGGACGTGTCGTTGGCCATGCGCATGGCCTCGTCCTCGTCGGTGAACGGCACCACGGCGAGCACCGGCCCGAAGATCTCCGCGCGTGCGATCGCCATCGTGTTGTCCACGTCGGCGAACAGCGTCGGCGCGACGAAGTTGCCGCCCGCGAGGTCGCCGCCCTCGCGTTCGCCGCCGCACACGAGCCGCGCGCCCTCGTCGTGACCCTGGGCGATGTAGGCGAGCACCTGGTCGAGCTGCTTGCCGTTGATCAGCGGCGACGCCGTCGTGGTCGGCTCGAACGGGTCGCCGTAGCGGACCATCCCGGCCATCATCTCCGCCGTCGCCAGGAACCGGTCGTAGACGTCGCGGTGCACGAGCGCGCGGGTGTGCGCCACGCAGGCCTGCCCGGAGAGCCCGAGCGTGACCATGCCCATCGTCACCGCCGCCGCACCTTCGACGCTCGGCGCGTCCGGGAAGACGATCGACGGGCTCTTGCCGCCCAACTCCAGCGTGACCCGCTTGATCCCGACCGCCGCAGCCTCCATCACCCGCCGCCCCACGGCCCTGCTGCCGGTGAAGCTGACCTTGTCCACCAGCGGATGCGTGATCAACGCCTCGCCCGTCGGCGAGCCCGGACCGGTAACCACGTTGAGCACGCCGTCCGGCAACCCGGCTTCGGCGATCAGCTCCGCCAGGCGCAGCACCGCGAAGCTCGCGTACTCCGACGGCTTGAGCACCACCGTGCAACCGGCCGCGAACGCCGGCGCGAGCTTCTGCGCCGCGAGCAGCAGCGGCACGTTCCACGGCACGATCGCCGCCACCACGCCCACCGGCTCGCGCAGCGTGAACACCAGATGGTCGCCGCCCTGGTACGGCGGCAGCGTCTCGCCGGCGATCTTGTCCACCCAGCCGGCATGGTGGTCGAACACGTCGGCAACACACCCGGGCGACGTCGCGTAGATCTGCGCGAATGTCATCGGCACGCTGTTGTCCAGCGCGATCAACCCGCTCAGCTCGTCGGCGTTGGCCCGCACCAGATCGGCGATCCGGCGCAATACCCGGATCTTCTCCGTCGCGCGCGAGCGTGGCCACGGCCCCTCGTCAAACGCCCGGCGCGCCGCCCGGACCGCCGCGTCCACGTCGTCGGCGGTCGCGATCGGGATGCGCCCGATGTCCTCGCCCGTTGCTGGATGGACGTGCGTCCAGGTGGCCTCGTCGGCGGCGGCGCGGCGGGCGCCGTCGATATGGAGCTCACCGTCCCGCAGGCCGATCCTGTCGCGGTGGGCCTTCAGCGAGAGCACCATAGTGCTGCCTCCTCGGGGGCGAGCCGACCCGATTCCGGATAACTGAAACGCGTTCTACACTAGCCGGTAACGCAGGCCAGCCCAAGCCCTATCGGGGGCACCGTCGAGTGAATCGAGGGCGCGATGACGATCGGACTGACCGGCGAGCACGAGGCGCTGCGTGATGCGGTCCGGGGCTGGGCAGCGCGGCACGTCACGCGGGAGGTGATCCGCCAGGCGGCCGACGCCGAGGTCGAGCAGCTCCCGTCCTGCTGGGAGAAGCTCGCCGGGCAGGGCCTGCTCGGCCCGCACCTGCCGGCGGGCGTCGGCGGTGGCGGGCACGGGCTGGTCGAACTCGCGGTGGTACTGGAAGAGCTGGGGCGGGCGCTCGTGCCGGGGCCGGTGCTGCCCACGGTGCTGGCCAGCGCGCTGATCGCCCGTGGCGGCGGTCCCGAGGAGTTGCTGCCGGCGCTCGCCGACGGCACGTCCACCGGCGCCGTCGGGCTCAGCCACGGACTGGTCGCCAAGGCGGTTCCCGGTGGGCTGCGGGTGTCGGGCGTGACGTCGCCCGTGCCCGGTGGATGCGTCGCCGACGTGCTGGTGCTGTGCGCGCAGAGTCCGGACGGCGAGGTGTGGTTCGTCGCGAGCGCCGCCGACGTGGAGATCACGCCGCTGCCCAGCCTGGACCTGACCCGGCGGTCGGCCCTGGTGACGGTCACCGACCTGCTCGTGCCGCCCCTGGCCGTTCAGGACGTGCGCGAGCTGGCCGCCGCCCTCGCCTCCGCCGAGGCGTGCGGTGTCGCCGCGTGGTGCCTGGAGACGGCGAGCGAGTACGCGAAGGTCCGGGTCCAGTTCGGACGGCCGATCGGGCAGTTCCAGGCCGTCAAGCACCGGTGCGCCGAGATGCTGCTGGCGCTCGAACAGGCCCGCGCCGCCGCCTGGGACGCCGCCCGCGACGGCAGCCAGCTGGCCAGCGCCGTCGCCGCGGTACTCGGCCCGGACGCCGCGGTACGGTGCGCCAAGGACTGCATCCAGATCCTCGGCGGTACCGGGTTCACCTGGGAACACGACGCCCACCTGTACCTGCGCCGCGCGCTGACCCTACGGGCTGTGGCGGGTGGCTCGGACGACTGGGCGCGCCGGGCCGCAGCGCTCACGTATGGTGGCGCGCGGCGGGACGTCGCCGTCGAGCTGCCGGCTGAAGCCGAGCAGTACCGGGCGGACGCGCGCCGGACCGCCACCGAACTCGCCGCCTTGGACCTCAAGGCCCGCCGCGCCCGGATGGCCGACGGCGGCTGGATCGTGCCGCACCTGCCGGCGCCGTGGGGGCGCGACGCCGGCCCGCTCGAACAACTCGTACTCCAGCAGGAGTTCGCCGCCGCCGGCGTCCGCACGCCCGATCTCGTCATCGGCGCCTGGGTCGTGCCGACACTCGTCAGGTACGGCACCGACGAGCAGCGCGCGCGGTTCCTGCCGCCGACGCTGCACGGCGAGCTGATCTGGTGCCAGCTCTTCAGCGAACCGGGCGCGGGCTCCGACCTGGCGGCGCTCAGCACGCGGGCCGAACGGGGCGACGGCGGCTGGCACCTCACCGGCCAGAAGATCTGGACGTCCGTGGCGCAGCACGCTGACTGGGGCATCTGCCTCGCCCGCACCGATCCGGACGTCGCCAAGCACCGCGGCATCACCTACTTCCTCGTCGACATGCGCGCACCCGGCATCGACGTCCGCCCGCTGCGGGAGCTGACCGGTCGGGCCATGTTCAACGAGGTCTTCCTCGACGATGTGTTCGTGCCGGACAGCTGCGTGGTCGGCGAGCCGGGCGACGGCTGGCGGCTCGCCAGGACCACGCTGGCGAACGAGCGGGTCGCCCTGTCGAGCGGCTGGGCGATGGGTGCCGGGGTCGGGGATCTGGTGGGGCTGATCACCGATCCGGACGCGGCGTTCGGGCACCTTGTCTGCGCGGAGCAGGCATTCGCCCTGCTCGGGCTCCGGGCCACACTGCGGCGGCTGTCCGGGCTGGAACCGGGGCCGACGTCGAGCGCCCGGAAGCTGCTCGGGATCCGGCACGCGCAGCAGGTGGCCGAGTACGGCTGGTCGCTGCTCGGCGCGGACGGCGCGGTCGTGGCGGGCCGGACGGCACTCTGGCCGGGGCTGATGCTCGGCACGAGGGCAATGTCCATCGCCGGCGGTACCACCGAGGTCCAGCTGAACATCCTCGCCGAGCGGATCCTGGGCCTGCCGCGCGACCCGTGAGGCCCCGGTCAGCCGGCAGGCTCCGGCGCGGCCACCGCCTCCGCGGCCGTCTGCTGAGCCCAGCGGTAGTCCGGCTTGCCACTCGGCGAGCGCCGCACCTCGTCGACGACGACGTACGCTCGCGGCGCCTTGTAGCCCGAGAGCCGCTCGCGGCAGTGCGCGTCCAGCGCGGCGTCGCCGGGCACAGCCACGTCCGGACGTAGCTGCACAACGGCCGCGACCCGCTGGCCGTACCGCTCGTCCGGCACGCCGGCGACGACGGCGTCGAAGATCGCCGGATGCGCCTTGAGCACGGCCTCGATCTCCTCCGGGTAGATCTTCTCCCCGCCGGAGTTGATGCAGACCGCGCCGCGCCCCAGCACGTGCACCGTGCCGTCCGCCTCCACCGTGGCCAGGTCGCCGAGGAGCACCCAGCGCTCCCCGTCCACTTCGACGAACACCTCCGCCGATTTCTCCGGATCGCGGTAGTACCCGAGCGGCACGTGCCCGCGCTGCGCGACGTGCCCGACGACGCCCGAACCCGGTGCGACCGGCCGCAGCGCGGAGTCCAGGACGGCTGTGCGCTCGTTGACGGCGAACCGCAAGCCCGACTCGGGGCTCGATCCCGCCACACCTGTGCCGTTGAACCCCGACTCCGAGGCGCCGAAGTTGTCCAGCAGCAGCGTGTTCGGCAGCAGCGCGTGCAGCGCGTCGCGGACGCTCGCGGAGAAGATCGCGCCCGCCGAGCTGATCGCGAAGAGGGTCGACATGTCGGTACCTGCGAGCGGCCCGGCGAGCGCCTCGGCGAGCGGCCGCGCCATCGCGTCGCCGACGATGTTCGCCGCGTTGACCCTCTCGGCGGCGATGGCGCGCAGCACGTCGCCCGCGTCGAACCGCCGTACCAGCACGACCTTGCGCCCACCGAACCAGCCGATGAACGTGGCGAGCTGGGCCGCGCCGTGCATCAGCGGCGCCACCGGGAACATGACGAGCGGGTACGACGCCGCGACCCGCTCGCCCAGTTCCTCGGGTGTCTTGACCGGCTCGCCCATCGGGTCGCCGCCGCCCATGCCGGCGAAGAACAGGTCCTCGTGGCGCCACACCACGCCCTTGGGCATGCCCGTCGTGCCGCCCGTGTAGATGATGTAGTGGTCGTCGGCCGAGCGGGGTCCGAAGTCCCGTTCCGGGTCGCCGCCGGCGACGGCATCCTCGTACGGCGGTGACCCGACTTCGAGCACGTGCCGCATCATGGGGGTCCGCGCCTCGGCGACCCGGTCCGTGAACTCGACGTCATACACCAACCCGACCAGGTCAGCGTCGCTGTAGAGGTACGCCAGCTCGGCGGCGACGTACCGGTAGTTGATGTTGATCGGCACCGCCCGCAGCTTCAGGCACGCGAGCACGGTCTCGACGTACTCGGGCCCGTTGTAGAGCTGCACGCCCACGTGGTCACCGGGGCCGACGCCCACACCGGCGAGATGGTGGGCGAGCCGGTTCGCGCGGGCATCCAGTTCGGCGAAGGTGAGCCGCCGGTCGCCGCAGACCAGCGCCTCCCGCTCCGGAACGGCGTCGACGACGCTCTCGAACAGGTCAGCCAGGTTGTACTCCACCGGTGCCTCCGATCGTTTAGAGCGTCCAGCACGCTCTAGATCTGCCGGTCGCGCCCTGCCCAGTACGGATCCCGCAGCCGTCGCTTGTAGACCTTGCCGATCGGGTCGCGCGGGAAGTCGGGGACGAAGTCGACGGAGCGCGGGCACTTGAAGGCGGCCAGGCTCTCCCGGCAGTACGCGATGAGCCGTTCGGCCGCCTCGCCGTCGGTGGCAGTGCCGGGCATCGGCTCGACGGCGGCCTTCACCTGCTCGCCCCAGTCGTCGTCGGGCACGCCGAAGACCGCGCAGTCCGCGACGTCCGGGTGCTGCAACAACACCGACTCGATCTCGGCCGGGTAGATGTTCACGCCGCCGGCGATGATCACGTCCGACTTGCGATCGCACAGGTAGAGGTAGCCGTCGTCGTCGAGGTACCCGGCGTCGCCGACCGTGAAGAACCCGTCCCGCCAGGAGCGTCGCGTCTTCTCCTCGTCCCCGTGGTACCGGAACGTCTGCGCGCGCATCTTGATCCAGACCGTGCCGACCTCGCCGGGCGCGAGCCGGGTGAAGTCGTCGTCGGTCACCGCGATCTCGCTGATCGCCCACGGCCGCCCGACCGAGCCCGGCTTCTTCTCGAAGTCCTCGGGCGTCGCGAGCGTGCCGCCGCCCTCACTCGCCGCGTAGTACTCGTAGATCACCGGACCCCACCAGTCGACCATCGCCCGTTTGGTGGCGATCGGGCAGGGCGCGGCGCCGTGAATCGCGTGCGTCATCGACGAGACGTCGTACCGGGCGCGCTCGTCCTCGGGCAGCCGCAGCATCCGGTGGAACATCGTGGGCACGAGGTGTGTGCTGGTCACGCGGTGCTCCGCGATCCGTTCGAGCATGCCCTCCGGCGTCCAGCGGTCCATCAGGACGACGGTGTGGCCGCTGTTGAGCGCCGCCGTCACGTGGTTGGTGACGGCCGTGTGGTACATCGGCGCCGTCACCAGATGCACGCCGTCGCCGAGCATCGGGATGCCGTAGACGTGGAACAGGAAGGTGCCGAACTCCCCGGCCTGGTGCGGGTCCATTCCGGACAGCGGACGCTGCACGCCCTTCGGCCTACCGGTCGTGCCGGAGGTGTAGGTCATCAGCGCGCCGGCCGTGCGATCGGCGGGCAGCGTCTCCGGCTGACCCGCGCCGAGCTGCGTGTACGGCGCGAAGCCCTCGACCGACCCGATGGCGAACCGCGCCGGGCCCGCGGTTGCTACCGAAGTGCCGAACCGCTCGTGGGCCACGAGAACTTTGGCGCCAGAGTCCGTCACGAGGTAGTCGATCTCGGCGGCGGTGAGGTGGTAGTTCGCCGGTACAAGGTACAGCCCGGCCTGCGCCGTGGCCAGGGTGAGCGCCACCGCCTCGACGCTGTTCGGCAGCACCGTCGCCACGACGTCGCCGGCCGCTAGGCCCTGCGCGCGCAGGCCGTGCACCAGCTGGTTCGCCGCGCGGTACAGCGCGCCGAAGGTGGTCCGCCCGCCGTCTGCGTCCACGACGGCGAGACGATCAGGTTCACGTTCGGCGATGGTCCAGAACCCGAGCTCCCCCACGGCCCCTCCCTCGCTTGGCGCGGACGGTGCGAGTCGGTACAGCAATCGATAACGCGTTCTCGTTACGCTGCCGGAAGCCATCGCAGTGTTTCGAGCCAGTTGCTGGCGTGTCAAGAGAGCGCCGTGTTCAAATAGAACATGTTCTAGCTGGACCGGTCCCGAACGTCGCCTGGGAGGCCGCCATGTCCGATCCGCATCTCCTGTTCGAGCGGGACGGCCACGTGGCCGTGCTGACGATGAACCGGCCCGAGGCGCGCAACGCCTTCTCGCCAGAGATGCTCGTGCGGATGGCGCAGGCGTGGGACGAGATCGACGGCGACCCCGAGATCCGGGTCGCGATCCTCACGGGAGCCGGCGGCGTCTTCTGCGCGGGCGCCGACCTCAAGGCGCTGTACGCCACCCAGCAGGGCGACGACTTCGGCAAGGCGCTGCGTGAGGACACCGGGATCGCGTGGAAGGGGATGCTCCGAGGCCACCGGCTGCGCAAACCGCTGATCGCCGCCGTCGAGGGGTATGCCGTGGCCGGCGGCACCGAGATCCTGCAGGCCACCGACATCCGGATCGCCGGCGAGAGCGCGCTCTTCGGCCTCGCCGAGGTGACCCGCGGGCTGTTCCCGGTCGGTGGCTCGACCGTACGGTTGCGCCGCCAGATCCCGTACCCCAAGGCGATGGAGATCCTGCTTACCGGCGAACCCGTCAGCGCTGCCGACGCCGAGCGGATGGGGCTCATCGGCCGAGTAGTCCCGACCGGCGAGGCGCTGGCGGAGGCCCGCCGCGTCGCGGACCGGATCGCCCGCAACGGCCCGCTCGCGGTGCAGGCCATCAAGCGCTCGGTCCAGGAGACCGAGGGCCTGCCCGAGGACGAGGCGCTCAAGGTCGAGCTGGAGATCGGCCTCCCGATCTTCGGCACCGCCGACGCCAAGGAGGGCACCCGCGCGTTCACCGAGAAGCGCGAACCCCGCTACGAGGGCCGCTGATCCCTGCGCTTCGCATTGGCGCAAATCCGCTGACTGG
>Ga0184623_10000315_pt1 | contig 20361 bp, 17 predicted proteins | sample PLM1_100_b1_FD_133138 | JGI IMG/M metagenome (GOLD analysis project Ga0184623, IMG submission 133138) | Groundwater sediment microbial communities from an aquifer in East River, Colorado, USA - PLM1_100_b1 | ecosystem: Environmental > Terrestrial > Soil > Riparian zone | place: USA: East River... | reverse complement strand
GGCCACCCGGTCGACCGTGGTCTCGGTGCGCCGCCGATACGCGATGAGGTCGGCGATCGAGATGATGGTGAGCCCGTGCGTCTGGGCGAACGCCACCAGCTGCGGCAGCCGGGCCATCGACCCGTCGTCGTTGACTATCTCCGCGATCACTCCGGCCGGGGTGAGCCCGGCCAAGCGGGCCAGGTCGACGGCGGCCTCGGTGTGCCCCGCTCGCTGGAGCACCCCGCCCTCGGCGGCACGCAGGGGGAACACGTGGCCGGGCCGGGTCACTTCGTAGGGCTCGGTGGCGGAGTCGACCAGCACCCGGATGGTCCGGGCCCGGTCAGCGGCCGAGATCCCGGTGGCGATGCCGTCACGCGCGTCGACGGAGACGGCGTACGCCGTGCCCTTTCGGTCCTCGTTGACGTACGTCATGGGCGGGAGGCGCAGCCGGTCGAGCTCGCGGCCCTCCATGGGCACGCAAATGACGCCGCTGGTGTGCCGGATCATGAACGCGATCAGCTCGGGCGTGGCCTTGGATGCCGCCAGCACGAGGTCGCCTTCGTTCTCGCGGTCGACATCGTCGACGACCACCACCGGCCGGCCGACCCGCAGCTCTGCCACCGCCCCGTCGACGGGGGCGAAGGCCGACTCGGGCAGGGCCGGTGTCGCGGTCATGCCGTCCTCGCAGCCAACAGCCGCTCGACGTACTTCGCCAGCACGTCGACCTCCAGGTTGACCGGGTCGCCCGGCTGCTTGCGGCCGAGCGTCGTGCGCGCCAGCGTGGTCGGGATCAGGCCCACCGAAAACCAGCCCCGCTCATGGTCGCCCACCTCCACCACGGTCAGCGACACGCCGTCGACGGCGATGGAGCCTTTCTCGACGACGTACTTCGCCAGGTCGCCCGGCAGGGACACCCGGACCAGCTCCCATTGGCCGCCCGGCGTGCGCTCGGTGATCTGCCCGGTGCCGTCGACGTGGCCCTGCACCAGGTGACCGCCGAGGCGCGAGCCGAGCCGCGCCGCCCGCTCCAGGTTGACCGGGGAGCCGGGCCCGAGGGCGCCGAGGCTGGAGCGCCGGAGCGTCTCCGCCATGACATCCGCGGTGAAGACGCCGTCGAGCACGTCGACCAGGGTGAGGCACACGCCATTGACCGCGATGGAGTCGCCATGCGCGGCGTTCGCGGCGACCAGCGGGCCACGCACGCGGAGCCGCGCGCTGTCTGCCAGCTGTTCGACGGCGATGACCGCGCCGAGCTCCTCCACGATGCCGGTGAACACTCAGACGCTCCCTTCGACTGCTGGGCGGCGGGCGGTGAGGCGCACCTCTGGCCCCACGCGGGTGACGTCGACCAGCTCCAACCGCAACGCGCCGGCGATCGTTTCGATGCCCGCGCCGGCCCGGACGGGCGGGCCCGCCCGCCAGTCCGGGCCGAGCGTCGGACCGCCTTCGAGCAGCGCGAGACGGCGCGCCGCATCGCCGCCAGCTCCGCTGGGGTCGCCACCCCGGGCCTCCTCGCGTCGGTGCGCGAGCCCCGAGGCCGGGCAATCAGGGAGGGAGCGCGCTTGGTTGTCGCTCTACGCCGCCAAGTGTGACACAGCCCGGCCCCACCAGCCCGCAGTCCCTCTAACCCGCCGCGATCTTGAGCTTTTTTCAAGATGGGAGCGCTCCCACTCGAAAAAAGCTCAAGATCGCGGCAGGTTAGGCGGGTTAGAGGGGCCGCGGAGCGGCGGGTTAGCCGCGGGCGCTCGCCCGCTGGGCCTGCTCCCGGAGCGCCTGCACCGCCTTGGCCGGATCATCGGCGCGGTAGACCGCGGATCCCGCGACGAACACGTCGGCGCCCGCTTCGGCGCAGCGCTCGATCGTCTCGGCCGACACGCCGCCGTCGACCTGCAGCCAGATGCCGTCGTCGCCGATCAGCTCGCGGGCCCGCCGGACCTTCGGCAGCACGACGTCGAGGAACTCCTGGCCGCCGAACCCGGGCTCCACGGTCATCACCAGCAGCATGTCGAACTCGGGCAGCAGGTCGGCGTACGGCTCGACCGGGGTGGCCGGCTTCAGGGCGAGGCCCACCCGCGCGCCGGCCGTCCGGATCGCACGGGCCAGCCGCACGGGCGCAGCCGAGGCCTCGAGGTGGAACGTCACGTTGCGCGCCCCCGCCTCGGCGTAGCCCGGCGCCCACCGGTCCGGATCCTCGATCATCAGATGGCAGTCGATCGGGACGGCCGCCCGCGCGAGCAGGCTCTCGACCACCGGCAGCCCGATCGTGAGGTTGGGCACGAAGTGGTTGTCCATGACGTCCACGTGCACCCAGTCGGCCACCGACGACACGGCCTCGACCTCCTCCGCCAGCCGGGCGAAGTCGGCGGACAGGATGCTCGGGGAAATCTGGACGCTCATAGCGCCGAGGCTAGCTGCCCGGTACCCCACACTCTCCGCGCGCGGAGGCTCGCGGAGGTTTCTGGAGCAAGGCGAGGTACATCGCATCGGTGCAGTGCCGGTGCGGCCACAGCTGAACGTCCGGTCCAGGACCCAGGTCGGGGACGCCCGGCAGCAGCGGCCGCGCGTCGACCAGAACCGCGTCGCCACCGCGGCCGGCCAGCACGTCCTCGACCACTGCCCGGGTCTCAGCAGGATGCGGCGAGCAGGTGACGTAAGCCACCACGCCACCGGGCCGCGCGGCATCGAGCGCCGACCCCAGCAGGCTGCGCTGCAGCGGGCCGAGCCCGGCCAGATCCAGCGGCGAGCGCCGCCACCGCGCTTCCGGCCGGCGGCGCAGGGCGCCCAGCCCGCTGCACGGAACGTCGACGAGCACCCGGTCGAAGGCGCCCGGCCGCCACGCCGGGACCGTCCCGTCGGCCACCACGACACCGGCCGTCGCGCCGACCGCCGCGCTCACGAGGGCGGCCCGGTGCGGCTGCAACTCGGCGGCGAGCAGCGCGGCGCCGCGCGGGCCGGCCAGCCCACCGAGGAGGGCGGCCTTCCCCCCGGGCCCTGCGCAGAGGTCGAGCCAGCGGGCGTCCGGTCCGTCGACGGGGACCTCGGCGAGCGCCAGCGTCACGAGCTGGCTGCCTTCGTCCTGGACCCCGGCCCGTCCCTGGCGGATCGGCGGGAGGTCGGCCGGGTCTCCGGCGGGCAGCGTCGCGGCATAGGGCGACCACCGCCCCGGCCGCGCGCCCAGCTCGAGCAGCTCCCCGGCGGTGGCCCGGCCCGGTCGCGCCACCAGGCTCACCGCGGCCGGGACGTTGTCGGCGGCGAGGGCGGCGGCCGTCTCGGCCAGGTCGCCCCCGAGCGCCTGCCGGAACGCCCGGACCACCCAGCGGGGATGGGAGTGCACGACCGCGAGGTGGCCCTCCGGATCGGCGTCATACGCCGGCGCGACGAGCTCGAGCCACCCGGGGAGGTCGTGGGTGGCGACCCGGCGCAGGACCGCGTTGACGAACTTCGCCCGGCCGTCGCCCCCGACCGACCTGGCCAGGTCAACGGTCGCTGACACCGCCGCGTGCGCCGGCACGCGCGTCGAGAGCAGTTGGTGAGCGCCGAGGCGGAGAAGGTCGAGGGCCGAGGCGTCGACACGGTCGATGGGGCGGTCGACGCAGGCCGAGAGGACCGCGTCATAAGCGCCGCGCCCCCGCAGCGTCGCGTAGGTCAGCTCGGTGGCCAACGCGGCGTCCCGTCCGGCCAGCCCGCGTTCCCTGAGCAGGCGCGGCAGGGCCAGATTGGCGTAGGCGTCGCGCTCGGCCACTGCCCGCAGCACGTCGTAGGCCGCCCGGCGGGCCGGATCGACCCGGGCTGAGAGGCGACGGGTGCGGGTCACGATCCCCCGAGCCGCTCGCCCGCCGCCAGCCGGTGGCCGCGCGCCCATTCGGTGGCCTGCATCCGGCGCTTGCCGGTCGGCTGGACCTCGCCGAGGGCGACGGCGTGGCTGCCGGTGCCGACCCGCACGCCCGAGCGGTCGGCTGCCAGCTCGCCGGGCGCGAGGCCGACGTCGTCAGGCAGCAGCCGGACCGGACCCAGCTTGAGGCGCCCGCCGCGATGTAGGGTCCATGCGCCCGGCGCCGGGGTGCACGCGCGCACGAGGCGGTCGATCCGCAGCGCCGGCGCCGACCAGTCGACCTGGGCGTCGGCCACGGTGATCTTGGCGGCGTGCGACACGCCGTCGCTGGGCTGGGGGACCGCGGCGAGTGAGCCGTCCTCGATGCCGTCCAGGGTCGCGACCAACAGCCGCGCGCCGGAGACCGCGAGCCGGGCCAGCAGGTCACCGCTGGTGTCGGTCGGCCGGATCGGCTCGGTGATGGCGCCGAACACCGGCCCGGTGTCGAGCCCTTCCTCGATGAGGAACGTCGAGGCGCCGGTGATCTCGTCGCCTTGGAGCACAGCGTGCTGGACGGGGGCGGCGCCCCGCCAGGCCGGCAGCAGCGAGAAGTGCAGGTTGACCCACCCCTGCTTGGGGATCGCGAGGGCCGCCGGCGGGAGCAGCCCGCCGTAGGCGACGACCGGGCAGCACTCCGGAGCGATCTCGGTCAGCCGGGCAAGGAAGTCGGGGTCGCGCGGGCGCGGGGGCTTGAGGACCTCGAGGCCGGCTTCGGCGGCCCGCTGGGCGACCGGGCTCGCCACGAGGCGCTGGCCGCGGCCGGCGGGGGCGTCGGGGCGGGTGACGATCGCGACGACCTCGTGCCGCGAGTCGAGCAGCGCCTCCAGGGACGGGACGGCGGTTTCCGGCGTGCCGGCGAAGGCGAGCCGCACGGGAGGGCCTCAGCGCCAAACCCCTCCGCGATCTTGAGCTATTTTCGACGACACGCCGGTGATCGTCGAAAATAGCTCAAGATCGCGGAGGGGTTTGGCGAGGTTGGGGAGGTTGGGGGGGGCCACTACATGCCCCGGCCGAAGGTCGGGTGCGGGCTCACCTTGACGTTCGGCACGGGCTGACCGGCCCAGTCGGCCTCGCGGATGGCCTTCATGGCCAGCTTGCGCTGCTCGCGGTCGAGCCGGTCGATGAACAGCACGCCGTCGAGATGGTCGGTCTCATGCTGGAAGCAGCGCGCCAGCAGCTCGCTGCCCTCCAAGGTCACCGGCTCGCCGTGCATGTTGAACCCCTTGGCGACCGTGCGCATCGCCCGCTTGCACGGGTAGGTGAGCCCGGGCAGCGACAGGCAACCCTCCTCGCCGTCCTGCTCGTCGTCGGACAGGGAGAGGTCGGGGTTGACGAGATGACCGGCCGCGTCGTCGATGGCGTAGACGAACACGCGCAGGCCGACCCCGATCTGAGGTGCGGCGATGCCGGCGCCCTGAGCGTCGGTCAGGGTCTCGGTGAGGTCGCGGACGAGGAGGCGCAACTCCTTGTCGAAGTCGGTGACCCGCTCCGCTGGAGTGCGCAGGATCGGATCGCCGAAGAGTCGGATCGGCTGAACAGCCACGCTGCGTGCTCCTGGAATCGTCGGAGAGGGACTTTTGCAAGTCTACGGACGGCGGCCCGCTCAGCCCAGCTCACGCGGGTCGATCTCGACCCGGACCGCGCCCCCTGCCTTGCGCGCGGCGCGCACGGCCTGGGCGGCACGGATCGCCAGCGCGAGCGCCGGGCCGTCGGATCGGGGGGCCCGCACCAGCGCCCGCGCCAGCGGCGGGCCGCCGCGCGCCGGCGCGCCGGGAGCCGGCGCCGGGCCGAGGATCTGCGCGCTCGGCGGCAGCTCGGCCGACTGGAGCGCGGTCAGCAGGTCGAGGACGTCGGGCTCGGCCCCGGTCAGCGCCGCGACCCGGGCCGCGGGAGGGAAGCCGAGCGCGGAGCGGTCGGCGAGCTCGCGGTCGGCGAACGTCACGGCGTCCCATCGGACCAGCGCCTGGACCGGCGCGATCGCGCTCTCTGCGAGCACCACCACCGTCCCGCCGTCCCCCGCCGGACGGACCAGCGCCGCCGCTTCCAGCCAGCGGCGCAAGGCCTCCTCGCCGGCCCGGAGGTCGGGCCGGTCAAGGAGCGCCCAGCCGTCGAGGAGCAGGGCCGCGGCGTAGCCGCCGGGTGCGACCGGTTCGGCGCCGGGAGTGGCGACGATGAGCGCCGGCTCGGCGCGGACGGCGGCGAGCACATGGCCACCGCCCGACGTGCGCACCGGCGTGCTAGGGAACGCCCGGCCCAGCTCCTCGGCTGTCCGCCGCGCTCCGACGACCGTTGCGCGGAACGCGGCGCCGTCGCACTCGCGGCACCGCCAGCCGACTGCCAGCCGGCCGCACCAGCGGCAGGAGGCCGCGGCCTGACCGGAGGTCAACGCGAGCGGACCGGCGCAGTGCGCGCATCGGGCCGGCGCGCGGCACCGGTCGCAGGCCAGGCCGGGAACGTAGCCGCGCCTCGGCACCTGCACGAGCACCGGGCCGCGGGCGAGCCCGTCATGGGCGACCTGCCAGGCGAGCGACGGCAGCCGGGCCGACCGCGCGGCCGGATCGCGGGCCAGTTCCGCGTCGTCGCCGGCGGCCCGCACGAGCGGCGCCGCGGCGCGGACGACGTCGCGAGGCGCGGCCAGCGACCGGGCCCAGCCGGTGGCGACGAGGTGCGCGGCTTCGGCGGTGCGCGCGAACCCGCCGATGAGCGCGCCGGCCTGCTCCTCGTGCGCGCGCAGCGCGAGAACCTCGCGAACGTGCGGGTAGGGCGCCCGGGGCTCGGCATGCAGGTCGTCGCCGTCGTCCCAGACGACGACCAAGCCGAGGTCGGCGATCGGGGCGAACATCGCCGCCCGGGTACCCACGACGGCCCGCACGTGGCCCCGGCGCAACCGGAGCCACCGGCGGTAACGCTCGGCCGGACCCAGCTCGGCGGTCAACGCCACGTGCTGGCCGGGCCCGCCGAGCGCCGCCGTCAGCGCGGCGTCGACCCGCTGGACGTCGCGGCCGTCCGGCGCCACCACCAGGGCGCCCCGCCCGCCGGCCAGCGCCGCCTGGACCGCGCGGGCGATCTCGTCGGGCCAGTCGGCGCCGGGCAGGGCGGACCACACGGCGCGCGCCGGCCGGCCCGCGACGAGCGCCGTGAGGAACGCCCGGCCGCCGGCGTAGCGCGCCCAGCTGGCGGGATCGGGCGGTGCGGGCGGCGCCGAGGTGGGGCTGGGTGGACCTACCTCGCCCTCGACCCGGGCGTGCCGGGGGGGCACCGCGAGCCGGAGGACGTCGGCGAGGGTGCCGGCGTAACGATCGGCCACCAACCTGGCCAGCCGGGCTACCTCGGGGCTCAGCGCCGGCTCGGCCGACACGACCCGCTGCAGCCGGTCCAGCCGACCGGTGTGCTCGGTGTCGGCCACGCGGTCGAGGACGAACCCGTTGACCAGCTGGCCGGCGAACCGCACCCGCACCCGCGCGCCCGGCTGGGCATCGACGGCGAGCGGCTCGGGCACGAGGTAGTCGAACGGCCGATCGAGGTGGGCCAACGGCACATCGACGGCGACCCGCGCGATGGGCCCCACCTCCGCGATCTTGAGCTTTTGATCACGAACACTGGCGTTTCGCGACGAAAAGCTCAAGATCGCGGCAGGGTTTGGCGTGGCTACAGGCCCGCGACGGCCCGCATTGCGTCGGTCCGGTCGGTCGACTCCCAGGTGAAGTCGACCTCGCTGCGGCCGAAGTGGCCGTAGACCGCCGTCTGGGCGTAGATCGGACGCAGCAGGTCGAGGTCGCGGATGATGGCGGCCGGGCGGAGGTCGAACACGTCGGTCACGGCCCGCTGGATGGTGTCGACCGGCACGACCTCGGTGCCGAAGCACTCGACGAACAGGCCGACCGGGTGCGCCTTGCCGATCGCGTAGGCGACCTGCACCTCGCACCGGCGAGCGAGGCCGGCGGCGACGACGTTCTTCGCGATCCACCGCATGGCGTACGCGCCCGACCGGTCGACCTTCGACGGGTCCTTGCCGGAGAACGCGCCCCCGCCGTGCCGGGCCATGCCGCCGTACGTGTCGACGATGATCTTCCGGCCGGTCAGGCCGGCGTCGCCCATCGGACCGCCGATCTCGAACCGGCCGGTCGGGTTGACGAGCAGGCGGTACGACGACGTGTCGATGCCGAGCCCGGCGAGCTCCGGCTCGATGACGCTGGCGCGCACGTCGGGCGTGAGCATCGTCCGCAGGTCGATGTCGGACGCGTGCTGGGTCGACACCACCACCGTGTCGAGGCGGACCGCCCGGTCGCCGTGGTACTCGATCGTGACCTGCGTCTTGCCGTCGGGCCGCAGGTAGGGGATGACGCCCTCGCGCCGCACCCTCGCCAGCCGGCGGGCCAGCCGGTGGGCCAGCGCGATCGGCAGCGGCATCAGCTCGGGTGTGTCGACGCAGGCGTAGCCGAACATCAGGCCCTGGTCACCGGCGCCCTGCCGATCGAGCTCGTCGACGCCCTCGCCCTCGCGGGTTTCGTAGGCGTCATCGACGCCTTGCGCGATGTCGGGCGACTGGGAGCCGATCGAGACCGAGACGCCGCAGGAGGCGCCGTCGAAGCCCTTTGCGGACGAGTCGTAGCCGATGTCGAGGATCCGCTCCCGCACGAGGGACGGAATGTCGGCGTACGCCTCGGTGGTGACCTCGCCGGCGATGTGGACCTGGCCGGTCGTGATGAGCGTCTCGACCGCGACGCGGCTGCGCGGGTCGTCCTTGAGCAGCGCGTCGAGGATCGAGTCGCTGATCTGGTCGGCGATCTTGTCGGGGTGGCCCTCGGTGACCGACTCGGAGGTGAACAGGCGGCGGGACACGGGTCTCCCTTGATCTCGACAGCGGAACTGGCCGGAAGTCTAATGGCCGATTTACAGACGGCCGGTCTCACGGGCGGGCAGGCGCCCGGCGACGAGGTCCCAGACGACATCCGCGAGCGCGTCCTTGGGGCCGGAGGGCACGACGGTCTCGGAGCCGTCGGCGCCGAGCACGACGGCTGCGTTCTCGTCGACCTCGAACCCCCGTCGCTCCCCCACCTCGTTGACAACGAGCAGGTCAGAGCCCTTGCGGGCGAGCTTTTCCCGCCCGTGGTCCAGCACGGCGCCGGTCTCGTCGCCGGTCTCGGCGGCGAACCCGACGACGACCTGGCCCATCGTCCGGCGGTCGCGAGCAAGCTCCGCCAGAATGTCGGGATTGCGGACAAGATGCAGCGGCGGCGGCTCCCCCCCGGTCTTCTTGATCTTCGTTTCCTGCCGCTCAGCGGGCCGGAAGTCGGCCACGGCCGCGGCCATGACCACGGCGTCGGCATGCTCCGCGGCGCCGAGCACCGCCTCCCGCAGGTCGAGCGCGGACACGACCCGGACGATCTTCGCGCCGGCCGGGTCAGGGAGGGCGACGTTAGCGGCGACCAGGGTCACCTCGGCGCCCCGGGCGAGCGCCGCGCGGGCCAGCGCGTAGCCCTGGCGCCCGGAGGACCGGTTGCCGAGGAATCGCACGGGATCGAGATGCTCGCGCGTCCCGCCTGCGGAGACGACCACATGACGGCCGGCCAGGTCGGCGGCCAGCCCGGCGCTGCCCCGGGCGAGCACCCGGCGGGCGACCGCGAAGATCTCCTCCGGCTCGGGCAGCCGGCCCGGTCCCGAGTCGGCGCCGGTCAGCCGACCGGCCGCTGGGTCCAGGACGACCGCGCCGCGCTCCCGCAACGTGCGGACGTTCGCCACCGTGGCCTGGTGCTCCCACATCTCGGTGTGCATCGCGGGCGCGTAGACGACCGGGCATCGGGCGGTCAGGAGCGTGTTGGTGAGCAGGTCGTCGGCAAGGCCGTGGGCGGCCTTGCCGAGCAGGTCAGCGGTGGCCGGCGCGACGACGACGAGGTCGGCCTGCTGGCCGATCCGCACATGGGGCACCTCGTGGGCGCCGGACCACAGGTCGGGGGTGGCCGGCCGGCCGGACAGCGCGGCCCAGGTCGCCTCGCCGACGAAGCGCAGCGCGCTGGCGGTGGGCACGACGCGGACCTCGTGACCTGACTCGGTGAACCGGCGCAGCAGCTCGGCCACCTTGTAAGCCGCGATGCCGCCTCCGACTCCGAGGACGACCCGCGGCTTGGTCAAGGCACCTGCTCGGGAGGTGGGCTACTGCTCGACCGGCTCGGCGGTCAGCAGGCCCTCGTTGATCTCGCGGAGCGCGATCGACAGGGGCTTCTCGTGCACGTGGGTCTCCACGAGGGGACCGACGTATTCGAGGAGGCCCTCGCCGAGCTGGGAGTAGTAGGCGTTGATCTGCCGGGCACGCTTGGCGGCATAGAGCACGAGGCTGTACTTCGAGTCGGTCGCCTCGAGCAACTCGTCGATGGGCGGGTTGGTGATGCCCTCAGGCACGGCGGTAGCGCCGGACACGCGTATGACGCCTCTCGGTCAGTGGGTAGGGGAACTTATCAAGGCTAGCAGCCGGCGGCAAACGTCCTCGACGGACGTGTTGACAAGCGTCACATCGAACTCCTTCTCCGCCGCCAGCTCGATCCGGGCGGCGTCGAGGCGCTGCTCGATCACGTCGTCGGGCTCGGTCCCCCGTCCGACCAGCCGGCGGACCAGCTCCTCCCAGGACGGCGGGGCCAGGAAGACCAGCAGCGCCTCCGGCATCGCGTCGCGCACCTGGCGCGCGCCCTGCAGGTCGATCTCCAGCAGCACCGGCTCACCGGCGGCCAACCGGTCGAGGACCGGCCGCCGCGGGGTGCCGTAGCGGTAGGCGGCGAACTCCGCCCACTCGAGCAGCTGGCCGGCGTCGATCAGCTGGTCGAAGCCGACGTCGTCAACGAAGTGGTAGTGGACGCCGTCGACCTCGCCCGGCCGCGGCTCACGGGTGGTGGCTGACACCGACAGCCAGAACTCCGGGTGATTTGTCCGGAGGTGAGCTGCCACGGTGCTCTTGCCGACGCCGGACGGGCCGGACAGCACCGTCAGCCGTGCTGACTCGGCCGGGTCAGGACTCACCGAACTCGCGCTTGAGCGCCTCGATCTGGTTGGCGCCGAGACCCCGGACCCGTCGGGTGTCGGAGATGCCGATGCGCTCCATGATCTGCTTTGCCCGCACCTTGCCAACGCCCGGCATGGCTTCCAGCAGGGCAGAGACCTTCATCTTCCCGATCACGTCGTTCTGCTGGCCCTCTTTGACGACATGGCTCAAGGACTGACCGGAATGCTTCAAGCGGTTCTTCAATTCGGCTCGCTCGCGGCGGGCTTCCGCGGCCTTCGCGAGCGCGGCCGCGCGCTGTTCGGGGGTCAGGGGCGGTAGGGCCACGCCAGGTCACCTCGGTGGTCTCGCACTGGTCTGGGACGGTCTGCTTTGGAAAGAATGGCGTCGATCGGAACCTAGCGACTCTGGGCGGCAAACGGCAACGTGGAGGCCATGGTTGCCGCGCGACTGGCATGGCGCGCCCCGCGTATCGTCACGGGGGATCACGAGACGCGGGGCGCATTTGGATGCTAGCAGACGCAAAGCAGGGCGTTACAGGTCAGTAGACGCAGCGTGCTCGCCGTTTCCGCGATCTTGAGCTTTTTCGACAATGGGAGCGCTCCCACGTCGAAAAAGCTCAAGATCGCGGAGGGTATGGGCCAGGGTGTGGGCCAGCGCGGCTGCCGCAGCGCCGGGGTCGGCGGCGGCGGTGATCGGCCGGCCGATCACCAGCAGATCCGCGCCATCAGCCAACGCCTCTTCCGGCGTGGCGACCCGCGACTGGTCGTCGGCCGCCGCGCCAGCCGGCCGGACGCCGGGGGTGATCAGGTGGACGTCGGGCCCGACCTCGGCGCGAACGGCCGCCACCTCCTGGGGCGAGCAGACGATCGCCCGCGCCCCCTGGCCCACGGCGAGCGCGGCCAGCCGGCGGGCGGCGTCGAGCGGCGGCCCGGCCAGGCCGACGGCGCGCAGGTCGGCGTCGGCCATCGAGGTGAGCACGGTGACGGCGGCGACCCGGGCGTCGGGCAAGGCCCGCACCGCGGCCCGGATCATCGCCGCCCCGCCCAGGCAATGCACGGTCAGGTAGTCCGGGGCCAGCGGAGCGAGCGCCCGTGCGGCGCCGGCCACGGTCGCGGGGATGTCGTGCAACTTGACGTCGAGGAACAGCGCCGCGTCAGCCGCCGACCGGATGGCTGCCACGCCGGGCTGGCCATACCGGTCGAACAGCTCGAGCCCGACCTTGAGCGTGCTCACGTGCGGGGCGGTGGCGACCGCCCAGCCGACCGCCGTGGCAAGGTCCGGCGCATCGAGTGCGACCGCGATGGGCGCCCTGCCTATGGTCACGCTCCCTCCTCATGGTCGCGCTCGCCTCCTCCCGCGCTCCGCGGGCGACCCCACAAGCGCTTCGCGGTCGGCGGTCGACCACTCCGCTTGCTCGTCGGCTCGCCGCTCCCTCCTCATGGTCGCGCTCGCCTCCTCCCGCGCTCCGCGGGCGACCCCACAAGCGCTTCGCGGTCGGCGGTGCCCATGGTCGCGCTCGCCTCCTCCCGCGCTCCGCGGGCGACCCCCACAAGCGCTTCGCGGTCGGCGGTCGACCACTCCGCTCGCTCGTCGGCTCGCCGCTCCGTCGACCACTCCGCTTGCTCGTCGGCTCGCCGCTCCCTCACCGGCGGCGCGAGTCGTCGAACACCACCACCCGCGGGGCGTCAGCCTCGGCCGAGGTGTCCGCAGCCGGCGGAGGCCGCTCGACGCGACGCTCGGTGACCGGCTCGGCCGCAGGCCGGTGGGCGTGCCCGACGGCGTCCTTGACGGCCCCGAAGCCGCGCGCGTGCAGTATCCGCTCCAGCTCGCCGAGCACCCGCACCGGCGCGCCCGGGTCGTGGAAGACCGCGGTGCCGACCGAGACCGCCGACGCGCCGGCGAGCACGAACTCCAGCGCGTCGCGCCCGCTCGCGATGCCGCCCATGCCCAGAATGGGCACGTCCGGCAGCGCGGCGTGGACCTGCCACACGCAGCGCACCGCCACCGGCCGGATCGCCGGGCCGGACAACCCCCCCGTGACGCCGGCGAGCGCCGGACGCATCGTCTGGGTGTCGATCACCATGCCGAGGAGCGTGTTGATCATCGACAGCCCGTCGGCGCCCGCCTCGACCACGGCCCGGGCGATGGCCACGATGTCCGTGACGTCCGGCGACAGCTTCGCCAGCACCGGAACCCGTGCCGGGAGCTGCGCGCGCGCGGCGGCCACCACCGCGGCGGCCGGCTCGGGATGGCAGGCGAACACCTGACCGCGGTCCTCGACGTTCGGGCAGGAGATGTTGACCTCGACCGCGGTGACGCCCTCGGCGTCGCTCAGCCGGGCGGCCAGCTCGGTGTACTCATCGACGCTGGCGCCCGCGATCGACACGACCGCCCGCGCGCCGCGCTCGACCAGCCAGGGCAGGTCGTGGTCGAGAAACGCGTCGATCCCCGGCCCTTGCAGCCCGATCGAGTTGAGCATGCCGCTCGGCGTCTCGGCCATCCGCGGGGTGGGCCGGCCGGAGCGGGGCGCCGCCATGATCGACTTCGTGACGACCGCGCCGAGCCGCGCCACGTCGAAGAACTGCTGGAGCTCGCGGCCGGCCGCCGCGCATCCGGACGCGGTGAGCACCGGGTTGGGCATCTCGACCCCGGCGAGCACCGTGCGCATGTCCGGCCGGGGGCCGGCGTCGCGGGTCGGCGCCGGCCGGATGACCTTGGTCGAACCCATCAATGCGCTCCCGTCGCCGCCGATGCCCCCAGCGTTCCGTCGGGGACCGTGCCGACGGCGTCCCACCGCACGCGGTCACCCGCGAAGACCGGCCCCTCGACGCAGGAGCGGACCATGCGGGTCACGCCGTCGTCGCCGACGACCGGCAGGACGCACGTCATGCACACCCCGATGCCGCACGCCATCGCCTCCTCCACGGCACACTGCGCGACCACTCCCTGCTCGGCGGCGAGCGCGCTGACCGCCGCGAGCATGCCCATCGGGCCGCAGGCGTAAACGACATCGGCCCCGGTGCGCCTCAGCAGCCCGGGCAGCACGTCGGAGACGCGGCCCCGGACGCCCGTCGAGCCGTCCTCGGTCGTGATCGAGACGACCGTCCCGGCCCGCTTGGCGTCGAGGACGCCGAACAGGCGGTCAGCTGTCGCCGCTCCCAGCACGAAGTCAACCCTGGCGCCTCGCGCCCGCAGCCGCTCGGCCAGCATGAACAGCGGGGCGCTGCCGTAACCGCCGCCCACGAGGACGCAGCGGGCCGGCTCGCGCGGCAGCGTGAACGGCGTGCCGAGCGGGCCGACGACGTCGATCGGGTCGTGCGAGCGCTGCCGTGCCAGCCAGGCCGTGCCGGGCCCGTGGACGGCGAAGACGATGTCGACGGTGCCGCCGTAGACGCCACGCTCGGAGACCCGGTAGGTCGAGAACGCCCGCCGCGGCAGCATGCTCGTCTCGGGGTCGCCGACGGCCAGCGCCACGAACTGGCCGGGCCGGGTCCGTTCGGCGATACCTGGCGCCACGAGGGTCAGCACGTGGTAGGCACCGGCCTTGCGCAGCGCCAAGACCTCGCCGCGCACCTGGAGAGGGGTGAGGGGTGGCTTGGCTGTCACGGCCCCGATCCTTCCCGCGCCCCTTTTGCATGTTGCTGAAGCGGGCAAACCCTAACATCACCGCTCTGCAGCGCCTCGATGCCCTGGACGGCGGCGGCCAAGCCTTGCACGGTCGTGATGCAGGGCACATCCTGGGCGACCGCGGCGGTGCGGATCTCGTAGCCGTCCAGCCGCGGCCGCGAGTTGCCCGCCGGTCCGCGCGGCGTGTTGACGATGAGGTCGACCTCACCGGCGAGGATGCGCTCGACGATCGTCGGCTCGCCGTGCGGGCCGCGGCCGGCGCCGTGCTTGCGCACCACGCCGGCCGCGATGCCGTGCCGGCGCAGCACCTCCGCCGTGCCCTCCGTGGCCAGGATCGCGAAGCCGAGGTCGGCCAGCCGCTTGACCGGGAAGATCATGGCGCGCTTGTCACGGTTGGCCACGGACACGAACGCCGTGCCGCCGAGCGGCAGCGAGCCGTACGCCGCCGCCTGCGACTTCGCGAACGCCATGCCGAAGTCGGCGTCGATGCCCATGACCTCGCCGGTCGAGCGCATCTCCGGGCCGAGCACGACATCGACGCCGTGGAACCGGTTGAACGGCAGCACCGCCTCCTTCACCGCGATCGGCGCGTCGAGCGGCATCGACCCGCCGTCACCCGTGGCCGGCAGCAGGCCCTCCGCCCGCAACTGCGCCACGGTCGCGCCGAGCATGACCCGGGCCGCCGCCTTGGCCAGCGGCGTCCCGGTCGCCTTCGACACGAACGGGACCGTTCGGGACGCCCGTGGGTTCGCTTCGAGGACGTAGAGCACGTCGGCGGTCAGCGCGTACTGCACGTTGAGCAGCCCTCGCACGCCCACCCCGCGGGCGATCGCCTCCGTCGAGCGGCGGATGAGCTCGACCTCCTCCCGGCCGAGCGAGAGCGGCGGCAGGACGCAGGCCGAGTCGCCGGAGTGGATGCCGGCCTCCTCGATGTGCTCCATCACCCCGCCGAGGTAGAGCTCCTCCCCGTCGAACAGCGCATCGACGTCGATCTCCACCGCGTCGTCGAGGAACCGGTCGACCAGCACCGGGTGCTCGGCCAGCCCGGCGGCGCTCACCTCGCGGATGTAGGCGGCCAGCGTCTGGTCGTCGTAGACGATGGCCATGCCGCGCCCGCCCAGGACGTACGACGGGCGGACCAGCACCGGGTAGCCGATCTCGGCGGCGACCGCCCGGGCCTCGTCGTAGGACGTGGCCGTGCCGTGGCGGGGCGCGGGCAGCCCGGCCTCGGCCAGCACCCGGCCGAACGAGCCGCGGTCCTCGGCGAGATGGATCGCCTCCGGCGTCGTCCCGACGATCGGCACGCCGGCGTCGGCGAGCCGCTGGGCCAGCCCGAGCGGCGTCTGCCCGCCCAGTTGGACGACGACGCCGGCCACCGGGCCGGCCGCCATCTCGGCGTGGACGACCTCGAGCACGTCCTCGAGCGTCAACGGCTCGAAGTAGAGCCGGTCGCTGGTGTCGTAGTCGGTCGACACCGTCTCGGGGTTGCAGTTGACCATCACGGTCTCGTAGCCGGCGTCGCGCAGCGCGAAGGCGGCGTGCACGCAGGCGTAGTCGAACTCGATCCCCTGGCCGATGCGGTTGGGCCCGGAGCCGAGGATGATCACCGCCTCCCGCGAGCGCGACCCCACCTCGGTCTCCTCGTCGTAGGCCGAGTAGTGGTACGGCGTCCGGGCGGCGAACTCCGCGGCGCACGTGTCGACGGTTTTGAACACCGGCCGGATGCCGAGCGCGTGCCGCAGCGCCCTGACGACGTCCTCCGGCAGCCGACGGATCGCCCCGATCTGCGCGTCGGAGAAACCGTGCCGCTTGGCCCTGCGCAGCAGCTCGGGGGTCAACTCCCGGGACGCCGCCAGGTCCCTCGCCGCCTCGTCGAGCAGGACCAGTTGCGCGAGGAACCACGGGTCGATGCCGGTCGCCTCGGCCAGCTCCTCTGTCGTCGCGCCGGCGCGGACCGCCTCCTGCACGACCCGCAGGCGCCCGTCGCGGGGCTCGCGGACGCGCTCGACCAGCTCGGTCCGGTCGCCTACTGGCCCTGCCCAGGAGAACGCCGCCTCTGGCCGCTCCATCGACCGCAGCGCCTTCTGCAGCGCCTCGGTGAACGACCGGCCGATCGCCATCGCCTCGCCGACGGACTTCATGTGGGTGGTGAGCACCGGATCGGCCGCCGGGAACTTCTCGAACGCGAACCGCGGCACCTTGACCACGACGTAGTCGAGCGCCGGCTCGAACGACGCGGGGGTCTCGAGGGTGATGTCGTTGGGGATCTCGTCCAGGGTGTAGCCGATCGCCAGGCGGGCCGCGATCTTCGCGATCGGGAAGCCGGTGGCCTTGGAGGCCAACGCGCTGGACCGGGAGACGCGGGGGTTCATCTCGATGACGACCAGCCGGCCGTCGCCAGGGTGCACGGCGAACTGGATGTTGCAGCCGCCGGTGTCGACGCCGACCGCCCGGATCGCGGCGATGCCGACGTCGCGGAGGCGCTGGTATTCCCGGTCGGTGAGCGTCATCGCGGGCGCCACGGTGATGGAGTCGCCGGTGTGCACGCCCATCGGGTCGAGGTTCTCGATCGAGCACACCACCACGACGTTGTCGTGATGGTCGCGCATCAGCTCGAGCTCGTACTCCTTCCAGCCGAGCACCGACTCCTCGAGGAGCACCCGGCTGACCGGGCTGGCCGCCAGCCCTGCGCCGGCGATGTGCCGCAACTGCTCCTTGTCGCGGGCCAGCCCCGACCCGGCGCCGCCCATCGTGAACGACGGGCGCACGACGACCGGGTAGCCCAGGTCCTCGGCGGCGGCCAGGCAGTCGTCGAGCGACCCGCAGATCGCCGACCCGGCGGTCTCGGCGCCGAGCTCGGCGGGCAGCGCCGCGACGATCTCCTTGAACCGCTCGCGGTCCTCGCCCGCGCGGATCGCCTCGACCGAGGCGCCGATCAGCTCGACGCCGTACTTGTCGAGCACGCCCGCCTCGTGCAGCGCCACCGCAGTGTTCAGGGCGGTCTGCCCGCCCAGCGTCGCGAGCAGAGCGTCCGGCCGTTCGCGCTCGATGACCTTCTCGACGACCTCGGGGGTGATCGGCTCCACGTAGGTCGCGTCGGCGAACTCCGGGTCCGTCATGATCGTCGCCGGGTTGCTGTTGACCAGGCTGACCCGCAGCCCCTCGGCCTTGAGCACCCGGCAGGCCTGCGTGCCGGAGTAGTCGAACTCGCAGGCCTGGCCGATGATGATCGGCCCGGAGCCGATCACCAGCACAGAGCGCAGGTCGGGGCGGCGCGGCATCAGTGCCCACCCCCCGCCGCCATCAGGTCGACGAAGCGGTCGAACAGGCCCGCCGCGTCGTGCGGCCCGGCGGCGGCCTCCGGATGGTACTGCACGCCGAACGCCGGCACGTCGAGGCAGCGCAGCCCTTCGACCACGCCGTCGTTGAGGCCGACGTGGCTGACCACCGCCCGGCCGTACGGCGTCTGCGCGGCGCCCTCGAGAGGCGCGTCGACCGCGAAGCCGTGGTTGTGCGCGGTGATGTGCACCCGGCCGGTCTCGCGGTCCTTGACGGGCTGGTTGATGCCGCGGTGGCCGTACTTCAGCTTGTACGTGCCGAAGCCGAGCGCCCGGCCGAGGATCTGGTTGCCGAAGCAGATGCCGAACACCGGGCGCCTGGCGTCGAGCACCCCGCGGAGCGCGGCCACGGCGTAGCCTGCCGTCGCCGGGTCGCCCGGGCCGTTGCTCACGAAGACGCCGTCGGGCTCGACCGCGAGCAGGTCGTCGGCCGTGGCGGTGGCCGGCAGCACGTGGACCTCGATGCCGCGCTCGGCCATCAGCCGCGGGGTCATCGCCTTGATGCCCAGGTCGAGCGCGGCGACCCGGAACCGGGGGACGCCGCCGGCCGCGGCCACGACGTAGGGCGCGCGGGTGCTGACCTGCGGGGCGAGGTCGGCGCCCACCATCGACGGGCTGCGCAGGACCCGGTCGAGGAGGGCGTCGGCGTCGCGCTCGACGCTGCTGACCCCGACCCGCATCGCCCCGCGTTCGCGCAGGTGCCGGGTCAGCGCCCGGGTGTCGATGCCGCTGATGCCGACGACGCCCTGCGCGGAGAGCTCGGCGTCGAGCGTGCGCCGCGACCGCCAGTTGGACGGGATCGGCGACGGGTCGCGGACGACGTAGCCGGCGACCCAGATGCGAGGCGACTCCTGGTCCTCGTCGTTGACGCCGGTGTTGCCGATGTGCGGCGCGGTCATCACGACGACCTGGCGGTGGTAGGACGGGTCGGTGAGGGTCTCCTGGTAGCCCGTCATCCCGGTGGCGAACACGGCCTCGCCGAACGTCTCGCCCACGGCGCCGTAGGCCTCCCCACGGAAGGTCCGGCCGTCCTCGAGCACCAGCACCGCGGGCGAAGACCTTCGCCGATCTTGAGCTTTTTCAGCGTTGGGAGCGCTCCCACGCCGAAAAAGCTCAAGATCGCGGCGGTTGGGGGTCATGCGGTCTTCCCGTCGATCACCGTCGGCCGGCCGCGCAGGAACGTCGCGACCACGCGACCCGGCAGGATCATCCCGGCGTAGGGCGTGTTGCGGCTGCGCGACGCGAACTCAGCCGGCTCGACCGCCCGCCGCGCGGCGGGGTCGACAAGTGTGAGGTTGGCAGGGGCGCCCGCCTGGATCGGACCGCCGTGGCCGGCCAGGCCGCCGATGCGCGCCGGCCGGGCGGACATGCGGTCAGCCACGCCGGCCCAGTCGAGCAGGCCGGTCTCGACCATCGCCTCCTGGACGACCGACAGCGCCGTCTCGAGCCCGAGCATGCCGAAGGCCGCGTCGGCCCAGTCGGTCTCCTTGTCCTCGACGGGGTGCGGCGCGTGGTCGGTCGCAACGCAGTCGATCGTCCCGTCGGCCAGCGCCTGGCGCAGCGCCTCGGCGTCCTCCCGCGTGCGCAGCGGCGGGTTGACCTTGTAGACGGGGTCGTACGTCGCCGCGAGGTCGTCGGTGAGCAGCAGGTGGTGCGGCGTGACTTCGGCGGTCACCCGCCAGCCCTTGCTCTTCGCCCAGCGGAGGATCTCGACCGAGCCGGCGGTCGAGACGTGGCAGACGTGCAGCCGGGAGCCGACGTGGGCGGCGAGCAGCGCGTCGCGGGCGATCACCGCCTCCTCGGCGGCGGCCGGCCAGCCGCGCAGCCCGAGGACGCCGGAGAGCACGCCCTCGTTCATCTGCGCGCCCTCGGTCAGCCGCGGCTCCTGCGCGTGCTGGGCGATGACGCCGTCGAACGCCTTGACGTACTCGAGCGCCCGCCGCATCAGCACGGCGTCGGACACGCAGCGGCCGTCGTCGGAGAAAACCCGGACGTGCGCCGCCGAGTCGGCCATCGCGCCGAGCTCGGCGAGCCGCTCGCCGGCCAGGCCGACCGTGACGGCGCCGACCGGCTGCACGTCGCAGTGACCCGCCTCGCGGCCCAGCCGCCACACCTGCTCGACCACCCCGGCGGTGTCGGCGACCGGATCGGTGTTGGCCATCGCGTGCACCGCGGTGAAGCCGCCCAGCGCCGCGGCCCGGGTGCCGGACTCGACCGTCTCGGCGTCCTCACGCCCGGGCTCGCGCAGGTGGGTGTGCAGGTCGACCAGGCCGGGCAGGGCCACCAGGCCGCCGGCGTCGAGCCGCCTGGCGCCGGCCGGGGCGTCGAGGTCCGCCCCGATGTCGGCGATCACGTCGTCGTGCAGCAGGATGCCGGTCGGCGCGCCGCCGAGGATCTGCGCTCCCTGGATGATCCAGCTGCTCACCTGGCACCTCCGAGCGCCGACTGGGCTCCGCTGAGGAGCAGGTAGAGCACGGCCATCCGGACGCTGACGCCGTTGGTCACCTGCTCGACGATCGTCGAGCGCGGGGAGTCGGCGGCGACGGCCG
>Ga0184623_10000314_pt1 | contig 20381 bp, 13 predicted proteins | sample PLM1_100_b1_FD_133138 | JGI IMG/M metagenome (GOLD analysis project Ga0184623, IMG submission 133138) | Groundwater sediment microbial communities from an aquifer in East River, Colorado, USA - PLM1_100_b1 | ecosystem: Environmental > Terrestrial > Soil > Riparian zone | place: USA: East River... | reverse complement strand
CCGGTACGGCCCCCCGTCACTCCGGCGACGCCGCCCAGCACGACGATTCCGCCGTGGATCCCGCCGAGCCCACCGGCTCCGTCTCAGACTAACGTTCCGACTCCGTTCCCGTACGGTCCCGGGGGTCCGGCGACACCGGGATTCATTGGCCGCGCTCCGGGTTTGACGGGCGTGTTCGCGCCTACCGTGACCACGTTCAGAGGGGCATTCCTCGAGTTTCATCCGACGGCGCGCGCGTCCCTGGAGTATTCCGATAACTTCTTCCAGACCACGAGCCGCAGTGAGGAGAACTTCCGGTCGATCCTCGGGCCGGGGTTCACTTTGCTCATGAACGGCGCCCGTACCTTCGGGTCCCTGTCGACCACCGTGGACCTCGTACACGACACCGCGCCGAATAGCGGCGACGACATCAAGGTCCACCCGAGCCTCACCGGGTTCATCCGCTATCAGCTGACCCCTCGCCTGGCCTTGAGCCTGAGCGACACCTTCGTCCGCGATGACTCGGCTCAGACCGCCGACCAGTTCGGTATTCGCCGCGGGCGTCAAACCTTCATCGCCAATACCGCGAGTCTCGCGGCGGACTGGCTGCTGGATCAAGTCGCGACTCAGGCCTACTACCGGAACGTCCTTTTCTTCAATGAGAGTGAGGGGCAGACCGGGGGCGTCGTCGCCGAGGACCAGGGAGACACGATCACGCACATTCTCGGGGTCAACGCGAGCACCCGGATCGCGGTCGACTATCTCGTGCGGGCGGGATATGAATTCTCCCGGACCGATTCCACGGGCGGCTCCGCTGGAGGCGCCGCGACTCGAAACGACTCGACGAGCCACACTGTCTTCGCTTCAGCGGCCCGACAGTTCGGGCTCTACGCGTCCGCGGGGATAATGTCGTCGGCGCAGTTCCAGAGCGACGAGAGCACCCGGATCTACAACGCATCCCTCTTTGGAACCTACGGACTGCCGACGGGTCTCTCGGTCAGCGCTCGAGTGGGGTATAGCATTCTGCAGAACGACACCTCGGACAACGAGGGCGGTATCGCTGCGGAGCTCAGCGCGAGCTATCGGTTCGCCCGCGCGGTGATCTCGGCCGGCGTGTTCCAGGACTTTCGTCAGACGGGTCAGCAGGGCCAGAACTTCGGCACCGTGGAGTCGCGGTCCTACTTTGCCAGCTTCCTCTACCAGTGGACGCCGTTCATCAACACGACCCTCAACGCCACGTACACCGAGAACGAGCCGACCGGTACCGGCAATACGGACACCGGGCGGACCCAGACCGCGCTCACGTACGGGGCCAGTCTCAACTACCAGATCCTCCGCTGGTTGACGGCCAGTCTCCGCTACACGTACACGAAGCAAACCGGGAACGACGTGTTCAACCAGACCGCCGTCGGCGGAAACGGCGACTTCGCGGAGAACCGGGCAAGCATCACCCTCTTCGTTCTCTTCTAGTAGTAGTAGGTCGCCGCCACGCAGTCGCAGTTCTCCCTTCCCGCGCAAACGTTGCACCCAAGAATCGCGCCCGTAACTAGTTAGTTCTCTTGGGGCTTTTCCTCTCCTGCTCGGGTGTTCTGAGGGCCCACGCAGATTTCCGAGGAAGTGGAATTCGTTTGCCCAATCAGTGGATGAAGATTCTCGGCATCCCAGGTCTCTCTGTATAACGAAATCAGCTAGTTATCCGCTCTTGGTGTATCAGTTGCTTGGCACTGCCCTTGCTCCTTTCCTCCTGCGTCAACGTCATGCTTCGAATATTCCGTCACTACGTATCCGGCCTCACGTTCGTCCTCTTCCTCGGGGATCTCGCGGTCATCCTGGGAGTCTTCTACCTTACCGAGCTATCGGCCCCCTGGCCGGGCTACGGACCGTTTGCCGCCCGTCTCGTCGAGGTCTGTCTTGCCATGACGTTCGTCCTCTACCTGGGCGATGTCTACCGGCCTCGGCAGGCGGTAGGCGCCCGCGATCTGGCGGCCCGAGTGCTGATCTGCCAGGCCGCCGCCGGCCTGCTGCTCGCCGCGGTCGGGTTCGCTGTCCCTGCCCTTCGGCTGAGCCGTTCGGCATTCCTCCAGACGTTTGTGCTGACGACTCCCGGCCTCCTGATCTGGCGCGCTGTCCTTTTCGGCACCTGGTCACAACAGCAGATGACCATTCGGGTCCTCATACTCGGGACCGGCCAGGTCGGTCGTCTCATAGCCGGGCTGGAGCGGACTAGTAGTAGGCCATTCAGGATCATCGGCTTCCTCGATGACGCCCCGGGCGCCGCCGACATGGTCCCGGAAGGCCACGCCCTGCTCGGGAAGATCCAGGACCTGGACGTGCTCGTGGAGGAGACCCGCCCCGACATCGTTGTCATCGCCCAGATCGACCGACGCGGATGCTTCCCCACCCAGGCGCTGCTGGAGTGCCGCCTCCGGGGCATCCGGGTCGAGGACTGGCCGACCTTCTACGAGAAGGCGACGGGAAAGATCCTGGTCACCGCCGTCCGTCCGAGCTGGTTGATCTTCTCGGATGGCTTCGTCAAGACGCCCCGTACCGAGATCATCAAGCGCTTCTTCGACATCACGATGTCGCTGGCCGGGCTCATTCTCGCTCTCCCGCTCATGATCCTGGCCGCGGTCGCGGTCAAGCTGGAGTCTTCCGGCCCCATCTTCTACCGCCAGCCACGGCTCGGCCAGAACGGCTCCGTCTTCATCCTGAACAAGTTCCGGTCGATGCGTGAGGACGCAGAGAAGGAGACGGGTCCGGTCTGGAGCGGTCACCAGGATCCGAGGATCACGCGGGTCGGAGGGATTCTCCGCCGTACTCGGCTCGACGAGCTCCCGCAGCTTTTCAACGTGCTGGTCGGCCACATGAGCTTCATTGGACCGCGGCCGGAGCGCCCCGAGTTCGTAGCGGAGCTGCAAAAGCAGATCCCGTACTACATGGAGCGGCTGGCCGTGAAGCCCGGGGTCACCGGCTGGGCGCAGGTGAGATACGAATACGGCTCGTCGGTCGAGGATGCGATCGAGAAGCTCCAGTACGACCTCTACTACATCAAGAACCTCTCCCTCTTCCTGGACCTCCTGATCGTGCTCAGCACGATCCAGGTGGTCCTGTTCGCTCGGGGACGTTGACCATGACGCGCACGCCCGCTCAGGCGAAGGAGACACGCGGCTGATGGAAACCAGGACGGTCATCAAACAGGTAGCGCTCTCGCTCTTCGCGCGGCGCAAGAAGTGGCTCGCCCTGACCACGATGGCGGGGCTCGTGCTCCTGCTCCCGGCCGCGTACTTCGTGTCCAAGGAACCGCCCCGCTACCGGACTACCGCCACCATCCTGATCGAGAACAAGGTCGAGCGGACGCCGGTGTTCCAGGAGTTTTCGTCCGCTCGGCCGCTCCCGGTGCAGCTGGCGATTCTTCAGAGCCGTCTCCTGGCGGCCTCCGTGGTCGAGGCCCTGCCCCAGACCGCCGTGGAGGATCTCCTCCGCAATCCGTACGGGCGCGACTACGTGGGCGACCTGAGCGACTGGGTGAGTCGCCTCCGCGGCCGGGAGCCGGCCGTCGCCACCCCTCAGCGGCGGGCGGTGGCGGAGCTGCGACGCGATCGCGTCCGGTTCGTCAGCCAGCCAGGTGCGTCCGGCATCGTGGAGATCCAGGCCGAGGGCTCCCAGCCCCAGATCGCGCTCGACATCGCCAACACCTACATCGAGGTGCTCCTCGCGCGCACGCGTTCATTTAACGTGGACGACGCCAAGAACACCCGCGAGTACCTTTCCCAGCAAACGGCCCAGGTCGCGGAGGCGCTGGCGCGGAGCGAGACCGCGCTCCGCACCTTCACGATGTCGCGGGGCGGAGTCCAGATCCCGGCCAAAAGTACCGAGACCGCCCAGCGCCTCTCGCAGCTCGAGACGACCCTCGCCGAGGTGCAGGCGAACCGGAATATCAGTCAGAGTCGTCTGGGCTCCTTGAAGACTAAGCTGGAGGCGATGCCTGCGAGTCAGTCGGGCGGGAAGACGGTGGCGACGGCGCCACCACCGCCACCGGTGTCTCCGGTCAATGCGGCCCGACTCCGGGCCAAGCTCTCCAGTCTCGAGGCTCAGATGGTCGAGGCGAAGAGCCGCCGCTACTCGGATGAGCATCCGCGGGTACGGTCCCTCGCCCAGCAGATCGGTGACGTCCAGCGCGAGCTGGGAGATGCCCTGAAGGACATGACGGCCGCCCATCCCGCGGTCGGGATCGCGGTGGCAGCGGACGACCGGAACGCGTTCGCAGAGATGGTCGCGGCGCTCGAAACCTCAGTGGTATCCCTGGGCGCCCAGGAGAGCGCTTTGAAGGAGCAGATTGCGGCGGCGCGGCGTGATCTCTCCGGCCTCTCGAAGGACGAGCTCGACTATCGACGCCTGGCTTCGGAGGTCGAGACCAACCGAAAGCTGAGCACGCTCCTCTCGGACAAGCTGGGCGCGGCTCGGATCCGGGAGCAGGGCGAGATGAACGTGGTCAAGGTGATCGATCCTCCCGGCTTCCCGAGCGCCGCCCCGAACCAGCGCCGCATGCAGTTCATCGGTCTGGCGCTGGCTCTCGCTCTGCTCATCGGCCTCGGCGCGCCGGCGACCGCGGAGTACTTCAATCGTCCGATCATGGGTGAGGATGACATCAAGCACTTGACCGGCCTGCCGATCCTAACCTCGGTCCCGGAGGTGGATCCGCGGCACGCTGTCTTCGGTTCGAAGGGCAGCCAGGACGAGGGGTCCCAGGAGGAGTATCACCTGTTCGTGGACGCCTTCCGGCGTCTCCGGGTCGAGCTCCAGATGCTCGGCGACGCCCGGCCCCTGCGGCGCATCCTGATCGCCAGCGCGCTACCGTTCGAAGGAAAGTCCACCGTAGTCTTCAATCTCGGCCTCGCCTTCGGAGAAGTGGGGAAGCGCGTGATTATCGCAGACGGCGACTTTCACCGCCCGACGCTGCACCGCATCGCCAACACCTCCCCGCGCAAAGGATTCACGGATCTCCTGGCCGGCACCACAGAGCTCACGGACACCATGACCTCCATCACCGACAACGTTCAGCTCGCTCCGCGTGGGAGCGGCTTGATGGCGCCCGCCCGGACCGGCCTCGGCACCGAGCGACTGTCTCAGGTCCTGGGCCAGATGTCCGACGAGGCCGACTACGTGCTCCTGGACACGTCGCCCATTCTGCTCATCCCGGACAACCTGTACATGGCCGCGGCGGCGGAGGGCATCGTGCTGGTGGTGGCGGTGGGACAGACCCGACCGCGGGATGTCTTACGGACCAAGGCTCTTCTGGAGCGAGCCGGAACTCCGATCGTCGGAGTGGTGCTCAACCGCACCCCGGTGAAGCAGCTGAACTCCTACTACAAGCAGTACAGCGCGTACTACGGTTCGTAACCCCCAACCCTAGCAACGAGAGGGAGCCCTCCCAGCATGTGGAACGAAGCTCTTCGCGAGAAGCTGGTGACGCGCACCGCGCGCGTCAGTGTCATCGGACTCGGCTACGTCGGCCTCAGCCTGGCGGTCGAGCTAGCCAAGGCCGGGCTCGTGGTCCGCGGGATCGATTTGGACTTCGAGCGGGTCACCTTGCTCAACCGCGGGGAGTCGTACCTGGTCGACGTGCCCACGTCGACGCTCGCGCCGCTGGTCGCCGACGGACGGCTGGCCGCCTCGACCGCATTCGACGAGGCGAGTTCCGCCGACGCCCTGATCATTTGCGTCCCGACCCCGCTGCGGAAGAGCAAGGAGCCCGACATCTCCTACATCCTCTCGGCGGTCGAGAGCCTGCTGCCGCATCTACGCCCGGGGCAACTGATGGTTCTGGAAAGCACCACGTATCCCGGCACCACCGAGGAGGTGGTGCAGCCGCGGGTGGAGGCCAACGGCCTCGTCATCGGGCGCGACTTCTTCCTGGCGTTCTCGCCGGAGCGCGTGGACCCTGGCAACAAGCGTTTCACCACCGCGAACATTCCAAAGGTGGTCGGTGGCGTCACGGCCGCGTGCACCCAGCTCGCCGCCGCGCTCTACCAGCAGGTGACCTCGACGGTGTTCGAGGTATCCAGCCCGCGGGTCGCCGAGACCGCGAAGCTCCTGGAGAACACCTTCCGTAGCGTGAACATCGCGCTCGCCAACGAGCTGGCGTTCGCGTGCCGGAAGATCGGAGTCGACCCGTGGGAGGTCATCGACGCGGCGGCCACGAAGCCGTTCGGCTTCATGCCGTTCTATCCGGGGCCGGGTATCGGCGGGCACTGCATCCCGGTCGACCCGCTCTACCTGTCATGGAAGGTCCGGCTGACCGGCTACGAGGCTCAGTTCATTGCGCTGGCCGACCAGGTCAACCGCGCAATGCCCGAGCATGTGGTCACCCTGGTCGGCGACGCCTTGAACGATCGGGGCCGCGCGGTCCGGGGCGCCTCCGTGCTCGTCATGGGGGTGACGTACAAGGCGGACGTGAACGACATCCGCGAGTCGCCGGCCCTCGAGATCATCGAGATGCTGGAGCGAAAGGGGGCCCAGGTGTCGTATGCGGATCCCTTCACGCCTCAGATCTCGGCCAGTGGGCTGAAGCTCAACGCGGTGGAGCCGACCGCGGAGGCGATCGCGGCGGCCGACTGCGTCCTCATCCTCACGAATCATTCGAGCTTTGACCGGGCGATGATCGCGGAGACCGCCCGGCTGGTGGTGGACACGCGGAACGCGCTCAAGTCCTACCGAGGGAAGCGTTCCTCGATCGTGACCCTCTGAGGCCATCCATGCGCACTGTACTCGTCACGGGCGGCGCCGGATTCATCGGCTCTCATCTCGTCGACCAGCTGCTGGACGGCGGGGCGGCCGTGCGGGTGTTCGACAATCTGTCGACCGGATCTCTGGGCAACCTCCAGCAGGCCGCCGAGCGACATTCGAGGCGGGGCGGCACCGTGGACGGAGGCAGGCTGGAGGTGGTCATCGGAGACGTCCGGGATCGAGAGCTGCTGCGGAAGGCGCTGCGGAACGTCAAGTACGTCTTCCATCTCGCCGCGCTGCCCGCGGGAGCGGTCTCGGCCATCGCTTCGGACGAGATCCACGCGGTGAACGTGGAGGGCACCTTGAATCTGCTCCACGGGGCCCTCACCGAGGGAGTGTGGCGGCTGGTCGTGGGCTCCTGCGCATCGGTCTACGGGAGCTCGACGACGCTTCCCCTGTCGGAGGACGCGCCGCTCCGGCCCAGTAATCTCTTCGCGGCCTCGAAGGTGTCGGCGGAGACGTACTGTCGGGCCTTCGGGGCCCGGCATCAGCTCGACACCGTGATGCTCCGGTATTTCTCGGTGTATGGATCGCGGCAGCGGGCCATGCCCGGCGGCGCGGCCATGCCGCGGCTAATCGAGGCGGTTCGCCAGGGGCGGCCGCTGGCGGATCTGGACGACGGGAGCGCGGAGGACTTCGTGGCGGTGGAGGACGCGGTCAACGCGACCCTCGCGGCCGCCCGGGCGCCACGGGTCGGCGGGCGGGTCATCAACATCGGCTCGGGCCAGATGGTGCCGGTCGGTGACGTGCTGAGCATTCTGGGCAGCCTGCTGCGCGCGCCGCTGGCGGAGGCGGTGGCTCGGAAGGCGGAAGGCGCCCCGCAGGGGACCTGCGCGGATACCGGGCTCGCGGCGGAGCTGCTCGATTTCACGCCGAAGGTGTCGTTGGTTGCGGGCCTGGCCCGGCTCGTCCGGTCCCTCGCCGAGGCCGACGAGCCGCAGTCGGCCGACCTCGCTCCCGTCGGGCTCGACGACTGACCCGACCGATGATCAACGCTCTGACGTTTGATATCGAGGAGTATTTCCACGCCGAGGTCTTTGCCGGAGTGGTGCGGCGGGAAGAGTGGTCGACGCTCCCGAGCCGGGTCGTGGGGGCAACCGAGCGCCTCCTCGATCTTCTCGATGAAGCGAGAAGTCACGCCACCTTCTTCGTGTTGGGCTGGGTGGCGGAGCGCCAGCCGCGCCTGGTGCGGGCCATCGCGGCTCGAGGTCATGAGATCGCCTGCCACGGATACGGCCACCAGATGATCACGCGCCTGAGCCGTTCGCAGTTCGAGGAGGACGTGCGTCGGGCCAAGGCGGCGGTCGAGGACGCGGCGGGGACCGCGGTGATCGGCTACCGCGCGCCGACCTTCTCGGTGGTACGCGAGACCCTCTGGAGCCTGGAGGTACTGGTCGAGACCGGCTTCCGGTACGACTCGAGCATCTTCCCGATCGTGCACGACCGCTACGGCATACCGAACGCGCCTCGCTTTCCGCATCGGGTGGCCGCCGGGCCTGGGATGGCGATCGCCGAGTTCCCGCTGTCCACCGTGGCGGGGTTCCGGTGGCGCTTTCCGGTCGCGGGTGGCGGTTACTTCCGACTCTGGCCGTACGCGGTGACCGGGTGGGCGCTGCGTCGTCTCAACATGCGGGAGGGACAGCCGGCGATGGTCTATCTGCACCCCTGGGAGATCGACGCGGGCCAGCCCAGGCTACCGATCGGGCGGCGGGCCCAGTTTCGCCACTCGGTCAACACCGGGGTCAGCACCGTGACGAAGCTGCGGCGACTGCTGCGCGACTTTCAGTTCGCGCCGGTACGTGACGTGCTCGCCGGTACCGGGGTGATGACGTCCGGGAGGGCGGCGTGAAGATTCTCGCGGTGGTCGGAGCTCGTCCCAACTTCGTCAAGATCGCGCCCATCATGACCGAGCTGGCGGACTACCCGTACATCACGACCACGCTCGTGCACACGGGCCAGCACTACGACGCGAAGATGTCGGACTCCTTCTTCGCGAACCTGGAGATTCCGCGGCCGGACACCAATCTCAAGGTCCAGACCGGGAGTGCCATCGCGCAGATCGCGGAGATCATGACCCGGCTCGAACCGGTGCTGGAGCGCGTGCATCCCGACATCGTGATCGTGGTGGGCGACGTCAACTCGACGGTGGCCGCCACTCTCGCCGCGGTGAAGGTGGGGCGGCCGGTCGCCCACGTCGAAGCGGGACTCCGGAGCTTCGATCGCGGCATGCCCGAGGAGGTGAATCGAATCCTGACCGACTCGGTCTCCGACCTGTTGTTCACGACGGAGCCTTCCGGCAACGAGAACCTGGTCCGCGAAGGGGTGGCCCCGGAGAGGATTCACTTCGTGGGCAACGTGATGATCGACACGCTGTTCCGGTACCGGGAGCGGGCGCGGCAGTCCGACGTCCTCGATCGGCTCGGCCTGCATCCGAACGGCTACGCGGTGCTCACGCTGCATCGGCCGAGCAACGTGGACGACGAGGGCACGCTGGGGATGCTCCTGGGCGCGATCGCGCGTATCCAGGCCGAGACCCCGGTGGTGTTTCCGGTGCACCCCCGGACGCGGCAGCGGCTCGAGGCGCTGGCCGGCGTCCTTCCCGCGATGCCGGGCCTGCGGCTGGCGGATCCCATGCCCTACCTGGACTTCGTGCAGCTCATGGCCGAGGCCCGCTGCGTGCTCACGGATTCGGGTGGGATTCAGGAGGAGACGACCGCCCTCCGTATCCCGTGCCTCACGCTGCGACTGAACACCGAGCGGCCGATCACGGTGACGCGCGGGACCAACCGGATCGTCGGGACCGATCCGGCCGCCATCTACGAGAGCTGGCGCCAGGTGGCGGAGGGAAAATGGAGCACGGGGGACCTGCCGGAGCTCTGGGACGGCAAGGCCGCGGGGCGCATCGTCCGGGTCCTTCTCGAGTGGGCGAGGTAGGAGCCGCCCGTGGAGACTCGAGTCCTGACGACCGAGACGGTGGACTGGGACGCCTTCGTGCGGAGTACGCCCGGGGGCAGCCCCTTCCACCTGATCGCCTGGAAACGGGCGGTGGAGATCACCTTCGGCCACCGCGCGCACTACCTGATGGCGGTACGGGCGGGCGGGCTGGAAGGAGTGCTTCCGCTCTTCGAGATTCGCGGGTTGTTTGGTGGGCGCGGTCTGGTGTCGGTTCCGTACGGCGTCTACGGGGGTATCTGCGCGACATCGGATGCGGCCCGGGCGGCTCTGCTCGCCGCCGCGCGCGACCTCGCCACTCGGAGCGGGGCGGAGTACGTGGAGCTCCGGCACCGGGCGAGCCAGGCGATCGCCGATCTCCCCACGAAGTCGCTGTACGTCACGTTCTCGCGGGCGATCGCCACGAGCGACGAGGAGAACCTGAACGCGATCCCGCGCAAGCAGCGCCGGATGACGCGGCAGGGCCTCAAGTACGGCCTGCGCGCCGAGATCGGCCTCGGCCCCCTCGACCGGTTCTGGCACGTCTACGCCCATAGCGTCCACTCCCTCGGCTCACCGGTCTTCCCGCGCCGTCTCTTCCACGCCATCGCGCAGGAGTTCGGGAAGGAGTGCGAGCTGCTGACGATATGGAAGGACGGCCGGATGGTGTCGGGCGTCCTGTCTCTCCTGTACGAGGATGAGGTGCTGCCGTACTACGGGGGCGCCCGGCAGGAGGCGCTGCCGTACGCGGTGAACGACTTCATGTACTGGGAGCTCATGTGCCACTCCGCGCGGGCGGGGCGCCGCACCTTCGACTTCGGCCGGAGCCGCGAAGGCACCGGAGCCTACCACTTCAAGCGGCACTGGGGCTTCGAGCCGGTGCCGCTCCCGTATCAGTACGTCCTCGGCGAAGGGAGCCGGATGCCCGATCTTAGCCCGTCGAATCGCAGTCTCGGGTGGGCCGTCCAGGCCTGGAAGCGGTTGCCCCTGCCCCTGACCAAGGTCATCGGCCCGAGGCTGACCCGGTACCTGCCATGAGGATCCTGATGCTGGGGCGCTGGATTCCGCCGCCACGGCGGCCCGTACGGGGCACGCGTGAGTATCAGTTCGCCCACCACCTGGCGCAGCGCCATCAGTTGACCCTCGCCTTCATCGTGGACCAGCGCGAGGCGGCCGGCCCCATCAACGTGCTGCGGAGCGAGTTCGGGGATCTGGAGTTCGCGTCGGTCCCGCGCGGGTGGAAGTCCCTGGCCAGCGCCGTGCGGTCGGCCGGCGGCGAGTCCTGCACCCTGTCCTACTTCCGCTCCCAGGCCTTGCGCACCCGCCTCGAGGACCGGCTACGGCGGACGGGCTACGACCTCGTCTTCGTGTCGTCCTCGACAATGATCCAGTACGCCCTCGAGGTCGATCCGACCGTCCCCATGGTGGTCGACTTCGGCGAGGTGGATTCCGAGTGGTGGGTGCGCCAGGCGACCCGCGGCTCGTTCCCGGCCGCACGATTCTTCCGGACCGAGGCCGCCCGGCTTCGCGCCGCCGAGACCTTGGCGGCGCGCCGCGCGACTCTCTGTTTCGCCGAGACCCCGGAGGCCGCCGAGCTCATCCGGTCCCTCGGTCCCGACGCGGCCGTCGGGGTCATCCCGAGCGGCATCGAGGTGGACGCCCGCGGTCCGGCGGCGGGAGTGGACCAGCCACCGACGATCGTGTTCAGCACGGCGTTCCGGGACGGCCCGGATCCGAAGGAGGCCCTCGACTTCTGCCGGTCGATCATGGCCGGCGTGCGGGCGCGGGTGCCACGGGCCCGATTCGTGATCGTCAGCAAGGATCCGTTGCCCGGTGTCCGAGTCGGGAAGGAGATCGACGGTCTCGAGCTCGTGCTGGCGACTCCTGACCTTCGACCGCTCTTCCACGGCCGCGCGGTGGCGGTGGCGCCGCCGGGGGCCGGCTTCGACCTCCGGGCCAGCGTGCTGGAGCCCATGGCCGCGGGCATTCCGGTGGTCACCGCGCCGGCGATCTGCGAGCGCCTCGGAGCCTGTCCGGGCCGTGACGTGAAGGTGGCCGGCACCGCGGGCGACTTCCGGCTCCAGCTGATCGAGCTGCTCGAGAGCAGCGCCCTGCGCGAGGAGATCGGGACCCGTGGCCGGGCCTTCGTGAAAGCCAACCTGTCGTGGGATACCGTCACCGCGCGCCTCGATCAGTTCCTGGCCGGCGTGGTGAAGCCCGGACCGCCTTCCGTGCCCTCGACCCAGCCGCGGCCCAGCGCGGTCGTGCGCGGCGGGTGATCGCATGCGCATCCTCATGCTCGCGCACCGCATTCCGTATCCCCCGCATACCGGGGACAAGACGCGGGCGTTCCACATCGCCCGCCACCTCGCCCGCCGGCATGATCTCACCCTCGCGTTCCTGGTGGACGAGCGGGCGGACCTCAGCGGGCTCGCGCCCTTGCGGGACATCGTTCCCACGCTGGAATTCGGCCTCCTCTGGAAGCCGTGGAGCCTGCTCAAGGGATTGACCGGGCTCGCGACCGGCGGGCCCCTCAGCCTGCCGTATTTCCGCTCGCGAAGCCTGCGGCAGCGACTGGCCGGGCGGATGGCGGAGGCTCCATACGACCTCGTCTACGCTTCGTCCACCCCCACCGCTCAGTACGCTCGCGCGCTCGGCTTGCCGGTGGTCATGGACTTCGTCGATGTGGATTCCGATAAGTGGCGGCAGTACGCGGAGCGCAGCCGTCCCCCGCTCAGCTGGCTCTACCGCACCGAGGGTCGCCGTCTCCAGGCGGCGGAAGGCGATATCGCCCGCTGGGCCCGCCTGTGCCTGCTCGCCACCGCCTCCGAAGAGAGTCTGCTTCGGTCGTTCGCGCCGTGGGCCGAGACGGCGGTCATCCCGAACGGGATCGACCTCGACTACTACCGGCCTATCGAGCGCGCGGCCGCGCCGGCGGCGGTCATCTTCACCGGGGCAATGGACTACCTGCCGAACATCGACGCCGTCCGGTACTTCTGCGACGAGATCCTCCCGCGGATCCGGGGAGAGGTTCCCGACACCCGGTTCTACATCGTGGGGCTGAATCCGTCGACCGAGGTCCATCGCCTGGCCTCGATCCCCGGGGTCACGGTCACCGGGACGGTCCCCGACGTTCGGCCCTACTACGCCCGTGCCTCGGTCTGCGTCGCCCCGCTTCGGATGGGGCGCGGGGTCCAGAACAAGGTCCTCCAGGCCATGGCCATGGGCCTGCCCGTCGTCGCCACCGGGGTCGCGCAGCGCGGCCTGGACGCCAAGCCGGGTACTCATCTCCACGTCGAAGACGACCCGGCGGCCTTCGCGGCCCGCGTGGCCGGCCTTCTGAGCTCGCCGGCGGCCCGTGCCACGATGGGGCTCCAGGGCCGGGCCTTCGTGGAGGCTCATCACGCGTGGGACGCCTCCTGCTCGCGCCTGGAGGGCATGCTCGCCGGGATCGCCCGCCAGCACGGCGAGGCCTTGAGGACCTCCGCATGAGCGGGTTCATTCCGTTCCTGGAATCGAGCGCCTCGGCCGTGATCGGAGGCTGGGCTCCGGTGCCCGCCCGTGCGGTCACGCCCGAGATCCTCCAGAGCATGGCGGGTCAAGTCACCACGGAGGTGCGGACGGTGTGCGGCGGCGAAGAGCCGCTGGGGCTCTTCGGGGCCGGCCGCGCCACGTTCGAGCGGAGCGACGCCGCCTGGGTGGTGGCCGATATGGACCTGCTGAACCTGGACGAGCTCCAGGCCCTGGCGGGAATCGAGCCCGGCCGTCCCGGGCTCCTCCCGCGGCTCTACGAGCTCGAGGGCCCGGGCTTCGTCCGACGCCTTCGGGGGCCCTTTGCCCTCGCGCTGTGGGATCGGCGGCAGCACTCCTTGCTGCTCGCGGTGGATCACTTCGGCATGCGTCGCCTGTACTATGCCACCGGCACTCGCGGCACCGCCTTCGCGTCCAGGCTGGCGGCGGTCGCGGCCGCCCCTGGCCAGTCTCGCGTGCCGGACCCCGGCGCCATCTACGACTATCTGAACTTCGGCTTCATCCCGGCTCCCGAGACTCCCTTCCCGGCCATCCGGCGTCTGCCGCCCGGTCATATCTGCCATGTCCGCCAGGGATCGAGCCGGGTCGAGCCGTTCTGGGACGTGCGCTATCGGGAGCAGCACCACCGGGAGGAGCACGCCGCGTCGACCCTGTACCGACTGAGCCACCACGCGGTGAGCGAGGCCGTCATGGGCCTGAGCCCCAGGGCGACGGGCGCATTCCTGAGCGGTGGCACCGACAGCAGCACGGTCGTCGGCCTCATGACGCGCCTCACCGGCGAGCCGGTCAACGCCTTCTCGATCGGCTTCCACGAGGACCGTTATGACGAGCTCGACTTCGCCCGGCTGACCGCGCGTCACTTCGGAGCCACGCTGCACACCCGCATCGTCAAGCCCGAGGACGCCCTCGACGCGCTCCCCGGCCTCGTCGATGTCTACGACGAGCCGCTCGGGAACAACTCCGCGATCGGCACCCTCTTCTGCGCCGGGATGGCTCGGGAGCATGGGGTGACCCATCTCCTGGCCGGGGACGGCGGCGACGAGATCTTCGGCGGGAACGAGCGGTACCGGGTGGATCAGGTCTTCGCGCGGTACGGCCGGCTCCCCGCGCTCCTTCGCCGGGGGCTGCTGGAGTCGATCTTGTTCCGGCTGCCGGACGACGCGCCGGGTATCCTGGGACGCGCCCAGCGATACATTCGCCGAGCCAGCATCCCGAACCCCCGACGCTTCTACTCCTACGAGTTCCACGTCGCCCAGAATGCGGCGGAGCTGCTGGACGCCGACTTCCTGCGCCGGGTGAACGCGGACGGGCCCTGGCAGGTGCTCGAGGGCCATTTCTCTCGCGCGGCAGCCTCCTCCGAGCTCAACCGCCTCATGTATCTGGACCTGAAGCTCACCATCGGAGACAACGATCTCTTCAAGGTGACGCGGACCGCCGAGCTCGGCGGGGTGAGCGTTCGGTTCCCGTTTCTCGACTTGCCCCTGGTCGAGTTCATGGGGACCGTTCCGATGTCGTTCAAGGTGCGTGGACTCGAGAAGCGCTACCTCTTCAAGCGGGCATTCCGGAATCTCCTGCCGACCCAGACCCTCGCCAAGCGAAAGCACGGCTTCGGCGTGCCCACCGCGGAGTGGCTCAGGAGCCACCGCGGCATCCGCGATCTGGCGCGGGACACCCTGCTCTGCGCGCGAACCGAGCAGCGCGGCTACTTCCGGCGCGGCGCGCTGGAGCGTCTCTTCGCGCAGCACGACCGCGAGACCGCCCCCTTCTACGGCGACATCATCTGGAGCGTGCTGATGCTCGAGCTCTGGCATCGCCGGCACCTGGACGTGCGGGAGCGGGCCGCTTGAGCGCGCTGACGTCCTCCCTGCTGCGCCTCGCCGCGAAGGGCGTGGATCTGGCGGGGCTGTCGGCGCCGATCTCGATCGCGCTGGGCTACGCGAGGCCGACCGCCGCGTTCCCGATCCTCTCGCTCCATCGCGTCAACCGGGACGACGACCCGTTCTTTCCCGCCCTGCCGACCGAGGTCTTCGAGCGGCAGATGGCCTTCGTCGCCCGCGCGTTCGTGGTGCTTCCGGTCGAGGAGCTGGTGGACCGGATGGGCCGGGGCCTGCTGCCCCGGAACGCCCTGGCCATCACGTTCGACGACGGCTACCGGGACAATCTGACCCACGCCGCGCCCATCCTGGCGCGTCACGGGCTGCCCGCGACCGTGTTCGTGGTCACCGGGGCCATCGAGACCGGGGAGCCGCTCTGGTTCGACCGACTGGCGCTGGCCTTCAAGCACACCCGGGCCACCGGCTGGATGGCGCCCTGGGGCGAGATGCTTCCGCTCGAGAGCGTCGGGCAGCGACTCGCCGCCCTCCGGCAGACCCTGACGCGCTTCAAGCGGATGACGGACGGGGAGCGTCGGAGCCGGGTCGAGGACGTGCTCGTGAGCCTCGGGGCCAGTGACGAGCGGCCGCTCAAGAACGTGATGCTGAGCTGGGACGACGTCCAGGCCCTGATGGGGCTGGGAGTGGCGATCGGGGCTCACACGGTGAGCCATCCGATCCTGTCGCAGCTCCGGCCCGAGGAGGCTCGCGCCGAGATCGAAGGGTCGCGGGCCGCGATCGGGAGCCGTAGCGGCCGGGCGCCCCAGGCCTTCGCATATCCAAACGGAGGGCCCGCCGACTACAGCGACGCGGTCATCTCCATGGTGCGCGATGCGGGCTTCACCTGCGCGGTGACCACCCGATTCGGGGTCAATACCGCCACGACGCCGCCCTACGAGCTTCGCCGGGGCGGTCCGTGGGAGCATCATCTACCAACGTTCGCGCTGAAGCTCGCCGGCTACCGGCTGACCGAAGCGTGACGGTCCAGGAGACCTGACATGTGCGGGATCGTAGGCTACGTCGGCAACCGGAGCGCCGCCGAGATCATCATCGGCGGACTGAAGCGGCTCGAGTACCGCGGATATGATTCGGCGGGGGTCGCGGTGATCGGAGCGCAGGGTGTCGAGCTGCGGCGCTCCGTCGGCAAGATCGCGAGCCTCGAGGCACTCCTTCGCGAGCAGCCGGCCGAAGGGGCGGTCGGCCTCGGCCACACGCGGTGGGCGACCCACGGCCGTCCGTCCGAGGCCAACGCTCACCCCCACGCCGACTGCACCGGCTCGCTGGTGGTCGTCCACAACGGCATCCTGGAGAACTATCTCAGCCTGAAGGAGCGGCTGCTGGAGGCGGGGCACCGGTTCACCTCCGAGACGGACACGGAAGTGATCGCCCACCTCGTGGAGTCGTACGTCGCCAAGGGGCTGAGCCTGGCCGCGGCCGCCCGCGCGGCCCTCGGCGAGGTGCGCGGGGCCTACGCGGTCGGGATCCTGGCCGCCAGCGCGCCCCAGCAGCTCATCGTCGCCAAGCACGGGGCGGGCGCGGTGGTGGTAGGGCTGGGCGAGGGCGAGACCTACGTCGCCTCCGACATCCCGGCCCTGCTGCCCCACACCCGCGACATGGTGCTGCTGGAGGACGGCGAGATGGCGGTGGTGAGCCCGGCCGGGGTCTCCCTGACGACGCTCGACGGCCGGCTGGTCGAGCGCGCCGCCACCCGCATCACGTGGGATGCGGCGATGGCCGAGAAGGGCGGATACCGGCACTTCATGCTCAAGGAGATCTTCGAGCAGCCGCGGGCGGTGACGGAGACGTTCCTCGGCCGGGTCGACCTGGAGCGCGGCTCGGTCTGCATCCCGGAAGCCCGGCTCACGGACGCCCTGGTCAATCGCATCCGGAGTGTCATGCTCGTCGCGTGCGGCACCTCGTACCATGCCGCCCTCGTGGGTCGCATCATGATCGAACGGCTTACCGGGCTGCCCGCCGGGGTGAGCATCGCCTCGGAGTTTCGCTACTCCGATCTCATCGTCGGGCCCGAGACCCTCGTGATCGCGGTCTCGCAGTCCGGGGAGACCGCCGACACCGTCGGAGCGGTCAAGGCGGCCCGTCAGCGCGGGGCCCCGGCGCTGTCCATCACCAACGTGGTCGGCTCGGCCATCGCGCGAGAATCGGACGGAGTCCTCTACACCCACGCGGGCCCCGAGATCGGAGTGGCGTCGAGCAAGACCTTCACCGCGACGCTGACCGCGTGCTACCTGCTCGCCCTGGCGCTCGGCCGCGGCCGCGGATACCTCACCGAGGTCGACGCGCGCAAGCGTATCGAGGACCTCCTGGAGATTCCGCGTCTCATGGAGACCGCGCTGACGCTCGACGACGAGGCGGCCGCGCTCGCCCGGCGCCTCGCGGGATACGAGCACATGCTCTATCTGGGACGGGGCGTTCACTATCCGGTCGCCCTCGAGGGAGCGCTCAAGCTCAAGGAGATCTCCTACATCCACGCCGAAGGCTACGCGGCGGGAGAGATGAAGCACGGGCCGATCGCGCTCATCGACGACGGGATGCCGATCGTGGCGGTGGTTCCGCGCGATCCGTCCTACGAGCGGATGGTCAGCAATATCGAGGAGGTGTGCGCCCGGGACGGCAAGGTGATCGCGATCTGCCACGCCGACGACCGGGAGATGGGCCGTCGGGCCTACGCGACCCTCGCGGTGCCGGCGGCGCCCGATCTCCTGGCCCCGCTGGTCACGGTGGTGCCGTTGCAGCTCCTCGCCTACCACATCGCCACGATCCGGGGACTGGACGTCGACCAGCCGCGGAACCTCGCCAAGAGCGTGACGGTGGAGTAACGGGGCGAGAGCACCGCGGTCAACCATGAGCACTGAGACCGGAACGCCCCTCCGCGCCCTGGCGGTGAAGTCCGCCGCCTGGTACGGAGGGACGCGCCTGTGGGGCCAGCTGCTGTCCTGGGTGGTCACCATCCTGCTCGCCCGCCTGCTGATCCCGGCCGACTACGGGCTCTTCGCGATGGCCCACAGCGTGCTGACCGCGCTCGAGCTCTTGCAGGAGTTCGGCCTCGGCACCGCGATCATCCAGCGGCAGGATCTGACGCGGCGCCAGCTCAATGGAGTCTTCTGGATCGTGGTCGGCTCCAGCGTGGCCCTGACCGCGGCCACCCTCCTGGCCGCCGACGCGATCAGCGGCTTCTACGCCGAGCCGCAGCTGCCGGGCGTCCTCCGGGTGCTGTGTCTCACGTTCATCCTGAACTCCATCGGCATGGTCCCCTACAATCTCCTGTCCAAGGCGCTCGATCTGCGGCGCCGCTCGATCGCGGAGGTGGTCGGGACGGGGATCAAGACGCTCGGCACGCTGGCGCTGGCCTACGCGGGGTTCGGGGTCTGGGCGCTCGTGTGGGGGCATCTGGCGCGGGCGGTCGTGCTCAACGGCGCGTTGATGGTATTCGCCGGCTGGTGGCCGGGACTGCGAATGGGACGGGAGGGCATGCGGAGTGTGCTGACCTTCGGCCTCCGTATCGCCGGCATGAATCTGGTCGGGAATTCCTCCCCCGCCATCACCACGTTGATCCTGGCTCGTCTGCTGGGCGGTACCGCGGTCGGACTGTACGCGATGGCCCTGAGCCTGTCCGAGGCTCCCCACCGGCTCTCGACCGCGATGATCAACCAGATCTCGTTTCCCGTCTTCTCCCGGCTGCAGGAGGAGCCGGAGCAGCTCGCGCGGTATTTCCTGAAGATGTCGAAGTATCTCGCGGTGATCTCGCTGCCGTGCCAGATCGGGATGATCCTGGTCGCCTCGGACCTCGTTCCGCTCCTGCTCTCGGCGCGATGGGCCGCGGTGACGGTCCCGTTCCAGATCATGTGCCTGGAGAGCGCGGTGGTCATCGTGACCCTGACCGCGAGCCCGCTGCTGACCGCCCTGGGGCGGGCGAACTTCCTGCTCGGCCGGTCGTTCCTGTCGGTCAGCGTCATGGTCATCGCGACGCTGGTCGGGGCCCCGTTCGGGCTCGTGGGGGTGGTGACGGCGAGGCTCATTCTCATGGTGCCTCTGCGGGCGACGCTGCTGCTGCCCTGCCTCCGGACCCTGCGGATTCCCATCGGGACGTATCTCGGCACGCTGGCCTCGCCGGCGATGGCCACCGGGGCGATGGCGGGGGTGGTGCTGGTCGTCCAGCACGCCCTGGTCCCCGAGGCGGGGCCGGTGGTGCGAATCGTGGCGAGTGCGATGGCGGGGGCGCTGACGTACCCGGCGGTGCTCCTGTTCCTCGACCGAGACGTGGCCGCGGAGGTGGGCACCATCGCCCGCGATCTCGTCTCCAGGTCGAAGGCTTGACGGGTCACATGCGCGCCACCGCGCCGAGAGCCTGAGGCGATGCCGATCCGCGACATTCTGATCACGCTGGGTATCCTCAGCTCGCTGCCCTTCTGCGTGTTCCGGCCATGGATCGGGGTGCTGATGTGGTCGTGGCTTGCCTATATGAACCCGCACCGGCTCACCTGGGGGTTTGCCCACGACCTTCCCTTCTCGCAGCTCGTGGCGGCGGTGACCATCGTCGGCTTCCTGTTCAGCGGCACCCGGAAGCCATTCCTGTGGAGCCGGGAGATCCTGATCATCGGCATGTTGTGGGGTTGGTTCGCGGTCACGAGTGCGGGCGCGTTCTATCCGGAGGATGCCTGGCAGAAGTTCGGCGACATGTCGAAGGTCCTGCTCATGACGGTGCTGGTCGTCCCGCTGTTCCAGGATCGAGAGAAGATCCGGATCCTCCTGCTGGTCATCGCGGGGTCTCTCGGGTTCTATGGGGTCAAGGGCGGCCTCTTCGTACTGGCCACCGGTGGCCAGTACATGGTGCTAGGGCCGCCGCGCTCGTTCTTCGAGGCCAACACCGAGACCGCGCTGGTCCTGAACATGGCGCTGCCCTTCCTGCTCTACCTGGCGAAGGAAGAGCCGCGACGGTGGCTGCGTCGGGGGATGTACGGGGCCTTCGGGCTGACCGCGCTCGCGGTCCCGTTCACCTATTCACGGGGCGGTCTGATCGGCCTCGGGGTGGTCCTGGGGGTCCTTTTCCTCAAGGCGCGCCGGCGGGTGCTGCTCATCCCGGTGGTGGCCGCGGCGATCGTGGCGCTGATCATGTTCGCGCCCGCGCACTGGTTGAGCCGGGTGCAGACCCTCGAGCACGCGACCGAGGACGGCTCGGCCCAGCTGCGCTTGATGTCCTGGCAGGTGGCTCTGGGCATCGCGCAGGACAACCCCGTCTTCGGCGGTGGGTTTCGCGTGTTCCTG
>Ga0184623_10000313_pt1 | contig 20422 bp, 16 predicted proteins | sample PLM1_100_b1_FD_133138 | JGI IMG/M metagenome (GOLD analysis project Ga0184623, IMG submission 133138) | Groundwater sediment microbial communities from an aquifer in East River, Colorado, USA - PLM1_100_b1 | ecosystem: Environmental > Terrestrial > Soil > Riparian zone | place: USA: East River... | reverse complement strand
TAGCGACACAATACCTACGATGGCCGAGTGCCCCTGCCGACTCTGAGCCGGGGGCGTCGCGAGCAGCATCGAGACCTTGGGGAGGTTCGTGCGTGGGCACGATCATCGTGAAGCGCCCGCCGCGCCGGCCCGCACCTGAATTCCCGTCCGGGGAGATGATCCTCGACCCGCCGCCGGAGATCCCGCAGCCGACCGGGCGTGCCTGGGGCCAGATGATGATGATGCTGCCGATGCTCGCGGGCTCGGCGGCGATGGCCTTAATGTTCGCCGGTAGCTCGACCGGATCCGGCAGCACCCTGCGGTACCTCACCGGCGGGCTCTTCGGCCTCTCCGCGATCGGCATGCTCGGCTCCCAGATGACCGGCAACTCCGGCCAGCCGAGCAAGCAGGAGATGGTGGCGGCCAGGCGCGACTACATGCGCCACCTCACGCAGCACCGGCGGCGCGCGCGGCGCACGGTCCGCGAGCAGCGCGAGGCGATGTTCTACCGCCACCCCGACCCCGACAGCCTCTGGTCGACCGTCGCCAGCAACCGCCTCTGGGAGCGGCGCCCGGCCGACAGCGACTTCGCCGTGGTCCGGATCGGGCTCGGCCCGCAGGACATCGCCACTCCGGTGGTGCCGCCGCAGAGCCGTCCGCTGGAGGACCTCGAACCGCTGTGCGCGGCGGCGCTGCGGCGCTTCGTCACGACGTACGCGGTGGTCCCCGACCTGCCTGTCGCAATGGCGCTGAACGGCTTCGGCCGCGTCTACGTGCGGGGCGACGAGAACCAGGCCCGAGCGGCCGGGAGCGGGAGTCCAGACCGCACGCGCGCACTGGTGCGGTCGCTGCTGGCGCAGGTGGCGACGTTCCAGGCCCCGGACGACGTCCTGATCGCGGTCTGCGCCGCCGCGGACCGTCGCGCGGACTGGGAATGGGTCAAGTGGCTGCCGCACTCGCTGCACCCCGACCGCACCGACGCGCTCGGTCCGCTGCGGCTGGTGGCGCCGAGCATCACGGCGCTGGAGGCCATGCTCGACGACATCGTCGCCAGCCGGCCCCGATTCAACCCGTCGGCCACATCGCCGCAGATCGCGGGCCAGCACCTGATCGTCGTGCTTGACGGCGGTGACGTCGCCGGCTCCGACCACCTCATGACCGACGGCGGCGTCGAGGGCGTCACGCTGCTCGACGTGTCCAGCCGGCCGCCGCGCGCGCTCGACCGCGCCGCCCTGGTGCTCGACGTCGACGCCGACGGCCAGCTCCGCAGCACGACCATGGACGGCGAAGGCGAGATCGGCCGCGCCGACGGACTGAGCCTGATCGAGGCGGAGGCGCTGGCCCGGCAGCTCGCGCCGCTGCGGCTGTCCCAGGCGTCCCGTGGCGACCAGCCGCTCACCGCCGAGCTGGGCCTCGCCGAGCTGCTAGACCTCGGCGACCCGTACGAGTTCGACCCGGCCAAGGCGTGGGTGCCCCGCCCGAACCGGGATCGGCTCCGGGTGCCGATCGGCGTCGGGCCCGAGGGCGCGCCGATCGAGCTGGACCTCAAGGAGTCGGCGCAGGACGGCATGGGCCCGCACGGCCTGCTGATCGGCGCCACCGGTTCCGGCAAGAGCGAGTTGCTGCGCACGCTCGTGCTCTCGCTCGCGGTGACGCACAACTCCGAGACGCTGAACTTCGTCCTCACCGACTTCAAGGGCGGTGCCACCTTCACCAAGCTGGACCGCCTGCCGCACACCAGCGCGGTCATCACCAACCTCGCAGACGAGTTGCCGCTGGTCGACCGCATGACGGACGCGATCAACGGCGAGTTGCTCCGCCGTCAGGAGCTGCTACGCAGCGCCGGCAACTACGCCTCGCTCCGGGACTACGAGAAGGCCCGCGCCGCCGGTGCGCCGCTCGCCCCGCTGCCGAGCCTGCTGATCATCTGCGACGAGTTCAGCGAGCTGCTGACCGCCAAGCCCGACTTCATCGACATGTTCGTGCAGATCGGCCGGGTCGGCCGCTCGCTCGGCGTGCACCTGCTGCTGGCGTCTCAGCGGCTGGAGGAAGGGCGGCTGCGCGGCCTCGACACGCACCTGTCGTACCGGATCGGTCTGCGGACGTTCTCGGCGATCGAGAGCCGCGTCGTGCTCGGTTCGCCGGACGCGTTCGACTTGCCCCGCGCGCCCGGCCACGGCTATCTCAAGTTCGGCACCGAGCCGCTGGTGCGGTTCCGCGCGGCGTACGTCTCGGGTGTCCACCGGCGCAACGTCGGCGGCGCCGGGGCGGCGATGAGCGACGGCTGGGACGGCGTGCTCGACTTCTCCACGCAGTACGTTGCGCCGCGGATCGAGGAGACCAAGCCCGATCTGGTCGAGGAGGATCCGGACGAGGGCATCGGCGAGAGCGTCCTCGACATCCTGGTCAGCCGCCTCGAAGGGCGCGGCAGCCCGGCGCACCAGGTCTGGCTGCCGCCGCTCAAGGAGCCCCCGACGCTCGACCAGCTCCTCCCCCCGCTGACCGTCGAGAACGGTCGCGGCGTCACCGTCAGCGACCCGGAGCTGCAGGGCGCGCTGCAGGTCGTGGCCGGCGTCATCGACCGTCCGCTGGAGCAGCGCCGCGACCCGCTCACCCTCGACCTGGCCGGTTCCGCCGGGCACGTGGTCGTGGTCGGCGGGCCGCAGAGCGGCAAGAGCACGCTGCTGCGCTCGATCGTCACCAGCCTCGCGCTCACCCACACCCCGCGTGAGGCGCAGGCGTACTGCCTGGACTTCGGCGGTGGCGCGCTCACCTCCCTGCGCGAGCTGCCGCATGTCGGCGGAGTCGCCACCCGGCTCGACGTCAACGACGTCCGGCGGACGATCGCCGAGATGCGCACGCTCCTGCTCGACCGCGAGCGCCTCTTCGCCGAGCAGGGCGTGGACGGCATGGCGAGCTACCGCCGGCTCAAGCGCAGCGGCAAGTTCGAGAACGATCCGTTCGGCGACGTGTTCCTCGTCATCGACGGCTGGCTGACCCTGCGCAACGAGTTCGAGGACCTCGAAGCGGTCATCACCGACCTCGCCAACCGTGGCCTCTCGTACGGCATCCACGTCATCGTGGCCTGCTCGCGCTGGATGGATCTGCGGCCGGCCGTCCGTGACCTCTTCGGCACCCGCGTCGAGCTGCGCCTCGGCGACCCCAGCGACTCCTACCTCGACCGCCGCGCCGCAATGAACGTCCCGGAGAGCAGCCCCGGCCGCGGCATCACGCCCGAGAAGCTCCAGATGCTCACCGCACTGCCCCGCATGGACGGGCGGCAGACCAGCGAGGATCTGGCCGAGGGCGTGGCCAAGCTGGTCCAGGAGGTGCGGAACGCGTGGCCGGCTCCGGGCGCGCCGCCGGTGCGGCTGCTGCCGGCCGTCGTGCAGCACGACAGCCTGCCCGTGCCGGCCGACGGTCGCCTGCCGATCGGTATCGCCGAGGCCGACCTGCAGCCGGTGTACATCGACTTCACCGCCGACCCGCACTTCCTGCTGTTCGGCGACGCTGAGGCCGGCAAGACGGCGTTCCTGCGCTCGCTCGCGCAGAGCATCGTCAGCAAGTACGACCCGACTCAGGCGCGGATAATCCTCGTCGACTACCGGCGCAGCCTGCTCGGCGCGATCGGCTCCGAGCACCTGATCGGGTACGGGACGTCCGCCCAGGTCACGCAGGAGATCATCAACGAGGTGTCCCGGGTCATGGCTGACCGGCTGCCCGGCCCGGACGTCACCCCGGACCAGCTCCGCAACCGCAGCTGGTGGAAGGGGCCGGACCTCTACGTGCTGGTCGACGACTACGACCTGGTCGCCGCCGGTAGCACCAACCCGCTCAGCCCGCTCCTGGACTACCTCGCCCAGGCGCGCGACGTCGGCCTGCACCTGATCATCACGCGCCGCAGCGGTGGTGCCAGCCGGGCGCTGTACGAGTCGTTCGTGATGCGGCTGCGCGAACTCGGCTCGCCGGGCATCGTCATGTCGGGTGACCGGGACGAGGGTGTGCTCCTCGGCAACGTGCGTCCGCAGCTCCTACCGCCCGGGCGCGGCTGGATGGTCACCCGGCGGGAGGGGGCTCGGCTGGTGCAGATCGCCTGGCATCCGCCGGCAGAGTAGGGCAAACCGGGCCGGATACCCCTGAGATCGTGCCAGCCTGGTGGGGTCTGCTTACTTCGGTTGCTTACGTTAGCTAAGCTCGACGGTGACGAAAGTACGGCCTGCCGGTCTTTGCGCCGGTGTGGTTTGTCGGTTCAGGGGTTGAAACGGGGGCGACATGGCGATACCTGACGAGGGCGGCAGCAGCACTCCGAGTTGGATCAAAGACGACGAGTCCGTCGAGGTTGATATCAAGCGCCTCGAGGACTACGCGCTTCGGGTCAAGCGGGAGCTGGAACTCAACTTCGCGCCCAACTTCGAGCACGGCATCATGCCGAACCTCAAGGATCTCGCGAGGAAGGCCCCGTTCGGCAAGGGCGGCATGCCCGAGGGGCGGGTCTTCCAGACCTTCCACGTCAAGAACCTCGAAGCGGTCGTGCGGATGATGGGCGACGTCCAGAAGAGCCTGCTCGCGATCAGCCTGGCGGCCAACTCGATCGCTGCGGAGTACTCATCCGGCGACGCGTTGAGCAAGGCCACGCTGGACGACGTGTCCGCCGCCTTCACGCCGGTCGAGGGCAAGGGCCAGTCCCTCGACGACCTGCTCAACAAGGCCAAGGCGAAGGGCGAAGCCACCCCGGACGACAAGGTGAAGCTGCCCGACTCGGTCGTGAACAACCAGAATGCCGAACCGGCCGACCTGTCCCAGAAAGACGACAGCTACGGCAGCCAGGTTCGCCCCGAGATCGTCATCGCTGCGGGCGAGGCCAACCCGTACATCATCCCCGCCGACGACGAGGGTATCGAGACGCGAAAGCCGGGCAGCGACGCCCCGAGGTAATCCGTCCGGTGCACGCACGCCCGAACTGACCGCCGCAAGCTAGGGAGCGAGGAGCCGCGCGATGGCCGGCGAGGAGAACTACGGCTACACCCCGCCCCACCAGGGGCCATATGCACAGTACGACACCTACATCGACCAGGGCTCCTACGATGAGAAGCTCTCCGAGTTCGGCCGGAGCCAGCGTCCGATCGTCGACAAGGACGGCAAGAGCCAAGACAACGAAGAGGACGTCGACTACGCCCCGCTGGAGAAGCTCGTCACGATGATGGGCTTCGAGAGCGACGAGCTCACCCGCGGTATGGCGCGTCTCTGGGGTGACATCAGTGCGCTGCTGGAGTTCACCCGAACGAACATGAAGACGCACGCGGATGCGCTGGCGGAGAAGTGGAAATCTCCAGCCGCCGAATCCTTCCTGCTGCATATCGGCGCGACGCTGTACTCGCTGGACGAGTGGAAGAAGGCTGCCGACGACAACGCGACCGGGCTCTATACGGTCGCTAGCCAGGTGGAGGCGTCCTCGAAGGAGGTCCAGCGCATCTGGACCGAGTACAAGCAGAAGTTCGCGTCGACCAAGGCGGACCTTGAGGACTCCACGGTCGGCGACAAGATCGGCGGCGTTTTCGGGGTCGACGACGCCGAAGACCTGGACGACCTGAAGAAGCGATACGCGAACCAAGTGCGTCCACACGTCCAGAAGGTCGCCAGCGCCTACCTCGAGGCGGTGTACTACAAGCTCGGCGCCGGAACGAAGTACAAGGGTCCGCTGAACGCGGAGGTCAAGTTCCCGGGTCAGGTCCCAGGTCGCCCGGGCGCGCCTGCCCGCCCCGGGACACCACCTACCCGGCCCGGTGGCCAACGACCGGTTGCCCCCGGACGTCCCGATGTGCCGGACCAGCCAGACCGTCCCGAACTCCCGGATCGTCCTGACGCGCCGGACCGCCCGGATCTGCCGAACCGCCCGGATCTGCCGAGTGGGCCGGAACTCGCTGGTGGCACGACCGCGCCTACCGCGCCCACGGCGCCTTCTCAGATGTCGGTGCCGGGCAGCGGTGGCGGCGGTCCCTCGCACACCGGTCCCCCGCCCAGTTCTCCGGTGCTTCCGTCGGCCGGCGGCGGTGGCGGACGTCCTGGCAACCCCGGGCTCCGCGCGAAGGGCGCCCCCAACCGTCCGGCGACGCCTCAGCTTCCCGGCAGCGGCCGTGGCGCCGGTGGCCCGCGCCCAGGTACGCCGCAGCTTCCTGGGCGCGGCGGTCAGAACGCCAAGTCCGGCGCTCCGGGTCGGGGCGGTGCGCCGAGCGCCCCCCAGCTGCCCGGACGCGGCGGCAAGGGTGCCCGCCCCGGTGCGCCAGGGCGGGGCGGGCAGGGTGCCCGCCCCGGCGCTCCGGCGCAGGGCGCTCCCGGCGCGCCGAAACTCCCGGGCCGCGGCGCCCCAGGCACTCGTCCAGGCACACCGCGCGTCCCAGGGGGCGCCGGTCAGGGTCCGGCCACTCCGCCGAAGCTCGCGGGTCGGGGCGCTTCTCCGGTGAAGCCTGGATCCGCACCGAAACCAGCGCTCGGTAGTCCGTCCGGCGGCCGGCCGGGCTCGGTGGGCGAAGGCATACCCGATCAGCCCGGTGCGCCGGGTAGGTCGGGAGCGAAGGGGGCACCAGGTCTGGGCGGGCGGCGCCAGCCGTCGACCGCTGGGCCTGGCGCCGAGCCTCCGGGCGCTCGGCCGGGCGTCAGCCCCGCGCTGGGCGGCCGCGCAGGCACCAGCCCGAAGGACCACGACCCGCAGGCCGGCGTGCACGCCACGCCCCAGCGGCGCCAACCGCGCACTGACGACGACGACCTCTGGGCCGTCGACGAGGCCGCTCCCGCGGTGATCGAGAGTCCGGTCGAGGAGAACAGCGGCCGGCAGAACCCAGGACCAGCGCTCGGAGCCGGTCGTTGAGGATTGGCAACTTCGCAGGGCGCGCGGCCGGTGCGTACCGGCCGCGCGCTGGCGCGCGTCGTGTTCTTGCTCGTAGCGCGCTCGCGCTGGCCCTCGCCGCCGGTGCCGGCCTGATCGGGGCACCCGCGCACGCCGACGCCACCCGAGATGCCCAGTGGCAGCTGAACTTCCTCAAGGTGGCCGAGGCTCACAAGATCACCCAGGGCGAAGGCATTACGGTCGCCGTAATCGACACTGGTGTCGACGCCAGCCACCCCGACCTGCGTGGCAACGTCCTGCCCGGCGTGGACGCCTGGGATACCAAGTCGCCCGGCAAGGGCCAGAAGGACCTCGTCGGGCACGGCACAGGCATCGCCTCGCTCATCGCCGGCCACGGGCACGGACCCGGGAACAAGGAAGGCGTCCTCGGGATCGCGCCGAAGGCCAAGATCCTGCCGATCAACGTCAAGAATCCGAAGTTCCGGGCCATCAATCAGGACACAGTCGGGGTCGCCATCGAGTACGCCGCCGTGGTGGGCGCGGACGTCATCTGCGTCGCGCTCGGCAGCGGATTCAGCACCCGGCAACAAGAGGCGGTTGACGCTGCCAGGCAGCGGGGCGCCCTCGTCATCGCCGCTGCGGGCAACCGGGCCAACGGCCTCACAGTGATGGACTACCCAGCCGCCTACGCCAAGACGGTGGCGGTGTCGGCCGTAGATCGCAATGGGGACATCTCGAAGATATCGGTTGCCGGTGACACGATGGACATCGCCGCGCCCGGCGTCGACCTGACGATGGCTCGCTCTGGTGGCGGCTACTGGAAGGCCACCGGCACGAGCGGTGCAGCCGCGATCGCCGCCGGCGCGGCGGCTCTGATCCGCGCCAAGTACCGGGAGCCCGGCTCCAACCTGTTCCTCAACCGCCTGCTGCTGAACGCGAGCGACCGAGGTGAGCCCGGTCTCGACGAGCAGTACGGCTGGGGCGTCGTCGACCTCATGACCTCGCTCACCCGTATGCCGCCGACCCTCACGCCGTCCGCGTCGGCCGAGATCCCGTCCACCCCGTGGGACACCCCATCCGAAACGCTCCATATCCGGACCAATTGGGGCAGTTTCATCGAGGCGGGGCTGATCCTGCTGGCGATCATCGGCGTGATCGCGATCCTTGTGGTGTGGCTCCGGCGCAGGTCCCGGCGGAGAGCCGCAGCCTCGGCGGTACCCGCCGCGGCGAAGGAGGCGCCAGTGTCGCAGCCCGTACCGGACACCCACTGGCAGCGCAGTCCCAGTGACGGGCATCCTCCGCCCGGACCACCACCCGACGGAGGATGAGAGACTGCGAGCGCCCGGAAGGTCCGTGTCGACGGCACCCGCTCCGGGCGCGCCCATGCTGGCGCTCGACAAGTGAGGAGGGCACGTCATGACGGCCGACCACGGCAGCGCCGCCGTCCCTCCTGCGCGCAAGGACGCCGCGGACGAGACGGATGATGCCGCGCAGCGCCGCCCCGGCCAGCCGCCAGCGCAGGGCAGCGCGCGCGTGCCGGGCGTGGATAGCACGATCCCGCCCGCCGCTGGTCGGCACGGCGTGGCCCGTCCACCCGGCATGGCGCCGCCCGCGACCGCCGACCAGCAGACCGGTGCGCCCCGGCCGCAGGGCAGCGCCCGCCCGTACGGCAGCGTGCAGGTGCCCGGCGCTACTCCGGGTGTCATCCGGCCCCCCGCCGACCCGTCTCCCCCGGCCCAGCCGCCGCCTACCGGGCCGGGCGCCGTCGCGCCCCAACCGACCGCTCAACCGGGATACGGCCAGCGTGCGCAGCCCCCGTCAGCGCCTCCCGCCTACGACGGGCCAACTACTTACGGCGGGTCGGCCGCGACGCCCCCGGCGCACGGTCAGTCGGCACCGGCTCCCCCGGCCTACGGTGGTCCGGCGTATGGCCAGCCGGCGTCGGCGCCGCCAGCGGCAAGACCGCCCGCCTACGGTCAGCCTCCGGCGGGGTCGGCGGCTGCCGCACCGCCGCCGCATGGCCAGCCGGCGTCGACTCCTTCGGCTCACGGGGGTGGGGCGTATGGTCAGCCCTCATCGTCGCCGCCTGCCTACGGCCGGCCCGCGTCAGGACCACCCGTGCACGGTCAGCCGGCCTCGGGACCGCCAGGGTCCGCGCCGCCCGCGTACGGTCAGCCCTCGTATGGCCAGCCGGCCTCGGGACCGCCGGCCTCAGCGCCGCCCGCCTACGGTCAGCCCTCGTATGGCCAGCCGGCCTCGGGACCGCCGGCCTCAGCGCCGCCCGCCTACGGTCAGCCGGCGTCGGGACCGCCGGCCTCCGCGCCGCCCGCGTACGGCCAGCCCTCGTATGGCCAGCCTGCGTCGGCGCCGCCGGCGTCCGCGCCACCCGCCTACGGTCAGCCGGCGTCCGGTCCTTCGGCCTACGGTGCGCAGGCGGCACCGCCACCAGCTGCCCCGCAGGCCCACGGGCGTCCCGTCTCAGCGGCGCCCGCGTCCGGTGCACCTGCCGCGGCCCGTGGCTCGGCCGGTACCAGCGCGCGAGCGTCGGTGACACCGGCCTCCGTAGCCCCTGCGTCGGGAGCACCCGCGGCTAGGGCCGCCGCCCCGACCGTCTACACGTCCGGCACTCGCGCGACTGCCGCGCCGGCTACAGCCGCTACCGCACGAGCGGCGGCGACGGCCACAACCGCGACCCGCACGGCGGCCGCGCCGACCAGTGGTGCCGCCGCGGCCCACCAGCCGTTCCAGGCCCCGACGACGGTACCCGCGCAGGCGGATGTCCCGCCGTCCCGGCCGACACGCACGGCCGACCGCCCAGTCCGCAGCCGCAGCAAGCTCCCGCTCGGGCAGATATTCGCCGGTGAGGCAGCCATCGCCGCGGTAGTCGCGTCGCTGGGGCGCCCGATGCCGGTACTTATCGGCGTGAGCACAGTTGCCGCGATCGTCCTCGTCCTGATCGCGACGCGCTGGCGGCAGCGCTGGCTCTACCAGTGGATCGGCGTGTACTCGCGGTACGTCGTCCGCGATCACGTCCGCACCGCCCATGCGCCCGCCGAGCGCGCCGCCGTCCTGCTCGACACGGTGGCTGGCGGCGCCACGCTCGGCTCGATCGAGATCGACGACGCGGATATCGCCGTCATCGAGCACGCAGGTGGCATCACCGTGCTGCTGGAGCCGCTGGCCACGGAAGCTGGCCTGGTCGCCGAACGTCCGGTGCGACTCCCGTCGCCGGCCTCGCTGTTGCCCGTCGGCGAGCCAGGTGACCCGGTCGTCACGGCCCAGCTCGTGGTCGAGTCGGTCCCCGCGCCAGCGCCCGGATCGGAGTCGTCCGCACCGGGATCGTCCTACCAGCAGCTCACCGCCGGGCGCGTCCCGGCGGCACGGCGTGCCTGGATCGCGCTCCAGGTCATGCGCACCGTCGACGGCCACTCCGACACCGAACTCCGCCACACGCTGTCCAGCGCCGTACGCCGGCTGATCCGGCGGCTGCGCAAGGACGGCACGCCCGTACGGCTCCTCGACCCGAACGAGGCCGCGTCGGTACTGGTCGCGCTCGCCCATCTGGATCCGCCCAGCCCGGCCCGTGGCCAGCACCCGGGCGCGTCGGCCGGCCCCACCACGGTCCGCGAGACCTGGCGCGGCTGGTGGACGGACGCCGTCCCGCAGACCAGTTTCCGGATACGCCGCTGGCCGTCGCTCGGGAAGCCGAGCGGTAACCAGCTGGTCGAGCGCCTACTGGCGGCGCCCAGCAACGCCACCGTCGTCGCCGTTGCCGCCCGCCGATCGGCGACTGGCATCGAGATCGAGGCCGTCGTACGTGTACTCGCCTCCGATACCACAGCTCTCACCGCCGCCACCGACCAACTCACCGCCGAGGCCACCGCGTGCGGCGCCGAGTTGGAACGCCTCGACGGCGAGCACGTCTACGGCATGGCCGGTTCGCTGCCCCTCGGAGGTTTCCTGCCGTGACCGTCCTCCCGCTGAGCCGCCTCGGCAGCCACCCCGCCGCCGCCGACAGTCTCAACGAGCTGGAACTGTTCACCGGAGGCGCCGGGCTCGTCCTCGGCGTCAATCAGCACAATGAGCCCGTCACGCTGCGGCTCTTCCGGCCGGAACCGACCCGGATGGTCGTCGTCGGCGGGCTCCGGTTCGCGCAGCTCCTCGCCTTCCGCGCGCTCGCGCTCGGCGCGCAGGTCGTCGTCCAGTCCGCGCGGCCGGCGGCGTGGGGCACGTTCGCCCGGGTGATGAGTTCGCCGAACGACGCGATCCGGCTGGTGCCCCCGGGTACGGTCCTCGATCAGACGCCGAACCAGGCGCGGCCCCGGCTGGTCGTCCAGGACAGCGGGCCGAGCGTCGGCGGTCACGAGGTCGGACGGACAGGCTGGTCAGTCACCATGTCCGTCCGCGAGGAACTCACCGCCTGGGACGTCGACGTGCTCGGTGTCGCCGACGTGGTTCTGATGCAGCCGCTCACGCCGACCGAGGCGGAGCTGTCGGCCTCGGTGCTCGGGCTCAGCGAGATGAAGCACTCGCTCTCCGGGATCCGCGCAGACCTGGTCACGGTCGTCAGCCAGGGCACCGTCCGGTGGACGCTCATCGCGCCGACCAGCGTCGAGCGGCAGCTGATCGGCGTGCCGAACCGGGCGTGAGCCGCCGTCAGTGCAAGACGCGGACCTCGTCCCGGAGACCTCGCACGTCGTCGCGGCGCACCCAGGCCTGGTAGACGCCGCGCTCGACCTTGTCCAGCCCCAGCCGCTCAGCGACGGGCGCCTGACCGCCGGTGTACTCCACGCGGAGCCACTCGTTGCGTTCCTCGAGCACCTGGAACGGCTCGCCCTGGCACGTACAGACCTGCGAGACGTACATCAGCCGCTCGACCTCGTCCACCGGCACGGTGCGGCGGTACCGGTCGGGTGCCAGCTCCTCGAAGCCGTCCCGTTCCTGCGTGCTGTAGAGCCGGATCAACGACCCCCCGGGTCCGATGTCGGGGCTGGCCTCGTACTCGGCGCCGCGCCAGCGTGCCCGGTAACCGTCGCGCGTCACCGCTCCGCCCCTTCGTGGTCGACGAGTAGCCAGCCGTCGCGGTCGGCGTCGTAGATCGCGATCAGGATCTCCTCGGCGTCGCGGTCGATGCGGAAGATCTCCGCCCGGTGCGGCAACCGGATACTGTCCAGCTTGTACTCCTGGATCGGGGGAACCGTCATCGGGACGAACCCGGTGCCGGTGAAAGGCGGCGCCTCGACCACCCAGCCACCCATGGCCCGCATGGCGTCGGCATCGGTGCCGCCGTACGGCGAGCGGAACAGTTCGACGCCGACGACCGGCCAGCGCAGCGCGAACACCATCTCGTCGGCGGCCGACACCGGCGAGCCGGGGTAGTCGAGTGCGAGCGCCTCGACGAGACGCGCCGGGGTGTCCAGGTGCGCCACGTCCTGGAGCCGGTGCACGTACCCGCCGACGCGGTGATCGTTCTCCTGCAGGTATCGCACGAGCCGGTCGAGGGAGAGCACCTTCTGGACGACGGTGGCGGGCGCCGCGTCCGCGTCCACCGTCGCGTCCAGGTGATCGACGAGGTCCTCCGTCGCCCACCGGACCACGTCCCCGGACGCGATCTGGCTCTCCAGCGTGAGGAACGGATCGAGGAACAGGTCCCAGGTGGGATCCGGCCACGCGGCGGCCAGCGCACGGAACGTGGTCGTACGGCAGTGCTGGACAGCGCCGCGGGTCGCGCGGGTCAGCGCCGCCGGCGAGGTGAACGCCATCAGCTGGGTGCGCCCCTCCAGGACGGCCGTCGCCCAGGAAACCGGCTCGTCGCCGGCCGCCGCCTCGGGCGAGATCGGCAGGAACAACTCGGCGCCGGAGAGAATCGCGGCGAATGCGTCCTGGTCGTCAGCCTGAACCGCCGCGAGGAGACGGGTCTCCACCTCGTTGGCGGGCTCCCACTCCGAAGCCATCAGGCTGCTCCCCTTCCTCGGCGTGCCAAACCACCCTAACGAGCCGGCACCAACCACCAACGACGCGCCCGACGAAACCGCCGCCGCGTGGGTGGCAAGAATCGCCCCTACCAGCAACTGCTCGACGGCGCCGCACAACTCCCCCCGTGTGATGCGACACGCCGCACCATCGCGCGTGTCGCATCACACGGGGCGGCGACCCGGAGCGCGCCCGTACGCGCCGCATCATCGTGCGCGGCGCTTCACAACGTCGCGGTGAACGGCATGGGTCCCGTCCCGGTGGGCGGTCACGGCTCGACCGGGGACGATCGGTGTCATGGCGCCGTGCGAGGCTGGCGCGCATGGTGCTCGAAGTCGCGCTTATCGATGTCCACGCCGGCCAGGAGGACGCCTTCGCGGCGGCCTACGCGCAGGGCCGCCCGATCCTGGCGGGCACGCCCGGCTGCAGGTCGGTTCGGATGACCCGTGGCATCGAGTCGCCATCCCGGTTCGTGCTGCTTGTTGAGTGGGACTCAGTGGAGGCGCACGAGAAGAACTTCCGTAGCAGCGACCGGTTCCCCCAGTGGCGGGCGCTGATCGGCCCGTACTTCGCCAACCCGCCGCGCGTCGAGCACTTCAACGACCTCGGCTGACCGCCACCACTCCAGCGGCCGCGCCACCCACCCGGCTCGCCCCCAGCCAACGACGTGCCAACGGCGTGCCACCCGCCCGGCCAGCGGCACGTCCCAGCGGCGGGTGCCCTACTTCACGCCCGCCGCGTCCATGCCGCGCAGCTCCTTCTTGAGCTCCTTGATCTCGTCCCGCAGGCGCGCGGCAAGCTCGAACTGGAGTTCCCGTGCGGCGGCGAGCATCTGGTCATTGAGCTGCTGGATCAGGTCGGCCAGCTCCGCACGCGGCATGCCGTCGCGCCGCGCCGCCGCAGGACCGGCGGCCTTCCGCGACGACAGGCCCGGCACCGGCGCCTTGCCACGGCTCTGCTGCCGGCCAGAACCACCGAGCAGATCGCCTTCGTTCTCGGCGGCTTCGCGGTAGATGTCATCGAGGATGTCGACGATCTTCTTCCGTAGCGGCTGCGGGTCGACGCCCATCTCGGTGTTGTATGCGATCTGCTTCGCCCGACGGCGGTTGGTCTCGTCGATTGCCTTGGCCATCGACGGCGTGATCTGGTCGGCGTACATGTGCACCTGGCCGGAGACGTTACGGGCGGCGCGGCCGATCGTCTGGATCAGCGAGGTGCCGCTGCGCAGGAAGCCTTCCTTGTCGGCATCGAGGATGCTCACCAGCGACACCTCGGGCAGGTCAAGGCCCTCACGCAGCAGGTTGATGCCGACGAGTACGTCGTAGTCGCCCTTGCGCAGCTCCTTCAGCAGCTCAACCCGGCGCAGCGTGTCGACCTCGGAGTGCAGGTACCGGACCCGGATGCCAAGTTCAAGGAGGTAGTCGGTGAGGTCCTCGGACATCTTCTTGGTGAGCGTCGTGACCAGCACCCGCTCGTCCTTCTCGGCCCTGGTGCGGATCTCGTGGACGAGGTCGTCGATCTGGCCCTTGGTTGGCTTGACGACGACCTCGGGGTCGACGAGGCCGGTCGGGCGGATGACCTGCTCGACGAACTCGCCCTGCGCGCGCTCCAGCTCGTACGGGCCGGGCGTGGCCGAGAGGTAGACGGTCTGGCCGATCCGGTCGAGGAACTCCTCGAACTTCAGCGGGCGGTTGTCCATCGCGCTCGGCAGCCGGAAACCGTGCTCGACCAGGGTCCGCTTGCGGCTCATGTCGCCCTCGTACATGCCGCCGACCTGCGGGATCGTGACGTGCGACTCGTCCACGACCAGCAGGAAGTCTTCCGGGAAGTAATCGATCAGGCAGTTCGGCGCCGACCCGGCCGTGCGGTCGTCGATGTGCCGGGAGTAGTTCTCGATACCGGAGCAGAACCCGACCTGGCGCATCATCTCGATGTCGTAGGCGGTGCGCATCCGCAGCCGCTGGGCCTCCAGCAGCTTGCCCTGGCGGTCGAGTTCGGCGAGGCGCTCCTCCATCTCGGACTCGATGCCCCGGATCGCTTTCTCCATGCGCTCCGGGCCGGCGACGTAGTGGGTGGCCGGGAAGACCATGAGGCCGTCGGTCTCCTTGACGACCTCGCCGGTGAGCGGGTGGAGGTAGTACAGCCGCTCGACCTCGTCGCCGAACATCTCGATCCGGACGGCCAGCTCCTCATACGCGGGAAAGACCTCGATGGTGTCGCCGCGTACCCGGAACGTGCCGCGGGCGAAGGCCAGGTCGTTGCGGGTGTACTGGATGTCGACGAGCCGCCGGAGCAGCTTGTCCCGCTCGAACTCGTCGCCGACCCGCAGCCGGACCGAGCGGTCCACGTACTCCTGCGGCGTGCCCAGGCCGTAGATGCAGGAGACCGAGGCCACCACGATAACGTCGCGCCGGGTGAGCAGGCTCATCGTGGCCGAGTGACGAAGCCGCTCGACCTCGTCGTTCACCGACGAGTCCTTCTCGATGTAGGTGTCGGTCTGCGGGACGTACGCCTCGGGCTGGTAGTAGTCGTAGTACGAGACGAAGTACTCGACGGCGTTGTGCGGCAGCAGCTCCCGGAACTCGTTCGCGAGCTGCGCGGCGAGGGTCTTGTTGGGCGCCATGACCAGCGTCGGCCGCTGCAACCGCTCCACCAGCCACGCGGTCGTCGCCGACTTACCGGTACCGGTGGCACCAAGCAGTACTACGTTCTGATCGCCCGCGCGGACCCGCCGCTCCAGCTCGTCGATAGCGGCAGGCTGATCGCCGGCCGGCTGGTAATCGCTGACGACCTTGAACTGCCCGTCGCGGCGGATGACATCCCTGACCCTCGTCATGCGTCCACCGTACGTCGGGGCACCGACAGAACGCTGCTCAGCCAGCGGAGCGCGACTCCCGCCACCGCTCCATGATGCCGGGGAACTCCAGCCGGACGAACTCGAAGAACTGGCGGGTCTCGTCGAGGCGTGCCCCGGCGGGCGTATCGGCGCCGAGCGCCTTGATCCCTTCCTCCAGGTCCTGCTCCCAGCGAAGGAGCAGCTCGTCGCGCCGCGCGAACGTCTCGAACCACATGCCGTCGGAGACCCGGTAGTGGTCGCGCCGCTCTCCCGGATCGCGCTCGCGCACGGCGAGCCCGATCTGGCTCAGGTAGCGCACAGCACCGGAGATCGCCGCGGGGCTGACCTGCAGCTGGGCGGCCAGTTCGGTCGCGGTGCGTTGCCCGCTGTCGGTCACCAGCAGCGCGATGAAGACGCGGGCAGCCATCCGCGGGAAGCCCGCCTCGGCCCATTGCAAGGCGAATCGCTCGACGAAACGCGCCACCGCCTCCTCGTCACGCCCTGTATCCACGCCGGAATCCTTCCTGAACAGCCAGGCCTGCCCTCGACAACTTTACATGTTAAACAACATTCACAAATTTGTGAAGCGCGTGTACGGTCCTGAGACATGACGACTGTGATCTCCGTGTCGAACCTCGTGAAAACCTTCGGTCAGACACGCGCACTCGACGGGCTGGACCTCAACGTCGCCGCTGGTGAGGTGCACGGCTTCCTCGGCCCGAACGGCGCCGGCAAGTCCACGACCATCCGCGTCCTGCTCGGCCTCCTGCGGGCCGACTCGGGCGCGACCACCCTGCTCGGCGGCGACCCATGGCGCGACGCCGTGGCGCTACACCGCCGGCTCGCGTACGTCGCCGGTGAGGTCAACCTCTGGCCGAACCTCTCCGGCGGCGAGGTCATCGACCTGCTCGGACGGTTGCGCGGCGGCCTCGATCCGCGACGGCGAGCCGAGCTGTTGCAGCGCTTCGAGCTGGATCCCACCAAGAAGGCGCGCACCTACTCCAAGGGCAACCGGCAGAAGGTGGCCCTCGTCGCCGCCCTCGCCTCCGACGTCGAGCTGTTCATCCTCGACGAGCCGACCTCCGGGCTCGACCCGCTGATGGAAGCCGTCTTCCAGGACTATGTGGAAGAGCTGAAGAGCGCCGGCAAGACGATCCTGCTCTCCAGCCACATCCTTGCCGAGGTCGAGGCCCTCTGCGACCGGGTGAGCATCATCCGGGCGGGCCGGAATGTGGAGTCCGGCACGCTCACCGAGCTGCGCCACCTCACCCGCACGACCATCGCGGTGGAGACGGAGAAACCGATCGACCGCCTCGACGGTCTGCCCGGCGTCCACGACCTCAGCCTCGGCGGCACGAAGGCGAAGTTCGACGTGGACACCAGCCAGCTCGGCCGCGCGATCGAGCACCTCAACCGCTTCGGCATCCGGACCCTGACCAGCACCCCGCCCACGCTGGAGGAGCTGTTCATGCGCCACTACGGCACCGAGATCGCCGCCGAGCAGGCGGTCCCGGTCCGATGAGCGGGTTCACGGGCACGTTCGCACTGGTCCGGCTCGCCCTGCGCCGCGACCGGATCCAGCTCCCGATCTGGATCCTGGGCCTGACGCTGATGTTCATGCTCAACGCGGCCAGCATTGCCGAGCTGTACGACACCGGGACCGAGCTCGCCGCGCAGGCCAGGATCGAGGCCGGCAATGCCGTGTCCCTGCTGTTCAACGGGCCGGCGTTGGGCGCGAGCCTGGGCGGGGTCATCACGGTCGAGACCTCGTTCCTGCTCGTCGTCCTCGTCCCGCTGATGAGTTCGATGGCGGTCGTCCGGCACACCCGGCAGAACGAGGAGACTGGGCGGGCCGAGCTGATCGGCGCCACCGTCGTCGGCCGGCACGCCAGCCTGACCGCCGCACTCATCGTCGCGATCGGCGCCAACCTGGTGCTGTCCGCGCTGCTCACCGCCATCCTCATCAGCTATGACCTGTCCGTGAGCAGCTCCATGCTCACCGGGCTGTCGTCCACCGGCGCCGGGATCTCGTTCGCCGCCATCGCGGCTGTCGCGGCCCAGATCGCCCAGAGTTCGCGCGCCGCGAACGGGCTCGCCACCGCCGCCCTCGGCGTGGCGTTCGTGCTCCGCGGGATCGGCGACACGCTCAGCGAAGTCACCTCCGACGGCGTCAAGGCAATCAGCGCCTGGCCGTCGTGGCTCTCCCCGCTCGGATGGATGCAGCAGATACGGCCGTTCGACGACGACCGTTGGTGGGTGCTGGCGCTACCGGTCGTGCTGTTCGTACTGCTGGTGGGGGCGGCCTTCACGCTCACCGGCCACCGCGACTTCGGTACCGGGATGCTGCCCACCCGTCCGGGGCCGGCCGCCGCCGCGCCCAGCCTGCTCAGCCCGCTCGGGCTGGCGTGGCGGCTGCAGCGCGGCGTGCTGATCGCCTGGGTTGCGGGCATCGCCGTGTTCGGCATCACGATCGGCATGATGGCCGACGCCGCCGACGAGATCTTCAGCGCCAGCGAGCAGGTCAAGGAGGCGATCAACCAGCTCGGTGGCGGCGCCGCCCTCACCGACACGTTCTTCGCCGCGATGATGAGCCTGTTCGGGATCAGCGTCGCCGGCTACACCGTCCAGAGCCTGCTGCGGATGCGGTCGGAGGAGTCGAGCGGCCAGCTCGAGTCGGTGCTGGCCACGTCCATAAGCCGGCCCGCTTGGATGGCCAGCCACATCGCCTGTGCCGTCGCCGGCACCGTCGGGCTGCTGCTCGTCGCCGGGGTCACCACCGGAGTGGGGTACGGCCTGGTCAGCGGCGGCTTCGGCGACTTCTGGCGGGTCACCGGGGCAGCTGCGGTCCAGGTGCCGGCGGCGCTGGCACTGGCGGGCTTCGTGGTTGCCGCGTTCGGCCTGCTGCCCCGGTACGCCGCCGCCATCTCCTGGGCGGGGCTAGTGGTCTGCCTGGTGCTGGGTCAGATCGGGGAGCTGCTGCAACTACCGCAGACGGTGCTCGACCTGTCGCCGTTCGGCCACATCCCGGCCGTGCCGGCTGCGGACGTGACCGCGGCGCCGATCGTGTCCCTGTTCGCCGTCGCCGTAGTCCTCGCCGTCGCTGGGGTGGTGTCCTTCCGGCGCCGGGACGTCGCGACCGGTAGCTAGGGCATGATCGTTCGACGAAGAGGATCCGCGTCCAGCCGCCCCTCGTCGACGCGCCGGGCGATGGTCGCCGCGAGCAGCGTGTATGCGTCGCCGTCGGCGGCCTGGAACTCGGCGTCGTCCGGATCCAGCAGTTCGAGCCGGAACATGATGCCGAACTGCTCCGGGTTGGCGACGGCGAACCGGACGTAGCCGCGCCCCACCGCGGCCAGGGTGAACGGGCCACCGAGGCGATCGGCCGGACGTACTCGCGGACCTGGGCGACCTCAACTACCTCGCCGTTCTCGTTGGCACGGGCGCGCTCGCCAGCCTGCTCGCCGGGATCGGCTTATCCGCCGCCCAGATCGTCACCACGTTCCTGTTCGAGGGCCGGCCGGTGAAGCTGATGCTGATCGACGGCGGTTACCACGTGTGTGCAAAGACGCTGTCCGGCGCCATCATCGGCGCCTGGCAGTAGGCCCCGTTGATCCGTTACTCGTGTTGCACCTGATGATCGATGGGGCCAATGAGGCGGCAATCCCAGTCGATGTCCCCTTGTGTGGCGCAGGTCACAGACGTAGCGTCTGAGATGCAGGTATTACAGAGAGTCTTTCTCGGGAGGAGGAGCAGCGAACCGGGCGACCGGTGCGACAGCACTCCGGGCGCGGTTTGGGCTATATATTCGAGCACCAGTAATAGGCCCAGCCCACGGTGACGGCCATGTGGCCGGTATCGATCGCCACCCATTACCTGCGCTTGAAGCCCCTTCGGCGGCTCGTTCCCCGGAGGGGCTTCGCCCTGTTCAATGGACGGTCCGCGGCTCCACATTCCGTATCCAGAAGTCAGCGACACGCTCGCGCAGCTCCTCCAGCGTTCCGTCGTTGACGATCACGACGTCGGCGACCGCACGCCGCTCGGCGTCCGTCGCCTGAGCCGCGATCCGGGCGCGCGCGGCCTCTTCGGTGATACCACGGTCCCGGGTCAGCCGCTCGATGCGCAGGTCGATCGGTGTTTCCACGACGAGTACCAGGGTGAAGTTGGCCGCTAGCCCGTTCTCGACGAGGAGCGGGATGTCGTGCACGAGGACGGCGTGCGGCGGAGCGGACCCGACGATCTCCGCGCTCCGGGCCCCGACCAGCGGATGAACGATCGCATTGAGCCGCCGCCGGGCGCCCTCGTCGGCGAAGACGATGCCGCCAAGGCGCTCCCGGTCGAGTGTGCCGTCCGCACGGAGGATGTCGGCGCCAAACTCGGCCACGACGGCCGCCAGCCCCGGAGTTCCCGGTTCGACCACCTCCCGGGCGATCACGTCCGAGTCGATGACGACCGCGCCACGCTCCGCGAGCAGGCGCGACACCGCACTCTTGCCCGATCCGATGCCGCCCGTCAGCCCGATCCGCATCCGGCCAGTCTTCCAGCCGCTCGTCGCGCGGCCGTCCCCCGCCCCTGTGATGCGCGACGCACGCTCACCCGACGCGCCCCATCACACACCCGCTCCGGGCACCGCCACCTCCCGCCCCTGTGATGCCGCCCCTGTGATGCGCGACGCACGCTCACCCGACGCGCCGCATCACACACCCACTCCGGGCACCGCCACCTCCCGCCCCTGTGATGCCGCCCCTGTGATGCGCGACGCACGCTCACCCGACGCGCCGCATCACCCAGGG
>Ga0184623_10000312_pt1 | contig 20453 bp, 13 predicted proteins | sample PLM1_100_b1_FD_133138 | JGI IMG/M metagenome (GOLD analysis project Ga0184623, IMG submission 133138) | Groundwater sediment microbial communities from an aquifer in East River, Colorado, USA - PLM1_100_b1 | ecosystem: Environmental > Terrestrial > Soil > Riparian zone | place: USA: East River... | reverse complement strand
GTCCCGCAGAGCCTGATGGCCTACTGGTTCCACTTGCGATTCGGCGTTGAGCCGGCGGTCCTTGGGGCGGTGTTCTTCGGCGCGAACCTGCTGGCCGCGGTCTCGTCGCTGTCGGCCGCCCGAATCGCCGCCCGGATCGGCCTGATCAACACGATGGTCTTCACCCACTTGCCCTCGAACGTCCTGCTGATCCTCGTGCCGCTCATGCCCTCGCTGCCACTGGCGGTGGGCTGCCTCCTGCTGCGCTACACGCTCAGCCAGATGGACGTGCCGACGCGGCAGTCGTATGTGATGGCGGTCGTCGAGCCGGGCGAGCGATCAGCGGCGGCGGGCGTGACCGGGATCGCCCGGACCACGGGCGCGGCACTCTCGCCGGCCCTCTCGGCGCCCCTGGTCGCCAATGCCGGTCTCGCCGCGCTGCCCTTCTTCCTCGCCGGTGGTCTGAAGATCGTCTACGACCTCCTGCTCTACCGTGCATTCCGCGCCGCCCCTCCTGCTCCGCCGCCGGCACCGACCAAGGATCGCAATTGAGTCAGGCGACCTTCTGCCGACGCGGGCGAACGAAGCGCAGCCAGGCGAAAGCGATCACGGCCAGGGCGACCACCGCCAGGATCACGTACTCGAACCGCTTGAGGACGTCGCCGATGACCTCCCAGTTGGCGCCAAGCTGCATCCCGGCGAAGACGAGGACGAACGTGAACGGCAGTGACCCGAGTGCCGTAAAGAGCGTGAACGGCAGCAGCGGCATGTGGCCGATGCCGGCCGCGAACGACACCAGCGAGCGAACCACGGGGATCAGGCGTCCGAAGAACGCGGCCTTCGTCCCGTGCCGGGCGAAGAACGCGTCGGTCTTGTCGAGATCGGCCGGCGTAATGCGGAGAAAGCGGCCCCAGCGCTCCAGCAGCGGACGCCCGCCGTAGTAGCCGATCGCGTAAGCGATGAGCGCGCCGATCGTCGCCCCAAACGTGCCCGCCAATGTGACGAGGACGAGGTTCCACGCCTGGCCGGTGATCGGCTCGATGCTGGTGCCCTGGCCGACGAGGAAGCCGGCGAACGGCAGGACGAGCTCGGACGGGATCGGCACGATGACGCTTTCGAGCGCGACCCAGAGCGCGACGCCGAGGTAGCCCACCGAATCGTAGATCTGGGTAACGAGCTCCCGGACCGGGCCGTTGAGGAAGTCGAACACGGCGGGCAGCATAGCCGACTATCCTCCGATCGTGACCGAGTCCAACGGCGCGATGCCAGCCGAACCGATCGTTCTGACAGGGGCGGACCTCACGATCGCCGGCGTCGAGGCGGTCGCTCGCCACGGAGCGATCGCCGGGCTCGACGATCAGGCGCGGGGGCGGATGCAGGAATCGCGCGACGTCATCGAGCGACTGGTCGCCGCCGGCGAGGTCGTCTACGGCGTGACGACTGGATTCGGTGCGCTTGCGACCCGGTCCGTGGCGCCCGCCGACGCGAGGCGGCTCCAGGAGAACCTCCTGATGAGCCACGCCGCTGGCGTTGGGGCGGCGTTGCCGCGGGAGGTGGTCCGGGCGATGCTCCTCCTGCGGGCCAATACGCTGGCTCTCGGGCACAGCGGCTGCCGGCCGCTCCTCGTCGATCGACTGCTCGATTTCCTGAGGCTGGGCGTCCACCCCATCGTGCCGGAGCAGGGCTCGGTCGGCGCATCGGGGGACCTCGCGCCGCTTGCCCACCTCGCCCTGCCGCTCATCGGCCGCGGGCGGGTGGAGCTGGGGGGCCATCCGCTCCCTGCTCTCGTCGCCCTCCGCGAGGTCGGGCTGGAACCCCTGGTCCTCGAGGCGAAGGAAGGCCTCGCGCTCCTGAACGGCACCCAGCTCATGAGCGCAATCGGCGCGCTCCTGCTCGCCGACGCCGATCGTCTGACACGCACAGCGAGCGTGGCAGCCGCGCTCAGCGTCGAGGCGTTGCTGGGCACGGACGTTGCCTTCGCGGCCCCGTACCAGCTGGCCCGCCCGCACCCCGGTCAGATCGCGGTCGCGGCCGAGCTGCGTCACCTGCTTCGGGACTCGACGCTCCAGGACCGCCACAAGGGCGACGCGCACAAGGTCCAGGACCCGTACTCCCTCCGCTGCGTGCCGCAGGTCCACGGCGCGGTGCGGGATGCGCTCGACTACCTTCGACGCGTCCTCGACATCGAGATGAACAGCGCGACCGACAACCCGCTCGTTTTTCCGGAGGGCGGCGTCGTCGACGAGTCCGCGATGGCCACCGGCGGCGGACTCGTCATCAGCGGAGGAAACTTCCACGGGGAGCCGATCGCCCTCGCGCTCGACTTCGCCAAGATCGCCCTCGCGGAGCTCGGGTCGATCAGCGAGCGCCGGACCGCGCTGCTCCTCGACGAGCGCCTCAACGGCGGTCTGCCGGCCTTCCTCGCGCCGGCAAGCGGCCTCGATTCCGGAATGATGATCATCCAGTACACGGCTGCCGCCCTCGCCTCCGAGAACAAGGTCCTCGCTCATCCGGCATCGGTCGATTCGGTCCCGACGAGCGCGAACCAGGAGGACCACGTGTCGATGGGTCCGATCGCCGCGCGGCACGCCCGGTCGGTGCTCGAACACGTCGAGCGGATCGTCGCGATCGAACTGCTGGTCGGAGCCCAGGCCCTCGACCTTCGCCTGGCGCGGGACGACGCGGCGGGGGCCGGTCCGGGGACGGGCGTCGCCGAGGCGCATCGGCTGATCCGCGATCGGATCAGCCACCTCGATCGGGATCGCGAGCCGGGGCCGGACCTGGCGGCCGCGACCGACCTCGTCCGGAGTGGGGCGCTCGCTGGGCTGGCAGGCCAACGCGTCGGCGGCGGTTAGATGTCGGCGATCCGGATCGTCGACGTCACGGACGAGGCGACGTTCGGGTTGGTCCCGCCATGCGCCGATCCAGGATTCGATCACCGCTCGTGCGACTACTGGGAAGACGCGGATCGCGGCTCCAAGGCCGCCCGGCTGGCGTGGCTCGAACCCGCGGCGAGCCCGTCCCCGACGAAACCCCGCGCCACCAATCCGTTCGCGATCGACGCGGACGACGAGCCCATCGACAACCCATTCGCCCGGCCGTCGCGAACGGGGCCCTCGTTCAACCCGTTCGCCTCGGATGACGATCTCCCGGACGACAACCCGTTCGCACCATCACGCCCGACCCGGCCGAGGATCGCGAGCGACGCGCCGCGCAAGCTCGGGCTCCTCGGGCGGGGTCTGGCGATCTTCGGCAGCTACGCGAAGGTGCTCCTCATCGACGAGGTCGCGGCCGCGTACGCGCAGTTCGGCCCGCTTTCGGCGTACCCGCGAGCGCAGCGGCTGCGCGACCTCTACCCGCAGCTGCCGGCTGCGCCGCTGCCCGCGGTCATCACCTGCATCGCGACGACGTTGGAGGCGCGCCACCGCGGCCACGCCCAGCGGCTCGTCGGAGCGGTCTGCGACGACCTCGCGGGCCGTGGGTTTGCAGCCGTCGAGGCGTATCCCGAACGCGGCGCCCCGCCCGACGCGACGAGCGCGGCGACGCCGGAGTTCTGGCTCACGGTCGGGTTCGGGGTCGCCGTCGACGACGAGCGCTTTCCCGTGGTGCGCCGGGAGCTTGGCTGACGGACGCGGGGGAGTGGTACCGTCCGAGCGAACGCGAGACGGGCTGCTCGCCGTGAATGGGAGTCCGCGATGGCGATGATCCAGGCGCTCGGCAACGTCACCAAGGTGCGGGGCGCGCTCATCTTCGTCGAGGACATCGAAGCCGAGATGGTGTTCTACCGCGACGTGATCGGCCTTCGCTTGCTCTACCGGACGCCGAAGTTCGTGCGGTTCGACGCGACCCAGGGCACGAGCCTCTCGCTCATCGCCGGCGGCCACGCGTCGTCGGAGCCGAAGGACTTCCGACACGGCGGCGTCGTGCCCGAGGTCATCGTCGACAACCTCCGGCTCGCGATGCAGCGCCTCGACGCCGCCGGAGTCCGGCACGAGGAGGTCGTCCGGACGGACTGGGGGCAGTTCTGCTTCCTCTGGGATCCCGAAGGCAATCCGCTCCAGTTCTACGAGTCCGCCTTCATCCGCCCGGACGCCGATCCGGAGCGCGTGCCGGGTTGAGGTCCGGGCTGCGGGCCGCCGCCGGAGCCAAGGCGATCCTCTGTGTCGGTCTCCTCGTAGCGTGCCAGCCGGGTCCCTCGCCTTCGTCTTCAGTCGCGGCGACCGCGACCGCGACCGCGTCCGGACCTGCCGCGAACGCCCCGTCAGCGAGCCCGCCGACATCGGCCGAAAGCGTCATCGTCGACCCGACGCTGCTCTCGATCCTCCCCTCGGACGTGGCCGGCGTCCCGATGCAGCCCTCCCCGGAAGCGGCAGCCGCGATCGCGGCAGATCCGTCGCTCGCGGCAGACGTCGAGGCAATCGCGGTCGCGCTGGCCGTCTCGGCCGGGTCCTCCACCGACGAGGACCTGGTCATCGCCAGCGTCGTGCGTCTTCGCCCGGACGTCTTCGACGACACATTCTTCCGGGGCTGGCGCGACACGTATGACGCGGCAGCGTGCGAACCGGCAGGCGGACTCCGCGGCAATGCGGAAACGGAGATCGACGGGCGTCAGGTCTTCATCGGCTCGTGCGTGAATGGTGGGTTCACCTACCACCTCCGCTACGGCGAGGACGTCATCGTGTCGCTGACCTCCCTCGGCGAAGGGCGGTTCGGTGGGCTCGTGGTCCAGAATCTCGGCGAATGACCGGCGTGACGCGGCGAAAGGAGGACGGCGTGACTGAAACAGCCGGCGCGAGACCGGTCAGGTCGCCCCGCGGCCCGGAGCTGTCGTGCCGCGGCTGGGGCCAGGAAGCCGCGCTCCGGATGCTCATGAACAACCTCGACCCGGAGGTCGCCGAGAACCCCGACGCCCTGGTCGTCTACGGCGGGACCGGCCGGGCTGCCCGCAGCTGGGACGCGTTCGACGCGATCGTCCGCGAGCTGCGGCGCCTCGCCGACGACGAGACGCTACTCGTTCAATCCGGCAAACCCGTCGCGGTCTTCAGGACCCACGAATGGGCCCCGCGGGTCCTCATCGCGAATTCGAACCTCGTCGGGAAATGGGCGACCTGGGACGTCTTCCGGGACCTCGAGCGGCGCGGGTTGACGATGTACGGCCAGATGACCGCCGGCAGCTGGATCTACATCGGGACCCAGGGGATCCTCCAGGGGACGTTCGAGACGTTCGCCGAGCTGGCTCGGCAGCACTTCGGTGGGACGCTCCGCGGGCGCATCGTCCTGACGGCAGGGCTGGGCGGGATGGGCGGCGCTCAGCCGCTCGCGGTGACGATGAACGACGGGGTCTGCCTGGCGATCGAGGTCGACGAGGCGCGGGCCCGACGGCGTCTCGACATCGGCTACGTCGACCGGCTCACGACCTCGCCCGACGAGGCGTTGGCCTGGGCGCGGGAGGCGGCGGCGGCCGGGGAGGCGGTCTCGGTTGCGCTAGTCGGCAACGCCGCGGAGATCGAGCCGGACTGGGTCCGGGCGGGGGCGAGGTTCGACGTCGTGACCGACCAGACGTCCGCCCACGACGCCCTCGTCGGTTACGTGCCGGCGGAGATCGGCCTCGAGGACGCCGGTGAGCTGCGGCGGGCGATGCCGGACGAGTACGTGCGCCGGTCCATGCGGTCGATGGCCGACCACGTCCGGGCGATGCTCGCGTTCCGCGACGCGGGCGCCGTCGTCTTTGATTACGGCAACAACCTGCGATCGCAGGCCCTCGAGGCGGGCGTCGAGAACGCCTTCGACTATCCCGGGTTCGTCCCGGCGTTCGTCCGGCCACTGTTCTGCGAGGGACGTGGGCCGTTCCGGTGGGCGGCGCTGTCCGGTGACCCGGCCGACATCGCCCGGACGGACGCGGCGATCCTCGAGCTGTTCCCGGACGACGCCGGCCTGCGCCACTGGATCACGATGGCCCAGGCGAAGGTGCCGTTCCAAGGCCTCCCGGCGCGGATCTGCTGGCTCGGCTACGGTGAGCGGGCGCGGGCCGGGTTGGAGTTCAACCGGCTCGTCGCGTCAGGCGAGGTAAGCGCCCCGATCGTCATCGGTCGGGACCACCTCGACGCGGGGTCAGTTGCGTCGCCCAATCGGGAGACGGAGGCGATGGCCGACGGGTCCGATGCCATCGCCGACTGGCCCCTCCTCAACGCTCTCGTCAACACTGCCGCGGGCGCGACCTGGGTCTCGATCCATCATGGCGGCGGGGTCGGGATCGGCTATTCGCAGCACGCCGGGATGGTCGTCGTGGCGGACGGGACGCCGCTCGCGGCACAGAAGCTGGATCGCGTCCTCACGACCGACCCCGGCATGGGTGTCGCGAGGCACGTGGACGCGGGCTACGACCGGGCGATCGACGTCGCCCGTGAACGCGGCGTCCGCATTCCGATGCTCGACCAGGAACCCGCAACGGAGCGTTGACGCGCCGTTGAAGCGGTGCACATGGGCACCGCTCAACGGGGGTAGGGGGTGGTTTGTAGGGGCCAGGGGACGTCGTTGTCTTACCATGGGCGGCAAACCCGAGGGCATTTCCTGGCGCGTGAGGAGGGTTTCAAGATGCTTTCGATGGCCCGTCGTCTCCGTTGCCGCCGCCTCGTGTCGTTGCTGGGAACGCTTCTCCTCGTCGGTGGGTTGCTACCCGTCGCGACGGCCGCGCCCGTTCTAGCCGTCTCCCCGGACGTCGTGATCAGCGAGATCTACGGCGGCGGTGGGAACACCGGCGCTCCGTACACCCACGACTACATCGAGCTATACAACCGAGGCTCGAGCCCTGTCTCGCTCGGTGGCACCTCGGTCCAGTACACGGGCGCGGACTCGACAGCCAACTTTGGCGTTGCGTCGACGCAGCGCACCGAGCTGCCCGACTTCACGCTCAATCCAGGCCAGAAGTTCCTCATCCAGGAATCAACCAACGGCCTGGACAATGGCGTGGCTCTGCCGACACCAGACGTCATCGACGACTCGGCTATCGCGATGGCCCTCGGCGCGGGCAAGGTCGTCTATGTGACCGGAGTGACCGCGCTGGGCTGCAACGGCAGTACGACACCCTGCACCGCTGATCAGCTTGCCCGCATCGTCGACCTCGTGGGCTACGGCAGCACCGCCACATTCTTCGAGGGCGCCGGGCCTACCGCGAACACGAGCAACACCACCGCCGCGATCCGTAACGGGGGTGGCGCGACCGATACGGACAACAACAACACCGACTTCGCGGTGGCCGCCCCCGACCCCGACAACAGCGTCGAGCTCCCGCCATCCGTATCGGCGATCAGTCCAGCCGATGGCGCCACCAACGTCAGCATCTCGACCGACGTGACGATCACTTTCTCCGAGCCGGTCAACGTTACGAACCCGTGGTTCACGATCAATTGCGGCACCAGTCTCGGGCATACGGCGGTCGTCACCGGCGGCCCGACCATCTTCACCCTGAATCCGGACGCGGATTTCGCCAACAGCGAGACCTGCACAGTCACCGTTGACGACCAGGCTGTGTCCGACCAGGACTCGGACGATCCGCCGGACACCATGCTGGCCGACTTCTCGGCGACATTCACGACCGTAGACCCACCGACGGCCGATGACGCGCCAGCCGTTTCGAGCACGACGCCGACGGACGGCGCGACCGGGATCGCCACCAACGCGAACCTGTCGATCACGTTCAGTGAGCCCGTCACCGTGGCCGGCTCGTGGTTCTCGATCTCATGCGCGTCGTCCGGTCTCCACTCGGCCGTGGCCACCGGCGGCCCAACGACCTTCTCCCTCGATCCAGGTGTCAACTTCTCCTTCGGCGAGTTGTGCACCACGACGGTCACGGCAGCCCAAGTGACCGACCAGGACGGCGACGACCCGCCGGACCAGATGGCGGCCGACTACGTCTTCACCTTCACGATCGCGAATCTCGCCGTGGTGACCTTGCCGTACACGCAGGCCTGGACGAATATCGCCGCGATCACGGTGAATGACGACTGGTCTGGCGTGACCGGCGTGGCCGGCTTCCTGGGCCAGGACATCACCACAGGAACAGGTGTGGATCCGCAGACACTGCTGACCACGTCCACCGTCGCCGGCGACGTGGACGTCATCGCAAATCAGGCAAACCCGAACACGCTGGCCACCGGCGGCGTCGCCGAGTTCCACATCACGGACCCCGTCGTCGCCATTCAGGGTTCCGGCACTGCCGACGCACCGTACGTCCTGATCAACTTCGCGACCACCGGCCTGTCGAACATCATCGTCGCCTACAACCTGCGCGACATCGACGGCTCGGTAGACAACGCGATCCAGCCCGTCGCCCTGCAGTACCGCGTCGGCTCGACCGGCAGCTTCACCAACATCCCGGCCGGCTTCGTCGCTGACGCGACGACTGGGCCCAGCCTGGCGACACAGGTGACCGCCGTCAGCGCGACCCTGCCCGCCGCGACCGACAACCAGCCGGTCGTCCAGGTCCGGGTCATCACCAGCAACGCCGTCGGTAGCGACGAGTGGGTCGGCATCGACGACATCTCGATCGCGCCCTTGGCCGGCGATCAGGCGCCGACGGTGACGTCGACGAATCCGGCGAACGGGCAGTCGAACGTAGCGCTCGACGTGTCCCCGACGGTCACCTTCAGCGAACCCGTCACGGCCACCACTGCGTCGTTCGATCTCACCTGCGCGATGTCCGGTGGCCACACGGCCGTCGTGACCGACGGACCCACCACATACACGATCAACCCGGACGCGAACTTCAGCCTCGACGAGCTGTGCACGCTCACGGTCATCGCTGCGAATGTCGCCGACGTCGATGCGAATGACCCACCCGACAACATGACGGCCAATGTGGTCGTGACATTCCGAACGGTCGGGCCCAGCGTCCGCATCCGTGAGGTCCAGGGCGCCACGCACGTCTCGCCGTTCAACGGCAAGAGTGTGGTTGTCCCGGGCATCGTTACCGCCAAGCGGGCGAACGGCTTCTACATCCAGGACCCGAGTCCCGATAGCGACGACGCCACCTCGGAGGCGATCTTCGTCTTCACTTCGACTACCCCGACGGTGAACGTCGGCGACGACGTCAGCGTGGCCGGTCTCGTGACCGAGTTCCGGCCAGGAGGCGCCGCCGTGAACCTCAGCACGACGGAGATCACATTCCCGGCCATCTCGATGACGTCAACCGGCAATCCGCTACCGCCGACCATCGTCCTCGGGACGGGCGGCCGGATCCCGCCAAACACCGTGATCGAGGACGACGCCAGCGGAGACGTCGAGACCAGCGGCGTCTTCGACCCCGCCGCCGACGGCATCGACTTCTACGAGAGCCTTGAGGCGATGCGCGTCCAGGTCAACAACCCGGTCGCCGTCGGCCCTCGAACGTCGTTCGGCGAGATCTTCGTGCTCGCCGATGACGGCGCCAACGCGTCGAGGCGGACGGCTCGGGACGGAATCGTAATCCGGCCGACCGACTTCAACCCCGAGCGGATCCAGCTCGATGACGCGGTCCTCGCCGGGTCGACGCCGAACGCCAACGTCGGCGATCACTTCACGGCATCGGCCGTCGGCGTGCTCGACTACGACTTCGGCAACTTCGAGATCGAGCTCACGACGGCCCTCAGCGTCGTGCCCGGCGGACTCACCCGTGAGTCGACGGACCCGGCGGGGCCATCGGAGTTGTCGGTTGCGACGTTCAACGTCGAGAACCTCGACGCGAACGAACCCCAGTCGAAGTTCGATGCGCTTGCGGCGATGATCGTCGGCAACCTCGCATCGCCAGACGTCATTGCTCTAGAGGAGATCCAGGACAACAACGGCGCCACGAATGACGCGGTCACCGACGCGAGTTTGACCCTCGAGAGGCTCACGGCCGCCATCGCCGATGCCGGCGGACCGAGCTACGAGTGGCGCCAGATCAACCCGGTCGACGACCAGGATGGCGGCGAGCCCGGCGGCAACATCCGGGTCGGCTTCATGTTCCGGACCGACCGTGGGCTCGCCTTTGTCGACCGTCCGGGCGGCGACTCGACGACAGCGACCACAATCGTCAGCGGCCCGGACGGGCCACAGCTCTCCTTCAGCCCGGGCCGCGTCGCACCGGCGAACGCCGCGTGGAACGCGAGCCGCAAGCCCCTGGCCGGGGAGTTCACGTACGCCGGCCAGACGTTCTTCCTCATCGCCAACCACTTCAACTCGAAGGGTGGCGACCAGCCCCTCTTCGGCCACTTCCAGCCGCCGGTCCGCTCGTCCGAGGTCCAGCGCCATCAGCAGGCGCAGCTCGTGAACAGCTTCGTCGACGGCATTCTTGCCGAAGATGCCGACGCCAACGTGATCGTGATCGGCGACATCAACGACTTCGAGTTCTCGATGACGATGGACATCCTCGAAGGCGACGTCCTGACGGACCTGATGGAGACCCTGCCGCAGGACGAGCGCTATAGCTACGTCTTCGAGGGCAACTCCCAGGTCCTCGACCACATCGTGGTCAGCCACAACCTCCTCGAGAACGTCCCCCTGGAGTTCGACCCGGTCCACGCCAACGCCGAGTTCTACGACCAGATCTCTGACCACGACCCGTCCGTCGTCCGGTTCCTCATGGCCGTGCCCGGCACGGTCGTCGTCAACAAGACCGGCCACGGTGGCGCCGCGCTCGCCGGAGCCGGCTTCACCCTGTACGTCGACGCGGCCCCGACCGGCGGAAGCCGCGGCGCCGAGGACACCACCGCCGCCGGCACCTGCACGACGAACGCCGCGGGCACGTGCTCGATCACGAGCGTCGCCCTCGGGACGTACTGGCTGGTCGAGACGACCACGCCGAACGGCTACGCCACGGTCGCTCCGACCGCGGTGACGGTCGGCGTCGGCCCCTCGCCGGGCGTCGGCGACACCGACACCGTCAGCCTCGCCAACCTGCCGGTCCCCGGCACGGTCGTGGTCAACAAGTTCGGCCACGGCCGGGCGAAGACCGTGGGGATCCTGTTCACCGTCTACGTCGATGCCGCACCCGTCGGTGGCAGCCGCGGTCTCGAGGACTCGGCGAGCGCCGGAAGCTGCGTCACCGCACTCGTTGGTGGGCGGGTCACGTGCTCGATCACCAACGTCCCGCTTGGAAGGTATTGGCTAGTCGAGACCGTTCCAAAAGGGAACGCTCCCGTCGCTCCGATCGCGGTCACCGTGAATCTGGGCACCGCGCCCAATACCGGTGACACGGATACGTTCGCGGTCATGAACAAGCCCAAGGGATCCCCCAAGCAGCCCTGAGACGCGCCGCGTCCGAAGCCGAAGTCGGTCCCTCCGGGGCCGGCTTCGACGATTCAGGTCGCCACGTCGGCCACCGGCTCCGCCTCGTCCGGTTCGGGCCCGGGGATCCGCTGGAGGGACCGAACGGGCGAGAACAGCACGGGCAGGAACACGAAGGTCCCGCCGATCGCACCGATCCAGATCGTCTCGTGAAGACCGATGACGCCGCCGAGGAATCCGCCGATCGTCGCGCCGATGGGGATCGTCCCCCAGACGATGAAACGCATGGTCGCGTTCATCCGCCCCTGCATTCGCTCAGGGGTGATGGCCTGGCGCAGGCTCACCTGGTTGATGTTGTAGATCGCGCCACCAAGACCACCGACGAAGACGCTGGCTGCAACAAACGGCACCGCGATGTCCGGCGGTGCGATGACGACGAGGAGTGCGGACGGGCCGAACAGCAATGCCGACCCCACGATCGTCGGTCCGATGCCGAGGCGCGACGCGACGCGATTCGCAATGAGCGCGCCGAGGAGGAAGCCGACGGCCCCAATCGAGAAGGCCAGGCCCAGCACCTCGGGCGTGAACAGGAGCTCGCGGACGAGGTAGAGGATCAGGATCGAGTAGACGACATTGGAGAAGAAGTTGGACAGGCCAGTCGTCGCCGCGATGCTCCGCAGCAACCGTTGCCGGCCGACGTACCGGAGGCCTTGGATGATCTCGGATCGCATCGACGGCCGCTCGCCCTGGTCGTTCAGCTGCGGCTCGGGCGCGGTCTCGTGGCGACGGATCGCGAACATGAACAGCGCGGATACCACGAAGCTCAGCGCGTCGATGAGGATTGCAAACGGCGCCGTGAACGCCCCGATGATGATGCCCGCCAGGCCCGGCCCGGTGATCTGGGCCCCGGACATGCTTGTCTGGAGCTTTGCGTTGCCATCGACGATCTGGTCGCGCTCGACGAGCGACGGTAGGTACGACTGGTAGGCGACATCGAAAAAGACGGTCGCGCAGCCGTTGACGAAGCCAACGATGTACAGCTGCCAGATCGTCAGGGAGTCCAGGGCGAACGCAACCGGGATGGAGATCAGCGCGGCCGCCCTGACCAGGTCGCCGGCGATGAGGATCGGGCGACGACGCAGGCGATCGACCCAGACGCCCGCTGGCAGGCTGAGGAGGATGAACGGCAGGAATTCGACCGTGGCCAGCATCCCGAACTCGAACGGTGTGACGTTCAGCGTCGTGGCCGCGATGATCGGCAGGGCGAGCAGCGTCACCTGCGTCCCGAACTGGCTGATCGTTTCGGCCGACCAGAGCTTCAGGAAGTCGGGATGGCGGAACAGGCTGCGATTCGCGTCGGACACGGGACCTCTCTGGGGCAGGGCCGTCGCCAGGAAAGTGGCGTTAGTTTATCGTCTAACACTCGTTAGCAGATGCGAATCTGTGACCCGCAGGGCTCCCCTCCGCGAGCCCATCGACATGTCACGATAGGACCATGCCCGAGCTCGCCGACCGGCTGATCGAATCCGTCCCGAATGTCTCCGAGGGTCGCCGTCTCGACGCCGTTGAGCGCCTTGCGGATGCGATCTCGGCCGTGCCGGAGGTCCACCTCCTCGATCAGACCAGTGACTCCAGCCACAACCGCTCGGTGTTCACCCTGGCCGGACCGGCCGGCGCGGTCTCGAACGCCCTCGAGCGGCTCGTCGGCGCGGCGATCGACGAGATCGACATGAACGAGCACTCGGGCGAGCACCCGCGGATCGGCGCGGTCGACGTCATTCCGTTCATCCCTCTCGGCGACACGTCGATGGACGAGACAGTGGAGATCGCAACGACATTCGGGCAACGGATCGCGGAACGGTTCGACCTGCCCGTCTATCTCTACGCCGAGGCGGCCCGGCGCGGCGAGCGAGTGAAGCTCGCCGACGTCAGGCGGGGCCAGTACGAGGGGCTCAAGTCGGAGATCTCGCAGCGCGGCCGCGAGCCGGATTTTGGACCGCCCCAGATGCATCCGACGGCCGGTGCGGTCGCGGTCGGTGCCCGGCCCTTCCTCATCGCCTACAACATCAACCTGGAGTCGCCCGACAAGGATCTGGCGATTCGGATCGCTCGCCGTATCCGGGAGTCCGGCGGTGGCCTGCCGCGAGTCCAGGCCAACGGCTTCTTCATCGAGGAGCTTGGGCGGGCCCAGGTATCGATGAACGTTCTCGATTTCCGGACGACGCCGCTGTGGCGGGTATGGGAGACGGTCCGGGCGGAGGCGGCCGAAGATGCCATCGAGCTCGCCGAGTCGGAGCTGATCGGGCTTGCCCCGCTCGCCGCCTTCCTCGATGTCGCCGATCATGCCAACACGCCGCCAGACGCGACGATGGACGATCGCCTCGCTGCCGCGGCGCGGTTCCTGCGGCTGCGCGACTTCTCGCCGCTCCAGGCGCTCGAGCTACGGCTGGACGCCGCACGGGCCGGCGCAGCGGAGTGATCGCGGCGGCGGCGCGGTGAGCCTTCGCGTGATTCCGGGCGGCCGCGGGGATGCGTCGGCCCCCGGTCTACTCATCGTCGGAGCGGCCGAGGTGGTGACGATGGCGGGCGGCCTGCGGGCAGGCTCGAGGCAGGCCGACGTCGCGCGTTTCACCGCCGACGACGGGACCGACGTGTCGTCTGCTCCGGTCGTCGCCACGTGGGAGGATCGCATTCTCGGTGTCGGGCCTCGTGCCGACCTCGAGCGCGTGCTCGAAGCTGAGGGCTTTTCCCTCGGGCGCTTCGCCCGCCTCGACGCGCGCGGCGGCGCCGTAACGCCGGGCCTCATTGATCCCCACACTCACCTTCTCTTCGCCGGCAGCCGCGAGGACGAGCTCGAGCTGCGTCAACGCGGCGCAAGCTACATGGAGATCCTCGCGGCGGGCGGCGGAATCCTCTCCACGGTCGCGGCGACGCGGGCGGCGAGCGAGGAGGAGCTGGCCGCGCATGGCAGGCGCTGGCTCGACGTGATGCTCGGCCACGGCACGACGACGATCGAGGCCAAGTCGGGCTACGGGCTCGACCTGGCGACGGAATTGCGGCTGCTCGAGGTCGCCTACGGGCTCGGGCGCGAGGGCCCGATCGACATCGTCCCGACGTATCTGGGGGCGCATGCGGTGCCACCGGAGTTCCGGGCCCGACCCGACGGCGTCGAGGCCTATGTTCGCCATATTCTCGAAGAGCAACTTCCCGGCGTGGCCGCACAGGGCAGGGCGCGGTTCTGCGACGTCTTCTGCGAGGAGGGCGCGTTCACGGCCGATCAGTCGAAGCGGATTCTGCGCGCGGCGGCCTCGTTCGGGATGGGGATACGACTCCACGCCGACGAGATCGTCCCCTCGGGTGGCGCCGAGCTTGCCGCGGAGCTCGGCGCGGTTTCGGCCGACCACCTGGCGGCCCCGTCTGCAGCCGGCGTCGACGCCCTCGCGGACGCCTCCGCCGAAGGCCGACCGGTCGTCGCGACGCTCCTGCCCGCGACAACGTGGTTCCTGATGAAGGATCGCCACGCGCCTGCCCGGACGTTCATCGATCGGGGGGTTCCGGTCGCGGTCGGGACCGACTTCAATCCCGGAACGTCTCCGATGCCCTCGCTGCCGTTGGCGATGACGCTGGCCTGCCTCAACCTGGGATTGACGCCCGACGAGGCGCTGGCCGCGGTGACGATCAATGCGGCGTACGCGATCGGCATGGGCGAGGAGATCGGGTCCCTCGAGAGCGGCAAGGCCGCCGACCTCGTCATCTGGAACGTCCCGACGAGCCGCCAGATTCCCTACTGGCCTGCCGCCGACCTGGTTCGGACGGTCATCAAGCGCGGCCGGATCGTCGTCGACAACGGCTGAGCGCCGGGGCCAGCGCAATCCCTAGGTCTTGCCGCGAGATTCGAGAAGTACCGCCGTCGTTTCTACGGGCAGACCCGAACTCGTGATCGACAGCTTCGGCTGTGGCGAGGGATCGCCGCCCATTTCGTGGAAGAACTTCGCGACAGCCTCGCGTGTCTCCGACGATTCATCGTCGAGCGGCATGGCAACCACGATCCGGGGATCGAGTTGGGCAACGAGCTCCGCGGCCCTCGTCGCGGAGAGCGAGCCGCCGATCGGGATGCAGGCGATGTCGACCGGACCGATGTCGGCGAGCTTCTCCTCCGTCAGGAGGTGGCCGATCTCGCCGAGGTGGATCGTGTGCAGCCCATCGAGCTCCACGAGGAACGCGACCTGCTTGCCCCGATCGGCACCCTTGGCGTCGTCGCGGTACGTCCGGACCCCGGTCAGGAGAACGTCCCGAACTTCGTACTCACCGGGTCCGTCGAGGACGAACGCGTCCTCCAGCGAACTCGGCAGGAGCGTCGTCCCGTCGCGGGATCGGGTGCCCTTCGCCTTGGGTAGCGGCGCATCGTCCGGATGCGAATACGTGACGATCTCCCCGGTGATACCTCGCCCGGTCGGTCCCACCACCGCCTGGTAAGGATCCGCCACGACGACCGCATCCTTGCCCCGAAGGCGGATACAAGTCCGCCCGTACCAAATCAATTCCATGGGGTCGATTCTGACATAGCCGGCTGCACAGCGAATCACCAAGCAGTGGCCCCAACTGCGTTCGGCGCGACAGCCGAAGTCGCAGGCAAGAAAAAAGAGCGAGGCGCCTGCCCAATCGGCGCCCCGCTCGGAGGGAGGGAGGATGGAACCCAAGGGGGTTCGGTCCGAATCGAACCCTAGACCTGCCGCATTCACGGACGGCGAGCCATCCGATTAAGAAAGCGACACTGACGAAACTGGTACCTCCGGGCCCTCGTCCCGCCCGGGAACCCCATGCGACAATCCCGCCGATGAATTCCCCCAGCCTGCCGCTCGTCGGCTCGACCTCGGCCCCGGCGCGTGGAAGGATCCATTGGGTTCCGGCGGCCCGTTCGGCTCTCGCGGCCGTCCTGTCGATCGTCGTGGCCGGGTGCGGGATCTTCGGCCCTGCGCCATCGGTTCCCGGGGCGACGGCCAGCCCGACGACGCCGCCCGATCCGGCGACCGTCTACGCGACGATCGAGGAACAGGTCCGCGCGATCCGCGGCCTCGAGGAGAAGGTGCCGGTCCAGCCCAAGATCCTCGATGAGGCCGCCCTGACCGACTACGTCATGGAGCAGTTTCGGAAGGACAACCCCGAGCAGCTCGTCGAGGCCAACGAGCGCCTGCTCAAGACCCTTGGCCTATTCCCATCGGACGCGTCGCTCGAGGACCTCTACATCGGCCTCCTGAGCAGCCAGGTAGCGGGTCTCTACAACCCGAAGGACAAGACGCTTTACGTCGTCTCGAGGTCGGGTGGCCTCGGGCCGGCCGAGAAGACGACGTTCGCCCACGAATACACCCACGCGCTCCAGGACCAGAACTTCGACCTGGCCAAGCTCAATCTCGACGCAACCGGGGACGGTGACGGGGCGATTGCCCGCCTGTCGCTCGTCGAGGGCGACGCGACACTGCTCATGACCCTCTGGCAGATCGACAACCTGACTCAGGCCGAGATCATCCGGCTGCTAGGCGAGTCGCTGAATCCGGCGATCACGGGGCCGCTCGAGGACATGCCGGCGGTCCTTCGCGAATCGCTGCTCTTTCCTTATACGAGCGGCCTGACCCTCACCCAGCGGCTCCACGCCGGCGGCGGTTGGGCGGCCGTCGACGCGGCATTCGCGAAGCCACCCGCGTCGACCGAGCAGGTCATCCATCCGGAGAAGTACGACAGCGCTGAGGTACCAACGGTGGTCGCCCTCCCCGACGATCTTGCTGGCCGAATGGGCGCCGGTTGGTCGCTGGGCCTCGAAGACACCCTGGGTGAGTTCCAGCTGAAGGTCTGGCTGGCGAACGCCGCCGACGGCGCCGCGACGGAGCAGGGGAACGCAACGGAAGCCGCGGCGGGCTGGGGCGGCGACCGCGTCGCGGTCCTCTACGGCCCGGGTGGGGCGACCGCGGTAGTGATCGACAGCGAGTGGGACAGCCCCTCCGACGCGGCCGAGTTCGCGACCCAGGCGAAGCTCGTCGTCTCGTCGCTTGCCGGCGCAGGCGAGGTCGTGGCGCCAACTGGCGGAACCAGGGTGACAGTGATCCTCGCCCCGAGCGATGACGTGGTCTCTCGCCTCTCCGTCGTTCTCGGCCTGGCCGGCTGAGTCGTACCGGGCTACATCGATTCGGGCGCGGAGATCCCGAGCAGCCCGAGCGCATTGGCCAGCGTCGTCTTGGCCGCGGCGGCCAGCGCCAGCCGCGTCGCCGACCGTTCCGGCTCGTCGGTCTCGACGACCTTGGCATCGCGATAGAAGGCATGGAACTGGGTCGCCAGCTCCGTGGCATAGGCGGTGAGGCCGTGGGTCTCCTCGGCCAGAACCGCGTCCTCGACGACCTCGGGCAGGCGGGCGATGACCCGGGCGAGGGCCCCTTCTGGTGCGCCCGCCAGCGCACCGCTCACGTCCGCGGCGGGTGCGAGGCCTGCCTCGGTCGCCTTGCGCAGGATCGAGGCGACCCGGGCGTGGGCGTACTGGACGTAGTAGACGGGGTTCTCAGCTGACTGCTTCTTGGCGAGCTCGATGTCGAAGTCGATCGCGCTGGTCGCGGCCCGCGAGGCGAACGTCCAGCGCGCGGCATCGACCCCGACCTCCTCGAGCAGCTCGTCGAGTGTGACGAACTCCCCGGCGCGCTTCGACATCGAGACCTCGACGCCGTCACGGATGAACCTGACCCACGAATAGAGCAGCACCTCGACCGCGTCCGCTTCGTAGCCCATGGCCGCCGCCGCATTCCTCAGGCGAGCGACCGTCCCGTGATGATCGGCGCCCCAGATGTAGATGAGGTGCTCGAAGGCGCGGCTGAACTTCTCGGTCACGTAGCCGATGTCCGCCGCGAAGTAGGTTGTCGTGCCGTTGGATCGGATGATCACCCGGTCCTTGTCGTCGCCGAAGGCGGTCGATCGGAACCAGAGTGCGCCGTCCTGCTCGTAGAGGTGGCCAGCTGTCCGCAGCCGCTCGATCGCCCGCTCGACCCAGCCTTCGGAATGGAGCGATCCTTCGCTCGTCCATACGTCGAAATGGACGCCGAGCCGCTCGAGGCTCGCCTCGATGCCTTCCCTGACTCGGGCGCCCGCCCAGCGTCCGACGACGTCGGCGGGATCGGCGCCGGGCGCAGCCGCGGCCGCGATGACCTCGTCGGGGACGTCGCCCGCGAGCTCCTCGACGTACGCACCGTGGTAGCCGTCCTCCGGCACGGGCCGACCCTCCCGGATGGCGAGGATCGACGCGCCGAGGGTCGTCACCTGCATCCCGGAGTCGTTGAAGTAGTACTCGCGCGTGACCTGCTGCCCGCCGGCCACGAGGATCCGGCAGAGCAGGTCGCCGATGAATGCGCCGCGCGCGTTGCCGATCGTGAGCGGTCCCGTCGGATTGGCGGACACGAACTCGACGTTCACCCGGCGCTGCCGGATCGGCTGCACCCGGCCCCAGTCCCCGGGCGCTGCCAGGACGCCCGCGATCGTCTCCTCGAGGGCGCGATCCGTGACGCGGAGGTTGACGAAGCCTGGCGGGGCCGCCTCGGCCGCGGCGATCGGGCTGTCGCCGGCGCCGCCCTCCGCCTCGCGGCCGATCTCCGCGGCGAGCACCTGGGCGATCTCCAGGGGCGCCCGGCGGTACGGCCGGGCGAGCCGCATCGCGAGATTCGAGGCGAAGTCACCGTGCTCGGGTTTCGCCGGCCGCTCGATGTCGACGGCGGGCCGCTCATCGGCCGGCAGCGGTGGGAGCGTGCCTGCGGCAATCGCCCGCTCCCATGCGCGCTCGACCGCGGCCCTGGCCAGGGTGCGGATCGGCGGCGGCTGGGTCTCGGCAGGAGCGTTCGTCACGGGCGCCCATGGTAGCCGCTAGGGCGCTCGCGACGGTCGCCGCCGAGCGACGGAGCTTGAACAGCAGAAGTACCAGTACCTAGGTGCCGGTCCGCACCGGAAACCGCGAATCCTCGTGGTGTCAATCGGTGGACACCGGTGACATTGGGACTAGAAATAGGCAGTTCTGACTAGTACCTTTTGCGGTCCCTGTCGCCGTACGATGCGCCGGCAATCGAAAACAGGGGCACCTGCAGGGGACCAGGAAGTACCAGCCCGGATCGGGCGGCGGTCTTGCTGACCCTTGAGAGGCGCCAAGGCACTCATTAGAGGGGTTCGTTTCTATCGTGGCATCGACTCGGGGACCGGGAGGAACTGACATGGCGTCTCGGGGAATCTGGCGCTTCATGAGCGTCCGGACCAGGCGGAGCTTGACGCTCACCTGGACGGCGCTCTTTGTGTTTTCGCTGCTGTTGCAGTACATGAGCTTCGCGACCGCTCCGCCAGTTCTGGCTGTGCATGATGAAGACCTGTTCGAGCTCGACGGGAACGCGACGGATAGCGGCGCGAACGAGCCGGACGACGACTGGAATTCGACCAACCACGCTCTCGCAAGCATCTTCATTCCGGGTTCGGTGGAGAAGGACGGCGTCGACGTCACCTACTTCAAGGGTGGCGGCTCGAAGGACGTCAACGACATCCCCCTGTGGGATTACTCGTCCAACGACGTGGCCCCGGACAAGGATGAGATTCTCGACGCCTTTGCCGCGGCATACGAGAAGAACGGCGACACATTCGTCTATTTCGGCCTCGACCGATTCGATGGATCCGGTGATTCGTTCGTCGGCTTCTGGTTCCTCCAGGACAACATCAGCCTCGGCGCCAATGGACTGTTCAACGGCGCGCACACGGACGGGGACATCCTCGTCCTGTCCGACTTCACCAACGGCGGCTCGATCGCCGAGATCAAGATCTACGAGTGGCTGAGCGGCGGCCTGTCGCTCAAGGACGAAGGCGCCGAATGCGACCTGCCCGGCGATGAGCAGGCCTGCGCCACCGTCAATGCGGACACCACGGACGCTCCGTGGGCGTTCCTCAACAAGTCCGGCTCCAGCGATTTTGCGGCCGGCGAGTTCTACGAGGGTGGTGTCAACCTCGACACGGTCTTTGGTGGCGATGCCCCCTGCTTCTCGGGCTTCCTCGCCGAGACTCGCTCCTCACAGTCGACAACGGCTCAGTTGAAGGACTTCGCTCTCGGCAACTTCAACACCTGCCAGCCGCCGACGATCACGACCCAGCGCAGCAGCGCGTCGGTCGACTTTGGCGGAACCGTCACCGACACGGCAACCCTGTCCGGCACGGACGGCCCAGCCTCG
>Ga0184623_10000311_pt1 | contig 20464 bp, 19 predicted proteins | sample PLM1_100_b1_FD_133138 | JGI IMG/M metagenome (GOLD analysis project Ga0184623, IMG submission 133138) | Groundwater sediment microbial communities from an aquifer in East River, Colorado, USA - PLM1_100_b1 | ecosystem: Environmental > Terrestrial > Soil > Riparian zone | place: USA: East River... | reverse complement strand
GCAAGATGATCCGCTACAGCGACGACCAGGCCACCGAGAACGTGTACCGGCTGCGCGGCCGCAACGAGGTCATCAACCGGCTGATCCGCATCTGCGGCCTCACCGACACCTACATCGGCAAGACGAACCGCTGGTCCTGGACCAAGATGTCGCCGCGGGACGGTGTGCGGATGGGGCTGTGCATCATGCCGGCCAAGCACCTCTGGACGCCGTACGCCAACTACCTGCTCGGTGAGATGCGCTCGGTTGCCCCGTCCAACGCGTTCGGGATCCAGCAGGCGTACCCGGCCGGCGACGGCGTCCGGATCGCGGTGAAGAACGGCTGGACGGCGCAGGGCGCCCTCAGCATCTGGAACGTCAACTGTCTGGGCATCTGGGGAGCGGGCAACCGTTGGCTGCTCGTCGTGGAGACCCGGTACCCGGTGAACCTGGAGCAGGGCTACGGCGCCATCACCTGCCAGGAGACCACCCGGAGGTTGTTCCGTTGACGTTCCGCCGGTGCGCGGCGCTGGTGCTCGTCGCCGGTGCGCTCCTCACCGGGTGCGGCGACGGCGACAAGGACAAGAACGCGTCGGGCGGGGTGCCACCGTTGGGTGGTACGCCGGAGTCGGCGCCGCCCTCGCCGGGCGGCCCGATCCCGACCGTGACGCCGCCGAGCCCGGAGCCGTCGTCGGACATCGTCAAGGATCTGCCGCCGGCCGCGACGCCGGGCCCCGGTCCGACGCCGTGCCCCGCGGACGGCCAGATCGTGACCACCTACCAGCAGTACCTGAAAGGGCTCGGGGTAACGCCGCCGGCGTACACGCTGCTGAAGCGATCATCGTGCGCCGCCGGGTGGGCAGCGGCGAGCCTGCGGGAAGGGCCGGACGGTCCGCCGTTCGTCGTGGTCGTCGGGCCGAATATCGGCGGCAAGAAGCTCTCGGTAGTCGCGGACGGTACCGACCGGGACAAGGGCGGGCCGTGCGACGTGGCGGCCCGGTCCAAGGCACCGGCGCCGGTGCTGAGCTTCTGCCGGTCGGCCCAGTAGCCGGCGACCTTTTAGGGTGGGATCAGCGAGTCTGGCTCCACAATCCCACCCGAAACCTGAGCCCACCCTGGTACGGGCTGCGAACCTGGTTGCCGCAGGTGCGACCGCGCCCTAGGGTTCCACCTCGGTTGGAGTAGCCAGCGGCACCCCGGCATCGCCGGTGGTGTCCCGCGTGTCGGTGCTCCGCCTGCTCAGGGTGCAGCGCCTCTGGCGTTCAGGTTCAACTCCTGTCAGGGCGCGCCCCCGTCACCAGCCCGCGAGGGCACCGGTGCCCGGCTCAGCGGGCTCGGCGACGCACCGTGAGGTGCCCGCCGGACGCCCCCGCCGGGCGGCGGCGGTGGCGGGGGCGCGTCCGCCAGGGAAATGCGGAGAGGGGACACATGGCCACGGTCACCGTGATGGAGTACGAGCGGGTGGTGTCGTTCGTGGACGGTCGGTTGGCGCACGTCCTCGAACCGGGCCGACACCGTTACCGGCGTTCGCGTACCCAGCTGTCCCGGGTGGACGTCCGTCCCCAGTTGCTCACCGTCCCCGGCCAGGAACTGCTCACCGCCGACGGTCTCACCGTGAAGGTGAGCGCGCTCGTCCGCTGGCGGATCGTGGACGCGGGCACCTACGTGACGGCGGCAGCCAGCGGGTACGACGTGCTCTACGCCGCCGCGCAGATGGCCGTGCGTGACAGCGTCGCCGCGGTCGACCTGGAGGCGGCGCTGGCCGACCGTCCCGCGCTGTCCGCCGGGCTCACCGAGGCCGTCGGCGCTGCCGTGCAGGATCTCGGTGTCGAGGTCATCTCGGCCGCTGTGAAGGACCTGATGCTCGGCGCGGAGCTGCGACGCGCCTACGCCGAGACCGCACTGGCACGCGAGCGTGGCCGGGCCGAGCTGGAGCGGGCCCGCGCCGAGGCGGCGGCGCTGCGCTCGCTCGCCAACTCCGCCCGCCTGATCGAGGAGCACCCAGGGCTGCTGCACCTGCGGACGCTGCAGGCCGCCAGCGAGCCCGGCACCACCGTGGTGCTCACCCCGCCGCAGCCACGCTGACGCGATCACGGCAGGTACCGTCACCCTCACAGCGACTTCACGCCCTGGTTGCGAGGCTGATGCCGCTACTGGCGGACTTGAATGAGGGGACGAACTGTGCGCGTGCTCGTGGTCGAGGACGAGCGGACCATCGCCGATGCGGTGGCCCGTGGGCTGCGCCGGGAGGGCATGGCCGTCGACGTGGCCTACGACGGGACGCAGGGCCACGAGATGGCGCTCGTCACCCGGTACGACGTCGTCGTCCTCGACCGTGACCTGCCCGGCGTGCACGGCGACACGATCTGCGCCGACCTGGTCGCCTCCGGTGCGCTCACCCGGGTCCTGATGCTCACCGCCAGCGGCACCGTCGCCGACCGCGTCGACGGGCTGAGCATCGGCGCCGACGACTACCTGCCGAAGCCGTTCGCCTTCGACGAGCTGGTCGCCCGGGTGCGCGCGCTCGGCCGCCGGGCCACCCCGCCGGCGCCGCCCGTCCTGAGCGCGGGCGACGTCGTGCTCGATCCGGCGCGCCGGGTGGTGACGCGCGCTGGCGCGATCGTCGACCTCACCCGCAAGGAGTTCGGCGTCCTGCAGGTGCTGCTCTCCGCGCGCGGCGCCGTCGTGTCCAGCGAGGAGCTGCTGGAGCGGGTCTGGGACGCCAACGCCGACCCGTTCACCACCACCGTGCGGGTCACGATGATGACGCTGCGCAAGAAGATCGGCGATCCGCCGCTGATCGAGACCGTCGTCGGCGCCGGCTACCGGGTGCGGGGATGACCGTCTACGGCACGCCGCACCCGCCGCGCCCTACCCGGCTCCGCCCGACGCTGCGCCTCCGCCTCACCATGCTCAACGGCCTGCTTCTGGCCGGTGCCGGGCTGCTGCTCCTGCTGCTGTCCTGGCAGCTCGCCAGCGGGGCGCTGACGTCCGGATCGGAGCTGGCCCCGGGCTCGACCGTCGTGGTCACCCGCGACGGCCAGCAGGCCAAGATCGCCGCCGAGGAGTACAAGGACCAGCTCGCGGCCGACACCACCCGCAACATGCTCAGCAAGGGCCTGCTCGCCCTGCTGGTGATCAGCGCTGCCGGCGTCGTCGGCGGGTACCTCGTGACCGGCCGCGCGCTCCGCCCGCTGCACCAGGTCACCGCCACCGCCCGGCGCTTCTCCACCGAGACCCTCGACGACCGGCTCGCCCACACCGGCCCCGACGACGAGGTCAAGGAGCTGGCCGACACGTTCGACGAGATGCTCGGCCGGCTCGGTGCCGCGTTCGGCAGCCAGAAACGGTTCGTCGCCAACGCCAGCCACGAGCTGCGCACCCCGCTCGCCGTCATGCGCACCGAGATCGACGTGACGCTCGCCGACCCGGATGCGTCGAGGGAAGAGCTGCGCCGGATGGGCGTGGTCGTCCGGGACGCCTCCACCCGCGCCAACGAGCTGATCGAGGCGCTGCTGCTGCTCGCCCGTACCGAGGCCCAGGCCGGTCGCCGCCTCAACAAGCAGGTGCCCGTCGATCTCGCCACCGGCGTGCCGGTCACGCTCGGTGCGGTCGGCGCCGAGATCCAGCGCCTGGGGCTCACCGTCACCACGGACTTCTCCCCGGCGATGGTCATCGGCGATCCGAGCCTGCTGGAACGTCTCGCTGGCAACCTCGTCGAGAACGCCGTCCGCTACAACCTGCACCACGGGCGGCTCGCCGTCCGGACGGTCAGCGACGGCAAGCACGCCCAGCTCGTGGTCGCCAACACCGGCCCCGAACTCGATCCAGCCGAGGTGCCGGGGCTGTTCGAGCCGTTCCGCCGCGGTGGCGTCGAGCGCACCGGTACCCGCGGCGCCGGGCTCGGCCTCTCGATCGTGCGCGCGGTCGTGGACGCGCACGGCGGCACGGTCCGCGCCAAGGCGATCAGCGGCGGCGGCCTGGAAGTGATCGTGTCGCTGCCTGCTGCGGGCACCACGCCGCTGCCCACCGATCCGCCCGTGCGCGGCGTCGCCCCGAGCCCCAGCGCCTGACGGACACGGCGGCGCCGGCGACCTGGATCGAGCCGGGGCCGGCGCCGGTGCGCTGGGCAGGTCGTTGGGGTCCAGCCCGTATGACCTCGGCCTCGCCCGCCCACGCACCGGGCGGCCTGGCAGCCACCAGGGCTGATCGCCGGTAACGCCTCGGTCGCGAATGCCCCGCGCGCATCGCTCGTGGGGCAGGCTGGACAGGTGACGAAGGAGATCCTCGACGGCGGCGCGCCGGAGCGGGACGCGGTGCAGCGTCGCGCACCCCGATGGTCACGCACGGTTACCGGCGCGGTCTCCGGAAGCCCGGCCGGCGGCCCGTCACGGCTTTCCGGCGTGGCGGCGCGGTGGGAGAGGCACAAGGCAGGCCGGCGGTGGGCCGCGCTCGGGCTAGTCGGCGCGCTCCTCCTCGCGGGCGGCGCCTGGCTGCGCAGCGGCGCGAGCCACCTGGAGTCGCCGCGCCCGGAGCGAGCCGCCCCCGCATCGGCACCGCCGTCGGGCGACGGCTCGGCCTTCGCCTCGTGGACGGCGCCCGTCCTGCTGCCCGGCGGGGCGTTCGCGCTGACGGTTCAGGCGGGGGAGCGGCTGGTCCGGATCGAGCACGGCCGCGAGCGCACCCAGCAGATCCCGTTCCCGGGTAGGCGCACCCTCGCTGCCGGCGGCTGGACGACTGCCGAGGAGACCGTGGTCGTGAAGGCGGGTCCCGGTGGGCAGAACCAGGTCGCGGTGGTACTCGACCGGGCCGGCCGCGAGCTGCGCCAGATCGGGCCGGCAGCGCGGATCCTGCCCGGTCCGCACGGCTGGACGGTCTGGGCGGTCCGCGCCGCGGGCACCGCGGGGTTGACCCTGCAGGGCTACACGCTGGACGGCGTGGAGCGCGGCCCGGCGTCCGTAGTCCCGGCAGGCACGGAGCCGGTGACGGTACTCCGTGACGCGGTGGTGCTCAGCGCCCCGGACCGCACCCTGTCGCTGTGGCGTCCCGGCGGCGACGAGCCGAAGCGGATCCGGACGAGCGGCCGTGTCGTCAGCGCCTCCAACGGCCTGATTGTGGTAGCGCACGATTGCGACGGCACTGAGCCGTGCCGCCACTCCCTGGTGAACACCGCCAGCGGGCGTATCACGCGGCTCCCCGGCGCGTCGCGGATGCGCCCGCTCGGCGATCCGGTGCTCTCTCGCGACGGGCTGTGGATCGCGACGGTCGTCGAGCCGGACACCGGCGACGGGCGCGACGAGGCGGCGCTGGCCGTCGCCACGGTCTTCGACGGCGGCGGCACGCCGGTGCTCGTCCCGGGCAGCCGGTACCGCCCACCAGCCGGAACTCCGCTGGTCAGGACGGTGGTGGCGCCGGCCTGGTCGCTCGACGGGCTGGTCTTCGGGTACGCCCCGGGCGGCGCCGGACTCTACGCCTACCAGCCTGGTGAGGCGGGCGCCCGGCGGCTCGATGTGCCCGGTCTGCGGGCGGTTACGAGGATCGTCGCAGGATGAACCGATCGTCCCTGCTACCCTCGCGCCGAACCTCAACAGGTCACCGGTGCACAAGGCGTACCCTGTGACGGGGCACCCCATAGCCCCCACCCACCGCGGGCGGCCGGTCTCCAACCGGCGACCGCGAGTGGCGCGGTCAGTCGCGCCACGTCCCACCAGGAGAGGAAGCTCGTTCCGCGATGGTCATCGGTCTGTCGGTCACGCTCATCATCTCGAGCCTGTTGCTCGTCGTACTCATCCTTCTGCACCGTGGTAAGGGTGGCGGGCTGTCAAGCATGTTCGGCGGTGGCGTCACCTCGAACCTGGCCGGCTCCTCGATCGCGGAGAAGAACCTCGACCGGTTCACGGTCCTGGTCGGCATTGTCTGGCTCGCCTGCATCATCGGTCTCGGCCTGCTCCTCAAGGCGAACACTGCCTGATCGGCCGGACCGCGTCCTGGACTCACACCCCCCGCAGTAGTCGTAGAAGGACAAGGAGCGCACAGCCGTGGCTGGTGGTAACGCCATTCGTGGTACCCGTGTAGGAGCTGGTCCGATGGGAGAAGCCGAGCGAGGCGAAGCCGCCCCGCGCGTGCACGTCCCGTTCTACTGTGCGAACGGGCACGTCACCCGTCCGTCGTTCGCGCAGGAGGCGGCGATCCCGGATCACTGGGATTGTCCGCGGTGCGGCCTACCGGCCGGTCAGAACTCCGAGGCGCCGCCCGCGGCGCCACGGAACGAGCCGTACAAGACCCACCTCGCCTACGTCCGTGAACGGCGTAGCGACGCCGACGGCGAGGCGATCCTGGAAGAGGCGCTCAGCAAGCTCCGCGAGCGACGCGGCGGTTTCTGAGCCTGAAGACCGCGACGAAGCGGCACGCACCCGGAGGGTGCGTGCCGCTTCGTCGTCGTGTCCCGGCCGTGTGATGCGACACGCCGCGCCAGCCGGCGTGTCGCATCACACGCCAGCGAGCCAGGCGGTTACACGCGCAGGCTGCGCAGCGTCTGCGGCACGTCGGCCGCGGCCTCGCGGTCCAGGAGCCACAGCGTCCGGACCCTGCCGCGGGCACCGGCGGCGGGCACCTGCACCGGCCCAGCGCCGCCGAGCGCCATCCCGACCGCGCTGGCCTTCGCCGTGCCGGCAGCCACCAGCCACACCTCGTCCGCGCTGGTGATCGCCGGGAACGTCAGCGTGATCCGGGTGGGTGGCGGCTTCGGGCAGCCGCGCACGGCGGCCACGGGCCGCTCCTCGTACGCCGCCGGCGACTCGGGGAAGATCGAGGCCACGTGCCCCTCCTCGCCGAGCCCGAGCAGCAGGACGTCGAAGTGCGGCAGCGCATGCCCGGGCCGGGCGGCGGCCGCCAGTTCGGCGGCGTACCGCGCTGCGGCGGCCTCCGGATCGTCGCCGTCCGGGCCGTCCGAGGCCGGCATGGGGTGTACCCGCGCCGGGTCGAGCGGGACGGCGTCCAGCAGCGCCTCGCGGGCCTGCGTCTCGTTGCGCTCCGGATCCCCGGACGGCAGGAACCGCTCGTCGCCCCACCACACGTCGAGGCGTGGCCAGTCGACGGCGTCCCGGGCCGTGCCGTCACGGAGCGCGCGCAGCAGCCCGATGCCCACCCGCCCGCCCGTGAGGACCACCGACGCGCTGCTGCGGGCGGCCTGCGCCTCGAGGATCCGGGTCGTCAGGCGGTCCGCCGCCGCGTTGGTCAGTGCCTCGGCGTCGCGGTACACCAGAACTTCGGTGGTACTCACGATGCTCCGTTGGCCAGCGCCGGCTCCAGCCACTCGTGCGTGCGCACGGGCGAGCGGCTGTCCAGACCGGTCAGGCCGGTCGCGGCGCCCAGGGCACCCGCGTACGGCTGGTCCGGGTCGAGGCGGCGCAGCTCCTCGGCGAGCTGGTCGCCGATCTCGCGGCGGTGTAGCGGCAGCCGGCGATCTTGAACGCCGGTGCGGTGCAGCACCGCGGAGTGCCCGTCCGGACGGCTCAGCGACAGCTCACCGCCGTCGTCCATGCCCAGGTACACCTCGGTGATCCCCGGACCGGGCGAGTCGACCAGCTCAGCCTGGACGCCGAGCCGCCGCTTGAGCCAGCCGGCGATGAGCCACGCGGACGGGTTGCCCGCCTCAGCGGCGATCCGGGCCTTCACCGCGTTGCCGGTGACGCTGTCGAACGCGCCGGCCAGCACCGCACGCCACGGGGTCGCCCGCGTCCACGCCAGGTCGGTGTCGCCCGGGGCGAAGTCCTTCGCCCGGATCCGCAGCGCCGCGATCGGATCGGCGGCCTGTGCGGAGTCGGTGACCCGCCGGTCGGCGAAAACCCCGAGCGGATCGTGGGCGATCTTCTTCGGCGGCTCGCCGTGCCACCACGTCACGACCGGGACGTCCGGCGCGAGCAGCGGCAGCACGACGGACTCGGCATGCAGCGCGAGCCGGCCGTACATGCGCATGACCACGGCCTCGCCCGGCCCGAGGCGGCCGCCGACGGAGATCTCCGCGTCGAGCCGGGGCTGCGCCGACTCGATCTGGCGGCGCACCACGATCAGCACCCGGCACGGGTGTGCCGACGCCGCGCGGACCGCCGCCACCTCGGCCTCGGCCACCCGCTTCTCGTCGGCGACGACGACCAGCGTCAGCGCGAGCCCGGAGATCATGCTGCCGGCGGCGCGGCGTGCCATCCCCAGTTCCTTGACCACGTCCGTGCCGGTGGTCTCCCAAAGGGTGGTCACGGTCGCCTCCAGTGTCGGCCCTCGCGGGCAAGCATCTCGTCCGCGGCCTTTGGGCCCCACTCGCCGGCCCGGTACATGTTGGGCTTGCGGCCGGCCCAGAACTCCTCCAGCGGGTCGATGACCTTCCAGCTGGCCTCGACCTCCTCCGCGTGCGGGAAGAGCGTTGAGTCGCCGAGAAGCACGTCGAGGACGAGCCGCTCGTACGCCTCGGGGGATGCCTCGGTGAACGCCTCGCCGTAGAGGAAGTCCATCGCGACGTCCCGTACCTCCATCGCGCTGCCGGGCACCTTCGAGCCGAACTTGAGCGTGACGCCCTCGTCCGGCTGGACCCGCACCACGAGCTGGTTGGCCCCGAGGGACTCGGTGTCGGTCTCCGCGAACGGGAGGTGCGGTGCCTTCTTGAAGATCACGCCGATCTCGGTGACGCGGCGGGGGAGCCGCTTGCCGGTACGGACGTAGAACGGCACGCCCGCCCAGCGCCGGGTCTGTACCCCGAGGCGGACCGCTGCGTATGTCTCCGTGGTGGAGTCCGGCGGGACGTTCTCTTCCTGGAGGTAACCGGGCACCCGCTGGCCGGCGAGCCAGCCCTGCTCGTACTGGCCCCGGACGGCGTAGTTCTCCTTGTCCGCCGGCAGGCTGATCGCCGTCAGCACCTTGAGCTTCTCGGTGCGGATCGCGTCGGCGGAGAAGCTGACGGGCTCTTCCATCGCGGTGAGCGCGAGAAGCTGCAGCAGGTGGTTCTGGAGGACGTCGCGGCCGGCGCCCGTCGAGTCGTAGAACCCGGCGCGCGATCCGATACCCCCGTCCTCGGCCATCGTGATCTGCACCGAGTCGACGAAGTGGGAGTTCCATACGGGCTCGAAGAGGGTGTTGGCGAACCGCAACGCGAGCAGGTTCTGCACCGTCTCCTTGCCGAGGTAGTGGTCGATGCGGAACACGTCCTCGGGCGTGAACACCTCATCGACCAGCTTGTTCAGCTCCCGGCTGCTGGCCAGGTCGTGGCCGAAGGGCTTCTCCACGACGACCCGCCGCCAGCCGCCGGACGCGTCGTTGTCGCACATCTTCGTGCGGTCCATCTGGCGCAGGACGACGGGGAACATCGCCGGCGGGATCGACAGGTAGAAGGCGGCGTTGCCGGCGATCCCGTGGCTGTCGCGCAGCTCGTCCAGCGTGCTGGAGAGGGTGTCGAAGGCCGCGTCGTCGTCGAAGGCGCCGCCGACGAACTTGAGGTTGCCGGCGAGCCGCGCCCAGACGTCCTCCTGCCACGGCGTCCGCGCGTGTTCCTGCGCGGCCTTACGGGCGACCTGCTCGAAGTCGCCGTCGCCCCAGTCCCGCCGGGCGAAGCCGAGCACGACGAAGCCGGGCGGGAGCAGGCCCCGCGCGGCCAGGTCGTAGACGGCCGGGATGAGCTTCTTGCGGGCCAGGTCGCCGGTGACGCCGAAGATCACCAGCGCGCACGGCTCCGGTACCCGCGGCAGCCGGCGGTCGGCCGGATCCCGCAGCGGGTTGCCGGAGCTCAACTGCGACCCCGTCACCGGAAGGCCGCCACGAGCTGGGCGATCCCGGCGGCGCGATCAGTGAGGTGGAGCCGCAGGGCCGGCCGGCCGCGGCCGCTCAGCGCTTCCAGGTCACCCGCCGCCTGCGCGGCCTGCAGCACCCCGAACGTGTACGGCTTGCCCGGCACCGGCAGATCCTCGGTGACGACGCCGGTGAGCTGCAGGAACGCCCCGGCCTGCGGCCCGCCCTTGTGGTACTGCCCGGTGGAGTGCAGGAACCGCGGGCCCCAGCCGAACGTCACCGGGCGCGGCGTCCGCTCGGCCAGCAACGACCGCAGCTGGGCCGCATCGGCGTCGCCGAACCGGTCGAGGTAGGCGAGGACGGCGAGGTAGCCGCGCTCGTCTACCGCGTCGAGCAGGGCGGTCAGCGCGTCGGCGATGTCGGACGCTTCGCCGAGCAGGTTCGCGTCGCCGTACACCTCGATCGCGCCGTCAACGAATGCGGGCGTCGTCGCGGGCGGCCCCGACTCCAGGATCCGGGCGGTATTCGCCTTCGACTCGGCCACGTTGGGCTGGTCGAACGGGTTGATGCCAAGGATCCGGCCGGCCACCGCCGTGGCGTACTCCCACGCGAGGAAGTGCCCGCCGAGCGGACCGTTCACCGTGATGTCCGGCTTCGGGCCGGCGCCGTACTCGGGCTCGATCCCGTCGGCGCGGATCGCCCCGCCGACCGTGGCGAAGAGGACGTCCGGGCCCTCGACGCCGTGTGCGGTCGGCGATTCGACGACGACCGGCAGGATGCCCTTGCCGTCCTTGCCGGTGGACTCGGCGATGAGCTGCTCGGCCCAGTCGCCCAGGCCGACGATCCCCGAGCCGTCCTCGGCGATGACCAGCTTGTTGCGGCCGGCCTCGGCGGCGGCGCCGAGTGCGGCGCCCAAAGCGAGGGCCGGCCCGTCGCCGCCGAGGGTCTGGGCGATGTCCGCCGCCTGGTCCAGTAGCTCGGCAACGTCGACGCCGGCCAGCGCCGACGGCACCAGCCCGAACGCGGTGAGCGCGCTGTACCGGCCGCCGACGTTCGGGTCGGCGAGGAAGACCGCACGGGCGCCGAACTCGGCGGCGGTGGCCTCCAGCGGCGAACCGGGGTCGGTGACGACGACGAACCGCCGGCCGGCCTCCTCCTCGGACAGTCCACTGTCGAGGAACGCCTGGTGGTAGGCGCGGCGGTGGCTGTCGGTCTCGACGGTGCCACCGGACTTGCTGGACACCACGACCACCGTGCGGTCGAGCCGGTCCGCCAGCGCCGCCCGCACCTGGTGCGGATCGGTGGTGTCGAGCACGGTGAGCCCGACGCCGAGCGTGCGGGTGATGACCTCGGGCGCGAGCGACGAGCCGCCCATCCCCGCGAGCACCACGTGGTCGAGCCCCTCGGCGGACAGCTCGTCGCGGAGTGTGGCGATCCCGTCGAGGAGGTCACGGGAGGTCTGCGGAAGGTCGATCCAGCCGAGCCGGATGCGCGCCTCGGCCTCGGCCTCCGGGCCCCACAGCGTGGGGTCCTTGGCGACCAGCTTGCTCGGGACGCCGTCGGCAAGAGCCTGCTTCACCGCCTCGGCCGCGCCGGGGATGCCGTCGACGCCGCCGACGGCCAGGCCGCCACCCACGACGGTCTGCCTCTCATCGATCATCGGCCGGCTCCGCTCGCCGCATCGAGTTGGTGCTGCACGGATTCGAGCAGCTGGCTCCAGGAGACCGCGAACTTCTCCACGCCCTCGTCCTCGAGCACCCGCACGACGTCGTCGTAGGAGATGCCGACTGCCGCGAGCGCGTCCATGACGGCCTGCGCGTCGGCGTAGTTGCCGGTGACGGTGTCGCCGCGGATCTCGCCGTGGTCGGCGAAGGCGTTGAGGGTGGCCTCCGGCATGGTGTTGACCGTGCCTGGCGCGATCAGCTCCTCCACGTAGAGGGTGTCGCGGTAGGCCGGGTCCTTGACACCGGTCGAGGCCCAGAGCGGGCGCTGCGGGCGGGCGCCGGCGTCGGCGAGGGACTGCCAGCGCTCACCGGCGAAGACCTGCTCGTAGTGCTGGTAGGCGAGGCGGGCGTTCGCCACGCCGGCCTTGCCGCGCAGCGCGGTGGCCTCATCGCCGCCGATCTTCTCCAGCCGCTTGTCGACCTCGGTGTCCACCCGGGACACGAAGAACGACGCGACCGAGGCGATCCGGGACAGGTCGTGGCCGTTCGCCTTGGCCCGTTCCAGCCCCGCGAGGAAAGCCTCCATGACCTCGTCGTACCGGTGGAGGCTGAAGATCAGCGTGACGTTGACGCTGATGCCGGCGGCGAGGGTGGCCGTGATCGCCGGCAGCCCTTCGCGGGTCGCCGGGATCTTGATGAACAGGTTCGGCCGGTCGACCAGCCACCACAGCGCCTTAGCCTCGGCCACGGTGCGATCGGTGTCCCGTGCCAGCCGCGGGTCGACCTCGATCGAGACGCGGCCGTCCACGCCCTGGGACGCGTCGTACGCCGGCTTCAGCACGTCGCACGCCCAGCGGACGTCATACGTGGTGATGGCGCGGACCGCCTCCTCGACGCCGATGCCACGCAGCGCCAGGTCGGTGACCTGCTCGTTGTAGGACTCACCGTCCTCCAGCGCCTTGGCGAAGATCGTCGGGTTGCTGGTGATGCCCACCACGTTCTTCTCGCGGAGTAGCTGCTCCAGGTTGCCGGAGCTGAGGCGTTCGCGGGAGAGGTCGTCCAGCCAGACGGCCACTCCCGCGGCCGAGAGTTCGGCTAGGGCTCTATTGCTCATCGGTCGGTTCCTTCCCGGCGGTTTCAGCGGTTCTCAGAGCTGACGCGCTGCAGGCTGCGCCGCGCGGCCGCCTCCACGGCGGCTGAGGTGAGCCCAAACTGCTCGTACAACACCTCAAACGGAGCCGAGGCCCCGAAATGTTCAAGGCTGACGCTCTCACCTGCGTCGCCGACCAGATCGCGCCAACTCATGGCGATACCGGCCTCGACCGAGACGCGCGCGCGGACCGACGGCGGCAGCACCTCGTTGCGGTACCCGTCGTCTTGGGCGTCGAACCACTGCCGGCACGGCATCGAGACGACCCGGGTGGGCATGCCGTCGGCCTCCAGCGCCGTCCGCGCGGCTACCGCGAGCTGCACCTCCGAGCCGGTGCCGATGAGGATGACCTGCGGCGTTCCGCCGGTGGCCTCCTCCAGGACGTAACCGCCGCGGGCGGCGCCGCTCGTGACCGCCGCGTCCAGAACCGGGACGTTCTGCCGGGTCAGCGCCAGCGCGGCCGGTCGGTCGGTGTGCTCCAGCACGGTCTTCCAGACCACGGCGGTCTCGTTGGCGTCGGCGGGCCGGACGACGTCCAGTCCGGGGATGGCGCGCAGCGCGGTGAGGTGTTCGACGGGCTGGTGGGTGGGGCCGTCCTCGCCGAGGCCGATGGAGTCGTGCGTCCAGACGTAGGTGACCGGCAGCTTCATGAGCGCGGCGAGCCGGACGGCGGGGCGCATGTAGTCGGAGAAGACGAGGAACGTGCCGCCGTACGGCCGGGTGCCGCCGTGCAGCGCGATCCCGTTGAGAATCGAGCCCATCGCGTGCTCGCGGATCCCGAAGTGCAGGGTGCGGCCGTACGGGCCGCCTGGGAACGCCTTGGTCTGGTGCTCAGCCGGGACGAAGGACGGCTCGCCCTTCATCGTGGTGTTGTTGCTGCCGGCCAGGTCGGCCGAACCGCCCCACAGCTCCGGCAGGACCGGCGCCAGCGCGCTCAGCACGTCACCGGAGGCGACCCGGGTGGCCACGCCCTTAGCGCTGGGCTCCCAGGTCGGCAGCGCGTCGGCGAAGCCCTCCGGGAGCGCGCGGGTGGCGAGCCGGTCGAAGAGCTGCTTGCGCTCGGCGTTGGCGGCGGCCCAGGCGTCGAACGCCTCGTCCCACGCGGCGTGCAGCATCTTGCCGCGGTCGCCGACCTCGCGGGCGTGCGCCAGCACGTCGTCGTCGACATCGAAGCTCTTCGTCGGGTCGAACCCGAGGATCTCCTTCGTCGCAGCAACCTCGTCGGCGCCGAGCGCGGAGCCGTGGATCTTGCCGGTGTTCTGCTTGGTCGGCGCCGGGTAGCCGATCACCGTGCGGACGGCGATGAAGCTCGGCCGGGACGTTTCGGCGCGAGCCGCCTCGAAGGCGGCCTGAAGGGCGACCACGTCCTCGCCGTCGTCCACCCGCTGCACATGCCAGCCGTATGCCTCGTACCGCCTGCAGACGTCCTCGGAGAACGCGATGTTCGTGTCGTCCTCGATCGAGATGTGATTGTCGTCCCACAGCACGCACAGGTTGCCGAGCTGCTGGTGACCGGCGAGCGAGGATGCCTCACCGCTCACGCCCTCCTGCAGGTCGCCGTCGCTGGCGAAGCACCAGATGTCGTGGTCGAACGGGCTCGTGCCCGGCGCGGCATCCGGGTCGAAGAGGCCCCGCTCGCGGCGGGCGGCGATCGCCATGCCCACCGCGTTCGCCACACCCTGCCCGAGCGGGCCGGTGGTGGTCTCGACGCCGGCGGTGTGTCCGTGCTCGGGGTGGCCGGGGGTGAGGCTGTTCCACTGGCGCAGCGACTTCAGGTCGTCCAGTGCCAGCCCGTAGCCCGACAGGTACAGCTGGATGTAGAGCGTCAGGCTGGAGTGGCCACAGGAGAGCACGAAGCGGTCCCGCCCCGCCCAGGTGGGCTCTGCCGGGTCGTGCCGGAGCACCCGCTGGAACAGGAGGTACGTGGCGGGCGCGAGGCTCATCGCGGTGCCGGGGTGGCCGTTGCCGGCCTTCTCGACGGCATCCATGGCGAGGACGCGAACCATGTCCACGGCCCGGCGGTCCGCCTCGGACCACTCGAAGGCCGACCCGAGCTGATCAGTACTCGTCACAAGCGGTGTCTTTCTGGGCGGACGGAAGAGGGACCACGCCCGGCGACGCCGCCGACGGACGCTCGCCACCGACAGTACCTACCTAGTCCGGAACGATACCTACCTCGTCCGGTCCTCCTCCTCCGAACGATGCAGCGGCGCGGCGCGTCCCGTCCCACGGCGGGTTGCCCAGCACCCGTCACAAACCGTCGACGGACTGTCGACTACGATCGGCCAGGCGGGGTGTTCCAGAGCGCCCAGCCAGCACCAACAGCCCAGTCAGTGGAGAGGTGGACGCACGTGACGTGTCCCCGCCTGCTGGTCCGGAGGGCGGCGCGGTGACGTCGGTCATCGAGGCGCCGGTAGCCCCGGGTCACGGCACCCGTCCGAGCGGTCCGCTCGCCACCGTGGCGGCCTACGTCGCGCTCACCAAACCGCGGATCATCGAGCTGTTGCTGGTCAGCACCGTGCCGACGATGTTCCTCGCCCAGGGCGGGTTGCCGTCGCTGTGGCTGATCGTCGCCACCCTGATCGGCGGCTCACTCGCCGCCGGCAGCGCCAACGCACTCAACTGCTACATCGACCGGGACATCGACGAGGTCATGAGCCGCACGTCGCGGCGCCCGCTCGCCCGGCACACCGTCACCCCGCGCAACGCGCTGATCTTCGGCGTCACGCTCGGGGTGCTCGCGGTCGGCTTCCTCTGGGTCGCCACGAACGCCCTCGCGGCGCTGCTCGCGCTCACCGCGATCCTCTTCTACGTGCTGGTCTACACGCTGCTGCTCAAACGGCGGACCTCGCAGAACATCGTCTGGGGCGGCGCCGCCGGCTGCATGCCGGTGCTCATCGGCTGGGCCGCGGTCACGAACCGCATCGGCTGGGCGGCCGTCGTGCTCTTCGCGATCATCTTCTTCTGGACGCCGCCGCACTACTGGCCACTCGCCATGAAGTTCAAGGACGACTACGCCAAGGCCGGCGTCCCGATGCTGCCGGTCGTTGCCACGCAGCTCACCGTGGCGCGCCAGATCGTGGCGTACTCCTGGGCGATGGTGGCCAGCTCGCTGCTGCTGTGGCCGCTGGCGACCGGCTGGATCTACGGCGCCGGCGCCGTCGTCCTCGGTGCCGTTTTCCTGGTGGGCGCGCACAAGCTGGAGCGAGGCGTCGCGCACGGCCGCAAGGTCAAGCCGATGACGCTGTTCCACCTGTCGATCCAGTACCTGACGATCCTGTTCGTCCTGGTCGCCGTCGATGCGCTGGTGTTCTGAGCGTTGCGCGCCGTGTTCTGAGCGTTGCGCGCGGTGTTCTGAGCCACACCCCGCGGCCGGCGCGCCCTACTCGTCGGTACGGTGTCCGCCATGACTGAGACCACCACGCCTGCGCCGCCCGCCACGGTGGCCGCCCTGAGGGCGTTCGCCAAGGATCACGGCGGATCGGCCACCGCCGTCGTGTCCTACCTCGGCCGGCGCGGCGCCCGGATCGTGCTGGTCGGCGCCGACGGCACCTGGGGCGACCAGGTGGTGGCGGACGGCGTGGATGCGGCGAAGGCCGCCTGCGAGGCGGCGGGCGTCGCGGTGGCCGGCAAGTGGGAGCGCGAGCTGTCCGAGGCCGTGAAGACCTCCGGGTACGAGTGGGGCCTGATGGGCCGCGGCCGCCCCGCCGCCCGATGAGCCGCTGGACCACCGCCGACATCGGTGACCTGACCGGCACGACCGCGCTGGTCACCGGCGCGAACAGCGGGCTGGGCTTCCACACCGCGCTGGAGCTCGCTCGGGCGGGCGCGACGACGATCCTGGCGGGTCGGGACGACGGGCGTGGGGCGGACGCGATCGTGAAGATCCGATCCGAGGCGCCGGCCGCCGACGTGGCCTGGCAGCTGCTCGACCTGGCGTCGCTGGCGTCGGTGCGCAGGGCGGCCGAGTCCGTCCCGGCCGAGCTGGATCTACTCGTGAACAACGCCGGCGTGATGATGACCCCGTACGGGCGTACGGTCGACGGTTTCGAGACCCAGTTCGGCGTCAACTACCTCGGCCACTTCGCCCTCACCGGCCTGTTGCTGCCAGGGCTGCTCGCCCGGCCGGCGGCCCGCGTCGTCAGCTTGGGCAGCATGGTCCACCGCGGCGGGAGGATCGACTTCGACGACCTGCAGAGCGAGCGCGGCTACAGCCGGTCCGGGGCGTACGCGCAGTCGAAGCTCGCGAGCATGGTGTTCGCGTTCGAACTCGCCCGGCGCGCGGCCGGGACGTCGCTGGTGAGCGTGGCGGCACACCCGGGTTTCGCGGCGACCAACCTCGGCAGCCGCGGCGGGCTGTTCAACAAGGTCATCCTCGGGATCGGCATGCGGCTCGGTCAGCCCGCCTCGGTGGGGGCGCTCGCCACCCTCCGAGCGGCGACGGCGCCGGACGTCGCGGGCGGCGAGTACTACGGGCCGGGCGGGCCCGGCGGGGCGCGCGGCTACCCGGTGCTGTCGAAGGCGGCGGACCACGCCTACGACCCGGAGATCGGCCGGCGGCTGTGGGAGGTCTCCGAGAAGCTGACCGGGGTGACGTTCGACACGCTCGCCGGCGCCTGATTTCGGGCGGGATCAGGGATCCTGACTCGCTGATCCCACCCCAAGCTGATCCCACGTGGGCAGCTCAGGGCCGGAACGGCCCCGGCGCTTAGTAGGGCCGCGTCCGCACCGAGAAGAGGACACGGACGGCGGCGATCCACACCGCACACGCGCCGATCACGTGCAGCGCTACCAGCACGATCGGCAGGTGGGTGAAGTACTGGACGAACCCGATCGCGCCCTGCGCCAGCTCGACGCCGAGCAGGACGGCGACCGCGCCGGTCAGCTCCCGCGGCGCCGCCACCGCGCGCAGCGCCAGCCACGCGGCGATCGTCAGCCCGAGAAGAAGGAAGACCGCGTCGGCGTGGAGCTGGCTCACCATCGTCGGGTCGAAGCCGGTGCGGGCCGCGGCCGCGTCGCCGGAGTGCGGTCCGCTGCCGGTGACGATCGTGCCGACGACGAGGACGGCCGCGGCGGCCGTGACCACGGCGCGCGCCAGCCAGACCAGCGGTACCGGCACAAGGAACCGCCGCTCCCCGTCGCCTTCGCGCGACCGCTGCCACAGCGCGTACGCCGCGTAGATGAGCACCATCGAGACGAGGAAGTGCGCCGACACCGTCCACGGGTTGAGCCCTGTCAGCACCGTGATGCCGCCGACCACCGCCTGCGCGACGACCCCGAGGAACTGCACCCCGGCGAGCAGCACCAGCGAGCGGCGGCGCGGCCGGTGCAGCCACGTGGCGATGATCGTCAGCCCGATCGCGGCGATCAGCACGAAGCTGAGCAGCCGGTTGCCGAACTCGATGTACCCGTGGATCCCGTACTCGTGCGTGTTGACGTAGCTCGCTTCGGTGCACTTCGGCCACGTCGGACAGCCGAGCCCGGAGCCGGTGAGGCGCACGGCGACGCCGGTGACGACGATGACCGCGTTGCTGATCAGCGTCGCTAGGCAGAGTGCGCTGACCACCTTGGCGCTGCCGGCGAGTCGCCGCAGGCCGCTCTCGCCGGGCGGTGGCGTCACCGGCGCGCCGGTGGTCGCCGTCGTCATGGGGGTCACTCCCATCGGAACCACCGGGCGGCGGCGGCGATCGCCCCGACGGCCCAGCAGCCGAGGACTGCCCAGACGCGGGCAGGCGCAGTGCCGCCATCGGCGAGGACGTCGCGCAGCCCGTCGGTGAGCGCGGTGATCGGCAGCCACTGCAGCAGCGTGTGGGCGGTGTCCGAGAGCGGCACCGCGACCCCGCCGGCCGCGAGCAGCAGCAGGTAGATGAGGTTCGCGCCGGCAAGGGTGGCCTCGGCGCGCAGCGTGCCGGCCATCAGCAGCGCCAGCCCGGAGAACGCCCCGGTGCCGAGCGCCACCAACACGATCGCGAGCGCCACGCCGGCCAGGTGCGGACGCCAGCCGAGCGCCGCGCCGACGCCGGCCAGGATCAGCGTCTGGAGGCCAATGACCGCCAGCACCGCGAGCGACTTGGCCAGCAGCAGGCCCCACCGCGGCAGCGCTGAGGACCCGAGTCGCTTGAGGACGCCGTAGGACCGCTCGTACCCGGTGGCGATCGCCTGCGCGGTGAACGCCGTCGACATCACCGCCAGCGCGAGCACACCGGGGACGAGGAAGCCCACGCGGTCGTCCGTGGGGAGCGTGAGCGCGTCGAGCTTCGTGACACCGATAAGCAGCAGCACCGGGATGACCAGCGTCAGCAGCAGCGACTCGCCGCGGCGCAGGGTGAGCCGCAGCTCCATCGCGGACTGCCGGGCGATGATCTGGGCCATCGGGGCGCGCGCGGGCGCGGGGGAGAAGGTCAGGGCGCTCATGTCCGCAGCTCGTGTCCGGTGAGGTCGAGGAAGACGTCCTCCAGCGTGCGCTGGCTGGTGCGGGCCGACGTGAGCAGCGCGTTCTGGTCCGCGCACCAGGCCGTGACCGTGGCCAGCACCTGCGGATCGACGGTGCCGGTGAGGACATACTCGCCGGGACGCTCCTCGACGACCGTGCAGTCGACGGGCAGCGCCGGCCGCAGCGTCGGCAGCGGCAGGTTCGCCACGGTCATGAACGTCAATCGGCCGGCAGCGCCCGCGGCGGTCAGCTCGGCCGGGCTGCCGGCGCCGACGACCCGGCCCGCGTCGACGATGACGACCTGGTCGGCTAGGCGCTCGGCCTCGTCCATGAAGTGGGTGGTGAGCAGCACGGCGACACCGTCCTCGCGCAGTTCGCCCACGAGATCCCAGGTGGCGCGGCGGCTCTGCGGATCCATGCCGGCGGTCGGCTCGTCGAGGAAGACCAGCTCGGGGCGGCCCACGAGGGCCATCGCCAGCGAGAGCCGCTGCTTCTCACCGCCGGACAGGCGCCGGTACGGCGTGCGGGCGACCTTGCCCAGCCCGAGCCGCTCCGTGAGCACATCGACGTCGAGCGGGTGGGCGGCGAACGAGGCGACGAGCCGGAGCATCTCGCCAGCCCGGGCGCTCGGGTACACGCCGCCGGACTGGAGCATGACGCCGATGCGTGGCGTGAGCGCGTCGTGGTTGGCGACGGGGTCGAGGCCGAGCACCCGTACCGTGCCGCCGTCCGGCCTGCGGTACCCCTCGCACACCTCGACGGTGGTGGTCTTGCCGGCGCCGTTGGGGCCGAGCAGGGCGACCACCGCGCCACGCGGGACGGCGATGCTCACGCCGTCGACGGCGAGGGTGTTGCCGTACCGCTTGACGAGGGAGTCGACCTCGACAGCGGGACGATCCATGCGCGGCAGTCTACGTTGTGTCGGCGAGTGGTCTGTGCCTCACCCCGCTCCGCCTCGCAGGTAAGCTCGCGGCCGATGTCCACGTCCCCGAGCACGCGATGACCGCCGCCGGCACCCGCGGTGCGCCCCAGTACGCCGTCACGCTGTCCTGCGCCGACCGGCCCGGCATCGTCCGCGCCGTCTCCGGCTACCTGGCCGACGCGAACTGTAACATCCTGGACAGCCAGCAGTTCGGCGATCCGCACAGCAAGCGGTTCTTCATGCGCGTCCACGTCGAGGAGCTGGGCGAGCCGGTGGGCGTCCACACCCTGCGCGCCGGCTTCGCCCCGGTGGCGGACGAGTTCGCGATGGACTGGCGGATCCACGACCTGGCCGAGCGTCCCCGCGTCCTCATCATGGTCTCCAAGCTCGGGCACTGCCTCAACGACCTGCTGTTCCGGCGGGAGAGCGGCTACCTCGACATCGACGTGCCGGCGATCGTCTCCAACCATCCCGACTTCGCCGCGCTCGCCCGCTGGCACGGCATCGGCTTCCACCACGTGCCGGTCACCGCCGACACCAGG
>Ga0184623_10000310_pt1 | contig 20529 bp, 16 predicted proteins | sample PLM1_100_b1_FD_133138 | JGI IMG/M metagenome (GOLD analysis project Ga0184623, IMG submission 133138) | Groundwater sediment microbial communities from an aquifer in East River, Colorado, USA - PLM1_100_b1 | ecosystem: Environmental > Terrestrial > Soil > Riparian zone | place: USA: East River... | reverse complement strand
TGACCGGAACGGGCGGAGCGTCGCCGCGTAAGGTGCGATCACTGGTCTACGGCGACGTCAATATGAACATCATCGACGGATCGGCGATCTGGGCACAGTCCACTGTCGACGCGTTGGCCCGGGCGGGGCACGACGTCCTTTTTCTGCTCAAGGCCAAGGTCGAGACCAGCCGACTGCTCGACCCGCTTCGGGACCGGCCGGGCGTGCAAATCGTGCGACCCGACGAGAAAGGGCTGGCCGAGCATGCGCGGGGCGGCATGCTCACGCCAAACCAGGCTTCGGCGGCCATGACCCGCATCGACGCGGCGCACCGCCTCGACGTGGTTGTGGTGCGTGGCATGCGCGTCGTTCGTCAGGTCGTGGCAGACGGCCGGTTCGCCGGCCGGCTCTGGGTCTACCTCACCGACATTCCGCAGCACGTGGGCGACCTCACCGCCGAGTCGATGGCGGAGCTTGCCCGGATTGCCACGGCGGCGCGATTTCTGCTGTGCCAGACCGAGGAGCTGCGCGGCTTTCTCGAGAGCACGGTGCCGGCGACGTGTGGGAAGAGCGTGGTCTATCCGCCGGCCGTGCCCGAGCCGGAGTTCGATCCACCGGCGCGGGAGCCTCTCGACGGGCGCCCGGTGCGGCTGGTCTATACCGGCAAGTTCGCGCCGCGCTGGAACACGTTGCAGATGTGCGCATTGCCCAGCGAACTCGCTGCTCGGGGCGTGCCGACCGAAATGCACATGGTCGGTGACAAGATCCACCAGGACCCGGCCCACTCCGAGTTCCACGACCGAATGCGCGCGGCGCTGAGCGACAGCGCGGGCGTGATCTGGCACGGCGGCGTGCCACGGCAGGCGGCGATGCAGATCGCCGCGGGCGCCGATTTCGGCATCGGTTGGCGGCACCCGTCCCTCGATGCCAGTCTTGAGCTGTCGACGAAGGTGCTCGAGTTCGGCATCCTGGGCCTGCCGGTGATCCTCAACCGCACTCCCATGCATGAGGGTCTGCTTGGCGCTGATTACCCGTTGTTCGTCACGGACTGGCGCGACCTGCTCAACGTGGTCGAGCGCGCAGCCCTGGACCCCGAGATGCGTGCCTTCGCCGCGGAGCGCGCGCGCATGGCCGTCGTCAGCCATACCATGGCCGCCGCCGCCGGCCGGCTCCGGGCTCTGACCGCCCGGGCCTTCCCGTCGGTGCCCGCCCTCGCCGGCCGGACTCGCCGGCTACGCGTTGGTGTCGCTGGGCACGACCTGAAGTTCGTCGGTCGGATGCTGGAGTATCTCCAGTCCTTGCCTGAGCTCGAGGTGCGCGTCGATCACTGGTCGGCGCTGGCCGTACACGACCCGGCGGTCAGCAGCGAAATGCTCGAGTGGGCCGAAGTCGTGGTAGCTGAATGGTGCGGTCCGGTCGCGGTCTGGTACAGCCACCGCAAACGCCCGGGCCAGCGGCTCATCGTCCGGCTGCACCGGTTCGAGCTTTACGGCCCGTGGCCGGCTGAGGTCGACATCGACAACATCGACCAGGTCGTCTGCGTCAGCCCGCATTACGGCGAGCTCACCCGAGAGAAGACCGGCTGGCCGGCGCACAAGATCGTGGTGGTGCCCAACTGGGTAGACGTGGAGCAGTTTGAGCGGCCCAAACTCGTCGGCTCGCAGTACCATCTCGGCTTCATCGGCATCGCCCCTATGCGCAAGCGTCTCGATCTCGCCCTCGACGTCCTGGAGCGGCTGCGGCGGCGTGACCGCCGGTTCCGGCTCTTCGCCAAGACGAAGATGACCTGGGACTATTCGTGGATCTGGGCAAAGCCTGAGGAGCGGGCGCATCTCGACGACGTACTGCGCCGGGCACAGGCGTCCGAGTGGTTGCGCGGCGCCGTCGTCTTCGACCAGTTCGGTCCCGACGTGGCGGCCTGGCTGCGGAAAGTAGGTTTCGTGCTTTCCACGAGTGACGACGAGAGCTTCCACCTCGCGCCCGCCGAGGGAATGGCCTCCGGGGCGGTCCCCGTAATCCGCGATTGGCCGGGCGCCGACATGATCTACGACCGTCGCTGGATCCAGGGCTCGGCCGACGGCATGGCCGAGCACATCCACGAATTGGTTGTGACCGGGCGATGGGATGCCGAACGGCGTGAGGCGGTACGGCAGGTGCGGGCGGCATTCGACCTGCCATCGGTCTGCGCCACGTGGGTCCGGCTGCTCACCGGGAACCTGCCGGCGGCGACCGACCCTTCGTCCGTCGAGCTCGCAACGGCACGGGGCCGGTGATGCTCACCAGCGTGTACGGTTTGGCGGGGACCAGAATCGGCGTTCGGTCAGCATCGCAGAGCAGGTAACTTCCTTTCCAGAAGGAAGTTACCGACGCGGATTCCAAACTTGACCCGATCTTCATCGATCCGGCCGAGGAAAGGAAGCTACCGCAGCCGGCCTCCGCACTCGGAAGGCGAACTGCCCGCAGAAGGTGAGCTTGCGGAGATTCACGAGCGCCGGGCTGCGCTTGGACTTCTTGCCCCAGGTATCGATCTCGACGTTGAGCGGCGACTCCTCACTGAAATACCGGGAGCATTCGGGCCGGCGCCCGTGGTAGGCGCGCATAATCAGCGCTACACCGTCGAGGGACGGCCGGATCTCCTCCAGCCGCAGCCCGGCCTCCTCCACCAGAAAGCGGAAGCCGTACGGCGTGTAGTTCCACAGGCTGAACGAATGGTACGGCTCGAACTGGGAGGTGCTGCCGATGAACAACCCATCCGGCTGGAGCACCCGGGCGATCTCGCGGAGGAGGTCCGCTGGGTGCCGCACATGCTCGAACACCTGGTGACAGTAGATCAAGGGAAGGCTGCCGTCTCGGAAGGGAAGCCGGACGCCGTCGTAGTGGATCACCGGGTCAGCCCCGGCCGTGCGGGCCTTGGATTCCGGCGAGTCTGTGATGTCGACCCCGACCCAGTTGACATCACGGCGGTACTTGCGGGCGCGTTTGGCGGTCGAGCCCGATCCACACCCGAGGTCGACGACCAATCCCGGCGCGGACGGTGCAGTCATCGCCTGATCGAGGTAGTAAACCGAGTTCACCTGCCTCGCATGATCGTCGGGGATCACATCGCTCATGAGCTCCCACAGTGTGGCCAACGGTGCACTCCCTACCTGACGGTGGCTGGCGCGAGCGGTCGCGACCCCCGCGGACACTCCGGCTCGAGTCCTTTGTCTCCACGGTGTGATCCTCGTATTGGGGTATTCCTGCTGGCGGCTCGGTGTGTCAGCGCTGCCGCCAGATCCCAATGCGGCAGGATCATAACTGACCCGAACGTGGACAGGGAGGCCGTGTGACCCAGAACAGGCGGGCAGACGACCCCAAGGCGACCACGTTGGGAGAGGCGCTGGCGTCCAAGCCACGGTGTAGCACCGCTGCCCTGTCGGGTCGGTCGTTTAGGGTGTAGAGAGTAGCGCCATGCCGAAGACCCTCGTCAAGGGCCAATTCGGCTTGCTGGGAGCAGCATCGGATGGCGACTCGGTCCGCTTCTACCCAATCGACGCCGAAGCGTTCCGTCGTGCTGAACTGCGGTCGAGACCAACGCCGCCGGCGGCGCCCCAGCAGGGGCAGTGGATGCGGCGTGATCGTGGATGCGGAGGCGCCGTACGCGCGGTCCAGGTGCCGTGGGCGACTTTGCGTCGTTCGAAGTGGCCGAGGAGATTTCGCCGCGACCTCGGGGTTCCATTACGGTGCCCCTGGGCGGGCCGACGCTGATTATCAGGAGGAAACGTGGCGCGAGTTGTCGTCGGGCTGGACATCCGCTCGACGGCTTCGGGATGGAGGCAGAGGTGACCGGCAAGTTGCTACGCCGAGGCTGCCGGATCTTCGAAGTGCCGACAACCTACCGCGCGCGCAGCCGTGAGGAGGGCAAGAAGATCACCTGGCGGGACGGCGTGGAGGCACTCCTGATCCTCCTCCGGCTGAGGGTGTTCCCGACGCGCTGATGACCACCGACCAGCAAACGCGCACCAAGGCGACCGCACCGTCGCCCGCCGAGCCGTCGCAACCCCTGCCGGCCTGGGTCTATCCGGCGGCGGTCGCCGCTGTCGCGCTGGTCCTCTACCTTTTCCAGCGGTGGAGTCGCGGCGTCGAGGCGGCCACCAAGAGCCGCGGCTGGTTCGAGGCTCCTCCGGTGTACGGAGATTTCGACCCCACGTGGTCCAAGTACGGCTACGTCGCGCTCGGGGTCGCGGTCTGCGTCGGCTTGTTGGCGTCGCTGGTGGTATCCCGACGGGTGCCGGGTCCGGTCTTCCTGGCCCTCACGGTCGCCGCGGCCACCGGCCTGGCGTTCGCCGTCAACCTCGTCCGCGGCGACCCGGAGATCATGCTGCGATCCCTCTGCCCACAGCAGAAGTGCGGCGACTACGGCACCGACGTGGCTCTGCTGCGCGAGGCAGGGGTGCGGGAATTCGTCAGTTCCTATCCGGACGTGTACCGCCCGCTGATGACCTCGGTGCACAACCGTACGCACCCGCCGGGTGCGCTCGTGGTCTGGAACTGGCTGGTGGAGACCTTCGGTGGCCGGTTCGGCGCCGCGTTCGCGACCGCGGCGATCACCATGACGGCCGTGGCTGCGGCCTGGCTGATGGCCCGCACGATCGGCGGGGAACGGGCGGGCCGCCTCGCCGCGCTGCTGGCCGGCACCGCACCATCGATGCTGCTTTACGCGTTCACCTCCATGGACGGCCTCTACGCGGCCATGCTTTCGCTGCCGGGCGCGCTGCTGCTCTTGGCCGTGCACCGCCGGCTGTGGTGGCTGGCCGGCGTGGCCGGCTTCGCGATCGGCCTCGCCAGCTTCGTGACGTACGCGGCAGTGTTCATCGCAATGGCCGGCGCGGTCGCCACCCTGATCCTTACCCGCAACCTGCGGGCGGTGGTGACCCTGCTCGGCTCGGCCGCCGTAGGCGGACTGCTGGCTCTGGCGCTGCTGTATGTGGCCTGCGGGTTCGACCTGCTCGCCAGCAACGCCACCGTCTCTCGCGTCGCGACGCAGCCGCGTCCGATGTGGTACTGGGCCTGGGGCGGACCGGCTGCATTCCTCATCTGCGCGGGCGTGATGCTTGCCGGCCTGGGCTTGGTCGGCCTCGCCGCGCGGCGCCCGCCGATGAGCGTGGTGCTCATCCTTGGCATGTGCGTGTTCGCAGCGCTGCCGCGGACGATGACCGGGCTCTACCCCGGCGAGGTGGAGCGTACCTGGCTCTTCCTCGTGCCCTTCCTGGCGACTGCCGGCGGGCTGGCGTGGTCCGACTGGGAGCGCGTCTCCCGATTGGTGCGCCGGGCGGGAGTGCCGGTGTTCATCGCCTTTGCGGGGGGCAACGCCGTCCTGATCCAGGCGTTGTACGACACGAGGCGTTGATATGGGAGCAGAGACCCGGCCTCACGGGGCACAGACTCCGGTGATCACGAAACCAGCCGGATCGTCCTGCTGGACAATCCCCAGTTCACCCGTCAGGTGCCGCCGTTCCTGGCGATCGACCGCAGCGGACTGGTCCTGTGCGGTAAGGGGGGCAACGCCAAGGCTCACCGACCAGCCTTCGCCGACTGGTGGGGGACCACGGCCGGACCGCTGTGGGTCCGGTTGCCGCCCGACCGCGGACCCCGGGGCGAACCACGCGGTCACCCGACGGAGGCAGCACCTTTCCGGGTTCCGACGCCACCCCACAACCACAACATCGCGAGACATCGAGGCTAGGCACCGCGGCGCTCGACCGCAGGAAAACGCTCACCGTCTCTTTTAACTATTGCGTCGACTTAAGCTGGCCTTTTGAACCAGTCTTCGGTCACCCCTGGTCCGTGACGATGCTCCACGGCCACCATGCCAAGAATGGCCTCGGTGTGCTCCAGCCGGTGCAGGTCGGCGAGCCGCTCCTCGAACAGCGACGGGCGGGCCTCCCACCCGTGGTCGCGCACCACGTGGGCGTACAGTTCCGACGCGACGCCGTCGTCATACTCGTCGTCCACGATATTCCTCCCTGGTCCGTCTCTTATATATAAGACGTCCAGACCGAGGGCCCGGGTTTAAATATACCGGCCTAATTGCTCCGCCCACCTGAGCATTCGTTGTCGATGCCTGGGACTCGGCGGCAAAGGGCGGACTCGCATTCATCTGGCGAGGGCTTCCGCGTCGAGGGCCGCCCGCAGTCGGCGGAGCCCGTAGTACACCCTGCTTTTCACGGTGCCGACCGGAACGCCAAGCACCGCAGCCGCTTCCGCCGCCGTCCGGTCCCGCAGGTACGTCGCGGCCAGCGCCTGTCGTTGCTCCGGGGGGAGCGTCGCCAGCGCCTGAAGGACCACCAGGCGGCTCAGCACCTGCTCACTCTGGTCGGCTTCCGGCACCGGCCCTACCTCGGCGTCCACCTCGGTCGGTCGGGCGCGCCGTGCTCGGTGGCCGTCGATGACGAGATTGTGCGCGACGCGCACCAACCACCCGAACAGGGAGCCTTGTCGAGACCTGAGCATCTCGAAGTGCCGCCAGGCGCGGATGTAGGTTTCCTGTACGACATCCTCGGCCCGCCCCCGGTCACCGCCGGTCAGCCCGGTCACGTATGCCAACAGGGCGGGCTGGTGAGCGATGACGAAGTCGTTGAACGCGGGTTCGGGAGCGGTCCACCTGCGAAGATCCAGGTTGGGCTTGTTTAGGTTCATACTTGCAGGGTCCGTGGTGGCGGGTCTCAGGTCAGTGGAGCGCGCCCCCGAAATAGAGGTGATTGCCCGCAAGTTAAGCTGGGGTAAACCCCAGGCAGACAAGGGGACCCCGGGGACACCGCTAAAGTACGCGGCGCTCCGCGCGGCTTATCCGGTTACGCCGCGAGTTTCCGGGCGGGGGCCGCGACATTAGCCGGCCATTCGACGAGCGGCCGGCGGCGGTCAACCGACGACGCGGGAGGCCGTGCTGGCCCGGGCGTCCCGAGAGCGGCGCAGGTCCCGGCTCACGCTGACGCGCTTCAGCCATCGGTCGGTCCCGTCGTACCGAGCCGTGAACGGCCGGCGTCCATGCACTGCGCGGTAGTTGTCGACGAAGAGCGCGTCACCGGGGGCCAGCAGCGCCTCCTGCTCGGCCTTCGCCAACGCCTCCGACAGCGCCGTCATCGCCGCCGCAGCCTCCACATCACCCGGCAGCGGCTCGGCGAAGAAATCGTCGAACCGCAGGTACGGCAGGTCGGGGCCGCCGAACAGCAGCGGCACCGGCTCGTCGATCAGCCAGGCCGGCGGGCCTTCGGCGCTGCCGACGAGGTGCGTCTCGTCCGGCTTGACCAGGAACCGCGGCTCGCTGAGCGCCTGACGGTCGGTTGGGCTGAGCGCATCCAGCTGCAACTCGGCGTACGAGGTGGGCACCTCGTCGATGTTGCGCAGGCAAAGTAGCCCCAGATAGTCGCACCGGTACGGGTGGAACGCGTCTTCGGTGTGCAGGTCGAGAACGCTGCGACTGCTGTTAGCGCTCTTGGTCTCCTCCTGACCGGGGGTCGGCAACAGGGTCCTGCACGAGCCGGCCACCCTGCAGCGTCCGGAACGCGAAGAGGTCGCCGAGGACCGCGCCGAGCGGCGCCAGGTAGGCCTCTTCGCGCCGGGCAGTGCCGGCCGTGGCCGCGTCCGCCCAGCGCAGCGGGGTCATGCCTATCCGGTTGGCGTCCACCTGGTAGCCGCGAACGATGCCGCCGCCAGCCAGCTCGGTGCGCCTGAAGTCGATCAGGAACTCTTGCAGGCGATCCGGCAGCCGGCGTGCCAGCAGGTCGACTCGGTCGGCGTCGTCCGGCCAGTGGACGGTGTCAAGCAGGCCGTCGACCTCAGCACGCTCGGCGGCGGCGAGGTTGAGCGCGGGCGGGTCAGCGCTGACTAACATGGGGACGCTCCACGAGGTAGTTACTGAGCGCGACGGCATCGATCCGAGTGGACAGGAACGTCCGCAGCGCGTCGACCGGCGAGCAGACGATCGGCTCGCTGTCGTTGAACGAGGTGTTCAGCACCATCGGAACTCCGGTCAGGTCGGCGAAGGCCGAGATGAGCCGGTGATAGCGCGGGTTGTCCGCCGCGTCAACGGTCTGGACTCGGGCGGTGCCGTCGACATGCAGCACGGCGGGGATCCGGTGCGCCTTGTCCTTCCGGACCGGGCAGGTGAAGAGCATCGACGCGTACGCCAGGGACGGCCGGCCCAGCTCGAACCAGGCGCCTGCCTCCTCGGCGAGCACACTCGGCGCGAACGGCCGGAAGTCCTCGCGGTGCTTGACCTTGCGGTTGAGCGTTTCCCGGATGCCGGGGTCGCGGGGGTCGGCAAGCAGCGAGCGGTTGCCCAGCGCCCGCGGTCCGAGCTCCATTCGGCCCTGGAACCACCCGACCACCGACCCGCCGGCCACGAGCCGAGCGGCCTCGCTGGCCACATCGGGCGACCACCGTGCGGTCAGCCCGGCCGCCTCGACCGCCGCCAGAATCTCCTCGTCGGAGTAGCCCGGGCCGAGGTAGGTGGTCGCCGGTCCGGTGACAACGCTCGCCTGCTCCGTGTGCGCCACGTGCAGCGCTGCGCCGACCGCGGTGCCAGCGTCGTGCGGCGCAGCGGCACGTAGGTGTCCAGGACCGGGCCGCGCTCCTTGACCAGGTAGTTGGCGACGCAGTTCAAGGCGACACCACCCGCCAGGCAAAGGTTCCGGCTCGGGTGGATGTCGTGCAGGTGCTCGGCCAACTGCGCCGGCCAGACCCATCACCTTGCACGCGTCGTACTCGGAGAAGCCGAGGAAGACCGACAGCTTCTCCCAGACGAAGCCGAGGGAGTCGGGGTAGTGCAGCTCTTCAAGCTTGGTCAGCCGCCCGCCCGAGCCGGCGAACAGACCGTCGTCGCGGTCTCGCCAACGCCATCGGCGACGAGCACTCCGGCCGAGTCGAAGCCGGACGGGTAGTACGCGGACGCCGCGTGCGCCACGTGATGCGGCACCCAGCGGACCCGATCGGTGACGTCAGCGCCGAGCGTCGCCGACAGCCGGCCGGTGACGCGGTCAAGCCCGGCGAGAAAAGCAGCCTCCCCGTCCTCGCTGCCCCAGTCCCCGGGCAGGCTGAGCGGGTCGGGCCGAAACAGCTGCCGGCGCAGCTGTGGATCGAACGAGTACGCCACCGCCTCGACATCGGCGCCGGTGATCCCTGCCTGCCGCAAGCAGAAGTCGATCGCGGCGACCGGCAGATCGTCCGCGTTGTCCACCCGAGCTGGCTTGGCGTGCTTGCGGCGGTTGAACCGCTCTTCCTCTACGGCGGCGAGCACCTTGCCGTCGCGGATAAGCGCTGCAGAGGACTCGTGATAGACCGAGTTGACGCCAAGAACGATCATTGCGACACATCCGTCAGTGGCTAGGGTTTATCGGTGGCTCCGGCGGCCGGTCGGTGATGGCTTGATCTCGGCCGTGCTCTTCAGTGCGGGCGCGGTGCGGGAACCGGTTCTGAGCCGCTTGACAATGCGCCTCGTCTCGTCCACCGCCAGCGTTGTCTGCGACAGCCAAACGAGTTTCGACCTCGCCACGACGTGCTTGTTGCGCACGATCTGCCTGCGGACGTAAACGGGCGGGCCGTGCAACTCCAACGCTTCCTCCACCGCGCGCACCGCGCGTTCCACGCCCGCGCAGAACCCCCGCGGCCGGGCGAGCAGAACCAGCTTTCGTCCGGGCGGCGTTGGGGCTGGGAGCACGTGGCTACGCTCCATTGGGCATCCCCTCGTCAGTGCCGTCATTGCTCGGCGGCAGAAGGGCAGTGGCCGGCCTTCCAGCCGCGCCGTCGACCCCGGACCATCGCCGCGACCGCGACCGAACCGACCGCTACGCCGCCGAGCGCCACCGCGCTCCACAACAGCGCGACCTGGGCGGGCCGCCGGTCAGCGACGGGGCGCGGCGGTATCACAATGACGCTGCGGGGCACCGGGGGTGGCCCCTCGATCGAACCCGTCGGCAGCGCGGCGGCGACCGCGGCGGTTGGATCGACAACGCCATGGCCCAGCAACGCGTCCAGGCGCGTTGCCCGCGGGTCGGCCGTCTGTTCCAGCCGCTGGTGGATCCGGTCGGCAGGAAGCTCCGGCCGGTAGTCCGACACGAGCGCGGCGGCTCCGGCTACGAACCCGACGGCTAGGCCGGTGCCTTGGTTGACGACGTGGCCTCGGCCGGCTGGCGCGACGCTGACCAGGTCGGTGCCCGGAGCGGAAACCCACCGTGGCGCGTAAGCGGACACGTCGACCGGTGGACTGCCCTTGATGTCGACGCCCATGACCGACACCACGCCCGGGAGGGCCGCGGGATGGGCGACCTCTCCCGGGCGGGCCCAGTTGGTGAGCGCGGGGGCGATCACCAAGACCTGACGGCGGATAGCGACCGAGACCGCCTGGCTGAGCGCGGGCGAGCCGAAGGGTGCGCTCAACCCGACCGCGACGACCTTGGCCCCCCCGTCGACAGCAGCCAGAATCCCCGCGGCCAGCACGTCCGGGTGCACGTCGTCCTTCTTGTCGGCCACCCGGATCGGCAGGATGCGCGCGCCAGGTGCCAACCCGGCGAAGCCGGTTCCCACCGCGCGCCGCGCGGCGATCAGACCGGCGAGAAAGGTTCCATGGCCGTCGCAGTCGCGGTCGGCCGGACCGGCGGCGCGCGTGTCCTTGCCGGGCAGCACCCGGCCGGCCAGGGCGGGCGCGGCGGCGCTCACCCCGGTGTCGACAACCGCGACGACGACCCCATCGCCGCGGGCGAGCAGCCACGCCCGCTCCGGGTCGAGTCGCCGCTGCGCCCAGGGCACTCCGCGGAAGACTGTGCTCGACGGCGGTGCGCACCGCTGGCCGATCGGGGCTGCCGCCGCGGCCGGACCAGCCGGCATACCGACGACGAGCGGGACGGCGAGCGGGGCAGCGAGCATCGCGATCGCGAGCAGCGGGGCGGCGAGTGCGGCCCCGGCCGGCCGGCGGCTCACCGGTGCCGCTGCAGGGGCGGTGCGGTCGGGTCCAGCCAGCCGACCTGCAGCTGGGTGGCGCCGCGCCGGGTGACCAGCTGCCCGCGGCCGGGCGGGAACTGCCTCGGGCGCGTCCCGTTCAGCAGCGGCAACTCGTTGGGCGGGCAGGACAGCGCAAGGTCGGGCGTGTTGGATTCCTGCAGGCGGCGCACGACCGAGTCCATCGCCGTTCGCGAGGAGCCGGCCGCCGCCCTCGTCAGCACCACGTGCAGGCCGATGTCGGAGGCCTGTGGAAGCAGATCGACGAGCGAATTGAGCGGACCGCCGCTCATCGACGTCACCAGCAGGTCGTAGTCGTCGACGAGGACGTACAGCTCCGGGCCCGACCACCAGTCCCGGCGGGCGAGCTGCTGCGGGGTGATGTCCGGTCCGGGCATCCGCTGCCGCATCCGCGCGGCGAGGTCGGTGACCAACTCCCCGGCAGCCGGGGCCGAGAACGCGCAACCGACCCGGTACTCCTCAGGAACCGCATCGAGCAGCGCCCGCCGGGTGTCGACGATGAGCACCCACACCTCGTCGGGCCGATAGTTGGCCACCACTGCGTGCGCCACCAGCCGCAGCACCGCCGACTTGCCGCTGCCGGTGTCGCCGAGCACGGTCAGGTGCGGATGGGTGGCGAAGTCGTGCCAGACCGGCTCGAGGTCCTTTTCGCCAAGACCGAGTGGCATCCGGAGCTTGCCCTCGGCCGGCGGCAGCTGCGCCGCCGGGAGCGTCGACGGCAACATCCGCACCGCCGGCGCCGGGGGGCCGGCCCAGCTGTCGGCGACCGCGTCGGCCAGCGCCCGTGCCGCCTCCGAGAGGTCCTCGGTCTGCGACCGCCCGTCGACGCGTGGCACGGCGGCGAGGTAGTGCAGCTTGTCCATGGTCAGGCCACGGCCAGGGCTGCGCGGCACCTGCGCCGCCGCCCGGATGTCGATCATCGAGTCGATGGAGTCGCCCAGCCGCAGCTCGATCCGACTGCCCAGCAGGTCGCGCAGGGAGCTGTGGATGTCCGACCAGCGGCCGGTGGTAAGCAGCAGGTGCACCCCGTAGGCGAGCCCGCGGGCTGCGATCCTCCTGATCTGGGCGTCCTCCTCCTCGAAGTCCGCGCGCAGCGACGCCCACCCGTCGACCACAAGGAATATGTCCCCGTGCGGATCGGTGACCTGCCCGTCGGCCCGCAGCGCGCGGTAGGCCGCCATGCCCTCCACCTCCAGCTCGGCGAACGTCCGCTCCCGCCGGGCGATCACCTCCTGCACCTCGGCCACGGTCCGGCTGATCCGTTCGGGATCCAGCCGGCCGGCGACCCCGCCCACATGCGGCAGCCCCGCCAGCGTCGCCAGCGTCCCGCCGCCGAAGTCCAGGCAGTAGAACTGCACTTCGGCAGGCGTGTGGGTGAGCGCGAGCCCGGCGATGATCGTGCGCAACAGGGTGCTCTTGCCCGATTGCGGCCCCCCGGCGACTCCAACGTGCCCGCCGACCCCGGACATGTCCAGCATGTAGAGGTCGCGGATCTGCTCGAACGGCTTGTCAATCAGCCCGATCGGCACCACCAGGCGCCCCCGGCCTGGCCACGTCGCCGGCGTCAGGCCGAGCGTCGGGTGCGGGACCAGCGGCGGCAGCACCTGGTCCAGCGTGGCAGGCTCGGTCAGCGGCGGCAGCCACACCCGGTGCGCCGGCGGACCCTGCCCACGCAGCCGGTCCACCGCGACCTTCAGCAGCGTGTCGCCCTCCGGCTGGCCGTGCTGGCCGTTCGGCCCAGGCCGGCCCGGCCGTGCCCGGTCGACCGGCGCCGGCTTGGCGTTCGGCGGCGGTTCCATCTCGGCCGTACGTCGCGCGCCGAAGAGGACCACCTGCCGGCGGACCTCCTCCTGGCGTTGCTCCCGGGTGCGTCGCTGGAAGCGGCCGGAGACGTACGCGGCCTTGAACCGGATCAGCGTGGACACGTCCGTGCGGATGTACCCGTTGCCGGGCGCAGCGGGCAGCTGGTACGCGTCCGGCACGCCGATGACCGACCGGCTCTCCATCGCAGAGAAGGTCCGCAGCGAGATCCGGTACGACAGGTGGCTCTCCAGCTTGTGCATCCTGCCGTCGTCGAGGCGCTGGCTGGCCAACAGCAGGTGCACGCCGAGGGACCGGCCCAACCGGCCGATCATCACGAACAGCTCGGCGAACTCCGGGTTCGTGGCGAGCAACTCGCTGAACTCGTCGACCACAACGAACAGCGTTGGCAGCGGGTCCAGCGTGGCGCCGTTGCGGCGCGCGGCCTCGTACTCCTGCAGCGACGTGAACTTTCCGGCCCTGCGCAGTAACTCCTGGCGGCGCACCACCTCGCCATGCAGGGCGTCCTGCATTCGGGTGACCAGCGCCTCCTCGTCGGCGAGGTTGGTGATCACGGCGGAGGTGTGCGGAAGTGCATCCAGCCCTAGGAAGGTCGCTCCACCCTTGAAGTCGGTCAGGACGAAGTTGAGGATCTCCGAGGAATGGGTGAGGGCGAGCGCGAGCACCAGCGTGCGCAGCAACTCGCTCTTGCCGGAGCCGGTGGCCCCGATAAGCAGGCCATGCGGACCCATCCCACCTTGCGCCGCCTCCTTGATGTCCAGCTCCACCCGGCTGCCGTTCTCGGCCATCCCGATCGGGACCCGCAGCCGGTCGGCCGGGTTGGCGGCGGTCGGCGCCCACGCTTTTGCCGGGTCCAGCCGGTCGATCTCGCCGATGCCGAGCAGCGTGCCCAGGTCGAAGTCGGTCACCATCGGCTCGATGACATCGGTGTTCGCGCCAAGTCGGTACGGCGAGATGATTCGTGCCAGTGCGGTGACCTTGGCCAGGCTAAGCAGGTCCGGCCGACCGAGCGAGGTGCGGATCTCAGCGCCGGCCCTGTCGGTGCGTATCATGTCCAACTTCTGGTCGGACACCTCCAGGCGCAGCGTGGTGCGACTGTTCGGCAATGCCGCCTCGTCGGTCACCGCGAGCACGATCGCGTTCCGGAAACCGGCGCCGGCCAGCCGGGACTCCGGCGGCAGCGCGACGCCATCGACGACGACGACCACGAACGGCTCGTCCCGGGTCGGCGTGGCGCCGGCCTCGAACCGGCCCCGCCCGCCCAGCTCGTCGGCCAGCAGCTGGTCAAGCCCGTCGATGCCATCGGCGACGAGGCGTACGGTGCCGGCGCCGTCCTGCTCGGCCGGGTGCTGCGCGTGCGGTAGCCACTTCACCCAATCCCAATGCGCGGCAAGCTCGTCCGTCGCACATACGGCGACCCGCAGGTCGTCCGGCGAGTGGAAGGCGACCAGCTGAGCCAGCAATGCCCGCGTGACGCCGCGCGCGGCGTCCTCGTCGCCGCGGAACTGCACGTGGCCGAAGCCGCGCAGGAACACTGCGGCCGGCAGATCGCCGACGGTGCTGTACGCGGCGATGAAGCGGCGCAGGGCGCGGGCGGTGAGCGGCTCGAGATCCTCGACCGGTTTCGTCTGCGGTGGAGTGATCGTCAGTGCCAGCCGTTGCGGGCAGCGGCTGATCCGGACTTCGGCGAAGTCAGCGTGCGCGAGGCGGCGCTCCCACAGCCGGCCGCCCATCGTCACGGACCACAGCACGGCCGGATCCGGATGCCGCCAGGAGAGCGTGGCTCGCTGCGCGTCGGCGGCCGTCCGGACCTGCTTGCGGATCTGACCGAGGTAGCGCAGGTAGTCCCGGCGCTCGCCGCGCATCCGGCTGCGTCGCTCGCTGGCGCTCCGAACGTACTGGGCGAAGCTCATGAACACCATCGCGAGCATCATCAGGCCCATCGCCACCGGCATTAGCGACCCGATCCCGCCGCCGGCGCGCATGGGCACGATGAAGATGACCATCATGGCCCCGGAGGCAACGGCCATCGGGACGACCGTCAGCACCATCGACAGATTGCCGCCGAGGGCCTCGGGCAGCACCGGCGGCTCCTGCAGGGACAGTTCGCCGCTGGGCATCTCCGGCTCTCGCCGTCGCGCCGGGCGCCGGAACACGGCAACGCTCACGGACTTGCCTCCCCTCGCTCGGAGGCGGCGTGCGCGCAGTCGCTCTGCTTGATAATGCGCTCGCTTCGCTTGCTCACGCGCGCGTCCTTCCTGTCCTCTTGGGACGGCCGTCGACGATCCGCTCTACTGAGAACACGTCTGTCAGCCGTCGCCAGGACTAGGAGAATGCTCGTCAATACGGAAACGAAGGGTGTCACCTGCGGCACGCAGTTTCCGCATTGATGCCAACGATCCGGGGTCCGGCTTGAACTCCGCGGAATCGCTGAGCCGTGTTTTTGTCATGACCACACAGTTAGCCGTCGGGTCGGGCGAGGTTTGTCGACTGACCGTGTACAGCCCGGCATCGCGCGTCGAGCTCGCCGTGCCGGTGCATGTGCCGGTCGCCGACCTGCTCCCCACGATCCTCGGGCATCTGGGTCCTGAGCTCGCCACCACCGGCATGGAGCATGGCGGCTGGGTGCTGCAGCGGCTGGGCGAACCGCCGCTGCAGGAGGACCTCGGCGCCGCGGCTCTCGGCCTCTACGACGGCGACATCCTCTACGTCCGACCGCACGACGAGCAACTGCCGCCAGTGGACTTCGACGACATCGTCGACGGTGTCGCCACGGGCATCGCCGAGCGGAAGGACGCCTGGCGGCCGGCGCTGACCCGCCGATTTGCGCTCGGTATCGCCGGTGCCGCACTGGCTATGGGCGCCTTGCTCATCCCGGCGCTCGGCAACGGTGGCCTGGCCGTTCTCGCGGCAGGCGCAATCGCCGCGTTGCTCGTCGTCGCCGCAGCGGCTGCGGCCCGTGCGTACGGCGACCCGGGCGCGGGCGCGACGCTGGCGGTCGCGGCAGTTGGATACGCGGTGCTGGCCGGGCTCTTGCTGCCCGTGTTCGCCGGGCCGGTCGATCCGCTCCGGCTGCTCACCGCGCCCGGCTTGTTGGCCGCTGGCACGTTCGGGACCGCTGCGGCGGTGTCCGCCCAGGTCGGCATAGGGGCGTTGCGGGCGGCGCTGAGCGGGACCGCGGCAGCGGCGATATTGACCGCTGTCGCCGGCCTGCTGGCCAGCACGACCCAGTTGAACAGTGCGGATGTCGCTGCGATCGTGCTTCCGGTCGTGCTGCTGTTGGCCTACCTGGTTCCCTCGATCGCGGCCAAGCTGGCTGGGATCCGGATTCTCCCGCTGCCGGTGAACCCGGATGAGTTCCAACAGGACGTCGAACCCGAGCCGAGCCAGCGGTTGCTCGACCGGACCGCCCAGGCGAACACCTACATCACCGCGCTGTACGCCGGGCTTGCCGTGGTGTGCGGCGGTTGCCTGGTGGTGCTCGCGAGGGCGCCGGGACGCAGTGCGCCGGTGCTCGCGCTCGTGGCGGCCCTTATGGTCCTGCTGCACTCCCGCGAGTTGGTCGGTGTCTGGCAGCGGCTGGTGACCGCGGCGTCCGGCGTGCTCGGCCTGCTCGCCCTGGTGGCGGACCAATGCGCCGGCAGGTCCGCGGGCTTCCGGCTCCTGGTCATCCTTCTGCTCGTCCTCGCGGCGCTGCTGGCCTGCGTAGCGGCGCGCGTCCTGCCCGGCAGGCGGCTGCTGCCGCATTGGGGCTACGCGGGCGACATCGCGCACTGGCTCGCGGCGGCGGCAGTGATTCCGCTGGCGCTGTCCGTGGCCGGCGCCTACGGCCGGGTGCGTGGCATATGGTCCTGACCCCCGCGCCCCCGTCCCGTCCGGCCGCACGGGAGGCGCTTGATGCACTCGCGACGTGACCAGGTCGAGGCGCATTCGTTCGTCACCAACCGGCTCCGGTCCGCATTGTTGTGGGCCAAGCCGGACTCACCACTGTCGCCGCTGCGCCGCACGCCGGTCGGCCTCGTCATCGGATGCGTGCTCGGCGCTCTCGTGATCGCCGGCGTCGCCGTCCTCTCCCTCCTCAAGCCAGGCGGCGGCCAGGCTTGGCGAGAGTCCGGCGTGCTGATCGTCGAGAAGCAGACCGGCACCCGGTACGTCCTTTCCGAAGGCCGGCTCCTGCCGGTGCTCAACTACGCCTCCGCGCGCTTGTTGCTGGGCGAGGCGATGAGGGTCGAGCAAACCTCGGCGAAGTCGCTCAGCCGGGTGCCGCGCGGCGGGCAGATCGGGATCGTCGGCGCCCCGGACACGCTGCCGGATCCGGCAAAGAGCGGGGACCAGCCGTGGCTGGTCTGCGCAGCATCGGTTCGGGACGCGGAGGGTGCCGAGCGCCCGGCGCTGGCTGTCCTGATCGGTCCCACCGCAGTACCTTCGCCGGACTCGCGTCTTGATGGAGCGCTGGTGCGTACCCCGGACGGCGCGGTCTACCTCGCCGCCGGCGGTCGGCGGATGAGACTGGGCGCGCCATGGGTCGGCCGGGCGCTCGGCCTCGACGACCGCAGCGCACTGCCGGTCCGTAGCTCGTGGGTCAACGCCATGCCGGCTGGGCCGGACCTCGGGCGGCTACCGATAGACGGTCGCGGCGAGGCCGGGCCGAGGCTGGACGGCCGGCTGGCGACGGTCGGCCAGGTGTTCACCGTGCGCAGCGCCGGCACCGTTGAGCGGCACTACCTGGTCACGTCCCGTGGCCTGATGCAGCTGAACGACACGGCGGTCGCGCTCGTGCTCGGCGACCCGGCCACCGCCGACTCCTACGGCGCGGAGGGCGCGCGGGCGCTCCCGCTGAGCCCGACCGCGTTGGCCTCGGCGGACATCGTGGACACTCCGCCGTGGGTGGCTGGCTTGCCACCGATGCCTAGGACGCTTGGCAATGACCAAGCCGACTTCGTGCCGTGCGTGCTGGTCGTCACCGGCGCCAAGGACGCGAGGACCGCACTGGTGTGGCTGCCGGCAGCTGCCGCCGAGGTGGCGGGCAGCCCCGAAGGACCTGTACTGGTCCGGGACGGATTGACTGCGGACCGCGTGGCGCTCCCGCCCGGCGGCGGCCTGCTGGCCCGGACTCGGCCCGCGCCAGGGGTGTCCGGCGCTGGTCTGTTCCTGGTGGTCGAGAACGGCGCCAAGTATCCGGTCGAAGACGAGGAGGCGGCCGAGGCGCTCGGGTACTCGCCTCAGCAGGCGGCAGCCGTCCCCGCCGGCCTTCTCGCGATGCTGCCGACCGGCCCGATGCTCGGGAATCTCGGGAGCGGGTGAGGCCTGGACACAACTCGACCCTTAGAGCCTGTTCCGGAACAGGCTCTTACACCGCGCGATTCCAGTCCGACCAACAGCAAAGGAGATTCCGTGTCCTTCAACACGTCTGCGGGTCAGCTGCACCTCAACGGGCCCCAGCTCACCACGATTATCAATGAGACCCAGCATGCGATAGGACGAATGCGACAACTCGACAGCCAGGTGATGTCGCTGTCGGGAGACATCGCCCGTTTCAGCCAGTCGACTTCCGGCCAGATCCTTCAGCGCCGACTGGGCGTCTGGAGCCAGGAGTTCGCGGACATCACGCGGAAGCTCGAAGAGCTCAACACGCGCGCGATGAATGTGCGCAACGTGCTCATCGCCACCGGGCAAGGCGCGTCCGACGCCGCCGGCGGCAATACCGGCTGAGGCGAACCACCCGACCCACAGAAAGGAATCCGGATGAGCGAGTACACAGTTGTTCACGGGGGGCTCGAGGAGGCCAACGCATCGCTGAACCAGGCCGTGCTGTACACCGGAGTGATCATCTCCGACCTCGGCATGGTTCTGCGCACGATGGGAGAGGCCACCCAGGGGCAGGCGCTGCCGCTCTGGGCAGATCTGCAGGCGCAGTGGAACGCCGAATACGAAGACTTGCAATTGAAGCTGCGGGGTGCCTCCGTCAGCTCCGATCAAGCCGCGGACATCTTCAAGTCCGGCGACACCAAGAGCGGCCAGATCATGGGGGGCGCGTGAATGCCAAAACGATGAGCTAGTGGCTTGACGCAAGGAACCCCTGTGTCACGCCACTAGGGCTGGCTGCCACCGATCACGACACGCGGTCCGGGACGGCCCTGCCGCCCGTCGTCCCGGACCGGCCCCCGTCAACCCCAAACCCACGAGAGGAGCATGGCATGGACGACACGGTGCCTCCTATTGACAACACCGTCCCGAGAACGCCTACCGCCGAGTTCACCGCTTTTCAAGGGAAGGTTGCCGCGCTCGACGCGGTGCCTCCTCTTGACAACACCGTCCCGAGGGCGCCTACCGCGCCTGAGTTCACCGCTCTTCACGGGAAGGTTGACGCGCCCGACACGGTACTTCCTGTTGACAACATCGTCCCGATGACGAGCTACCATAACGCCGTCGCGCCTGATTTCACCCCCTTGCAACGCGCCGTTGAGGGAACGCCCATCCTGGCGGTTCCGATGCTTTCGGTCGAACGTCCGCTGCTGCGCGGTGCAGACGGTGAGCCCATCCTCGGTCAGTACGGAGAGTTGATCGGTGTTGACGGTGAGCCCGTCCTCGGTCGGAGCGGGGAGATGGTCGGTCCGGACGGTCAGCTCATTCTCGGTCGGAACTGGGAGTTGCTCGGCCCCGACGGTCAGCCCCTCCTCGGTCCGCACGGGGAGTTACTCGGTTCGCGCGGGGAGTTGCTCGGTTCTGACGGTGAGCCCCTCCGCGGTGAGAACGGGGAACTCCTCGGTCGGCAAGGTGAGTTGCTGAATGCGGACGGTGAGCCGATCCTCGGTCGGCACGGGGAGTTGCTGAATGCCGACGGTGAGCCGATCCTCGGTCCGCACGGTGAGTTGTTGGGTCCGGTCTTCGGAGAACCCCTCATCGGTCAGCACGGGGGTCTGCTGGGCGCGGATGGCGAGCCTCTCCTCGGTCCGAACGGAGAATTCCTCGGTCGGCACGGGGAGCTGATCAATGCGGACGGTCAGCCGATTCTCGGCCAGCACGGGGAAGTTCTCGGCGCGGACGGTCAGCCCCTTCTCGGCGCACATGGGGAATTGATCGACGCGGAGGGTATGCCCATCCTGGGCCCGCACGGGGAGATGCTCGGCGCGGACGGCCGGCCCATCCTCGGCTCCCACGGAGAGTTCATCGGTCGGCACGGCGAACTGATCAATGCGGACGGTCAGCCGATCCTCGGGCAGCACGGGGAGTTGCTTGGTCGGGACGGTGAGTCCCTCCTCGGGCGGAACGGAGAGTTGATCGCCCCAGACGGCCGGCCCCTCCTAGGTCAGCACGGGGAGTTGCTCGGCGCGGACGGTCAGCCGCTGCTAGGTCAGCACGGGCAGTTGCTCGGCCCGGTCGGTCAATCCCTTACCGGCCCGGACGGGGAGTTGCTCGGCCCGGACGGGGAGCCCCTCCTCGGTGAGAACTGTGAGCCCCTAGGTCAACACGGAGAGTTGCTCGACGCGGACGGTCAGCCCCTGCTCGGCCAGCACGGAGAGTTGCTCGGCGCGGACGGTCAGCCCCTGCTCGGCCAGCACGGAGAGTTGCTCGGCGCGGACGGTCAGCCCCTGCTCGGTGAGCGCGGGGAGCTGCTCGGTCCGAACGGCCGGCCCCTCCGAGGCCCACACGGGGACATCATCGGCCCCAACGGTCAGCCGATCAAACGGTCCGGCGGCGAGGACCCCCGTCCTGGCGACGACCGTACACAGG